>Ga0302325_10025503_pt1 | contig 12287 bp, 22 predicted proteins | sample Palsa_T0_2_FD_201948 | JGI IMG/M metagenome (GOLD analysis project Ga0302325, IMG submission 201948) | Peat permafrost microbial communities from Stordalen Mire near Abisko, Sweden - Palsa_T0_2 | ecosystem: Environmental > Terrestrial > Soil > Palsa > Peat permafrost | place: Sweden: Abisko...
GTTTTTATTAGATTGAAATGCGAAATGGGTTAATCTCCTGTGAGGTCGATGAGTTCGATTTCCTTTTTGATGGTCAGTTTTCGGGTTTTGAGAGGGGTGTTCGGGGTGGGATGTTGTTGTAAGGGTTCTGTGGGCTGGCGTTGGCGCCGGCGGTGTTCAAGCTATTGGTTAGCGACATCCCACTTGACTCTTACTCTCCTTCTTTTTGCATTGCGAAGATCGTCTTGGGTGTTCTCAGCAGTCCGTTTTTGACCCGCGGAATTGGATGATGGGGAAGTCTGTGGTGCAACGCCTAGTGCTTGCATTAAATCTGCCATCAGATGGATACTTGAGATGTGGTACCTTGAGATTTATAGATGAAAGTGAACTCTGCCCAGGGAATCGTGTTGTCCATGTAAATCACATCTGCATAGGGTCCATGCTTATGCACCTCTGCAGCTTGCAATCTACCCGTCAGACCCGCCGTACAGAAGCTTACTCGGTCTTGGTATCGAGCAATCCCTTCTGTGTCTTCTCATCAATCGTGGACGTCGGATTGAATTGCATATACGTCCCTTGAGCATTATATCCAATGACGACGCACCTCCTTACGACGACTTTAATGGTGCCTGCCTCATCCCCCGATGTCTCCACCCGATCTACGCATTAGATCTCGTGGATCTAGGAACGTACCACTCAGAGTCGCTTTGCTGAATACAAACCGTTGTAGAAGCCCCGCTTGAGGCTGTACTCCTAGACAGTTGACGATATTGAATTTCGGTTTCGCATAACATAGAAGAACACTCGCCATTTGTCCGTCGACGTAAAATATCACACTCGCATCATGGACACTGTCGTTCTCAACAGCGATACTGAACTGTTTCCCTAGTTGTGACTCCACGTACGTGGATGTCTTGTTCTCATGCACTGCGTCCTTGGCAGGATATTCCGGGAGTGGCAGATTTCTGTATGCCCCTGCGCAAAGAGTAGGCGTGTTCACCGTGACATCGAACTCCTTGAGCCTCATGCTTGCAACACGTACAGTGGCAACCCAGCGCTGCCGGAGAGAAGCGTGGTGGTAGTAGTCCTTGGGATTAGGTGGCTTTGCACGGCTAGGCACGTTGCAGTTCGGCGCCTGTGGTTATCCATGTTTGGACCCATCTGCATTTAAGACGTATTACCCTAATATTGCATGTGGCGGAACCTTAATGTCGCTGCCAGCGAATGGCTATTAATCGCCGTTCGCAGTGCAATAACGACGCAGGAGAGCTATAACGCGTGTCTGCTTCACGGGGCTTTGTTAGCCCAGCTTCTTTTGCGCTGTATTGCGACAGGGGCAATGAACTGGAATATGTGTGATGTTCATTGGTTAGCCAGACGCTCGGACGACAGACTGACAGACAAGGAGCAAGGGCACCCCAGCGAAAGGCTCACAAAGGGGTTGTTGCGACAAGGAAGGCGGAGAATGAAGCAATGCGAGACTAAACATGCAGGGATTGATAAATACAACATTCATAGCGACGGATCCAGTTCAGGAAATGCGAAACTTACTTCCCCAGAGTCGAACACAAGGCGTTATAGAGCATGGGCACATGTGACTGGCTGTAGCCTGTGCAAGCCTCCTAGCCTAGTTCCTCGTCTCTCATTGGCCCATTCCCTTCAGCCCTCTTCGAGGGCCCCTAGGCTACAAGCCTCCTTTCTCCGCCCAAAAATGTTCTCTTCTCTCCGGCTGCATACCCCACTTATTCCCCTGTCCTGGCCCCTCTCGCTTCAAGGCTAGTACCAGGATGATGATCCCTGAAGATCATATTTATCAAACCGATTAGCAATCTCTTCTCAGAGGCCTCTGTTTGTGGTCCATCTTAAAATATCCGCACATTGAATTCAGGAAAAGTGAGACCACCAAAGACTTATTTCGTGGAGTCGGTTTGGTCTCCAGCGATCCCGACAGCAGGGTGACAGAAGCCGTTCGAGAACTCGTCTCCATGGTTCCTTTCATGACCTGCTCGACCGCAGTGCAACCAGGATAACTCGCCTACCGTGAGAGTACGTCGGGGCCAGTCCACCGCCACCTCAAGGACGTCATCATTGGCGCCTCCGCAAAAGATGAAACAAGCGAATCCTTCGTCTGTACCTTCAATTGACCAGCAGGGGCAAGACTTGACTGTTTCTGCCTCCTCGAATCCACAAAACACCACAGCGCCCCTCACATCCCCAGCAACACCCACCACCACCACCCTCCGAAACATCCAAAGCAAGGCTGAAGCCCGAGCTGAATTCAAGAAGCTTGCCCGATGGTATTTGAAAAATCATAAACCACCGTCGGATAAGCAAATGGAGCGTCTGCAAGACTTGCGAGGGCAGTATGATTGGCAAGATGTCATTACTTGGCAGGACGAGGTTGGCTTCAGGAGAGGAATCATCTTCGACGACGAAACTGGGGAGATCACCTTCGACGAATGGCCCACGGCTCCACATGAAACCCTGATCGTTGAGTTTACCAAGATGTTCCTGAGACAGTTTGACTCCCCTTGGGAGAATTCACCGCGCTACCCCATCTTTGAAGGAGAAGGCTCACAGGGTAACGTCACACAAACTTTCTTCACAATTGTGGGCTAATGTTATAGACGTCTAGATTCCCGGTAAAAAGAAACAGCCAGATGCAAGTTTTCGTCCAACTCCACGCCCAGATCCTCTGGACCCTATTGCCGCGGTGCTTGTGCTCGCACAGCCGATTTTGGGGAAGCCCTGGCCCACGATTATTCTGGAGATTGGCAACACAGAGTCAGTAACGAAGATTTTGGACATCAGAGACAGAGCCCTTGGCCACAAAACGGCCATCAACATATTCATCGGCGTTGTGTATAATGAAAACTCCGCCCGACCCCTTGACACATGGTTCGTTACGGTCGCCCACCGCAACCTGACTGCCACCGCACCCACCCCCAATTCGCCCAATAAATACCCGCCGGCCATTGTCATCGGCGAATTCACAAAAGCCAATGGCCGTTACCCCAGGGTTAACGATGCTATTGTTGGCAACACGGTGTGGAGTGTACCCACCTCCTATCTCTACCATCCGGAGCCTGTTCCAGCCTTACCACCTCCCCTACCTCCGACCTTGGAGATCGACTTGGAAAAATTCAGGTTGAACATTCTTCGGAACCGGAGATAAGCATGGGATTAAATATGCTCTGTCGTGGGGATTCTCTTGCTCATTTAGCTCTTTCTTTTACCTTTGTCGGCGTCACTGGATGTGCTTGTGTGTTTTTTGGGGGAAGAGGTATCCTAATTCACTCCATTCTTTAGTTGTTTGAAGTTGGAGAGAGGGTAGTCGTGGATCTATGTACAACAGGCTATATACCGTTTGTTTGAGGAGTTCCGGTAGATCAGAGTAGATAAATTTACATCTCATTTATTCTAGGTTGGGTTAAAACCCATTACGCAAGGCTAACTCTAATTTCAACTACTCTGAACGTTTCATGCCGGGAGAGTGATTAAAGCTTTCTTCCCTGGCTTGGGACCTGCGTTGGCGAGAAGTTTCCCCGCTAATGCAGCCACGTTCCTGGGAGTGGAGCTGGGGCGCAAGGGATTGGATGCATTGTTTTGAAGATGGAGGTTGTCAACCTGTCAAAGTAGTCGATATTACATAGACTTCATGGATATAATATATATTACACCATCCACGATGAATACAACGGGCGATAGACGAGAGATACATCTAAATAGCCTCAGCTGCTAATTGCTCTAGTCCCACTCGTCGTACCCTTCTCCTTCGATCCTGGCTTCTCAAACCAGCCTCCTCAGCAACGTGAAAATACCGCATGATATCCTCCGGGGTAACCACGTCCGGCTCATCGTCAATATATGTCACAGTAGTCCCTGTCCTCTGTTCTGTATCATCGTACATGTACCCCTCCATATCACCGTACCCCTCCACGTCACCGTACCTCTCCACATCGCCCGCCATCATCGAATTCAAAAATTCATCATAAGCCACGAATTCATCATCCTCATCCTCTTCCTCATCCTCGTCCGACCTCTCCGACTCGCGATCACTGAACCACCGTTCCCCCGGATCGGGAAACGGCAACACGGGCGTGCGATCCATTTCAACGCCCCAGATACGTCTGAATCGCTCTACAACACGGGAATCCAGGCTAGGCGGGAGACGCCACTTCGACGCCCCGATGTAGTATATGAACTGCTGCACTTCGGGGAGAAAGATATCCTCCGCATAAGGGTCAGTGCTACAGACTAGTAATCCCTCGATTGTGTTCAGTTGATATAGTGGATTGGAGGGGTTTTTGATCCAGTCTCTGAAATACGGGTGGCTTGCATATGGCGTTCGGACTTGTTTGTGCATTCGCATGAGGAAAGTAATGTTCTGGATGGTCAAGCGGGTCGCTTCGGGACTGTCGATGGAGATGTTGAGACAGCAGAGTAGGTAAGCGTAATGTGATATTGCAAATGCGAAGACTTGTAACATCGCCTTGTTGTCGGGTAGATCTACCATTAGCATGTCCGGTGGTCATTTTCAGGGGCAAGGATACGTCGTGTTCTGTGTTTAAAGTCGAAAATGTACTTTAGTGTCATTAACGCTTCTAATCGGGTACTCGAATTAGGCGATTCAAGTCGTGCAAGTAATGTCCTCGAACACGGATCCGCCAACGCCCTCTCCACGAGGATTTTCTTTGCCCTGACTATTAATCACCTTGACAAGGAGGAGGTTCTTACGCAAATGCAACATTATAGTTCGTACTCCGAGCAAGAACTCCAAGACTCGCGGAAGTCAACGCTACATATCAACATATGAACTTATCTATGTATAGTGGAAGGGATACAGTTCTCGATTTTACGACCGTCGGCGCCTTTGAGTTTGACGCGTTTGGCGTTCCGAGGACGCCATGCTTTGATGTGTTGGATCGTGGAGTAGACTGCACCGGTCGTACCGAATGCGATGAGTGTGTATATCAGGGGATCAGGTAGTGTCGCCACTGTATCCGTTAATCGTGTCACGATGTCCATGTTGATGGTGATGGTGCCTCGGGTTCCTCGCCGATCACTTCGAATCAACCAGATGACGAACGATATCTCAACTATATCAACTGAGCAGGGCGTTTGTAGAGAGAAACATTTTAGTAGCAATTGTCAAACAGACTCTGTAAAAAATCAGAACTATATTTTCCCAAGGCGAGAGGCAAAACTGTCCATTTCGAGAGGCTGGGATTCACGGATGCCGTGAGAGCTTCCTGAGATCAGGTTAGGGTTCTTGGAGACGCATATCAGTTCGGGAGCTCCTGGCTGATCATCACATCAACTTTGTAGCGCGTTCTTTCTCCGCTACGACAAGGGAGTCACATCATGCTCATCAAAATCAAGGTACTTGTACTCATTTACAGCATGCTAACTCCACTAGACGTTGACTGGCAAAGAGGTATCTATTGCGAGTCGTCCGTCCGTTCTAACCGGGGTAGATGGAATTAGACATCGAACCGTCTGACAAGGTATCCCTTCTCTCTCTCCCTCAGGATCACCAGTTGACTGACCCGCAGGTATCGCGTATCAAAGAGCGAATCGAGGAGAAAGAGGGCATTCCCCCGGTCCAACAACGAATAATCTTCGGTGGAAAGCAAATGTACCCCATACAATCTCCATTGATGATGAATGCTAACCTGTGCGCTAGGGTCGATGACAAGAGTGCTTGTACTTTTCAAGTTGATTGTGACTGACTGACTTGGTAGCGGACTATGGGATTGAAGGAGGAACTGTCCTTCATTTGGTTTTGGCTTTGAGAGGTAAGTTCCTCCCTCTCCGCTATCATTGAGTGGGACTAATTCGTAGGTGGGCGTCTAGGATAGATCACGCATTTTCACATAAGGGTGCGAGGTATCGTTCTGCAACATACATCTTATTGGCGAGAATGTTCGTTATCAGTAATTTCCATACCTTGTATTGTTCACTTCGTTTGGACCTCGAGAAATGAATCCGATCCGTAGTGACGGAGAGCACTTGAGCATTGAACTAACGACTCCCTTTCTCTTACATTAGACTAGCCGTTGACTTGTGACTAATTTTTGAGGCACGGTTAGTGCGACATGGCCAACAGGTCTAAACATGGATATGAAAACAATCTGTGAAGGAACATTCGCATTATCCATTGGCATGATCTTTTCCTCATGACCTTCCCTCCATAACCGACGTACTTCCCTGCGCCAAACGCCAACCATATAAGCAAATTCCATCTCCAAGTCATCGGAACACAAAACCCCCCAGACGACTATTATCATGCTGATTTCTCCGCCGCTGTCGTCACAGCTACCACAATGCCAATAACCACCACAACAATCACAAGCACCACAACACACCATATCCTCCCCCCCTGCTGCAAACACCGCGGCCGCTCAGTCATATACCCCTGAGCCTCCAGATCCCGTAACGCAGCATACTTGTCCGCTCCCCGACGCGAATAGGGTGGTAATATAGCCGATCTGTAGGTCGGTAAGCGGGTTAACGTTCGGCGCAGGAAAGGGGGTGGAGGTTGCACTGGTTCTGGGGTTATCAGTGGAGTTGGCGAGTATGAGTGATTGAGACGGTCATCGTTAAGTGGGGTTAGATGTGCTGCTGGCGCGGGTGAATGGGAGTGGGGAGATTCGGCGGTGTCGCGCGTCACATGTGTGTCTAGGCCATGGGATGAATATCGAGGAGGTTCGGGGGATTCGCCGACCACGTTCTCTTGATCCGTAGGGTTTAGTTGAGTAGTCCACTGAGACATGGCTTCGCCTTTGACGAGGGACAGATTGAGAAAGCGAGATGAGAGGGATAAATAGTTGTTTTAGAACTGTTCCGGGCTGACGGAAAGGCGGTGTCAAAGTCTTGTGTAAATGGAACTTCGGCAAAGCAAGAATGCATTAAAATAGACCCAGAAACATGTCGTACTGGCCAAGACCTCGTGATGATGATGGAATTGGGATAGTGAATAGTATGACAATGCGTTGCAGCGGACTGTGACATGGCGTTCATCTTTCGAAGGTAAATGACGTTAACGGTCGACGGGACGGGAACCCCATTTAATCCATAAAAGTGGGTCTGCCGACTCCCTAAATGTTTCATATCTCTTTTGCCCCCACCAACCTCGATCCACTGGTGGGAGCAATGTAGTCATACCATTCGGAAATGGCACCCGAAGTAGACGACCGAAAGTGTTGCTCAAATGCTAATGTTGCCAAATCCAGCCCGCCATGTCTTTGGAAGTTTTGAACTTTGTCTCCTTCGTATCAAAGTTGATCACGCATAATTCTTCCCGATCCCATGGTCTGTCTGCATTTTTCCTGTTCCAAGATTCCAGCCACAACGCATCATTCCAGAACCCCTTCTCGAGATCTGTGAATTTCGTCTGCCTTGACAAGTTTGATGTCGCGGTATGTGATTGAAGATAGCGGTAGAGATAGAGAACGGGTATTTTCATACCATAACGAGTGTTCCAAAGTCCGTTTCCTGGGGCGTGGATGTTGACTTCATGGTAGTTGAAGGGACGTACACGGAATTCGGGAGCACTCTAAAATTAGCACGATTCTATAAGAAACGAGAAGGAAGTACTTTAAGCGACGTTATCATTTCTTTTACAGGTACACATAGCCCACAAGTAGGATGCGTAAACAACACAAGTCTCAATTGAGCCATCTTCCATCGGTCATGGAATTCTGCAAAATCGCTGAGGAGGAGTCGATAGGCTCAAGACGACGAAAATCAAGCCGCCGATCGTCCTCGATTTGTTGTCATCGTCACTATGCGACTAACTTCACGAGCACTTGCAAAAGTCTCTCCGAGAACCTTAAAGCCCTTACCGCCCAATCTAACAGTCCTCCCTCCGATTCCATTATACCGTCGACTATTACGAAGCCATCGGAAATACCTGCCTCCAGCGGCCCGAGTAATTGGCGACGAGTACGTCAAGGCTGAATTTCGACGGACAAGGGATTCTGATAATCCAGTCCATATCGTCGGCTTTCTTACTCAATGGCAGGTATGTTTCGGTTTTTATCAATGTTGAGGATAGGAATATTGTCAGCAGGTTGAGGGACAGCATTGGAAGGAGCCGAAAGTTGATTCTGCATTGTTGGAGAAAATGAGTGATGAACAGATTGGGCAGGTTTAACATGGGATTGGGAAGGTGGATTAACGGTAGATGTATGAGTTGATGAAGGCTGTTAAGGGAGAGGGTGAGGAAGAAGAATTGGAGGTCCCGGATACTCAACGGTGACGATAGTCATCGACATCATCATTCGCGATCCCTCTTTCACCCGATGAACTGAGCTAGATTCCCTCGAGACTATCTGGGACCGGAGGCAATAGCTTGATCCTGTACATGTAAAGACAGCATAAAATATAACGCCAGACGCCAAAATCATATTCCAATCAATCATCCAAATCGAATTCTCGGGCTTGATCTACAAATCAATAGGCGAGCTTACCTCTTAGTCTTCTCGCGGCCTTCAAAATGATCTTTGCGCTCCTTGCATCGATTCTTGCCTGTAATTCCACATCTGCATCATCCATTTTTGACCTCCTCGCGGATGTCCGAGCCTATCTCAGCATGATCTCAAGTGGTCCCCTACCTTAACAAGAAGAGGGATTATATCTTCAGGACCAGATTCTGCCACTGCACCAATAGTTCTCAATCCGCCTTCCCAGAACACTCTCGCCGTGAACCCCTTGACATAAGGCAACTTTGTCAATTCCAAAAGATCCGTCCTCACTCCTGTTCATCAACACATGCTCCCCAAAAACACATACCAAATAATAATCTATCCTTGAAACCGCCGAGCAACAAAGCTAAACTCCCCCACCCAATCTTCGTACAAAAACTCTGTACCATACTCGCGAATCCTGTCGTAGTAGAACACAAACTCTGTAAGAACCCTCTCTCAATCCCAAAACTCTCCGCCACTTTCGACAACGGTTCCTCCTTTATCAGTTGTTGCAGCATCAAAGAGATCCAGAAGCGTTTGTGGATACGTAGCTTTTCTCGATTCTCGGGGGTATCATCTTTGAGAACTGCGCCTTGGGCGAGACGGTTGATGAGGACGGGGGAGACGCCAATTGTGGTTGCTACGAGGGTGCTGGTCTCGGATAGACCATCGAATTTACTTCGGAGGATTTTCCAGTCGACTTCGCATTGGGCGTAGACTGGGGTGCAGTGGTATATCATGTGCTATTTGTTAGCGAAACTTGTGAGATAAAGGCGGGAAGATGGGAGTACTAGTTCGTCATCGAGGATGAAGGCTCTCATGGACCGTTGAAGTTCTCTGTAGACGAATAGGCCTTCGTCTATGGACAGTGCTGAAGTGACGATTGCTTTTCCGAGGATAGTCGCCTGAAGACCTCCTCCAGATTGTGTCAGACCTTCCAGTATCTCCTCGACAAGTCCATTCTCACGTAAATACCCAACTGCATTCCTCAAAGTTTCCTGCACCGATTCAAGATCGCTATAAAATCAATCCTTCTGATCACGACATCGGGGAAAAGGGATCTACTCAGCCTGATGGTAAAACAACGTCTTGGAAGCATAGTCCTTGATGGCAGTCTGACTGGTAGCCAAATTAGCCACCACAGCCTCCAACAAAGCCCTCTCAATTCCCTTAGTCTCACGCCCCAAAGAACTCGTAATCGCCGGCATCTCATCTTTAATCATCTTCTTCACGAATTCCTCGTCCGTTTTACTGTAACAAAGAAAACTCTCCCCGTAAGTATCCTTCCCCTTCCGCCCCGCGCGGCCTTTCATCTGTCGATACGACGCAACAGACAGAAACTCCCTCCCCATTCTAGGTCCTCTGAAAATCACCCTCCTCGAAGGGAGATTGATCCCTGCTGCTAACGTCGCCGTCGCCTTTCAATCAGTAATTATAAACGATATACTGTGAAAAGTACAGTGAGGACTTTCAAAATTCCCTGGTCGTAAGCTTCTTCGATGAGTTCGCGTTCTTCGGTTGTTAAGCCCGCGTGGTGATATGCTATTCCCTTCAAAATTGGCCGCTCAAGGACTTCGTCGAGACCGGCGGGAGTGTTGCGGAGACGCTGAATGAGGGATAACCGACTTTCGCGCTGTTCAAACTGGTTTTGGCAGAATGAGGCGATTAGTTTCTGGATTAGTGAGCTATAGATCTGGGGGCAATACAGCGGTGTCAACTGTCATCATTCTGCTGGAACAGAAAATTAGGACGGAGTGTCCTTCGTGGAGACTTTCTAGAGTGATTGAGACGATTGAGTTTAATAAAGGGTCCCCCATTTTTGGGTGCGGAATCACTGACAACCGTCGGATGGGTTGATGGTCTGTATCTATGATCGTGTTCTACCATCAGTCTTCCTATGAAGGGCACAGGTACGTTATTGACTAGGTATTCGCAGAGGGGAATGGGTCGGAAATCGCAGTTATAGTAATGTCCACCAATCCACTTCGCCAGAACATCCACGTTCTTCATCGTAGCGGACATCCCGATAATCTAGGCCTCAATATTAAGAATGGATAAGTAGCACCTGTATCGGAAGTTGTGTAGCAAGAACTTTGGTAACGAGTAGTTCCATCAGATATCCCCTCTGTGCATCCCCAATCATATGCATCTCATCCAGGACCAACGCACCAAGTTGATCCACGGTGTTCTCTTCCAGCATCCCGTTAATCAACGAATTTGCCTACTATAAGCAGCCGCAAAAGTTCGGAAATTGAGATACGTACCTTTTCGATGGTACAGATTGCTATGTTCCAGGTATCGACGGGCCGGGCGCCCCCGTGGAAGCATTCGACAAGTATGTCTGTCGAGTCAAATAAATTGCGGAAGTGTTTTGTTTTTTCGGTTACAATGGAAACGAAGGGGAGGACAAAGATGCACTTCTTCTTGTTTAGTGCAGATTGTCTTATTAAAAGGATCTCGGCAACTGAAGTATTAGACGTAAAAGGTCAGGGGATGATGCCCATTGTTTTTCCAGCTGAGGTCGGCGCTTCAAGTTAGTCGTAGGAATATGAAGGGTGTACCAGTATAGATTAGATTTTGTTGCTCAGATAGGACACCATCTAGAGAGAGGCAAGTATTCTGCCACTCGTAAAGTGATGTGACGCCTTTTCGATGGTATGCCTCGACAACCGTTGCAGGTAATTCCCATCGAGGATGGCACTACCGTCAGCTTGAATGTTGACGGGGTATACTAAGTCGTTTTCAGATAGCGGAAGATTTGAAATTTCAATTGCCTTGGCCGGGATAATGTTCGCTTTGCTGTTGGGCAACTGTGACCTGCTCTGATTTGGATGTATCTTTGAAACGGATAAATAATCGCCTAGCGCACCAGGAGCCACATTTTCCCCTTTAGATCGGAGATCTGATGAACCACTGTTCCGCCTTTTAGTTGGATAGATGCCGTTTTGTAGGGTTTGTAGCTTAGTGGAGCCGACGTCGTAGAGAACCCGTTTTGTCGATTCGACCGTCGCGTGCGCCAACGAAGTCGCTGTTGTTTGCAGAGGCAACGCTTGACGTTGTCGAAGCAGTTCAACCGTCGTCATCGGTGGGTCCACCATTGTCTCTCAAGTCCTACTACAGAAACTGGACAGCCCACGCATCGTTGCAGCTAAGCATGGATTTCGGTGCTGGTTGTCAATAGCGATTCGGAAATTAATTTGTTCGTTGTAAATAACGCGTCTCCACAGCAACCCGCTGCGCCCTGACCCTACCCTGCCCTGCCCTGGCCCATGGGTTATCGTTGGTATCACTCTCGGCGAAGGTATAATACACGAAAATCTTATTGTCAGTGACTCGTCCTATCTACTCACCTCTTCCTTCTGTCTACCAGTCTTGCTCTCTATCAAAACACACAACTCTCGACGCTTGCTGCCTTGTTGAGATATTTACAGATCTTTATCAAAATCAGGATGAGGAATGTTCTTCCTCCACTTCTCACCCCAAATCATCAATCCAATCATTGGCACAAAGAAAGCCAAATGGATGAATGCAAACACGACCCAACACCAATCAAATCCGATTTTCTCTCCTAATGGAATAGCGTAAAATCCCACCGTAAATGCAAAGATCTGTCTCGCAAAGTTCAATACCCCCGCTATCTCAGCGGATTGCGGTTTATAACACTAAAGTCTGTTAGCCAGATTTCCCGGGTGAGTACATCAGTAGAGTAAGCATAGCACACAGTAGTAACGGTCTGGAGACCATAAGAGGATAGTGCTTCTCCCATGGCAGGTCCAATCCAGTGAGTTCGTTTTTGAATGCATACCCCAAACGTGATTAAGCCGCCCTATTCGCACA
>Ga0302325_10025504_pt1 | contig 12286 bp, 12 predicted proteins | sample Palsa_T0_2_FD_201948 | JGI IMG/M metagenome (GOLD analysis project Ga0302325, IMG submission 201948) | Peat permafrost microbial communities from Stordalen Mire near Abisko, Sweden - Palsa_T0_2 | ecosystem: Environmental > Terrestrial > Soil > Palsa > Peat permafrost | place: Sweden: Abisko...
ACTCGGCCCGCTGATCGACAGCCAGCCCACCAGCCCCCAGAACAGGTTCCCGGCCACCACCACGGCGAGCGCCTGCCACACGTCGAGGCCGAGCAGCACCAGTGTCCCGCCCAGCACGATGTACAGGTAGGTGACGTTCGACGCCGCCCACACGACGAACAGCGACCGCGCCGTGCCGTGCCGCTCGGAGTCGGGAACGTAATCGATGCCGTGCGTCTCGATCCGCCCGGCCTGGTCCGTAGCAGGTGCCATCGGAGGCCCTCCGCTCGCTTATTGGTCCCAAGACCAATTGCTTATTGATGTGAGAGTCAATACGATGAGCGGCGTGACGTCAAGACCCCAGGCGACGGCCCGTCGCAAACCTGCCAGCGAGCGGCTGGCCGAGATCATCGAGACCTCCGGCGCGATCGCGGTCGCCGAGGGCCTCGACCGGGTGACCGCCAAGCGCGTCGCGGCCGAGCTCGGCGTGTTCCCCGGCCTGGTCAGCCACTACTTCGCCACGGCCGACGAGCTGGTCGCGACCGCCTTCGCGCACGCCGCGGCCAACGAGCGCGAGCAGATCTTCGGCCGCGCTCTCCTGGCCGATCGCCCCGTCGACCAAATGCGGCGGCTCCTCAACGCCTGGCTGCACCGGGACCGGGACCCGGTCAGCCTCCTCTGGCTGGACGCGTGGCAGGCCAGCCGCCGCCGCCCCGCGCTGCTGGCCGAGGTCGGACGGCAGATGAACACCGACGTCGACCGCCTCTCGGCCGTCATCGCCGACGGCATCGCGGCCGGCGACTTCCCGATCGACGATCCCGGCGCGCCCGCCCTGCAGATCCTCAGCCTGATCGACGGCCTCAGCGTCCAGGCCGCCACCCGCGGGATCCTCGACTACGCCCCGGTCAGGGCGATGGTGATCTCGACTGCGGAGAGGCTCCTCGCCCTCCCGCCCGGCACCCTCACCCAAAAAAGCTTCTAAATCTTTTCCTCCGAACGGACCCTGGTTCCACCCGCACGGCCCGCCCAGCCCTTGACCTCGGGTCGGCCCAGTTCGACGACAACCGCTGCGGTGAAATGTCGGCGTACGCCGACAAAACAGAATGTCGGCGTACGCCGACATCCTTCAGCGGGGGGCGACGCCGCGCAGGACGGTGGCCATGAAGTTGTCGAGGATCTCGGCCCGGGCCGCCTTGGGGTACTCGTGGCTGGCGATCAGCATCGCGTACAGCCCCATCATGAACAGCTGCGCGGTCGGGAGGGCACTCGCGTCGGGGTGCACCTCGCCTCGTTCCCTGGCCCGCTCGACGACTTCGACCACGACCGTCATCACCGGGTACTCGGTCCACTGGTCGGAGCCGGGGAGCACCTCCGGCCGTCGGGACGAGAAGTGCAGCCCCAGCATCTCGCGGAACAGGGTCTTGCCGACCCGCCGCTCCATCGCCGTCAGCAGCCGGACGACCTCGCCCAGGGCGGCGGGCAGGAAGCCCTGACCGGACGGGCGGTCGACGGGGTCAGGCGGCGTGTTCCAGGCCGGCGGCCGGCCGCCGGCGGGAGCGCACCGGGCCTCGAGCTCGGTCAGGAACTTCGACAACTGGGCGACCAGCCGGGCCTCCTCGTGCCGCTCGAGCTCCGCCAGGACGTGCTCCTTGGTCGGGAAGTGGAAGTAGAACGTGCCCCGGGCCACGCCCGCCGCCGCCGCGATGTCGCCCACGTCGGCGGCCGCCATCCCGGTCCGCTTGAACTCCGCCAGGGCCGCCGCGTAGACCCGCTGGCGGGTCTGCTGGCGCTGCGCGTCTCGGCCTTTGACCGCCGCACGTCCATTGATCTTGTCTTCCACTGGCGGCATGGTGCTTCCTTCATACGTCCTGTCGTTGACGAGTGTCAATGACATATTTCAGTGACAAGTGTCGACGAGGTCTTGTCATCGGTGGCGGGGCGGTCTATACACGAGGGTAATTGCTTACCTAACGCCGGGAGGCACGGGACGTGGAAACCGACGCGCTCTACTGGGATCCGTACGACGCCCGCTTCGTGGACGACCCCTGGCCGGTCTTCAACCGGATCCGCGAGGAGGCCCCGCTCTACTACAACCAGACGCACGACTTCTACGCGCTCAGCCGGTACGCGGACGTGGAGCGGGCGGTGACGGACACGGCGACGTTCTCCTCCTCCCGCGGCGTCATGCTCGAGCTGATCAAGGCGAACATGGTGATGCCGCCCGGCACTCTGATCATGGAGGATCCGCCTACCCACGACATCCACCGGAAGCTGCTGGCCCGGGTGTTCTCGCCCCGGCGGATCGCCGAGCTCGAGCCGCTGGTCCGCGAGTACTGCGTCCGCTGCCTCGACCCGCTGGTGGGGGAGTCCCGGTTCGACCTGATCGAGAAGCTCGGCCTGGAGATGCCGATGCGGGTCATCGGCATGCTGCTCGGCATCCCCGAGGAGGGCCAGGCGGACTTCCGCGAGCAGGCGGACGCCCACCTGGTCGGCGACGACGGCAGGATGGACACCAGCCATGGCCCCGTCCTCACCTTCGACGCGTTCGGCGAGTACATCGACTGGCGACTCACGCACCCCTCCGACGACGTCATGACCGAGCTGCTCACCGCCCGGTTCGAGGATGAGAACGGGGTGACCCGCACGCTGACCCGGGACGAGGTCCTGATGTACGTCACCGTGCTGGCGGGCGCCGGGAACGAGACCACCGGTCGGCTGATCGGCTGGATGGGCTCCACCCTGGCCAAGCACCCGGAGCAGCGGGCGGAAATCGCGGCCGATCCGTCGCTGATCCCGGGCGCGGTCGAGGAGGTGCTGCGGCTCGAGCCGCCGGGCCCGTCCATCGCCCGCTACGTCGCCAAGCCGGTCGAGCTCTACGGGCAGGTCGTCCCCGAGGGGAGCACGATGCTGCTGTTCGTCGGCGCCGCCAACCGCGACCCGGAGCGGTACGACGAGCCGGACCGGTTCGACATCCACCGGACGAAGAGCCTGCACCTGACGTTCAACATCGGCCCGCACTACTGCCTCGGCTCCGCCCTGGCCCGCCTGGAGGGCCGCATCGCCCTGGAGGAGATCGTGGCGCGCTGGCCGACCTGGGAGGTCGACTGGGCCGAGGCCACGATGCAGCAGACCTCGTCCGTGCGCGGATGGGAGCGGCTGCCGCTCCTGGTCGGCTGAGGCCGGAGAGCCGCGATGACCGCCGTCGGGGCGGCCCGCTACGCCGGCAGCCGGGTCAGCCGGGTCGAGGACGCCCGGCTGCTGACGGGCGCCGGCACCTTCGTCGACGACATCGTCCGCCCGGGCATGCTGCACGCCTGCTTCGTCCGCAGCCCGCATCCGCGGGCGCGGATCATGGGGATCGACCCGACGGCCGCGCTGCGGCTGCCCGGGGTGCACGCCGTCTTCACAGCGGCCGACCTCAACGGCGACGTCCGCGAGGCCTGGTACACCGGGACGGGAAACCAGGTGCCGGACACGCCGCGGCCGCCGCTGGCCGAGGGCGAGGCCCGGTTCGCGGGCGACCCGGTCGCGCTGGTCGTCGCGGACAGCCGCTACCTTGCCGAGGACGCGGTCGAACTGGTCGAGGTGGACTACGAGCCGCTGCCCGCGGTGGCCGACTACGCCACGGCCGGCACGTCCGGGGGCCTTGTCCACGAGGGCTACCCGGGCAACGTCGCGGGCCAGCTCGGCGGCGCGCCGGCCGAGACGCTCGCGGACGACTTCGACGGCGCGGCCCACGTGATCTCGGAGACGATCTGGGAACAGGCGTACGCCGCCGTGCCGATGGAGACCCGGGGCATCGTCGCGGAGTGGTCGGCCGCCAGCGGGGAGCTGACGATCTGGGCCGCGACCCAGGCGCCGCACGAGGTCCGGATGTTCAGCGCCCGGCTGCTCGGGCTGGCCGAGCACCGGGTCCGGGTGATCGCCCGCGATGTCGGCGGCGGCTTCGGGCAGAAGGTGATGCCGCTTCGCGAGGACATGTGCGTGCTGCTAGCGGCCAGGAAGCTTCCGGCCGCGCTGAAGTGGATCGAGGATCGCCAGGAGAACCTGATGGCGGCCGGGCAGGCGCGGCACGAGCACGGCACGGCCCGGATCGCGTTCGATAACCAGGGGATCATCCTCGCCGCCGCACTTGACCACGTGCAGGACGTCGGCGCCTACCCGACGCCGTGGCCGGTCGGCACCGGCGCGTTCGTCGGGATGAACTTCCCCGGGCCGTACCGGGTCAGCCGGGCGACGTTCAGCCACGCCTCGGTGTTCTCCAACACGGTCGGCCGGGTCGCCTACCGGGGACCGTGGGCGTTCGAGTCGCTCGTCCGCGAGGTCGTCCTCGACATCGCCGCCCGCCGGATCGGGATCGACCCGGCCGAGCTCCGCCGCCGCAACCTGCTGAGCGCGGCCGACATGCCGTTCGCCAACCCCAACGGCATGCCGTACGACCACATGGCCTCGCGCGAGACGCTGGAGCGGGCGCTGTCGATCCTCGACTACGACGCCTTCCGGGCTGAGCAGGCGGCCGCCCGCGCTTCGGGGCGCTACCTCGGCGTCGGCATCTCCTGCTACGCCGAGCCGACGTCGGCCGCGTTTGGCTACTACGCGACCGAGGGCGCGACGATCCGCATCGAGCCGAGCGGCAAGGTCAACGTCTACGTGGCCGGCGGGTCGACTGGCAACAGCCTCGAGACGACCGTGATCCAGCTCGCGGCGGACGCGCTCGGCGCCGACATCGACGACGTGGCGACGATCCAGGGCGACACCGCGGTGACGCCGTTCGGGGCCGGGACCGGCGGCAGCCGCAGCGGGCCGATGACGGCCGGGGCGGTCGGGGAGACGGCCGCGATCCTCCGGGCCAAGCTCACCGCGCTGGCGGCGCACAAGCTAGAGGCGGCCGAGCCCGACATCGAGCTCGCGCACAGCCGCGCGGGGGTGCGCGGCGACCCGGACGCGCCCTCCGTCAGCTTCGCCGAACTGGCCGACATCGCCTACTTCCAGCCGTACGCGCTGCCGCCGGGGATGCCGGCCGGCCTGGAGGCGAGCGGCCGCTACGCGCCCAGCATCCCGATGCTGTGGGCGACGGCCACCCACGTGTGCACCTGCGAGGTCGACGTGACCACGGGCGCGGTGCAGCTGCTGCGCTACATCGTCGGCGAGGACTGCGGGCACATGATCAATCCGAACGTGGTCGAGGGGCAGATCGCGGGCGGGGTCGTGCAGGGCATCGGCGGCGCGCTGCTTGAGGAGCTCGCCTACGACGGCGACGGCAACCCGGTCGCCACCACGTTCATGGACTACCTGCTGCCGACGGCGGCCGACGTGCCGCTGATCGAGTACGGGCACGTCGAGGACGCGCCGAGCCCGAACCCGGGCGGCTACAAGGGGGTGGGCGAGGGCGGCGCCATCGGGGCGCCGCCCGCCGTGGTCAACGCGGTGGCGGACGCGCTGGCGCCGTTCGGGGTGACGATCACCCGGACGCCCCTCACGCCGGCCTCGATCGTGGCGCTGATCGAGGGGGCGGGGACGTGAAGCCCGCGCCGTTCGAGTACCACGCCCCGGCCGACGCCAAGGAGGCGGTGCAGCTGCTGGCCGGGCTCGGCGACGGCGCCAAGCTGATCGCGGGCGGGCAGAGTCTCGTCCCGCTGCTCGCGCTCCGGCTGGCATCCTTCGAGCACCTCATTGACCTGCGCAAAGTGTCCGGTCTGCGCGGGATCGAGGATCGCGCCGGATCGTTGCCCGGCGCCCTCGGATCCGAGGGGGCGGGATCCAAAGGCGTCGGGTTCGGACAGACCGTGTGGATTGGCGCGGGCTCGACCGAGGCCGCGATCGGCCGGTCGCCGGCGGTGGCGGCGAAGGTCCCGCTGCTGGCGCGCGCCACCCCGCTGATCGGTCACTTCCAGATCCGCAACCGCGGCACGATCGGCGGTTCGCTCGCGCACGCCGACGCGGCCGCCGAGTACCCGGCGGTGGCGCTGGCCCTCGACGCCGTCATCGAGACGCTGTCGCCGCGCGGCCAGCGTGCCATCCCCGCGGCCGAGTTCTTCACCGGCATCTGGAGCACCGCGCTGGAACCGGATGAGCTGCTCACGGGGGTCACGTTCCGGGCGCCTGGCGGCCGGGCCGGCTTCGCGGTGGAGGAGTTCGCCCGCCGACCGGGCGACTTCGCGGTCGCCGGGGCCGCGATCGCGATCGAGCTCGATGCTGACCCCGGCGGGGGAGCGGACGGCCGCGATGCTCAGGTCAGCCGGTGCGCGATCGGGCTGTTCGGGCTCGGGACAACGCCGCTGCGGGCCTCGGCGGCGGAAGCCTCCGTCGCCGGCCGCGCCGCGGGCGACCTGACCGCGGTCGCCTTCGGGCGGGAAATCGGGCAGGCCGCCATGGCGGATCTTGACTCGGTGCCGTCCGACCTGCACGGTCCGGCGGCCTATCGCAAGCGCGTGGGCGCGGCGCTGGTAGCCGCGGCCTGGCGGCGCGCGATCGAAGAAGCGATCACCGGGGCACAGGGCGAGGAGGCAGCGGGTGGCTGACATCGGCATCGGGGTCCGGGTCAACGGCAGGCTCAGGCGGGCGAGCGTGGAGGCGAGGCTGACCCTGGTCGACTTCCTGCGCGAGCGCTGTCAGCTGACTGGCACCCACGTCGGCTGCGAGCACGGCGTCTGCGGTGCCTGCACGGTCTTGCTGAAGTACCCCGACGATGCGGACGAGAGCGGGCCGGGCCTGCCCGGCGGCGAGGCCGTCCGGTCCTGCCTGGTCTTCGCCGTGCAGGCGGACGGCGCCGAGGTCACGACGATCGAGGGCGTCAACGCGGGCGGCCCGGCGCCGGGATCGGGCGAGCTCTCGGCCGTGCAGGCCGCCTTCCGCGATCATCACGCGCTGCAATGCGGCTTCTGCACCCCCGGCTTCGTCATCTCGGCGACCGCGTTCCTGGCGGAGCATCCGGATCCGACCGACGAGCAGATCCGCGACGCCCTGTCCGGGAACCTGTGCCGCTGCACCGGCTACCAGGGCATTCTGGCGGCCGTGCGGGCGGCGGCCGACGGCATCGTGACGGCAACTCAGGAAGCTAAGCAAACCAAGGAACCGAGGTAGGTCATGCCAGGAAGAGCTGAAGGCAAGGTCGCTTTCATCACCGGCGCCGGACGCGGCCAGGGCCGCAGCCATGCGGTGCGGCTGGCCCAGGAGGGGGCCGACATCATCGCCATCGACATCTGCCACGATGTCGAGGGCGCGTTGCCGATGGCCACGCCGGACGACCTGGCCGAGACCGTCAAGCTGGTGGAGGCGCAGGACCGGCGGATCATCGCCACCCAGGCCGACGTGCGCGACTTCGACGCGGTCAAGGCCGCGGTCGATGACGGCGTGGCCGAGCTCGGCCGGCTGGACATCGTCGTCGCCAACGCCGGGATCGCCAGCATCGGCGGCCCGGTCGAGTCGATGGCGGCCGGCAACTGGAAGGACACCATCGACATCAACCTGACCGGCCTGTGGAACACCGCCCGGGCCGCCGTCCCGCACCTGGTCGCGGGCGGCCGGGGCGGGTCGATCGTGCTCACCAGCTCGGTCGGCGGGATGCACGCGCTGCCGAACATGAGCCACTACGTGTCGGCCAAGCACGGCGTGGTCGGGCTGATGCGGTCGCTGGCGGTGGAGCTCGGCCAGCACGGCATCCGGGTCAACTCGATTCACCCCACCAACGTGAACACGCCCATGTTCATGAACGAGGGCACGTACCGGCTCTTCCGCCCGGACGTGGAGAACCCGGGACCGGACGACGTGGCCCCGATCGCGCAGATGATGCACGTGCTCCCCATCGGCTGGGTCGAGCCGGAGGACATCAGCAACGCCATCGTCTTCCTCTCCTCCGACGAGGCCCGCTACATCACCGGCGTCACTCTCCCCGTCGATGGCGGCGCCCTTCTCAAATAGCCGCCACCACCCACCACGCCACCACCCTGTCGCCGACGCCACCGACCGGCTTGCATTCCTGTCGCCTACGCCATCGACCCCAATAGGGGCTGTCGATGGCGTAGGCGACAGGGTCCGTTTCGGGTCGATGGCGTAGCTGACCGCTTATCCTGCGCCCTGATCCGGGGATGTGGATTCGAGCGCTGCTTCCACGCTGTCGTAAACCGGGATCATCCGGTCAGCCCCGATGAGGCGCAGCACCCGCGCGACGGAGTCCCGCGGGCCGACCAGTGCCAGCACGCACCCGGCCGCGCGAAGGTCCTCGTGCACCCGCAGAATCGCATTCAGGGCCGAGGAATCCATGAACCTGAGCCCGGACATCTCGACCAGCAGCAGCGCGGGCCGGTTCGCCGCCTCCGCCCGGAGCGCTTCTCCCAGGGCAGGGGTGGTCACGTCGGCCTCGCCGGCCAACCGCACCACCGTGCATGCAGCGCCCGCGTCGCCGACCGTACTGACGGACACAACCAGGCCGCTCACACCCCACAGTGTCCCATAGCGCCAGTAGGTATACCTAGGTACCGCAAGGACCGCAGGTTGCAGATCGGGCACTAACCGCAGTTCCTCAGGTTTCCGCCCCTCACGTACCGCCCGCCAGCGCCGCGCCAGGTCTCGCGTCCCGGCCAGCGGGCAGATGCCACCGAGGACCACCGCGAGCGTCCCGTCGGTGCGATGGCCGAGCGCCAGCCTTGCGATGCCGCCGCCGACCAGGACGACCGCGTAGACGAACGCCGCCCAGTATGTTCCCAGCCTTTCAGCCGAGGAACACTCCGCTCGAGCCGCCCCGGCCGCGCCTCGGCGCCGGGCCGTGAGTAGCTCATGGTTTTACGCCTCCCCGCCTCCGATGCCCCTAAGCCTCAACAGGGTCGCGCAGGAATTCCAACCGTTAGGACGGAGGCGCGAGGACGCCCCCCGATTGCCGGGCGGGCTGCGACTGGCTGGAGTCCTCAACGAGCATTGAGGTGCACTCCGGGCAACGCAGCGCGTTGATCGGAATGCTCATCGTGCACACCGGGCAGTCCTTCTCGGTCGCCGCCTTGTTCCGCTCCATGAACGCGATCAGCCGGGTGACCGGCACCACCAGAACGAAGTAGACCACCAGGGCAGCGATCAGGAACGACAGCACATCGGTCAGGAACGCGCCGTACGTGAACGTCGCCTTGTGGACCTTGAATGACAGGGCCGCGAAGTTCGGCGTACCGCCCGCGAGCGCCAGCAGCGGATCGATGAACGACGAGACGAACTGCTTGACCAGACCGCTGAACTGCGCGCCGATCACCACCGCGACGGCAAGCTGGACCAGGTTCCCGCGCATGATGAAGTTCTTGAACCCACTCATCCCGGCAGGCTTCCCAATTCGGCCGAAATATTCAGCTTGTCCGCCCAGTTTCTTAAGGAGAAACCCAGCTTTCGGTCAGGACGCGCTCATCTTCCGGTTATCAGCGACCGCGCAGAACGAGCACCTCGGGGATGAGCTGGCCGGACTCGATCAGCCGGCCGATACGCTCACTCTGCTCGTCGGAGGTCCGCAGCTGCGGCGTCCGGCCGAAGCGCCGGTGCAGCTCGCGGTCCACCGCCTCGATGCGGTTCCGCCAGTCTGCTGGTGGAGCGCTCATACGGTAGGCGTTGGCCGTGGCGACCACTGCGAGCCCGGCCCTGTGGATCATTGCATCCAGGTCGTCCTCGTTCGGGAAGTGGTTGCCCTCCGGCGGGTCGTCAAGCGGCAGTCGGGCGGCGACGTAGACCAGCAGGCCGATCCGCCCGCCCGGGCGGACGATTCGGCGCAGTTCGCGCAGCATCGCCAGCTGAGCCTCCCGGCCCGGCAGCGTGCAGAGGACGCCCAGCGACCAGGCTGCGTCGGCGCGGCCGTCCGCGAGCGGCAGGGCTTTCGCGTCGTTCTGGATGACGGGCAGGCTGAACAGCCGAGCCGCCGCCCGGCAGGCGGCTTGCTCGGGCTCGAGCAGTAGCGGCCGGAGGCCGGCCTCGGCCGCCGCGAACGCGTCGGGGCCGCCGAGGCCGGCCCCGACATCGACCAGCAGCGCGCCGGGGACCGGGTCAAGCCCCGCCAGCAGCCAGTCGAGGGCGGCCGGCTGCCCGCTGCCGCGGCAGGCGGCCGGGATGGCGTAGTCCGGGCCAAGCTGGGAGGCGACCTCGGCCGTCCATTCGGCCACGGTGCCGAATTCGGCTTCCATCGGATCGGTGTCAGCTGGCATCGTGGTGCCCTTCCCTGAATTCGTCGCGCACACGCTGCGCCAGGTCTGCCTTTACCTGGGCGGCGAACTCGTAGCCGCGAGCGGAACCCAGGCCGGAGATGTTCACTCCCGCGACCCCGGGGATGCTCAGCAGCGTCCGGGCTTCCCCGGCCGCGAACGCGATGCCGGCCGCGACCGGATCGGGGCTGGCCAGCACGCGGCGCACGGCCCCCTGGTCCAGTTCCAGGCCCGGCAGGACGCTAATCGCGGCGGCCGAGCGCTCGTCGGTGAACACGGCCACGGCGGCGATGACGGGGATGGTCAGGCCGACCTCGGTCAGGCCGCGCATGAAGCCCGCCACCGACGCCGGCGTGTCATGGTTGAGTACTGCGGCCGCCGCGCCCGCGCGCTGCTTCTGACCCAGCCGGAACGGCCGCAGGTGCCGAGGCGGCGCTGCGGGCGTCTCGGGGACAACGGCGGGAATTCCGGCGGCGGCGGCCAGCGCCGTGAGCCGGGGCCCGTCGAGATCGAAGACCGGGGCCGCGCCTGGGTTGGTGCGAGGCCGACCGTCGCCGGTCACGCACAAGACCGCGTCCACGTCCAGGTGACGCAGGGCCGCCAACTCCTGCTCGAGGGCCACCCGGTTCCGGTCGCGGCAGGTCAGGGTGACCCAAGGCCGCGCGCCGACGTCTTGCAGGAGCGACGCCAGCAGGGCGGGCGGGAAGTCAGGGTGCCGCTGGTGATCCCCGACCAGCACGGCGTCCGAGACCGGCGCCAGCACCGCCGCCACCGACTTGTGCGACGCGGCCGAGTACGGCTCCGAGGTGAAGTCGGTCAAGATCAGCGGCACCGAGCGGAGCGGGACGGCCGGCACCGGGTCGGCCCATCGCTCGGGGACGGGGAACGCGCACGGTCGCGCCGCGAGCTCGCAGTCCCCGTTCGGGCGGACCCCGCCGCACGGCCCCATGACCATGTTCTTGGGGCACCCACCGGACGGCGCCGACATCGATCCTCCTCGTGTTTCCGCGCTGGCCGGCTGGTCCGTCGTCGGCGCTATCGGGGGCCTACCTGCTGCCGTCGGGGGTCCCGCGTCCGGAGGCGGCCTGCAGTTCGTCGATTAGGCGGGAAGCGTCGGCCTTGGAGATGCCGTCGAGATCCACGTCGCGCCCGGCCTCGCGGGCCAGGGTCTGCAGGTACGACCTCTGAGGGCCGGTCATGGGCTCGTCCCCGGTCGTCCAGTCGTCGGGGTCCTTGGCCGGGTTGTCCTGCGGGCTCACATTGTCGCTCATCATTACCTCCCGTTCGATCGTCACGCTCCATTACCCGGGCTTCAGCGGATCGAACGCGTCGGAGAGCTAGATTGGGCTCATGCGGGTGGCGACGTGGAACGTTAATTCGGTGAAGCAGCGGATGCCGAGGCTGCTGCCGTGGCTGGACCAGCGGCAGCCCGACGTCGTCTGCCTGCAGGAGACGAAGCTCGCCGATGACGCGTTCAGCGCGCTCGTCGGCGAGGATATCGCCAGCCGCGGCTATGAGATCGCCATGTACGGCGAGCCGCGCTGGAACGGGGTGGCGATCCTGTCGCGGGTAGGACTGGCTGACGTCGTGACCGGCATCGCGGGCGCGCCCGGCTTCCCCGATCCCGAGGCGCGGGCGGTGGCCGCGACCTGCGGCGGTATCCGGGTGTGGTCGCTGTACGTGCCCAACGGCCGCGAGCCCGACTCGGACCACTACCGCTACAAGCTGGCCTGGCTGGCAGCGCTGCGGAACACCGTCCGCGATCGGCTCGCCGGAGGCGCGGACGTGCTGCTCTGCGGGGACATGAACATCGCGCCGGCCGACGCGGACGTGTTCGACCCGGCCGCCTACGTCGGCCAGACCCACGTCACCGCGCCCGAGCGGGCCGCGCTGGCCGACCTCGAGGCGGTCGGCCTGCACGACGTGGTCCGGGACCGCTGGCCGGACAAGCGCATCTTCACCTACTGGGACTACCGCGCCGGGATGTTCCACCAGGACCTCGGGATGCGGATCGACCTGGCGCTCGCCAGCGACCCGGTCGCGGACCGGGTGCAGGCGGCCTGGGTCGACCGGGAGGCCCGCAAGGGCACCGGGCCGAGTGACCACGCGCCGGTGATCGTCGACCTCGACAACGCGCCCGA
>Ga0302325_10025505_pt1 | contig 12285 bp, 9 predicted proteins | sample Palsa_T0_2_FD_201948 | JGI IMG/M metagenome (GOLD analysis project Ga0302325, IMG submission 201948) | Peat permafrost microbial communities from Stordalen Mire near Abisko, Sweden - Palsa_T0_2 | ecosystem: Environmental > Terrestrial > Soil > Palsa > Peat permafrost | place: Sweden: Abisko...
GCAGGTCATCGAGCAGTCCGGGGCGGAATGGGTGTTCCTGCGGGCCGGCGGCTTCGCCGCCAATACGCTGGCCTGGGCGGATCAGATCCGCTCCGGCGGCGTGGTCCGCTGGGTCTACGGCGAGGCGGCCCGGTCGCTCATCCACGAGCGCGATATCGCCGACGTCGCGGTCCGGGCCCTGACCGAAGGCCAGCACGCGGGCGCCAAGTACGTCCTCACCGGGCCGGAGTCCATTACCCAGGCCGGCCAGGCCCGCATCATCGGCGAGGCCACTGGCCTGCCGGTGCGCTGGGCCGAAGCCGATCCCGAGCAGATCCGCGAACAGTTCGTCGCCAGCACCGGTGATCCCGCGTTCGCGGACCACGCCCTCGCGTACTGGGCCAGCCTCATCAAGCAGCCCGAGCAAGTCACGCACACCGTTGAGCAGCTCACCGGCGCCCCCGCCCGGACCTTCCGGGACTGGGCCCTGGAGCACGCCGGCGAGTTCTGGCCGCGATCGCCAGCCGAGGTCGTCAGCCGCCACGTGAGCCTGCTCGGCCAGGGCGATCTCGCCGGAGCGCTCAAGCTGCTTGCCCCGGACGTGGTGCGGACGGCACCCCTCGAAGGCGCCGGACTCCGCGGCGTCGAGGCCATCATGGCGAACGGCCGGCGGCAGACCGCCAGCTACCAGATCCGCGGCGTCGACATCGACGGCCCGTACCCGCACGGAGACCGGTTCGCGGTGCGGTTCGCCTTCGACGAGATCCACGTCCCGACCGGCACGACCGGGGTTACCGAGAAGATGTCCGTCTACGCCGTCCGCGATGGCGCGATCGTCTCCGAAGACGTCTACTACCACACGCCGCCGCACGCACCCTGATCCGTTAGGGCACCAGCAGCAGCCGGCCAAGCACCGCGCGGTCCTCGAGCAGCCGGTGCGCCTGGACCACCTCGGCCAGCGGCAGGACCGTCTCGGCAGCGGCACGTAGCCTGCCCGTCTCGAGCAGCCCAGTCAGCTCGGCGATGCTGGCGCGGGCCTGCTCGGCAGCTGCTGCGCGCCAGGCCAGCAGCGAGAACCCGGTCACGGTCTTCAGCGCGAACAGGTTGCGCACCGGCACGCTGGTCAGGTCGCCGGCCGAGGCGCCGTAAGCGACCACGCGCCCGAACGGGGCCAGCAGTTCGATGCTCTCGTGCAGCATCTCGCCGCCCACCGCCTCCAGGGCCACGTCGACGCCGCCGGGCGCGGCGGCCCGTACCTGCCCGGCCCAGCCGGGCTGAGTGTGGTCGACGGCGACATCGGCACCTAGCTCCTTGAGGAAGTCGAGCTTGGCGCGTGAGCTGGCCGTGGCGATGACGGTTCCCGCGCCCAGCTGCCTGGCGAGCTGCACGGCGAGATGGCCGATCGCACCCGCGCCCGCGGTGACCAGGACGGTGTCTGGATGGCCGACCCGCCCGGCGCGCAGCGCGCCGGATGCCACTGCCCCCACCGTGGGCAGCATGCTCGCCGCGCCGGCGCTGAGCTGCGCAGGCACGCTGGCGAGCCAGTCCGCGTCGGCGACCACGTACTCGGCGCAGCCATCTTCGAGCAGCGCGGCCACCCTGGTCCCGGCCAGGGCCGGGTCGGTGTCCTGGCCGGCCGCCGTCACGGTGCCGACCACGTCGCCGGTGAGCGTGCCGGGCAGCGAACGGAACCAGATCGAGTCCGGTGAGGTCTCGCGGCGGAGCTGGACGTCGACATAATTGAGGCCGATCGCCTCGGTCCGGATCAGCACCTGGCCGGGCCCTGGCTGCGGGATGTCAGCGTCCTCGACCACCAGGACCTCGGGGCCGCCGTGGGCGTGGTACCGCGCTCGTCGCATCAGTAATCTCCAGGGAGTGAGCAGGCCGGGGCAACCGCCCCGGAGGTAAAGTGGACCGTAGGTCAATTTATTCAGACATTACTGGACCGTCGGTCAAGTTGTCTACCGGGGAGGCGTATCCCGATGAGCGAAGACCGGCGGGAGCGTGCCGACGCGATACGCAACCGGCGGGCGATTCTCGCGGCCACCGAGCGGCTGCTTGCCGAAGGCCGGCCGCAGGACATCTCCATGGAGCAGGTCGCGGCCGCGGCCGGCGTGGGCAAGGGCACCGTGTTCCACCGGTTCGGTAGCCGGATGGGGCTGATGCACGCGCTGATGGTCGAGCGGGCTCAGGCGCTGGAAGCAGCGGTGACGGCCGGCCCGCCGCCGCTCGGCGAGGGCGCCCAGGACCGGGACCGGCTGCTGGCGTTCCTGGACGCGATCGTCGAGGTGGTCAGCCGCAACAAGAGCCTGATGGCGGAACTCGGCTACGCCGTTCCGGCGCAGCCCGCCAAGAACCACCAAGACGACCACCCGGTCTACCGGTTCTGGCACGGCCACCTCAGCGCCCTCATGGCCGCGCAGCGACCCGATGTCGACGCCGACCTGATCGCTCACGTTATGCTCGGCGCCTTGCACAGTGAGCCGATCCTGAACGAGCTGGCCGACGGTCCCGCGCGGCTCTCCGCCGCGATGCGGGCCCTGGCCGCCGCAGTGCTGGACGCCCCAGCCCCGGCCCCGGCCCAGTGACCAGGAAATTCGCCCGGGCCCAAATCGCCGCGCTAGCCGCGCTAGCCGCGCTCGCCGGACTAACGCTGGCTGGCTGTACCAGTACCACCGCCCAGCCGCGCCCCGCCACATCCGCGAGCCCCGCCACGTCCGCGAGCCTCACCGCGCCCGCGAGCGTCACCGCGCCCGCACGCCCCACGCGCCCCAGCTTCGTCTTCGTCCTCACCGACGACCTGTCCTGGAACCTGGTCAGGTACATGCCGCACGTGCGGGCGCTGGCGGCGGCCGGGACCACGATGTCCAGCTATTACGTGGTGGACTCGCTGTGCTGCCCGTCTCGCTCGGCCATCTTCACCGGCGAGTACCCGCACGACGACGGGGTCTTCACCAACGGCGGCAGCGACGGCGGGTACGCCGCCTTCAACCAGAACGGCGACCAGCAGAAGTCGTTCGCGCTGGCCTTGCACAACTCCGGCTACCGCACCGCGATGATGGGCAAGTACCTGAACGGGTACCAGCCCTCGGACCAGATACCGCCTGGCTGGGACGAGTGGGACGTGACCGGCAACGGCTACCCCGAGTTCAACTACACGCTCAACACCGACGGCGCCAAGCAGCACTACGGCGCCAGCCCGCCTGACTACCTGACCGACGTGCTGTCCGCCAAGGCCACCTCCTTCGTCGACTCGTCGGCATCGGCGGGTAAGCCCTTCATGCTCGAGGTGGCCACGTTCGCCCCGCACGCGCCGTACATCCCCGCACCGCGCTATGCCCAGGCGGACCAGCAGCTCACCTACCCCAGGACCAGCGCCTACGACACGCTGCCCGCCAATCCGCCGTCCTGGCTGAAAGGGCACCCGCCGCTGACGGCCACCGAACAGGACAAGATCAACGAGACCTACCGCGAGCGGGTACAGGACGATCTCTCCGTCGACGACATGATCGGCCACCTCGAGCGCGAGCTGCAGGTCACGGGCCTGGCCAGCAACACGTACTTTATTTTCAGTTCCGACAACGGCTACCACATGGGCGAGTACCGGCTCGGGCCCGGCAAGCAGACCGCCTACGACACCGACATCCACGTGCCGCTGATCGTCACCGGGCCCGGCGTCCCGGCCGGGCGCGTGGTCAGCGCGCTGGCCTCCAACATCGACCTGTGCCCGACGTTCGAGACCCTCGCCGATCTCCCCGTGCCCGCCAGCGTCGACGGTCACAGCCTGGCCGCGCTGTGGCACGGGCAGCCGCCGGCCGGCTGGCGGCAGGCCATTCTCATCGAGCACCACGGCCCGGATGACTCCCCAGGCGACCCGGACCGGCAGGACTACGGGGACGGCGACCCGCCGTCGTATGAGGCGGTACGCACCGCGACCGCGCTCTACGTCAGGTACGCGGACGGCGAGCAGGAGTACTACGACACTGCCCGCGACCCCAACGAGCTGGACAACATCGCCGCCCAGGGCGTCCCGGCCGAGCTGCGGCAGACCCTGCACGCCCTCGAGACCTGCCACACCGGAAGCACCTGCTGGGCCGCGGCTCACCTCCCCTAAAGCGCCGCTCCTAAAGCGCCGCTCCTAAAGCGCCGCTCCTAAAGCGCCGCTCCTAAAGCGCCGCTCCTAAAGCGCCGCTCCTAAACGCGCCGCCAGCAGCGTCTTGCCGACCGTCTGCCTGGCCTCGATCGCCGCATGGGCCGCGGCCGCCTCGCCCAGCCCGAACTCCTGCCCGACCACCGGCCGGATACGCCCCGCCGCCGCCTCCGCCAGCATCGTCCGGACCAGTTCCAGCATCTCTTCCGCGCTCAGCGGCGCGCCCCGCCGCACGCTGACCTGGTGCGCCTGCGCGAGTTCGGCGCTGACCGGCGCGAAGCGCCCGCTGGCCATGCCGAACGGGCAGAACCGGCCGCCGCCCGCGAGCAGCCCGAACGCCGCCAGGCCGATCTCGCCGCCCACGCCGTCGAACACCACATCCACCTGGCCTACGGCCGCTCGCACCTGCTCCGCCCAGCCGTCCTGGCGGTAGTCCACGGTCACGCCGGCGCCCAGGTCACGGGCGATCGCGAGCTTGCCGGGCTGCCCGGCCAGCGCCACCACCTGGGCCCCGGCCTGGCGGGCGAGCTGGACCAGCAGCGTGCCCACGCCGCCGCCCGCCGCCTCGACCAGGACGGTATCGCCTGCCCGCAGGCCCGCCCGCCCGGCCAGCGCGAGCGCCGTGCGGCCGTCAGCCAGCAGGGCCACCGCGTCACGCATCGCGAGGGAGTCCGGCACGTCGACCAGCCGGCCCGCGGAGCTGACCGCACGTTCGGCGTACCCCCCGGTCCCGTCCAGGCTGGCCACCACCCGCCGCCCAGCCACCGTGCCGCCGACGCCGTTGCCCAGGACGGCCGGCAGCGCGGGCAGCATCGACGGATGTGGCGGCTGCCCCGCCCGGACCTGGGTTTCCACGAAGGTCACGCTGGCCAGCTCGACGTCGATGACCACCTCGTCCGGACCTGGCTCGGGCTCTGCCACCTCGGCGGGCTCGAGCACCTGCGGCGGGCCGAACTCCCGCATGACCACGGCACGCACGACCGCGCCTCCCTCACCGGAGTGATTCCTTCCCGCTGATTCTTCCAGCCCGCCGCGCGCCGCGCCCTCGGCCGATGGTCGCAGGCCCGGCCAGGCCGAATGGCCGATGCGCACCGCGACTGGCCCCCGCCAGGTATCCGGCTTGACCTTCCACCGGCTGGAAGGTGCACAGTCACTGCATGCCGATCCCTGATCCTGACCCAGGCCAGCCATTGTCCATCGGGCAGCTGGCCCGGCGCACCGGCGTGCCGGCCCGGACGATCAGGTTCTGGTCCGACGCGGGCCTGGTCCCGCCGGCCGCCAGGTCGGCCAGCGGCTACCGGCTCTACGACGCCGCGGCCGTCGCCCGGCTCGACCTGGTCCTGGCCCTCCGCGAGCTCGGGCTCGGCCTGGACGTGGTGCGGGCGATCGTGTCCCGCGCTACCACCGTGGCCGACGTCGCGGCGGCCCACGTCGCCGTCCTCGACGGCCAGATCCGGACCCTGCGGCTGCGCCGCGCGGTGCTCAGCACGGTCGCCAAACGCGGTAACACGATCGAGGAGGCGCTACTCATGCATAAGCTGGCCCGGCTGTCCGCCCAGGAGCGGCAGCAGATCATCGACGACTTCGTCGACAGCACCTTCGCGGGCACCACCGCCACCGAAGACGCGCCGGCCGCGAGCATCGCGCACGCCATGCGCCAGCTGCCCGCCGAGCTGCCGGACGACCCCGCGCCCGAGCAGGTCGACGCCTGGATCGAACTGGCCGAGCTTGTCGCCGACGAGGAGTTCAGGCAGCGCGTCAGGACCATGGCCCTGGCCGGCCGCCCAGCCGCCGTACCGCCAGCCCCCGAACCGCCAGCCCCCGTACCGCCAGCCATCGACTACCAGGCCGTCACCGAGCACGCCGGGCAGGCCCGCGCGCAAGGTATCGCACCCGGCTCACCCGACGGCCAGGCCGTCCTGCACCGCATCATCGGACCGGATGTAACCGCCGGCCATCGAGCGAGGCTGCTCAGCCAGCTCGAGACCTTCACCGACGCCCGGGTCGAGAGGTACTGGCAGCTGCTGGCCATCATCAACGGCCAGCCGGTGCCGCCCTCGGTCGTCTCCGTCTTCGACTGGCTGATCGCCGCGCTGCGCGCTAGCTGAAAGGGCGACTACCCCGGCCGTTGAAAGGCGGCTACCCCGGCAGCCGGCTGGCTACCTGCCCCGCCTTCATCCCGGCCTTCGCTCCGGCCTTGCCCGACACCTTCGCCGTCCGGGCCAGCCGCGACGCCTCCTTGCGCGTCGCCTTAGCCGCGTGCCGGGTGCGCCAGGCGACCGACGGGCTCCCGGCGGTGTCCGCTGACGCGATCAGCAGGCCGCCGAGCATCGAGAGGTTCTTCAGGAAGTGGATCTGCTGCTGCGACCGGTCTTCGGCCGCGCCTTCTTCTCCAGGCGGGGCCTCCCAGAACCGGTGCCCGGCCAGCGTGGTGGGCACCAGGGTCGCGGCGATGGCCAGCGCGGACAGCCGGGGAAACCGGCCAAGCGCCAGCAGCGACCCGGCGACCAGCTGGACCGCTCCGTTGATGCGCACCGCCTGCTCGGGCTTACCCGACAGGACCGGCACCCGCGCGGCGATCGGCCGGACGACCGGCTCGGCCTCGGCCGCGTACTTGCCGGGATGGCGCAGGGTGTCGTAGCCCTGCAGGACGAAGACGGAGGCCAGCAGCGGCCGTGCGACAGCTCTCAGTACAGGCATGCACCGCCTCTGCCCACCGAGCCGCCTGGTAACCCCCCAGAACTGCATAATGGCGGGGTGCACGAGCCGGAGATCAAGATCCGGCCGGTCGACGAGGGCGACCGGCCGATGCTCGCGTGGCTCGTGACCGAGCTCTGGGGGTCGGAGCTGGTGGCCGTGCACGGCAACGTGCTGCGTCCCGCTGAACTCCCCGGTTTTATTGCCGAACGGTCCCGGCGGGTGGCCGGCCTGCTCACGTATCAGTTCGTCGCGGATTTTCTCGAGATCGTCACGCTGAACGCCATCGACCGCCGGGTCGGGATCGGCACCAGGCTCATCGAGGCCTCGGTCGGGGTCGCCAGGCACTTTCGCTGCCGCGAGATCCGGCTCACCACCACCAACGACAACGTCGACGCGCTCCGGTTCTACCAGCGCCGCGGGTTCCGGCTGGCCGAGCTCCGCCCGGGCGCGGTGGACCGGTCCCGGCTGGAGAAGCCCCAGATCCCGCGGACCGGCGACTACGGCATCCCGCTGCACGACGAGCTTGACCTGGTGCTGCGTGTCTAAGCCAGCGCGCCCTTGACCGGCCGTCCCCGCGTCCACACCGCGCTGACCTGCGCCGGGTCGGCGAGCACGTCGATGTCGGCCAGCGGATCGGCGGCCAGGGTGATCACGTCGGCGTCGTAGCCCGCGGCGAGCAGGCCGCTGCGCGGCGCCTGCGGCCCGAGGGTGAGCGGTCCGGTGGCGGTAGCCGCCTCGATCGCCTCGAGCGGGCTCAGGCCCAGCTTCACCAGGTAACCCGGCTCGGACCCGTTCTGCCCCCACGCGTTCGGCAGTCCGGGACCGGTCATCGCGATGTCGGTGCCCGACGCGATCGCGACGCCGTGCTCGTAGGCCCGCGTCACCGCCTGGGCGTGCGTGTCGGCGATGGCCTCGAGCTTGACCATCGCGTAACCAGGCACCAGGTCCTTGCTGGCCAGCATTTCCTCGATGATCGTCCTCGTGGGCACCAGGATCGCGCCGGACTCGCGCATCGCGTCGCAGCACTCGTCGTCGAGATAGGTGCCGTGCTCGATGGTGCGCACCCCCGCCCGCAGCGCCGCCATGATGCCCGGCTTGCCGTGGCAGTGCGCCGCGACGGCCCGGTCGGCGAGCCCCGCGACCTCCACGATGGCCCGCAGCTCCGCCGCCGTGAACTGCTGGTGGATCGGGTCGTCGAGCTCGGAGAGCACGCCGCCCGAGGCGCACACCTTGATCACTTTCGCGTTCCGCCTGAGCTGCTCGCGGACCGCCTTGGCGCACTCGTCGGGCCCGTCGGCCAGCCGCATCATGCTCGCGCTCCTGGCGTAGTCCTCGATCCAGTCGAGCGGGAACGCGTGCAGGTCGCCGTGCCCGCCGGTGGTGCTCAGGATCGCTCCGGCGCTGTAGATGGCCGGGCCGGCCACCACGCCCTCCGCGACGGCGCGCGCCAGGTACACGCCGAGGCCGCCCACGTCGCGCACCGAGGTGATCCCCGCGTCCAGCGCGGCCCGCAGATCCCGGGTGCACCGGGCCGCGCGCAGCGCCTCCGGTTCCAGGGGAAGCCGGCCGAGATCGAAGCTCCTGGCCCCCATGAGGTGCCCGTGGCACTCCCACATCCCCGGCATGACCGCGACCGCCCTGGTCAGCGACGCCGACGGCGACGGCGGCGCCAGGGCGGCCGGGCCGGCGTAACTGATCTCAGCCCCGTCGAGCAGTACCACCCCGTCCGTAACGGGAGCCCCGCGCCCGGGAATCAGCAGGTCGGCCTCGATCCTGTGCATATAAGCTCCTTTAGTACCGTCTCTATGGCTTTGGGGTGATCTGACGCCAGGGGTGTCGTGTTTGTGATGCTGATTATCTTGACGCGCCGGCGAGAGCCCGGTCCATCATGGCTTTATCCGTCTGCGCGGCGGTTTTCACCGACAGTATCGAGGTGTGTGCTGTAACGATCATGGGTCATGCGCTATACAAGGACAGAGGCAGGGACTAGGGGCGAGGAAGCGAGATGCTGCCAAACGACAGGGCCCAGCCCGCCGCGCCGGATAAGCCAAGTCTGGGCGCCCGCATCATGCGCGCGCAACGCAAGGCGCCGACGTGGCTGAAGGTCGTCGTGGTGGCCGCCGCCGTGCTGTTCTTCCCGGTCACGCTGGGCCTGATCGTCCTGGCCGCGCTGGTCTACGCGGTCGTCGCCGTGGTCCAGGGGCGGCGCACGGCCGGTGCCTCCGCCTCGGTCGCGTTCTGGGGCATAGCCGTTTTCGCCGTCGCGGCCAGCAAGGCGGGTCAGGACAACGCCTGGCTCTACTCCGTGCTGCTGCTACCTGTCGCCACCGCGTTTGCCGCGCATGCCAGGCCGCTGGCCCGCTGGTTCGTGCCATGCCGCACGGTGGCCTGGGTCCTGGCCTGGTCGGTGCCGGTAGCCGTCATAGCCCTGCTGCTGGCCCGGACCGAGCCCTTTATCAGCACCATCGCCGGGTGGCTGCTCGCCGCGGCCGTGCTCGGCTGGCGGACGGCTAAGGCACTGCAGGATGCGCGGATGGTCGGCCACGAGCCGTCCGGCTACGCCGGCTCGCCGCGTCAGGCCGGCGGATCGCCGGGCCTCCACCAGCCACCCCAGCCCGCTTACGGCGTCCGGGCGCAGGCCGCGGCGCAGTCCTACGCCGAGCACGCGGCCCGCGACCATCCCGCAGGCCCGTCCAGGCCGCGCCCGCAGATCTCGATCGAGGACGCCATGGCCGAGCTCGACGCGATGATCGGGCTGACGCCGGTCAAGGAGCAGGTGCGCTCGATCGCCGCGTCCATCGAGGCCGCCCGGCGCCGGGCGGTGGCCGGCGTCACCACAGAAAAGCCCATGCGGCACTTCGTTTTCCTGGGCCCGCCGGGCACCGGTAAGACCACGGTGGCCCGGGTCCTGGCCAAGATCTTCTACGCGTTCGGGCTGCTCGAGTGGCCCGACGTCATCGAGGCGCACCGCGCCGACCTGGTGGGGGAGTACCTCGGCGCGACCGCGATCAAGACCAACGAGCTCGTCGACTCCGCGCGGGGCAGTGTGCTGTTCATCGACGAGGCCTACAGCCTGGTCAACGAGGGCGACGGGCAGACCGACCGGTTCGGCATCGAGGCGGTCCAGACGCTGCTCAAGCGGGCCGAGGACGACCGCGAGAATCTCATCATCATCCTGGCCGGCTACGAGAAGCAGATGGAAACGTTCCTGACGTCCAACCCCGGCCTGGCCTCGCGCTTCGCGACCCGGCTGAAATTCCCGAGCTACTCGCCGCCGGAAATGCTCAGCCTGTCAGAGACCGCGCTTGACCGGCGCGGCGAGAAGCTCGACCCGGACGCGCGGCCGGTGCTGTGGCGCACGCTCGAGGAGGTCGGACGCCGGCGGATGGCCGACGACCTCGGCAACGGCCGGTTCGTCCGCAGCCTGCTGGAGAAGGCCGGGCAGGCGCGCGACGTCCGGGTGATGACCGGCACGGCCGAGCCCGCCGCCGAGGATCTGATCACGATCCGCGGCGCCGACATCGACCAGGCCTATGCCGAGCTCACCAGCCGGCTGCGCGGCTACGAGGACACGCCCACCGTGGAGGGCGCGATCGCCGAGCTTGACGAGCTCATCGGCCTCGAGCCGGTGAAGCAGCAGGTCCGGGCGATCGCGGCCCAGCTGCGCGCGGCCAAGATGCGCGATACCCACGGCCTGACCAGCCAGCCGCCCGCCAGGCACTTCGTCTTCACCGGCCCGCCCGGCACCGGCAAGACCACGGTCGCCCGCATCCTCGGCCGCATCTTCGCCGCGCTCGGCCTGCTGGTCAGGCCCGAGGTGATCGAGGGTCACCGCGGCGACCTGGTCGGCGAGCACCTCGGCTCGACCGCGATCAAGACCAACAAGCTCATCGACTCGGCCATGGGCGGGGTGCTGTTCATCGACGAGGCCTACTCGCTGTTCAACGACGGGTACTCAGGCGGCGACGCGTTCGGCGCCGAGGCGGTGCAGACCCTGCTCAAGCGGGCCGAGGACGACCGCGACCGGCTGGTGATCGTGCTGGCCGGGTACCCGGACGACATGGACAGGTTCCTGCGCAGCAACCCGGGCCTGGCGTCCCGGTTCAGCACCCGGGTCACCTTCCCCAGCTACCAGCCGGAAGACCTGGTCCGGATCGCCGTGCTGCTGGCCGAGCGGGCCGGGGACTCCTTCGACGCCGACGGGCTCGCCGCGCTCGGCGCGATCTTCCGGCACGCGTGTGAGTCGGGCCGGATCGACGAGCTCGGCAACGGCCGGTTCGCCCGGTCGCTGTTCGAGCGGGCCTGCGCCTGCCGCGATGTCCGGGTGGTACGCCTGGACGAGCGGGCCACCGCGGCCGACCTGACCACGCTGACCGGCGCGGACGTGGAGACGGCGTACCGCGACCTGGCCGTGCCCGGCCAGGGCTAGCGCCGCCGTTGGAAGCACGCTGGGAATTCTGGGTCGACCGGGGCGGCACCTTCACCGATATCGTCGCGCGGCGCCCGGACGGCCGCCTGGTCGCGCACAAGCTGCTGTCCGACAACCCCCGGGCCTACCGTGACGCCGCCGTGGCCGGCATCCGCCAGCTGCTCGGCCTGGGACCGCATGACCCCTTTCCGGCCGAACGCGTCGGATCCGTCCGGCTTGGCACCACGGTCGCCACCAACGCCCTGCTCGAGCGCAAGGGCGAGCCCACCGTCCTGGTCATCACCCGCGGCTTCGCCGACGCCCTGCGCATCGCCTACCAGAACCGGCCGCGTATCTTCGACCGCAAGATCGTGCTGCCCGAGGTGCTGTATGACCGGGTGATCGAGGCCGCCGAACGGGTCACCGCGGACGGCGAGGTCCGCACCCCGCTCGACGAGGTCGCCATCGCCAGCGATCTCAAGACCGCCTACGACGACGGCTTCCGCAGCGCCGCCGTGGTCTTGGTGCACGGCTACCGGCACACCGGGCACGAAGAACGCATCGCCGTCCTGGCCAGGCAGGCCGGCTTCACCCAGGTGTCGGCGTCGCACGAGACGAGCCCGCTGATGAAGCTGGTCTCCCGCGGCGACACCACCGTGGTGGACGCCTACCTGTCGCCGATCCTGCGCCGTTACGTCACCGAGGTGGCCCGCGAACTGGACGGCGTCCAGCTGCTGTTCATGCAGTCAAACGGCGGCCTGACCGACGCGGGCGGCTTCCGCGGCAAGGACTCGATCCTGTCCGGCCCGGCGGGCGGCATCGTCGGCATGGCCCGGACGGCCGCCGAGGCGGGCTTCGGCCAGGTCATCGGCTTCGACATGGGCGGTACCTCCACCGACGTGTCGCACTTCGCGGGAGAGCTCGAGCGGGAGTACGAGACGCAGGTCGCCGGGGTGCGGATGCGGGCGCCGATGCTGGCCATCCACACCGTCGCGGCCGGCGGCGGCTCCATCCTGGCTTTCGACGGCAGCCGGTACCGGGTCGGCCC
>Ga0302325_10025506_pt1 | contig 12285 bp, 11 predicted proteins | sample Palsa_T0_2_FD_201948 | JGI IMG/M metagenome (GOLD analysis project Ga0302325, IMG submission 201948) | Peat permafrost microbial communities from Stordalen Mire near Abisko, Sweden - Palsa_T0_2 | ecosystem: Environmental > Terrestrial > Soil > Palsa > Peat permafrost | place: Sweden: Abisko...
GTGGTGAAGCACCCTCGACGAGGAGTATAAATAATTCGCCATCGACGTTCGCATTACGCGCCCGAGCGCCGGCAATTTCGGAGACTCCCGGCCAATTGGAGGCGGGGCCTCATGCAGCGGCGACAAGTCCACTCAGGAAACGGATATAGCTCGCGCGAAGGAGCAGTGGAAGGATTACAAACAGCGGAATCGCGCATGGAAGAGTCGGCGGAAATGAGCCTTCAGCCAAGGGCAGCCGCGATCTCGCGTGAAGCAAGCCATCGGTTTCTGGGATGATCTCGACAAAAGCGCCGAAAGCTACCAATCGCCGGACCTTGCCGAGGTAGACCGCGCCCACAATAACCGCCATTGCCGTGGACCCAGTTGGGGGGCCGGCTATCCGGTGCGGCTCTCTCGCAACTGTAGACGACAGAATCTGAATCATCTCCACGATTTCATTATCCGATTGGCCAGAGCAATCTTCGTAGGCGGACCTTGCTCGAAAACGATCCCAACGGTTGAGGGCATCGTCGATGGGCCCGGTGCAGGCGTTCGCCGTTCTCGGCCGGCACCCTACCGGGCCTCTTCACTTCACGAGTCGAAGGCCCAACGCCGCAGCAATCCCTCAAAGCTGATCCTTATAATTCTCCAGCGCCGTACGCACAAGCTGGCTACGGGTGCGCACTCCCGTCTTCGAAAACAACTGCTGCAGAGTCGCCTTCACCGCGCTCTCCGACACCTGCAGCCGATCCGCGATCTCCTTATTGGCCAGGCCCTCGAACACGTGGCGCAGCACAACCAGTTCGCGATCGGTCAGCTTCTTGCGCTGGTAATCCGGCGGCGGTGCAATGACGCCTAGCACGACAGACCGCAGGTAGCCCGGCTCGAAGTATTCCTTTCCGCCGCTTACGTCGCGGATGCTTTGGGCCAGCGCGGCGGGCGAACAATGTTTGCGCAGAATGCCGGCGATCCCCTGGCGGAGCATCTCCGCGGCTTCCAGTTCGGTCACGCCAGCGGTCACTACCAGCACCCTGCCCGTGAAGCCGCGCGCCTGCGCCTTGGCCAAGAAGTCCGTGCCTTTGCCGTCGCCCAGGTCGTAGTCCAGCAGCACTACATCCACCGGCGTCTTCGATACAAGCTCAAGCGCTTCGCCGGCCGATGCGCAGTGTCCCGCGATTTCGAAATCCGGCTCGGCCGCCAAGAGGCGGGCGACGCTCTCGCGAAACAGCGTGTGGTCGTCCACTACCAGGATGCGGATCCGGCTCTCGGTTTCCATGGCCTTCAACTTTCCGCCAGCGGCGCCAGTACCACCGCGAAACAGCAGCCTGCCGGACGTGCCTCGTATCGCAGTTCGCCGCGGAAACTGCGCACGATGGCGCGCGATACATACAAACCCAGGCCCGTGCCGTCGGCGCCCTGTTGGAACGGCCGGAACAATTGCTGCGGAGAGCGGACTCCTACGCCGGTATCTTCAAATCGGATGACCACCGCGGCTTCCTCCGCGCGCGCCGTGATGGTCAGTTCCTTGCGCGGGCTAGCCTGCATGGCCTTCTGGCTGTTCCGCGCCAGGTTCAGGAAAGCTTGCAACAGACCATAGGAATCCGCCCAGACCAAGGGCAGACCCTCCGCGATGCGCCATTCCACCGCCGTACCAGACTCGCGGAACGATGGCTCGATCAGCACGCGCAGTTCGTCCAGCACCTCATCCACATCCACCGCGATAGCTTGATCCTCAGGGGAAGCCTGCAACTCCAGCGAGGCGATCTTCTCCAGGCCCTGGATCAAAGTCTGCAGCGCCTCGAAGTCCTGGTTTCCGGCGAGGCCTTCCACGCGCGCCAGGTTTCGGCCCACCGCCGACACCGCCCCGCACAGGTTACGGATTTCGTGCGACATGGCGCCCATCAGGATGCGCGTGTTCTTGAGCAGATGGTTCAGGCTGAGGTCCTCGCGGTCGCGCAGATCTTCGGAAAGATCCACGATAATGGCCGCCAGCTTAGGTCCGGAGAGGGTATTGTACGTCGAGAACCAGATGGCGGCCAGAAAAGCTTCGCCGTCCTGCCGCTGCCCCTTGCATTGCATGCTGGTGCGGAACGACTGCGACCGGCGGCTCTGGGCTACGGATTCGAGCGCCGGCAAATAGTCGCGGATCGGCTGTCCTGCCAGGGTACCGCCCGGCGCCAGCAGTTGCTGCGCGGCCTGATTGGCCAAGACGATGGAGCCCGAGGCATCCACCGTAACAATGGCTGCCGGGCTGCTCTCGATCAAAATCTGAATCTGCTGCTCGGCGTCCTGGCGGTGGCGGACCTCTTCGGTCAACCGCTGCAGATGTTCCACTGCCAGTTGCCGCTTGTGCACCAATTCCGCGATGAACAAGCCCGTGCCCGTAAAGGCGATGCTCATCATGGCCATGCGGGGGACGGCGTCGGCCTGCGGAAACGGACTGAACAACTCGCCCAGCACCGCGCAGCAGACGCCCAGCGCCGCGATTTGCCAGCGGGAGAGAAAACCGCCCGCCAGCATGATCGGAAACAGGTACAGGAAGTTCAGCGAGAAATTGGGCTGGGTGACCCAGTCCACCGCCGCGACGATGGCCACCAGCAAGGCGGCGGCGGCCAGCGCCCGCCGGCGATTAGACGGAGAGAAGAGCGGGGCGATGTCCGGCAAATTCTATTATCGGCCTTCCCGGTCGTGGCACAATGAGGGTGCATGCACAAACGCCTGCCGTTCGCGCTGGCCTGCTATGCGGCGTTGGCACTGCTGGCCTGGTTCACGCTCGGCAGCGCCGGTGTCTACGTCAACGGCCGGTTCGTCGAGTTGCGCGCCGCGGTTTGCCTGCTGCTTGGCGGGCTGACTCTCAAGACTCTGATCGCCTATAAAGCCGGCTGGTAGCAGCCATGTTGGCGCAGGCAAGCTCGCCGGGGACTCCATTTCGGTACTCCGCATTGAAACGCCAGTTCCGAATCGAACCACCTTACTCCGCCCACGCGGCAAAAACCTACTGAAACTAAGGCAATTTTCCGATATTGAGGTCTGGTAATCCCGTTGCATTCTTATGTATTGCCGGACGAAATTCCGGCGAGATCGGAAAGGAGCAAAGGGAATATGGGACGCGGAAATGGAACGGCACGGCGCAAGGAAGCGGCCGCCAGAGCGGCGCGGGATCAGATCGTGCTCGACAATCTCTCCCTGGTTAAGGCCATCGCCATACGCGTGCACGAAAACCTGCCGGTCCATGTGGATCTGGACGATCTGGTGCATGCCGGAGTGCTGGGGCTGTTCGACGCCGCATCGAAATACGACCCTGCAAAAAAGGTTGTTTTTCAAGGCTACGCGAAGCACCGTGTGAAGGGCGCCATCCTGGACAGCCTGCGGCAGCTTGACTGGGCATCGCGCGACCTGCGCAAGCGGCAGAAGCAATTGGACTCGGTGACGCACGAGCTGATGACCAGGCTGGGGCGCACGCCGACGGAAGCGGAGATAGCCGAGACTCTGGGTTTGGGGATCGAGCGTTGGCGCCGAGTGGCGCTGGAATTGAAGAATCTCGGCCTGATTTCGGCTTCGTCTCTGCGGTCGGATCCCGAAAACAGCGCGCCGGTCGAATTCCCGGCCACGCCGGATTCACAGCCGGATCGCATCTGCGCCCGGCAACAATTGCGTTCGGCCTTGGCGGGCGCCATGAAGTGCCTGCCCAAACGCTACCAGAAAGTGGTTTTCCTCTATTACACCAACGAGATGACCATGAAGGAGATCGGCGAGATCCTGGGCGTGAACGAAAGCCGCGTGTCGCAGATTCACAAGATCGCATTGGAGAAGATGGCCGCCAGCCTGCGTTCGGCGGGCATCGAGTCGGCCGGCGCCTTTTAACGGCCCGGGGACTTCAGGTCTGGTCGTCGCGCCGGACGCTCGCGGTCAGTCTCTAAACAGGTAGTGGTAAATCACGTCGGCGGAAATCCGGATCTCGCGGTTGAAATCCCGGCGAGGCAGGCGGGAGCCGCGCGCCAATATCGACCAGAAATGCCGGTCCATCATCCGGGCGAAAGCGGGCAAGTCCCGATCCTGTCGCGCGTTCGGATGTTGCTGCAGGCCGCGAAAGACCCGCAGGATGCGCGCTTGGGTCCAGGATTCGATGGCGGTCTGCATTTGGCCCAACCCGGTGTCGGTGAGGGAGGCCTCCTGCCAGGCGCGAACCACACCGTAGTATTCCAGATCGGCCCGAAACACAGCCGTCAGGAAGCGGCGCAGTCCGGCGCGCACATCCGCGCCGCCCTTGGGGCGCAGATCGAGGCCGGCCAGGAGCTGAAGCAGTTCGTTCATCAGCACTAACAGAAGCTGCCGTTTGGAACGGAAGTAAGTATAGAAGGCCCCGGCAGCCGTACCGGCGCGTGAGGTGATGTCTTCGATCGAAGTCGCGTGATAACCCCGCTCCGCGAACAGGTTCCGGCCGGCCTCCAGGAGCCGGCTGCGCGTGGCCCGGCTGCGCGCTTGCCGAGGAGCGGCGGGCAGATCCTCGTCCGCGCCTAATACGGGCGCGCCGGAAACGGCCATTACGGCTTGCGCCACACGCCCGCAACCCCGCCCCCGCAACAGATCAACATCCAACCGCCGAATGCGCCGGCTGCGCGCGGATCGAGGTTCGGAAACATGCTGGTGAAGAAGGCGCAGGAGAATGGGTCCAGAATCAGGGTCGGAAGGATCAACAGGGTTGCGGCTTTGGGCCAAAGATCGTTTTGCAAGCCCAGGCGCCGGCAAATCCGGGGCGCCAGGAGGGCCATCGAGAAAAAGCTAACCAGGTAGAGACCCAGTGTTCGGGCGGTGTGATCCGGCAGCAGCAGGCGCTGGCCCGCCAGACGGATCGCGACGGTGCCGGCCGTCCACAGCAGGATACCCACCAGAAAGGTTCGCAGCCATGTAGTGAACATGAATCCATATTCACATTTATGGAATCGCCTGTCAAGCCCGCTGCCGGCTTGCGCCAGCGCAGCGGAACTCATGACGCAAGCCCGATATTCCAGGCGGATATATCGGAGCCGTAGAAATTTCGCGCCTCTCCACTTCTATGTCGCGCACCCGGTGCACGTGCGCGGAAGCCCCGTCGAGGCCCAATATGCTAACTTGAAGGCAGAAATGCGAATCGTTTCCACCCTAAGAATCAGCGCCTGTGTCGCCGCTGTTTTCACCGCCTCGCTCCAATTGTGCGCGCAAGGGCAACCCGCGCCACCTAAAGCTGAAGGCCTGCCACCCCGAGCGACTCCCGCCGATTACCAGTTCCAAGCGCAGGCCGGAACGCTGACCATCGCGGCCGAGTTCACGGGACATTCCGTGGCGACACCGGAGGCCACCCTCACCACGGAAGACTATGTCGCGATTGAGGTAGCCGTGTACGGGCCGCCGGGAGCGCGGACCAAGCTATCGCCCGATGACTTTACGCTGCGCGTCAGCGGGAAAAAGAAGGCGCCACTGGCCCGGCAGCCCTACGGATTGGTGGTCAAAACGCTCAAGGATCCCGAGCTGGAGCCCACCGCGGCCGAGACGAAGTCGAAAACCAGTGTCAACACCGGCGGCCAGAGCGATGCCGGCTCCGCGCCCGCGCCGTACCGCGTGCCGGACGAGTTGCGGCATACATGGAGTCAGCGGCTGCAAAAGGAGGACCTCCCGGAAGGAGACCGCGCCCTTCCGGTGGCAGGTTTGATTTTCTTCGCCTATCACGGCAAGACGGAAAAGATCGAGTCGCTGGAGCTAATTTACGCCGGTCCTGCGGGGACCGCCACTCTGCGGCTGCAGCCATAGCGCGGCGCCCCCGGGTCACGGGCGAAAGCTGTAAAGTCGACCTCGCTTCCTTTGTATAGCGTACGCCTCTCTCTGCGCTGGAAGCGGCCAATGGCCCGGAAGACATGGCATTGCCATTGTTTCGTTTTCATCCATTGAGCGGCGAATCGGCGCGGCACTTACCCGGTGACGGTCAAGGCCAATTGGCGCGTTACGTTCCGTTTTCAGGAAGGTGGCGTGCATGGCGTGAATTTAGAGGACTTGACCGAGGGTGCTAAGGGCGCTGGGTGTGACCCGTTTGGCGCTAAAGCGTGTCATCAACCGCAAAGCGGGCGTGTCCCCTGAGATGGCCCTGCGGCTCGAAAAGGCTATCGGCAGCTCGGCAGTTTTTTGGTTTCGCTTGCAACTTAACCACGACTTGGCGCAGATACAGACGCGAAGCGGAAGGATTCACGTTCGCCGCTTGGGCACCCCGGCGCAGCTTGCGCTGTGCCAAGATGGAAGTCGAGTCACATCGCCCAATCCACCTGATCCGCAGGCGGCATCTCGATCCAGCCTTGCTGCGGCACGGCATCCATCGGCAGCCCCCCCTGCCACAGCGAAAACTGGAAACGAACCGGCTGGCCGCAGGCGCCTAACGCCGCCAGCGACAGGCGCGCTTCCAGCACGCTCTTGAACGCGAACTCGACCGCGCCCGCGGCAGGCGCGGGCGCGGCCGCCAGTTTCAACTCCGTGACATTGGCGCGCCCGTAGTCGAAGCGCACCGTCACCTGGCTCGCTTTCGCCGGGTCGCCCGCCGCGACGTTCAAACGCGCCTCCATCTCGGAGATAGTCTGCTCGGAGCCGCGGTGAAAATCGACGCGCAGATAAAGATTCTCGCCGTCGCCGCCGTAGTACACTTCCCGTACCAGGAACTTCTTGCCGTGCATGGAACCGGAGCGTTCGTCCACGCGATACAAACCGGCGCCCAGCCACTCAAAGTAAGAAGTGACTTCACCGTCGACCACCGGCTGGATCTGGCCGCTGGGCGGGATGTGCACCGCGCTGACGGCCAACCGCAGAATCGGCCGCGATAACTCCTCAGGCGGGCTGAGGTTCAGGAAACGGTAGACGTTGGCCAGATGGCTGCGGTAAAGCTGATCGAACTCCACGCGGTCGCCGGAATCGTGCTCCGGGCCGTACCACCAGCACCAATCGCTGCCCTCGGCGATGAGCAGTTCTTCGTAAGCCAAGCTCCGCCTGTCGTCGGGTACATTTTGCGCCGCCTCATAGCTCTCGCGTGCCCGCAGAAGCTGGGTCCAGGCCTGGTTGTCCTCTTCCGCGCCGATCCAGACGTCGAAGTTGGCGTTGATCCAGGATCCCGGGAAAACGTGCGTGAGCGGATCGGGCGGCATCTTTGCCAGCGCTTCGCTCACGGTGACAGCGGCCATCTGCGGATCCTCGGAGATCAGCCGGTACAAATCGCGGAGGAAGGGCCGGCCGTTCTGGTCGTAATACTCCCAGGCATTTTCGCCATCGAGAATTATAGGGACCAGCGCGTCGCGGCCGCCGCCCAAAATGCCGCGGCAATTTTCGCGGATACGATTCAGGAAATCGTGGGCGGCCTGGGCGGCGTCCATTCCCGAGTATACGAATCCGATCAGGTCGCTCAGGAAATGATCGCGGAAGAGCACATTGAGGTGGCGGCCGTGCTGCTCCCAGCGGTACGGCCGGTAGATGGCGTCCACGCCGATGGCGCGGCCGAGCGTGCGGCTTAAGACGCCGCTATCGCTGGCGGCCCAGGTGTAGCCGGCTTCCGCCGCGATGCGGAACACCTCGTCTGAGACGGAGCCTTCCGACGGCCACAGCCCTACCGGCGCCACGCCGAATTCGCGCGCGCAATACTCGTGAGCCATGCGGAGCTGCGTTTCGGCGTCTTCGGGGTGGCAAAACCTGGGCGGCAGCGGCACGTGCGGATGCGACACCGCGGCGATGTTCGAATCGCACAGCAAGGGCAGAATCGGATGATAGTACGGCGTGGTGGAGACCTCGATTTGGCCGGCGCCGGCCATCTCGCGATAAACCGGGATCACTTTGCCGACGATCTCGCGCTGTTTGCGTCCCACCATGCTTTGGTCCTGGAGCGAGTAATCCCGGCCCTTGGCAAACAAACCGCGGACCTCCGGGTCGGACTCGCGGAACTCTTCGTCGAACCAGAGCAATTGCGAGATCACCTGCAGGTCGCGGAAATCCTGCGCGGAGAAGCGGCGGCGGGCCGCCTCCAGGCTGCTCTGCGAGTGGCGCGCGGCGTACAGCGCTCCGTAGCGCGGAAAGACCTCCGTCATGCGCGGCGGATGCGGCTGCAGGAACTGCTGCAACAAGAAAAGCTGGTCCGCCTCAGTCAGCGCCTCGGCGGGCTTCAGCGCCAGAACCAGGTAGGGGTCGCGGGCCTCGCCGCGCGCGTATTCCTCCACCTGCACCATCATGGAAGGCACCAGGTTGAAGGTCTGGCGCACCTTCGGAAACTCGCGCAGGATCTCGACCATGCCGTAGTAATCTTTCAGGGCGTGCAGGCGGGTCCAGGGCAGCTTGTACTCTCCCGAAGCGAGATCCTTGTAGAAGGGTTGGTGCATGTGCCAGAGGAAGCAAAGATAGATGTGTGGCATGAAATTACTTTATGTTAGTGGGGCAGGCGGCCTGAGAGGCCGCCGCAGGCCAAGGGCCTGCCCCACGCTCAAACCTCAATGCGCGAAGAAACTGCTCGCCGGCGGCGGCGCATGGACGCCCTTGATGGCCATCCACAGAATATCGTTCAACTCGTCGGCGTCGGCGCGGTCTTCCTGGCTGAAATCCAGCCGCGAGGATCGCTCCGCGGTCGCCGAGCGCAGCGGATTGCGTTCGTCAAGCGGCACGCGCGGCTTCTCGGCCACGTAGGGCGCAGCATCGGCGGTGGCCTGGAATGCGGCCGACATAGGCAGCGCCGCGGCGTCGAACTGCGTCATGGGATGCAGTCCCAGGATCAGTTCCATGGTTCGCAGCATGGAGGAGGTATTGTACATGGAGCTATCCACCGCCCCATGCTTGACGTAGGGCGAGATCAGAAACGCTGGCGAGCGGTGCGAATCCACGTGGTCGGGGCCGTTCTGGGCATCGTCCTCCAGGACGAAGATGGCGGTGCTTCGCCAGAAACGGCTCTTCGAGACCGCCTCCACCAGCGTGCCCAGCGCATAGTCGTTGTCCGCCACCATCGAGAACGGGGCCAGTTTGCCGCCCTGGGTGCCATTGGTGTGATCGTTGCCTAGCCGCATGAACATCAGTCGCGGCATGGCGCCGGATTTCTCAAATTCCGCGAGATCCGCCAAAAATACTTTCACGCGTTCCACGTCGGGGTAGTCCAGATCGAAGTCGCGGTAGAGAAGATTCGTGACGCTTTTCAGCACGGGATCGCGAACCAGTTCAATCTGGGTGCCGTCGGCGGCCGCTTTGGCGCGATTTTGGGCCATGTAGCCGTAGTTGCGCATGGAGAGTCCCGCGCCGGCGGCGCTCGACCAGAGATATCCGGCAGGCGGCGCGTCGGTGGGCTCCTGTTCTTCGTAGTCGTAGGTGTTGCGGCGGTTGGCGTAGCTATTGGGCCACATCTTCTGGATGTAATCGGTGGCAATGGCTGCCGTGGACCAGCAGTGGCCGTCGGCGCTCACGTCGGAGTTCACGTAGAAGTTGTCGAGCAGCACGAATTGGCGCGCCAATTTGTGTTCGTTGGGCGTGATCTTCTCGCCGAATAGAACCAGGGATGGATCGCCGTTGCCCTCTTTCATATCCCCCAGCACCTGGTCGTAGGAGCGGTTCTCCTTGACGATGTAAATGATGTGCTCGATCGGTGGGAACGGGTTGGGCGTATCCAGTTTGTCGTCGCGGTATGCGGAGTTGGCCATGGCGGCCTGCGTGTAGGCCTGCAACTGCTCGTCGTTGAAGGGATCGATGAAAGAAGCAGTGCCGGTCTGAATCCGCCCTACGTATTCCACCGTGGCGCTGCCTACGTGGCTGGCTTCCGGCCGGAGCGTGGGATTCGGCCCGTGAGGATTCGGATGCGAGCCGCCACCGCGGCCGTTCAACACCACCAATGTGCCACTGGGCAAGACGCGCGCGGCGGTGGGATACCAGCCCGTGGGAATGAAACCGTCCACGTGGCTGCGCTCCCCGGAAACATCCACTACGGCCACCACATTGCCATCCGAGCAGACCACGTAAAGGTGCTTGCCATGCGGGCCAAGGGCCAGTCCGCTGGGAGTCATGCCGGCCGGCTGGCGCGGCGTCATGGCGGCATTAATGGTCTCGATCAGCCGCAGTTCCTTGCCTTCCGAGACGCCCAACGCATAGACGCTGTTGGTGTTGGACGCCGCGACGAACAGGCGCCCGACATAAGGTGGCTCGCCGTCGCCCGTCTCGCCCTTGCCCGCCAGCCAGACCATGTCGGTGGGATGCGGGCCCAGCCGCACGTTCGACATCTGGTTGCCGGAGGTGGTGTCGTACTGCCCCACGGAGCCATCCGTCCAACTGGAAACGAAGAAGGATTTGCCGTCGGGATGGAAGAGGATGCGATAAGGACGGCGGCCGGTTTTGAACCGGTCGATGAGCATGCCGGACTGCGGATTGATCACCACCACGGAATCGTGATACAGGTCCGCCGCGTAAATCAGGCGGCCGTCGGGAGAAAGGGCCACATCGCCGATAAAGTCCTCATGCGTGCGCTTATCGGCGGGCACTACCGCAAACGTGCGGGCAGGTTCCAGCGCGCCATTGGCGAAAGAGAACTCGAACACCGCGCCACGCGAGCCGCCGCCCACATATACGCGGTCTCCCTTGGGAGAAAAGGTCAGGCCCAGCCATCCGTCGGCTACCCGCACACGGTTGGTTTCGCGCCCCGTGGCGGCTTCCAGCACGCTGATGGTGGGCGGCTTGTATCCGCCGTTCAGCACCAGCAGGTACAGGCCGTCGGGCGAGAGCGCGGTGGCCATGGGGAAGGTGTCCAGCGGAATCTGCTTGCCGGCCGGCGTGAGACGCCAGCCGGTGTTGAGCAGGAATCCCCCGCCAGGCAGCGGGCCAACCTGCTCGCGTGGCGCGGGCTGCGAGCAGAGTACGGCTACCGCCAGAAGCAGTGCGATGAAGATATATGGTCGCATCCAGCTACGATCATACCGTGTGGCGGGGGAGCGTACGAGGAGACGCGGGGCGCGGTGCCGCGGAAGCCGGCGAGCGGGAGAGCGGGCGAGGGGGCGACACCCTTCTTGGCCTGCGCGGGTCCTCTGGACCCCCTTGTCGCCCTGAAATTGAGCTCTTGCAGAAGTGAGGATGGCGGCCTGGGAGGCCGCTGCAGACCAAGGGCCCGCCCCACCTCAAAACGTGTGCCGCAGATAGGCCGAAATCAGAATGATCAGCAGCCCCGAAATGGCGCTTCCCGCCAGCAGCCGTCCGCGATGCTCCGGGTTCTTGGTCACCAGCACGATCCCCACCGCGAACACATGCAGCACCAACAGCAGTTTGAGGGTGAGCAGGATATAGTAGCGCGGGTTGTGCCCAGGATTGGTGGCCAGGTTGTAGACGCCGGAAAGGAGCAGCGCGGCGATGGCGGCGGAAACCAGCGGGCGGAACAGCGCCGCGGTCCTGTCGGCGAGGACCTTGCGGGCCTCCGCCGCCAGAGCTTCGCTCGCGGGAACCATCACCAGCCAGCCGTAGATCATGCCGCCAATCAGCGTGGCGACCGACGCAATATGCAACCAGCGCATGAAGATGCCAAGGGCTTCGAACATGCGTTGATTATACAATCGAGTTATGGTGCATGAGATTCTGCCGGTAGGAATATTGCAATGCAACTGCTCCATTTTCGGCGACGAGCAGTCCGGCGATGCCCTGGTGGTGGACCCGGGCGACAACCTTCCGCAGATCGAGCGCGTGCTGGCGCGCCACGGCTTGCACGTGAAGGCCATCGTGATCACGCACGCGCACATCGACCACATCGGCGGCGCGCACAAGCTGCACGCATCCACCGGCGCGCCGGTCTACATGAACGAGAACGACGACAAGCTGCAGGACATGATGGACCTGCAGGCCGCATGGATCGGCGTGCGCACGCCGGAGCGCACCCAGATCGACGCGCCCGCGCGGGATGGAGATATTCTGCGGGCGGCGGGCGCGGAGTTCCATGTGATGCTCACGCCCGGCCATACGCCCGGAAGCATCAGCCTGTGGATGCCCGTGGAAAAAAAGCTGGTAGCGGGCGACACGCTGTTTCGCGACAGCATTGGGCGCACCGATCTGCCATTCGGCGATGGCGACCAGATTCTGCGATCGATTCACGACAAGTATTTCGACCTGCCGGATGAAACCGTGGTGGTGCCGGGCCATGGACCGGTAACCACCTTGGGTCGCGAGAAGCAGTTCAACTATTTCCTGCAAGGCATGTAGATGCGGATACCGAACTGGCCGATATCGTCGGAACGTGAAATGGAGTTGCTCCGCCAGGTGCTGGAGAGCGGGCGCTGGGGCGGGCACAGCGATTTCGTA
>Ga0302325_10025507_pt1 | contig 12285 bp, 11 predicted proteins | sample Palsa_T0_2_FD_201948 | JGI IMG/M metagenome (GOLD analysis project Ga0302325, IMG submission 201948) | Peat permafrost microbial communities from Stordalen Mire near Abisko, Sweden - Palsa_T0_2 | ecosystem: Environmental > Terrestrial > Soil > Palsa > Peat permafrost | place: Sweden: Abisko...
AGAATTGGTTGTATTGCTCGATTAAGGCTCCGAGGTCAGGAAAACGAAGCAGAATGTAGACCTCAAACAAAATCGTCAGCAAAAGCCCAACCGTAGAGAAGCTGGCAACGGCGATGAGGTCGCGATTTCCACTTTGAGTTTGAATACGGCATCGACTAGGCAGGCCGGTGGGCATCCAATCGCTCCAAAAAACATCGTGTACAGAACGGGCAACACCAAATAACGGGCAACACCAAACCATGTGCCGACGGAAGCATCTGTTGGCGCTACACTGGTACGCCGTCGCAAGTTGCTGTTTTGCGTGGTTGGGAAACAACCGGGAGCAAAGACCAACGCTAAGCCGCTGACGTAGCGTTGCAGCCTGTCAGACCATCTGTCCTAGCGTGTATCACTTAGAGGACACGACAAATTTGCGCACCTCTCCAATTGGAGGGGCTTGGATTTTAGGAGTTATGCCAATTGCTCGCTGGCCGAGCCGGATGCACAATAAAATGTCTAATGCGAACGCAAGTCGCATAAGAAATATTCAAACCGTGGGCGGGGCGAGTGATGAATTTGACCGATGCGGCGACCTTCATTGAAGGTCTCACCAACCACAATTCGTCACGTGACGTCGGCGTGGCATTCGCAACCTGGATCTCCCCCAGCGGATATCTTGCCGTGTCCTGCGGCGAGTCTCGCGAGACGCCCACCGGTCGCAGCTGTGAATTTTTCTTCAATACCTGGCCGATTGAATGGCTGCTTCAATATCAAAAGAACGATTATGTCAGGCATGATCTGGCACCCACGATCGCACGCCTCACGGCGCACCCTTTTACGTGGCGTGAAGCCATGCAGGGAAAGGAACAGTCACAAGCACAGCTTGATTTCAGCAAATGGGTCGCAAGTCTCGGCGTCGTCGACGCTCTCGCGGTGCCGATCCACTATCCGGGAGCAGACCTTGGGCTCTGCGTCAGCGTGGCGGATCATCCTATCGAGGATCCCAACGAGCGATTGGCGCTTCACACCGCGTCACTATACGCCCATCAGCGATGTCGCACGCTTGGGGGCCTTACCGAGGCGAGTTCCGTAAAGGCCCCTTTGACACCTCGCGAATTAGAGTGCCTGCGGTGGGTATTGCAGGGTAAGTCCGACACAGACATCGCGAAGATTCTAGGCATTTCCCACACGACCGTGCATTTTCACATTGAGCAAGTGAAGAAAAAGCTCGGCGTGAAGACACGGACGCAGGCCGCCGCGATGATCGTCACATTGGGCTATCTATAACCGTCATATCAGGGAGTGGCTTGCCCCGAACAGGCTATAAATCGAAGCTCTGATTAAGCGCGGGCATTTGGACCTGCGTTTTGCCAAGTCGCGACGCGAACGCCTGCATGGCGTCCTCCTCCCCGTGGGTCAGGAACGTGCGCGCCGCGCCGGTATGCCCATGCCATTCCAGGAGCTCGGCCTGATCGGCGTGGGCCGAGAACCCGTTGATCGTGTGAAGGGCGGCTCTTACCGGGATATCGTCCCCAAGAATCTGCACCGGATTTTGGCCATCGATGATCTGCCGCGACAGTGTTCCTTTGGCGGCAAAGCCGACGAAAATCACGCTGCACTCCTGGCGCGAAATATTGTGTTTGAGGTGATGTTGCACCCGTCCTCCCGTGGCCATCCCGGACCCAGCCATGATGATCGCGCCGCGGACATTGTTCAGCGCCACCGATTCCGCCCTTTCCCGGGTGAAGTGCAGGCCGGGCAGCGCAAGCGGGTCGCGGTCCTTCCGGAACAGCCGAGCGGCCTCAGGCTGCAAGTCGTCGAGGTGACGAGCAAAAATCTCGGTCGCCGTAATCGCCATCGGCGAATCGAGGAAGACCTGCATTGACGGAACCAGTTGATCCTTTGCGATCCCCTGGCTGAGCATGAAGAGCAGGTCCTGCGCCCGCTCGAGCGCGAAGGTCGGGATGACGACGTTGCCGCCGCGCCCAAGTGTATCGGAAATCGCCCCGTACAGTTCGTGGATCGACGCGTCCATCGGCTTGTGGAGTCGATCACCGTACGTTGTCTCGATCACGACCACGTCCGCACGCGGCGGCGGTGCTGGCGTCAGAAGCAAGGGATTTCCGGCGTTGCCGAGGTCACCTGAAAACAGCAGCCGCAACGTGCGGCCGGCTTCGGTCAGTTCAAGAAGGATGCTGGCCGAGCCAAGAATATGTCCAGCGTCCACAAAAGTCGCGCGGACGCCTTCGGCGAGATCGATCGGTTCGCCATACCGGGCACTGCGCTTGAAAGACTCCAGACTCTTCAGCGCATCAGCCGATGTAAACAAAGGCTCCGCAGGTTTATTGCCCGCGCCGTGTCGCGGCCGATGCGAGTCTGAACGCGCCTCGTCCTCCTGCAGGTGAGCGGCGTCGAGTATGACCAACCGAGCAAGTTCCTGGGTGGCCATGGTCGCGATGATTTCGCCGCGAAACCCGCGCTTGGCCAGCAGCGGCAGCCGCCCGCAATGATCAAGGTGGGCGTGCGTCAGCAGCACAAAATCGATGCCGGCGGGATCGAAACCAAAGTCGCCGGCATTCTCCTCTGCGATCTGGCGGCTACCCTGATAGAGCCCGCAATCGATCAACAGGCGCCGGCCGGCGCATTCGACGAGGTGGCATGATCCGGTAACATCGCGATCAGCTCCGTGAAACGACAGCTTCAAAATATTTCTCCTGCGAAAGCCGGTACAAGTGCGACGACGGAGGCGATCAGCGCCTCAGGCCCAGCGGGGTACCGCAGGCGTCGTACCAATCCTGAATGCTGCTCCAAATCTCGTTCGCCGTCTCGGCGAACCAGAATAGTTCGCGGTCCTCAGCGTCGATGACCCCTTCATCGGCCAGAAACCCGATGTCGATGGCTCGACGCCAATACTCTTCGCCCACCAGCACGATCGGCAGCGGCTTGATCTTGCGCGTCTGCACCAGGGTCAGGACTTCGAGCAGCTCGTCCAGCGTCCCAAAACCACCCGGGAAGGCGACCAGCGCCTTCGCGCGCAGCAGAAAATGCATCTTGCGCAGAGCAAAGTAGTGAAATTGAAAACACAGCTCCGGGGTAATATAGGGATTGGGATATTGCTCGTGCGGCAGACTGATATTCAGACCGACGGTTTTGCGCCGACGTCGAACGCTCCGCGGTTGGCGGCTTCCATGATCCCCGGGCCGCCGCCGGTCATGATCACCAGCCTGGATCGTGACCCATCGTTATCCTGGCTGCCGCCTACCAATCGTCCGAACTCGCGCGCGATCTCATAGTAATGGCTCTTTGCCAGAATCCGCTCGGCCACGGCAAGCTTGCGGATCAGGCTGGTATTGCGGGGATCGGTTTCGAGGGCTTGGCGCAGCGCCTCCACGCATCGTCGCGCCGCAGCGGGTTCCTCAATTCGCGTGCTGCCATACACCACGACGGTATCGCGAACGGCATGCTCCGCAAGCAAAGTCTCCGGCTTGAGGTACTCGAGCTGGAGGCGCACGCCGCGCGCCTCGTCGCGCGCCAGGAAACCCAGATCCTGCTCGGCCAGGACATAGCTCGCACTGCCGAGAATTGCTTTTATTCTCGAAGGCGCATCGGGGTCCTCGTCGGCCGACTTCGGTCGGCACCAGGGCAGCGGCTGTTGCCGTTTGTCGGGGTCCGCCGGCCGTGGAATCGCAATCTTCCTGGATGAGGGCGTGAAGTCTTTTGCCATTGCGGGTCAAATCTCGCTCGGTGCCGCCGTAGTCATGCTGAAATGACTACCTGCCAAGTCGATCTCACCGGTGCAATTCTCGCGGCACCTCCGTTACATGGCATCTGTTACTTGGCATCACGCGCACCAAGCGGCAGACGCAAATTCGCGGCGCGGCCTTGCGCTTTGGATTCGGCACGGCGCCAAGGATCACCAAAGAGACCGGCGACCAAACAAACGGCTAATCGAGCACGCGTCAGTTCAGTGGCGAGAAAATTTCCATAGTTTTGGTCAAAGATAGTGGCTCGCACCTTTCTTCTCTTTTTGTTAACCGCCATGGCTTGTCACCAGGGCTTTTTTGGTGCGGGATGAATCGATAAATGAATTCCAAAACAGTGGGTGGCACACGGCATTTCCAACTCGCGCAGCCCGCTCAAAGCCGCTCACGACGCCGTGACCAGAAGATACGCTTCGGTTACGTCAATGCCCGTCAATACTACGGGATGTTCCCTGGCGCTCTGAATCGGCAGCACCATATCGGGTCTGTTGATCTTCGGATCATCTTCGAACGTCGACTTTTGGAGAAGAAAAAATGAAGAAGTTAGCAACTGCAACTGTTACTGCGCTTTTGATCGCGGCCACCACGTCACTCGCGATAGCGCAGGGTAATCAGAGCAAGCGTTACTACAACTATGCCGGCTCCAGCGCCCAGAGCCAGGACTACAACACCAGCCCTGCCTCGACGAACTCAGGTCTTGAGCAACAGCGCTAATCAATCACTGCTGCCTGATAGGATGGCCCGCTGGAACAACCCAGCGGGCCTCTTCTTTTTCCAGGAAGCCCTCGTTTTGACCCGGTCAGACCCAAGTACCGAATCACAGCGCGCTGTCTACTCGGTGTCCAATGGGCAACGGTCAAGACCGAGCGCATCGATGATGCGGCAGAATTTGCATTCGCCGAAGCGTTGACCTACACCGCGTCTGGCAATGCCTGATGGTTCCGCCACAGCTCATCTCTACCGTCCAAAGCTCGTTACGCTCATCGCCGAAGGCTACAGCTTCGAAGCCTTTCGGCGTGACGTCATGGCCGCGCTTACCGTCGCCGTGGTGGCGCTTCCGTTGTCCATGGCCATCGCCGTGGCGTCCGGCGTCGAACCGGTGCGCGGGCTTTATACATCCATCATCGGCGGCTTTCTGGTCTCAGCGCTCGGCGGCAGCCGATTTCAAATTGGCGGTCCCGCCGGGGCATTCATCGTTCTGGTGTCCGCCACGGTCGCAAGATTCGGGCTGGACGGACTGCTCGTCACCGTCTTTCTGTCGGGCGCGATGCTCACGGTCGTCGGGCTGCTCAGGCTTGGCGCGCTGATTCGCTATATTCCGCACGCGGTGACCGTCGGCTTTACCTGCGGTATCGCCGTCACGATCCTCGCCAGCCAGTTGAAGGACTTCGGCGGGCTGACGCTGAGCGGAGCCGAGCCGGGCCCGCTTTTTCCAAAGCTCATTGCACTCGGCGAGGCGCTGCCGACGATCAATCCGTCCGCTCTCGCCCTTGGCGCTTTTTCAGCCGCATCGATCTTTGCGTTGCAACGCTGGCGGCCGACCATCCCTGCCATGCTGATCGCCGTCGTCTGCGCTTCCGTCGTAACGCGCCTGTTTCATCTGCCGGTCGAGACCATCGGCAGCCGTTTCGGCGGCGTTCCGGGCGGTCTTCCCCTACCGCACATACCGCTGTTTACGGCGCAACGCCTGATCGAGGTGTTGCCCGCGGCGCTGTCGTTCACGCTTCTCGGCGGCGTGGAGAGTCTGCTTTCCGCCAAGGTCGCTGACGGAATGACCAGGCGAAAGCACCGCTACAATATGGAGGTGGTCGCGCAAGGCATCGCCAACATGGCGTCCGCCTTGTTTGGCGGCATCAGCGTCACCGGCACGATCGCCCGCACGGCGACGAACATCCGCGCCGGCGCGCGCAGTCCGCTTTCCGGAATCCTCCACGCCGCATTCATTCTCGTTTTCATGGTGGCGCTGGCGCCGCTGGCGAGCTTCATTCCGTTGTCGGCCCTGGCGGGGGTGCTGGTCGTGGTGTGCTGGAACATGGCGGAGAAACGGGAGTTCACAGCCCTGTTCGCCAACTGGCGCACGGGATTGGTGCTGATCACGACGTTCGGCCTGACGCTGGTCAAAGATCTGACCTTCGGCATTGTTGCCGGCTGTCTCGTCGCCGCCCTATTTGCCCTCACGCACCGCGCCATCCCGAGCGAGGATGCGCACTAGCATCGGTCGCTCCAGGTCAGCGCTCCGTAGGCAGCGACCGAGACCGAAGCAACAGTCGAAACCTATCGCGTTCGTTGCGCCGCGTCGGCGACAATTTGATAGGCATCGAGCACGGCCGGCTTGGACTTCGCAACGTCCGCGCCGACATTGGAAAGCGTTGCCATCATCGCCGACTGCTCGTCCTGCGGCAGGCTGATCACTTCGCCGCCGCCGTTTTGCCAGGCCTTGCGCTGTTCTGAGAACATCGCGGGCGCCACCGGACCCATTGCCGCCGACGCTGCGGCACCGTCACGGTCGACGATCTCCTGCAAATCCTTCGGCAGCGAACCGTACCATTTCTGACTAACCTCAAGCATCATGAAGATCGCCGGCTGGTTGATCTCGGTGACGTATTTCGCTGCGTCGACAAAATGGAAACTGACAAAAGGCCCGATGCCGGCATTTGCGCCATCGATGGCGCCCTGTTGCAGCGCCGGCAGCACGTCGCCTAACGACATCGCGACCGGCTTGGCCCCGAGCCGGTTAAATGCTTCCGTCTGGAATTGCGACGCGAAGATCCGAATCTTCTTCCCCTTGAAGTCGGCGAGGTGACGAATGCCGGCTTTCGAGATGACCGAGGACGGCTGCGACATGATCAGGCCGACACCGTGAAGGCCTTTCGTCGCGCCGAGGCCCAGCATCAGCTTCCACACCGCCGGATCGGCGGCGACCCGCTGCGCATGGTCGAAGGAATCGACCAGGCCCGGAGCCGCCATCACCTCGAACCGTTCGTCGACGCCAACCATGAACTCTGGCGGCATCACCAAGCCCTCGATCGAGCCGAATTGCACGCCCTCGACCTGCCGGGGGATCGAGCCCAGTTGGCCTGACGGATAGACCTCGGCCTTGATGCGCCCGCCTGAATCCCGCTCCGCCGCGGCGCCAAAGTCCTTGATGAATTGATGCGGCGCGTCGTTGAGCGTCGACGTCGACAGCTTCATTACGTAAGTTTTTTGGCTGATCTTGCGCGCGAGCCACGCCGACCGACAGCAATAGCGTGAACGCGGCGGCCAAGACACTGAGCCGGATGGCGCCTGCCGGCACAGACATTCCCGACTCCTCAAAGTGCATGTCACTCTCCCTGATGCGGCCGTCTCGTAGTGCAGGCGTAACAGATCTATGCCGTAGTCGTTGCCGTTGCGGACGATGGTATGGACGTGAAATTTTTCCGGCGTGGGATTGTTCAGAACCACCCCCTTATGGTGATCAAACTCGATCATCACTACCTGGCTTTGAATGCGATAGTAAAAAGCGTTGTCTTCGCCCATGCCGGGCGCAGATCACATGACAAGCGGACGCACTTCGCTTAGCTTCGGTGCGTGAGCGCCGACGATTATCATCCATTTATTCCCCAGCCATCCGGTTCCAAGACCGCAGGTCCGACACCGCGCGAGCATACCCAGGCGCGGATGAAGAGCCCGCGCGCGCAGGGGCTGTTCGCAAACTGGGATCGGCTTTTCCAGGAGCCATTTCGTGGAATCACTAGCGACGGCCAAGTCATTCCGGATCTTTATGCGCCGCGGCCGGAAGGAGCGCCGATACTGGCAATGATCGAGGCTGTCAACACGCTGCTGGTCTGCATGACGCCGGAACAGAGGAAAGCATCGTGCTTCCCGGTCGGCTCGCAGCAATGGCGGCGTTGGCAGAATACAGAATTCTACGTCGAAGATTATGGACTGCGTCTGGACGAAGTCGGCGAGCCGCTGCGTGAAGCGGTCATGACAGTGCTACGAACAAGTATGAGCCCGCATGGCTACGAGCTGTCGCGCGACGTGATGAAGCTTAACCGCTTCCTTGGCGATATCGTCGGCGGGCCGGTGGTGCTCGGGGAATGGTCTTATATCTTCTGCCTGTTCGGCAGCCCGTCGGCCACCGAGCCCTGGGGCTGGCAGCTGTTCGGCCATCACCTGGTGTTGAACTGTTTCGTGCTTGGCGCGCAGATGGTGCTAACACCGGCGTTCTGGGGCGCCGAACCCAGCTATGCCGATTATGGCCCGTTCAAGGGCATACGGCTGTTCCAGGACGAAGAGCGTGCGGGCCTAACGCTGATGCGCTCGTTTTCGGCCGAACAGCAGAAGCGCGCCATCGTTGCGCATTCGATGATGGGCGGCGACCTACCGGAAGGACGGCGGCATTTCGCCGATAACCTGCATCTCGGTGGCGCGTTCCAGGACAACCGCATCGTCCCCTACGAGGGACTAAAGGCGGCCGGCCTGTCAGCATTGCAGCGGCGCGACCTGATGGATCTGGTCGAAAAATACCTCGCCGTATTGCCCGAAGGCTCGCGCCGTGCGCGTATCGTCGAGGTCGAGCGCCATCTCCAGGATACGCATTTTTGCTGGATCGGCGGATTTTCCGAGGATAGTCCATTCTATTATCGGGTGCAGAGCCCGGTGACATTCATTGAGTTTGACCACCACGCCGGCGTGTTCCTGACCAATGCGGAGCCAGCCAAATTCCACGTCCACACCATCGTGCGGACGCCAAATGGCAACGATTACGGCTTCGACCTGTTGCGCCAGCACTACGAGACGGCGCCGCATCACAATCAACAGCACGCGCAGCAGCAACAGGCACAGCATCGCCATCATCACGGTGACGGCAATTACAATCACCATCATGGCGATGATCCGTCGAAAGTTTAAATGGCCATCCTGAGGGCGCTAACTTGCACACGGCAAGTTATCGCTCGTCCCGCCGATGGTGGTGGTGATGATGCGCGGCCTTGTGGTGCGGCGCCGTCTCGTAGTGCAGGCGTAACAGATCCATGCCGTAGTCGTTGCCGTTGGGGGTGCGGACGATGGTGTGGACGTGAAATTTTTCCGGCGTCGGGTTGTTCAGCGCAACGCCCTTGTGGTGATCGAACTCGATCATCACCACCGGGCTTTGAATGCGATAGTAAAACGCGTTGTCTTCGCCCATGCCGCCGGCCCAGCAGAAATGGGTCTCAAGAATATGCCGTTCCACATCGTCCATTCGCGCCGCAAAGGGGCCAGCGGGCAATGCGGATAAATAGCACCTGGCAAGATCGAGCAGCGCCCGACATTGCTGCGGGCTAAGGTCCGCGCCGCTCACGCCTTCATATGGAACAATGGCATTGTCCTTATAACGTCCGCCGAACGACATGCCGTCGTTGTCCTGATGCCGGCCGGGCGGGAGCTGATCGGCAACGAGGGTGTCGGAGAAAACAGCCTTCCGCTTCTGCTCCGCCGACAGGTTGCGGGCAAATTGCAACCCGAGACACTCTTCATCCTCGAAGACGACTGTCCCCGCGTATTTCCCTTCATCCACGCGCCTTGGTTCCGCGCCCATGAAGGTCGGCGTCAGCGTCATCTGCTCGCCCAGGATGAAGCAGGTGATGATCAAGTGATGGCCGCTCAACTGCCATCCCCAGGGCTCGGTCGCCGAAGGCTCGCCGAACATGTGCAGTTGATAGCACCACTCTCCGAGTAGCAGCGGTGCGCCGACGAGTTCGCCGAGAAAGCCGTTCAGCTTCATCAGCGTGCGCGTCTTCTCGTAGCCCGCGGCGCTGAGACTGGCCTTAACCACGGCCATAACCGCTTCTTTGAGATCGCCCGGAGCTTCGTCGAGCCGAAGTCCAAAGTCCTCATAACGAACGATGCTGTTCTGCCACAGCTGCCGCTGCCGCGAGTCGAGCGGAAGGCAGACCTTCTTTTTCTGTTCCGGGCTGAGTCGCGCTATAAGCGCGAGTGCAGCACCGAGGATTTCGCGCGTTGGCGCAGCTTCGGGCCGCAGCGCAAAAAGGCCCGGAACGATGGTGCCGTCCGTGGTGACGCCCTTGAACGGCGTCGAGAATAGCTTCTCAACACCCCTCCTCTCGTTTTCACCGCGCGCGCCTATCACGGCGTCATAAAATTGCTTGTGTGTCAGTCCGAAGTGAAAAGCTTTTCCAATTTCCGGAACGAATTTACGAAACCCAAATTTGGACATTTCCATTCAATCCCGTGTGCATTTGACGGCTTTCTTGTTTTCCGCCTTGCGTCTCGCATCATAACATCGAAAGCGACACATTATGGAAGCGGGGCTTGGCGGATATTGGGCCGCAGGATATGCCCAAGAGTAGGGTCCATTCGATATGTCCAAATCGCTGAAGATCAGAGCCGCAACATCGCAAGACGAATCCGCGATCGTTGATTTGTGGCGCACTTGCGGACTTGTGACGAGCTACAACAATCCCGCGGCCGATTTTGCTTTCGCCAAAGCCGGAGCATGTTCGGAAATTCTGGTCGGCGAAGATGACGGTGTTATCAGAGCCAGCGTGATGGTCGGGCATGACGGCCACCGAGGCTGGCTCTATTACGTTGCGTCTGATCCTCATTCACGCGGCTGCGGCTTCGGCCGGCAAATCGTCGAGGCGGCAGAGAATTGGCTGCGCCAGCGCGGCGTCGCAAAAGCTCAGTTGCTGGTGCGTGAGACCAATACCAAGGTCGTCGCTTTTTACGAACATCTGGGCTTTGAAGTCACACCCCGGGTCGTCCTGGCAAAGTGGCTGGGAAACGCCCGCTAGGGACAGCTTTCCGCCATCATCCTCGCTGCGGCGACCAGCCGTAGATACGCGAAGTCGTCCCGCCCATCAGCTTGACCTTGTCGCTGTCCGAGATGCGGCCGGTGACGCGGAACGCCTCGACCCCTTGCGCGAAGCTGAGAAAATTCACCGCGCGGGTCCAGTCGGTGCCCCATAGGCAGCGATCGAGACCGAAGGCGTCGATGACGCGGCAGACTGGATCCCAAATATCGTTGTAGGGAAATGGCTCGTGCGACAGCGTGCAGGCGCCGGTGATCTTGATGGCGACGTTCGGAAGCTCGGCAAGCGTCAGCGCTTTCGGCAGCTCGGCCCAAGGTTCCTTAGGCGGCGGCGGATCGTACGGCTGCACCAGCCCGAGATGATCGACGATAATCTGCGTATCCGGATTGCGGCGGATCAGTTCGATGCCCTGATCAAGCCGGCCAGCGATGTGAAGGTTGACCGGCATCGACAGACGCGCCGCTTCCTTCAGCACGCGGTTCAGCCCCGGATCGGCGGGATCCTCATTGTAACCACCGCGCACCAGCAGCATACGAACGGCAACGGTGCCAGGCGTGCGTTTCCACTCCGCGATCATGTCCGCCACTGAGGGATTGGCGGGATCGACCGGCTTGATCAGCGCGAAGCAGCCGGGAAAGCGGTTGCGCACCGAGACCGCATAGCTCGTGTCATAGCGGTACATCGTGAATGCCGAAATCAGGATTGCGCCATCGACCCCGTTGGCATCCATCGCCGCGACCATCTGCTCACCGGTGACTTCGGGCGGGCCCGCCAGCACCGCATGCCACGGCCGGCCGGGATGATTGCGCTCGTAAGCGTGCACCTGCGCGTCGATGATGGGCATGATCACACCACGCCCAAATGCCTTATCGGCCGGCCCGGCGCGATCGCCTCGGCGGCGGCGATGATGGCGCGGGCGTCGATGCCATAATGCGAGTAGAGATCCTCGATAGAGCCGGTTTGTCCGAAGTGCTCGACACCGAGCGGCCGCACGCGATGGCCGGCGACCGCACCGAGCCAGCCGAGCGTCGCCGGGTGACCGTCGACAACACTGACGATGCCACAGTGCCGCGGCAGCCCGGCGAACAGCCGCTCGATATGCGAGCGGGCGTGGACGAGGCCGCGCTCCTTCGCCCGCCATGCCGCCGTCCAGCCCGCGTTGAGGCGATCAGCCGAGGTGACCGCGAGCAAGCCGACATCGCGCCGGTCTTCGGCCATTAAACCGATCGCCTGGATCGCCTCGGGCGCGACTGCGCCGGTATAGGCGACGACGACCTGGCAATTCGGGCCGGGTTCACGCAGCCAATAGGCGCCGTCGACGATCGCCTGACGCAGCTCAAGCGTCATGGTGCGCTCGATCTGCTCGATCGGACGGGTCGAGAGCCGAAGATAAACCGAGCCGCCAGTTTCATCGCGCAGCCAGTTGCGCTCCGATGCTTCGCCGCTTGAATCCTTTTGGCCGGTCTTTTGTATGTACGCGAATGCGAACGCGAGAATGACGGCGAGCTCGTCGACGAAGGCCGGCTCGAAGGAAGCGAGACCGTCCTGCGCCATGCCGATCAGCGGCTCGGCAATCGACTGGTGCGCGCCGCCCTCTGGCGCCAGCGTCAGGCCCGACGGCGTCGCGACCAGAATGAAACGCGCGTCCTGATAACAGGCGTAATTGAGCGCATCGAGGCCGCGGGCGATGAAAGGATCGTACAGCGTGCCGATCGGCAACAGCCGCTCGCCGTTGATGGTGTGCGACA
>Ga0302325_10025508_pt1 | contig 12285 bp, 14 predicted proteins | sample Palsa_T0_2_FD_201948 | JGI IMG/M metagenome (GOLD analysis project Ga0302325, IMG submission 201948) | Peat permafrost microbial communities from Stordalen Mire near Abisko, Sweden - Palsa_T0_2 | ecosystem: Environmental > Terrestrial > Soil > Palsa > Peat permafrost | place: Sweden: Abisko...
CCTGGGTAGCTATTCCTTTGTTGGTCCAAAGGGGTCGGGCGAAGACTACGATCTTCTCGGAGAATCGGTACATAACAAAATCTTCTTTGCAGGAGAGGCGACGTGTCGAACACATCCTGCTACAGTACATGGTGCATACATGTCAGGGCTCCGTGCGGCAAACGAAGTGCTCGAGTCTTTCATTGGAAAGATCGAAATGCCACCAGAAGAGGTGCTGATTCCTAAGAAGAATCACCCCGTACGCAATCCTTTGATGGAGAGATCAAGCATCCCGGATGTCAAACGACGGACAGACCCCGAGTCCCACCGTTATAAAGCAAGAAATATCAAGCGCGCTAGATTTTCGAAGATAGTAGAAGAGTGCTCGGAAAGAATTTTATCCGAGTTGGGACCGAAGCCTCACCCACCCAAGAAATATCACCCTAACGCCTTTCTGCTGTTCCAGAAAGATAAGTGGGAAATTGCCAAGGCAAAAGCCAAAAAGAGATATACCGATCGAGACGATCCCACAGATGGGGTAACGAGAGACGACGTGCGGGCGTCAATGGGTCGCATGTGGCGCGATCTACCTGATGAAGAGAAGAAGCTATATCTCGAGAGGGTGGAAACCGAGAAAGCCCAGTACAAGGAGGAAATGCTTACTTTTAATGGACGACTTCTAGCCTGGGAACAGAATGTTGCGCGCATCAAGACGGAGACGAAAAAGAAACTGAACGAAGTTGAGCTCACAGCGGAGGAGAGAGAGTTGATTGCTGCAGCACAGGAGGAAGAGCGACTTGAGACGATTGGAAGAGAGGAGAAAGATAATCTCCGAAGATTTTATGGCGAGGTTGGTATGGAAGGCCTTATTTCGGATGATGAGGAGGACCAGACCGAGGTAAAGACGGCTTGTTCATTCCTTGACTAACTGCAGGACCTTTACCTACAAACTGATGATGCTGTGCTGGATCAAATGCTACGGAGGCTGGGGTAGAATATACAGAGGTGTACTTAGCTTTTTTTTTTGTAAATTGCATGGCGAGATTGCATCAGCAATTGTTGTTGAATATCAGAAGGTTGTATAGGTTGTATTTAGCGATTGTTATGGAGAAAGTCTTTCCTGCTGCCGTTTGTGGCGGCGCCTCCTGTTCGTGTGGTCTCGAATTCCCACGCAAATCGCGGCTTTATGCTTAGGGGAGGTGCCCTAAAAGAGGGATTCTGAATCCTATCGCGCAAAGAGCTTTGCATCGCCTACCACCGCAACCACCACAGCGACTGCATCTTGAGAAAGCTGAAGCCACGTTTTGTTTGCTATGAGCGACACGGCCCGTTTCATTCCAGAGCACCGTCGGCAGGCGCACAAAGGCAAGAACCAGTTTCGGGGCGATGAGCTGCGGAGACGTCGCGAGGATCAACAAGTTGAGATTCGCAAGCTGAAGAAGGAGGAGAATCTCGCCAAGAGACGCAATTTGGAAACAAAGTTCCAGGAATGGGAAGGGCCTTCCGGCGATACAAGCGGCTCGGATGACGAGAATGGAGCCGCGAATCGCAAGGTTTGCTCTCCCACGCCCGGCGTGACCTGACCGTAGATTCTGGAGGAGTTCCCACAGATGTGTGCTGGCGTCTTCTCCAACGACGTCGAGCAGCAGCTCAGTGCAACTGCCAAGTTTCGGAAAATCCTGTCCAAGGAGCGAAATCCCCCCATCGAACGCGTCATCGAATGCGGTGTGATTCCTCGCTTCGTTGAATTTCTTAGTTCGACACACAACACCCTGCAAGTGAGCTCACCGCTGGATCTCTTCTCATCTGTAGTTCGAAGCGGCATGGGCATTGACAAACATCGCTTCTGGTTCCTCCGCTCAAACAGCAAAGGTCATCGAAGCGAACGCAGTCCCTCTTTTCGTCAAACTCCTTAGCAGTCCAGAAGCCGATGTTCGAGAGCAGGCCGTTTGGGCATTAGGGAACATTGCTGGTGACAGTCCTGAAATGCGCAACTACGTCTTGTCCTGTGGTGCCCTCATCCCTTTGCTCAACCTCCTCAATGATACTCGAAAGGTATCCATGGTGAGAAACGCTACGTGGACGCTCTCCAACTTTTGCCGTGGCAAAAGTCCTCAACCAGACTGGAATCTGATCCATCCAGCTCTACCAATGCTAGCAAAATTGATTTACTCTCTGGACGATGAGGTTCTAATCGATGCGTGCTGGGCCATCTCTTACTTGTCCGATGGAGCGAATGAGAAAATTCAAGCTGTCATCGAGGCTGGTGTTCCTCGTCGACTTGTGGAGCTTCTCATGCATTCGCATAGTGCTGTATGATCTTTTTCAATGCACTTCTTATGTTAGGTTCAGACTCCTGCGCTTCGATCGGTTGGCAATATTGTAACTGGAAATGATGTCCAAACACAAGTTATCATCAACTGCGGTGCTCTTCCTGCCTTACTCAGTCTTCTCTCGAGCCCTAAGGAAGCTATTCGAAAGGAGGCTTGCTGGACGATATCCAATATCACGGCCGGCAATTGTAATCAGATCCAGTCGGTGATTGACGCGAATCTCATCCCCCCTCTCATCCATTTGCTTCAGCACGGCGAATTTAAAACGAAGAAAGAAGCTTGCTGGGCCATTAGCAACGCTACGAGTGGGGGTCTTGCTAAGCCTGAGCAGATTCGTTATTTGGTTAGCCAGGTTCTTCCCTTGCTTAGTGGAGCTTATAGTAGGGTTGTATCAAGCCTTTATGTGACTTATTGTCCTCTCTGGACAATAAGATTATTACGGTGGCGTTGGATGGCCTGGAAAACATCCTACGTGTAGGAGAGGCTGATCGAGGAGATCCTCCTGCTCCCGGATCTATCAACAAATATGCAATTTTTATTGAAGAGGCGAATGGCATGGAAAAGATTCATGAGTGTCAAACAAATTCGAATCAGGAAATCTACAAGAAGGCATATCATATCATCGATACGTAAGTTCTGTCTTTAACTTGTCTAAAGGCCCAGGTATTTCGGCGACGATGAAGATGAAGTAGATCCCACCTTAGCTCCAGAGCAAGAAGCCGGCCAGTTTGCCTTCGGAAGCAACCTCGATCCCTCTGCACCACAACAATTCCACTTTGGGGACGATGTCAACATGTCATGACAAACAGCTAGCCTGAAATGAGCATCAGCAGTGAAACATTTCTATCCCACATCAACTGCACTATAATGTCACATCAATATACCCCCTTCCGACGATGGATTAGCGAATGTAAGTCGAGTTTGTAACAATTGTGGGATTTAGTCAATTATTTGTGTTTCAGGGTCGTGATCAGGAAATCTGATGAACAGAAGTAGAGCAAAAGAGCATTTACTCATAGGACACAATATCAATACACAACTTTTCTTGACGCAAAATCCTGCTATTGCCTAGAATCGACGGTCACTCTCGTATGGAGGTTGAGGAGTAACGTCCAGATCCTCCTGATCTTGCCTTTCTCCCTTCTTGTGGTGTGCACCACTGTGTCCGGCCAAATTCTTTCCGTGTTTTCCCTCCTTGCCACCATATGAGGCACCCAGGTTCTTGGTCTCAATCTCTGCTGGGAGTCTGTTTCCTGTGCCTGAGAAGACCTCCCCTGTTGCCCCGCTATCTCCGATTTCTGCTGTGCTGATTGGATTATTGGCAAGTTCTGACAAGGAGTTGACTTGCTGGGGAGCGTTCGAGCGTGGATCACCGAGTCCTGTTCTGTCGGTGGAGATGTTTTGTGTCCCGGTTGTCTTGTCGACAGCTTTGGTCGGCTCCGAACGGGCGGCCATATCTGAAAGAGAGGCTCCAATTGGGTCGACTGGCATATTGATCAGGACAATTGGACTGTAGCTGTTTCACGTGTGCGTTCTAGTGAAGCAGGATCGAGCGAGGTTATATAAAGGCTTAGACGATGGACTGACGTCATGAGCGATGATCCACATGCGGAGATGCGACTGACTACAACTCGCAGGCGGCAAGGATCCGAAAGGTTGTCCACTTTGCAAAGAAGGCCGTCAGGAAGGACTTTTTCTTCAAGTTGAGCTCCTGCCCCAAAATGGAATCTTTTGCTTCCTGCCAAAGAAAGGACGGTTGCATCGATGCAACCATAATATTGATGCAACTATACAATAATATTGATGCAACGATGACCGCGATGAGAAACAGTTAGATTGTTATTTTGAAAAACAGTGCAGTGCTCAGAATTCAAACGCTCTCTACCTTTTGGGCACAATGCCGGTCACATTCAGAGATCTGAAAAACATTCATACATTCCGAGCATTTATGCACGTGTGTCGGCGGTCGCTGTGCGAGCCGTCACGGGGCCAGGGATTCCCCCCGGGCGGCCGGGCCCCAACAAAAATTCCCAAATAGGAAATTGCGTTAAATGCTCACCTCGCGTCAATTACCCACAAACATAATACAACGAACACGTTCCTTGAACCTTCCTGCGCTTCCTTGTTCTTGTCATGGGCAGTCTGAGAAAATTTTCTTGGCAAGACGCTTGAAGTCGTCCTTAACTCCATTGAATCATCATCACCATTCTTACGATCCCCCCAATCCCTCAAGTGGCTTGAGGCCCGACGCCGAGCATCTCTGTCACCCCTTTAGCAGGGACAGAATTATGGTAAGTTCTCGTTTTCCTTTTTGTGCTAATTGGTAGTCGACCTTGAACTTAGGTCATGAATCCTACGTCCCGCAAGCCAGATCTCGAAGAAATCCTTTGATATCCTCCTCATCATCATCTTCCGCCCCCTCACCTTCCTCCGCGACCTCGGCGAATCAAGTAGATCGTCCTCCTAGGAGAGAGATTAAAACATTGTTCAAACGATTGTGTCGATTATACATTAAACGACAAACCCCGCCAACAAACCACGAGATGAAGCCGTTGTGGGAGATGCAGCAATTTATCGAGTATGACGATATTCTTGCATGGAGGGATGAAGTTGGGGTAAAAAAAGGTGTGGTCTACGAGAATGGAAGAGTTCTTTTCAATCAGTGGCCGGTCCGCCCTCATGAACAAATAGTGAACGAGTTTAACATCCAATTCGTCTCTCAACTCAGCTCTCGATATGTGGGCACTGTGCAACATCCGGTCTTTATTAACGACGGGACCACCGGTATCTACCTCTCAAGAATGAATTTGATGTGTGAGACATACGAATCCCCAGTGCAGGTCGCGATCAAGAACCCGATGCTGCCTGGCGGCCCGAACCTCGTCCCCAAGCCCAACTCCCGAACGCCTTACTCCCTCTCCTCCCGAACCAACCGAACGGCCAACCTTACCCATCCCTCGTGATGGAAGTGGGGAATTCTCAATCAATCCCCGACCTCATGAATATACGGGATCGTATGCTGTCGTACAGAACCGCGATTAATGTATTTGTCCTTATATCATATAATCGCAACGCCACCCGGGCCACAGACAGTTGGTTCCTCCAGGTATCTGTCCGAGATTTCTATGCCCCGCAACCACCGCCAGGGACTCTCACAAATTATCCGGCGTGTACGGTTCTGTATGAAACCCCCAAAATTGGGGCTCCATATCCCAGAGTCGAACTCGCTCTCGCCCATGGTACTCAGATTTGCGACCTTCCTATTAGCCATCTCTACCACCCCGAGACAACACCGATCCTCAACCCTATTCTCCCAGTATCCTTCAGGATTAATGTTGAACAAATTCGTGTCACGATCCTCAATCAGCGACGCCCATAAAAATCTCCTTTCATGGAATCCCTGGCCCCGTGACGGTCGCTGTGTGTGACTCCACGAGCCCACGCTGTCCCTGCTGTGTGTAATTTGAATTGTGTGACGTTATTGGCTGGTGTAACTATCCTCCCGAAAAATAGAGTTGTGGGATTCGTTCCCGTCCGGCTTCCCGAGCCTTCAATCGAGTCAGACCCCAAACAAAATCATCCGTCCTCCAATCGCGTCATCTTGCGTTCTGTCACTCGGACCATCCCGGTTTCTTTTAAATACCACAACGATGCCACAACGACTTTCTCCACAGTTTGATCTGTGCGCGTGCTGAGTCTGCAGTGAAATGGAGACTAAAATGGAGAGTGAAGCCGCATGTCGGCGACGGCCGACGGCGCTGAGGTGGGCGGTGGTGGTGCTCAAGTTTCTACTTTCGCAGTGGCAAGTTATTGGGATTGGGATTGCTGTGCTGCTTGCTTGGCTGTTTCCTAATGTTGGCAGACGAGGAGGTGTCATTGAATCTCAGTAGGGCAACCTAGATGAAGGTGTGTTGATGTGTAGGTATACCATCTCGTATGGAGCGATTGGGATTATCTTCTTGATATCCGGGTTGAGTATACCGTGGAAGACTCTCGTTGACAACATCACCAAATGGCGATTACATCTTGTCGTTCAAGTCACTTCGTATCTGGTAATACGCCTTGAATATTGAGTCTGATTTAGATATTCTCGTCAGTTGTATTCGGATTTGTCTCCGCTATTGTGGCGTCAGGGACCGATAAAATCGATACTGTCATCTTAGTCGGGCTCATTGTCATGGGATGTATTCCCACTACAATCAGTTCCAACGTCGTAATGACTAGAGCTGCGAAAGGGAACGATTCTGTACCTCGTCACACCTTCGAAACTGACATTAGGCGACCCTAATCGAAGTAACTATCGGCAACATCCTTGGGCCGGTCCTTTCACCTGCACTGACAAGGATGTATCTCACCTCCTCCTCTGCCTTCTCCCATCTGGCTCCTGGATCCGGGGGAGTCGGACAACTATACGCCTCCGTATTCAAACAACTTGGCTGCGCGTTATTTGCACCCTTCATTGTCGGCCAGCTCATCCAATTCTCCTTCCCCAAACAAACCAATTGGGCAATGAACAGAGTACCCTTCCATCAGCCAAGACAAATTTAATCAGTAGCTCTATCTCAATAAAGTCGGTAGCTTCTGTTTACTCCTCGTCATTTGGGCCACTTTCTCCTCCTGTTTCTACTACCAAGCCCTCGAAAACATATCCCACGAATCCGTCATATTGGTCTGTTTCATGAACATTGGCCTCTACGTTTTCTTCACCCTCTTCTCTCTTTTCGTCGCCAGACCACCGATTCATCCAAAATCAAAGATCCTACAGCATATATTCTCGAGATTCTCAAAGCGAGATACCATTGCGATATGTTTTTGTGCGCCCGCCAAGAGCGTCAGTATTGGAGCACCGTTAATTGGGGTCATGTGGAGTGCTGGATTCAGTGACGCAGTACAAAGTTTAGTGATGGTTCCGATTGTATTATATCAAGCGGAGCAAATATTATGTGGACAAATTGCTGTGGTGTTATTCCGACGGTGGGCTCGGGATGAGTGGATGCCTAAACACGTTGTCTCGGATATGGAAACTGCTACGGATGGCAGCAGCGAAACACATATTGATGAGCTGGAACCGAAAGAACCGGAGAAAAGAAATGACGGAGACGGAGATGGAGACTAAAGCATAGAATGGGAGATCTTCGTTTTGTGTTATATTATTGTAAAAAGTAGATGAGATACCCGGAATAGATCGTCATGCATTGATCAAATCAGACTTGTGCAGTGCGAAATTGCGTGGATTACACCCAGATCTGCGTGTAAGTCACATCATCAAAGTTTCAGATGGAGAATATATTGGTACCCCCAGTGTTTCGTTTCTCCAATACCTCCCTCCCAAGCACTTTAAACCACACTCTTTTCTTGTTCACTACTCTCCTTAAGATGGAACCTCGTAGAAAAGGCGTTTATGGCTGGTTCGGCATGACAGTCCCGACTTTCGACCCCGAGAATCGTTTCGTTGCGTCACCGTTTCTCTCGCCGCTTACGCTGGGGATCATTCGTTTGGTTTTCGCGGCTTATATGACCGCATGCATCATCACGGAACCTATACTTCTCAAGAAGGGACGTCGAACACGTCGTAATGCGAAGAAGTTTCCCGCCTATTTTACCAATATCACTTTCATATCGCTGGCTTGGTATACACTCCCTTCCCAACCCAACCCATCTCGTCTCCATGATGCTGACAGGAGCAGTTACTTCTGGGTTTCAGGGATTTACTCAATTATCTATGCAATCACAGGACGTTCACCACTAGCCAAATACCCCAAATTCCTCCAACTATTGCACTCCTTGTTCTACAGCACAATAACCACCTTCCCGTTCGTCGTGACCGCCGTATTCTGGTCCCTAATCTCGATGCCACCTCACAAAAAGGCCTTCTCAACAGCCAACCTGCAATGGTCCAACATCTCCTTCCACTGTCTCAACTCTGTCTTCGCCCTCTTCGAAGTCCTATTCTCGGCTGTCCGACCTCAACGATGGACCCATTCCCTTGTCATCGCCGGGATCCTGGGGCTTTACATTGCGATGGCGTATCTCATTCGACTTACCGCCAAATTTTATGTGTACGAGTTCATGGATCCGAGTATGATGGGTGCATTGACGGCGGCGTATATTTTTGGCATTGGGGGATTGGGGACGGTGACATTTGTGGTGGTGCAGGTGGTCGTGTGGGTGAAGGGATTTGTTGGTGGGAAGGGAGTTTGGAGGAGTAAGTATGATTTGCCGAGGTGGGGTATTCCTTCGAGGATGGAGGATGGAAGTCAGGGGATCGAGGTACCGGAGAAGTATAGTGCCGTTACGCATGAGACGAGTTGGTGATCGAGATCGACATGCTGAGGACATCGCAGATAATGGTCGGTCGATTATTCTTGTAGATACTACTTTGTTTTGTATGTCCATGGCGACTAAAAGACCGCCATGAGAATTGTATAGAGTCGATTTCTGAAGACGGATACTTTGAATTAAGAAACGGTTTAAAATGCTTGTGCTTTTCGTCTGTACCGTTTCCATTTGTGTAACTTCGTATCCGGCCGTTCATGACCTAAAAGTCAACCTTTATCATAAGAGAGTCCTACCTTCCCTAAAACACGCATCACAATACAAATCCCCCTCACATCCTAAACACTTTATAGTCGCATCTTCACTGCAAATGCCTAAATCAACTTCAGGAGCAAGACGAAGGGGCTACCACACCAATGGATCGTTTCATCTTCGTGCGTCGGAGCTATTCCAGGGACGAAAACGTTGATACTTCCCCTATCTTTGCCGGTATATGTCTTTGGCTGGAAGGATTTGAGGTTTGCGAGTCGGATGGAGAAGTCATCTGTTGTGGATTCTGGGACAGAAGGGGGGGATAGGCCTGATACGGAGGGGAAAGGAGAGTCTTCTTCGTTGGTATTAGTAGTGTTGTCGTATTTCTGTTCTAGGCGGGTTTCATCTGTGAGTTGTGAGAGGATGGCGGCAATTTCGTCACTGTCGTCAGCGGGTTTTGAGTGTTCTGGATCATTGGTCTCAGCGGCTTGTGTATGCCTTGAGTCTTCAGAGTGATTTATTTCCTCGTCTTGGCCATTATTGTTTGTCTCCAGTTGTTTCAGTAGTGCTGCAATGTCTTCCTCGCTGACATTATTCTCTGGTTTGTCCACTTTGGCTTGTTCCGTCGCTGTTCGCGCACTGCTCAACAACTCCTTCACCTCAGACTTAGTAGTCTTCCCGTCCTTGATAGCATCCCTTGACAGTCCCACCAACTCATCCACATCCGCCGCCTCTAACGCTGCACTCTCCTCAATCAACCTGCCCAACTACCATCAATTCCCTGCTGTATATCATGGATCAAACCTCTTCATCGTCGACATCAAAGTCATTGTCGCCGTGTATCTTCCACTTGGACTCTTCTTGTGCCTGGCTTACGGGATCCTTATTGAAGACTTGCCTGAACCGCCTGGCTAGCTCGTCGTCGACTTCTTGTGAGCTTGTCATCGGCTTCTGGTTCACGATTGATCGGCGTTACGCGGCCGAATCAGGTGGTTCATACCACACGTGTAACGTGCCTTTTTCTACACGGTTTGTTTCTGCGGCAACTTGTACTATGCAATTCCTCTCTGACTCACTCCGCCATATATCTGCGCGCAGCCTCCATTACACCTTGAAATCTCCTCAAGTCATCAAATCCGCTATCATTCCTTCTAAAATGCCCGTCACAGTAATAAACGAAATACAAAAACTTGAGCTCAGCGAACCCGCTCAGAATAACCGTCCTCGTCCTCAATCAGAACGTCCCCCAAAAGTCCGTCCCGCGAAACCAAAGCCAGGACAACCCTCCAAAGCAGACCGTCAAATCCCCATCTCTCCAATACTTTCCAAAACAAATTCTCCGGTCCCCCTGATCGATATCGGAGCCAACCTCACCGGCCGAAAATTCTCAAAACATGCCATTCCAGGTGTCCTCCAACGAGCGTCCCAGGCAGGAATAACTCACATCGTCATCACTGGAACAAGTTACTCTGGCTCGAAATCCGCGTTGGAGTTATGTGGTGAATTTGATGGGACGGAGAATGTTAGGTTGCGGTGTACGGTGGGGATTCATCCTCATGATGCGACCAGTACGCTCAAGGGCCCGCATGCAACGGGCTTTGAGAAGGGGTTGGAGGGGTTGATTATGTCGGAGCTGGGGAGGAAGTATTGTGTTGCGGTGGGGGAATGCGGATTGGACTATGACCGCAAGTTCTCTACTCATGAGGATCAGAAACTTGTTTTTGAGAGACAACTTGAATTAGCTCGAAAACTGGGGAAACCCGTGTTTCTCCATTCAAGAGATGCACACCACGATTTCCTCGGTACTCTCAAACCATTCCTATCGACAGTAAAAGCAGTAGCACACTGTCATACCGACCCATCTATCGAGAACCTTAAAGAACTACTGGACGCGGGAGTCTATATCGGTCTGACCGGGATGATTTGCGATGAGCGCGAGAACAGATTTAATACCGATATACTGCAATATATTCCTTTGCAGAGGTTAATGGTGGAGACGGATTCGCCGTACTTGTTTCCGAGAAATGTTCCGAGACCGTGGGGGAAGTGGGAGAATGAACCGTGTTTGACGAGTTTTGTGGTTAGGAAGATTGTCGAAGTTTGTCCGCAATATACAGAGGAGGAAGTTGCGATGAAGACTACTGCTGTTGCGAAGGAGTTTTTCGGATTATAGATCGGACTTGTGTTTTGGTGGTTAGTGGGAAAGGATATTCTTTCGGAGTTGGTGGACATGACGGCGTTTGGCATAGTTTAAGATCTCAAAGCAGCATTTGAGATCCTAGTAAGATACTTTTTGTTCCATGATTCTTCTGAAACGCTCCAAATTCTCTGTGAAAGTTTCCGGTATTTCTCTGGCGGCTTTAGATAGCAAGCGCTTAAGTACAAATGTTTAGATAGTCCTACTTGGAGAAGTGCATGTTGAGTTGCCATCTTGCAGATCCCGAAATTTCCCACATCCTCCTCGACACCTTTCACAGATGCGACGAATACCTCGACTTCCTCCACCAACGCCCTCCTCGCCGGTCCTTCTTCTTCTACCCCGTCCATTCCTCTCTCCAAATCCCTGCAGACACATAACCACATCCCCCTGTCTCCGCGCACAATGGAATCCCTTGTCCAAACCCAGCACTCCACCGTCACAACGTCCCAGCACCACCCTTCACGGCAGCGAGCTGCCTCCCCGGAAGCCTCCATCACCGACTCTCCGCAAGTACATCTTCTCAAAAGACTATCTCCTCCGCGGTCTGTATCGCTCACTGCTTATCGCCGTTGTCGTGGTTCCCATCCTCGTCCTCTGGGACGGGCCCATTAAAACCAACCACATCGACGGCGAGTACGAAGCCTTCGACCTAATTGAACGCAACGAAGTCGCCAAGGGGCACAGCTACATCATCCTACGGCGCAAGAAGCCCGAAAAATACTGGTGGGCATGGTACGAGACAGAGACTCCCGAGCCAGTGAGTCTGGCTCACCGCACACCCATCATGAGTCTCAAAATCAAGAACCCAAGTCTTCAAATCCAACGAAGCTATACTCCCCTGACTCTATCTCCCAACGAAATCCATCTGCTCGTCAAACGATACCCCGACGGCGAACTCTCGCGGTTTCTGCACATTTTGACGCCCGGGTTGGCGACGGTCTGGGTCAACCAGGGCAGACAGGAATGGGTCTACGAAGAAGGGGAATGGGATCATGTTGTTTTTGTTGCTGGGGGCACGGGAATTACGCCTGCCTTTCAATTGTGTCTTACGGCGCTGCAGAGACAGAAGTTTAGAGGAGAGGTTGATTCGAGGGTCAAGAAAACGAGGTTTAGTGTGTTGGCTGCAGCGAAGGACGCCGGAAGCGTGCTTTTGAGGGATGATTTTGAGGCCATGCGCCAGAGTCATGGGGATGGGTATTTGGATGTGAGGTATTTCTTGGATAATGCGCCCAAGGGGACAAAGTT
>Ga0302325_10025509_pt1 | contig 12285 bp, 16 predicted proteins | sample Palsa_T0_2_FD_201948 | JGI IMG/M metagenome (GOLD analysis project Ga0302325, IMG submission 201948) | Peat permafrost microbial communities from Stordalen Mire near Abisko, Sweden - Palsa_T0_2 | ecosystem: Environmental > Terrestrial > Soil > Palsa > Peat permafrost | place: Sweden: Abisko...
AGCTAATCTGTTTCCTTTTTTACTATTTTTTAATATTTATTGTTTGTCTTGCTAGGATTTTGATAATTTTTGACTATATTTTGACTCTTTACTAGTAGTTTCCGTGAAATAATTTGCAAAACTTACTATGCTTTGCAAGACTTACTATAAAGCATCAAAATTATCAAAAGCATCAAAAATGCCATTTTTGGTAAATCGGAGCTATTGCCTAATCGGAGGCCTTAAGCCCTCCAGTTGGCCAATAGGAGTAAGTGAATAGGATGCCCGACTCGTATTCGGGCCTCCAATTGGCCAATGGGAGGGTCCGATTGGCCAGTTGGAGGCTCCCGTACAGTGAACCGGAGATATTGGCGAACCGGAGGGACCAGTACGAATCAGCTTAATTCAGTCAGTTGAAGATATTCCGACTAATCAGCGGCTAATCGGTTTAGATTATTAGATTTAATGATTTTGGAGTTCTTTTTTAGGCTAAAAATGAGGGGTTCCTGGGGGTTTGGCCTAGATTTTAAGGTGTTATTCCTGAAAAATTAGGGCATAACACGCTGTAATCACTTGCGCGCATAGCTAAAGGCTACACTTACTACCTTATATAGCTTATACATTAAGAAATTAAGGTGATTGATTATATATTAAAACAGTTATATTAAATCCCTAAATCTTATATTTATTCCTTGATACTTGTCATAAGAGCTTATATTTAATAAGAGAGCATATATGCATTAATAACACTTAATATTAAATCCTATTTTGTCACTTTTCACTTTATTGGATTTTTATGTGATATTTTGCATACAAACATGAACTGATCAGTGGCTTATAAGTCAAACCAAGTCAGTAAGTCAGTTGGGAACAATACTATAAGTCAGTCAGCTTAAAAATCAGCCTTGGCTGATGACTGACTGACTGACTTATCTCCCACTCTGATTTCCTCATCCATTTCATGAACTCTAACATTCTCTCGAAGCAACTTCACACCCTTCTTCTGAAACAGTAGCCAAGCATCTAAACTCTCCCTCTGCTCCTCAGGCAACTTCATTCTCGCCTTGTCTTTTCCCTTTCCCTCAGGCATCCTGGAAACGAACTGTCTCCGGGCCGTTCGAATCGACCTTTCGAACTGCCCCTGATACGCATCTCGAATCGTCGATTCTGCCGGGCTCTACCCCGCCCCTTCACTTCTCTTGGAAGCTCACAAGAGCTTATACTTATTATATAAAAAAGATTATACTTATAGCGCACGAGAGCCTGTATTCACAGCGCACGCCTGCACTCACTCCACCCATTGCACTTTTAACGTAGTGCGGCGTAAGCTATACACTTCACCGCCTCGAGCTTATCACTAGAATTAGGGGCAGTTCGGACGGTCGATTCGAACGGCCCAGAGACAGTTCGTCCTACAGAGATCGCGGCATAAAGTGCCAGGAATACAGGGCATTTGGAGTTTGAGCCTACTGTGGCACTCATTTCTAGTGAGCTCAGTCGCTAAAAGTCCCTATTTTTCTAGGCTATTGCTCTGAAAACACGCTATAAGCTTTTGACAACGGGCGTCACACCTTTTAATGGCTTATCCCCTGTACTTACATGATCTCGCTCGCTAATGAGCCCTATAAGAGTTGCCTTTGTAGCGTCTAAGCGCTATAGTTGCTCTGCCAGCAGTGCCAACACCCTTAAAGATCCTCCTCAACCTTATAGGTATCTCATAGATTGCTTTTAGGGTATATAGACTAAAGATATAGGGACTTATAGCGCGCTCAAGGCCTAAACCTAGCACTATAGTGGGCTCTGACTCAAAATGTCCGGTATTCCTGTTACTTTATGCCGCGATCTCCATAATCGTCTGCCTCTCCTCCGTCAATCAAGACAACCACGAGTCCTCTCAACACTAAAGGTTTGTTGGTTCCGAATGACTCTACTAACAAAGATTAAAAACTCCTGATTGGAGACGACTTCACAAAAAATTTCCTGGCGCACGATGTGACCCTAACATTTATTCAGGGGAGAGTCCCCGCTAGTGGTTGGACTACAGTAGCGAGGCGGGGTATGGTTTGGAAAAGTAGAACCTCGGATAGATGAATGATTATTCATTCCCTCAGCCGACGCATATCCCTCAAATGTGCATACACACCTTGCAACTCTAGTCGAATAACGCATCCTCATCAATTGAACGCATAGATTACTTCATTACTAGAGCTAAATTTGAGAACAAAAAGAAAGAGTCAACCGCTGATATGGACTTACCTGAACGAATCGACATACATGCCCATTTCATACCCTCTTTCTATCGCCAAGCATGCATAGAAAACGGACATGAAAAGCCGGATGGGATGCCCGTAATTCCAGTAAGAAAACGCTGATATTTTGCCTTTTCAACCACTAAAACCGTGACAGGAATGGAGCGAGTCTGCACACCTAGAAATGATGAAAGAGATTTCCATCATGAAGTCAATCCTCAGCATCAGCTCTCCCGGCGTCCATCTCGTTCCCGGGGACGATGCCTCAGCCCGTCAGTTGGCTAGGCAATGCAACGACTTTGCTGCAGACCTTTGCAGACATCATCCCAAGGAGTTCGGATTCTGGGCTGCTCTGCCGCTTCCTGACGTTGCTGGCACCTTGGATGAGATAGCGTATGCCCTGGATGAACTTCACGCAGCTGGCGTTGCGATGGAAAGCAATCACCATGGCATATATCTCGGCGATCCCGCTTTCGATGCTGTTTTCAACGAGTTGAATCGAAGGAAAGCCACGGTTTTTATCCATCCGACTTCGCCATGCATAAGAGATAGCAATACACATGCATGTGTCTCTGCAACAGCCCTCCCTCAGTTTCCGAATCCAATGTTTGAGTTCATGTTCGACGCTGCACGAGCCGTCATAAACCTCTTTCTCTCAGGGACAATCGCTCGCTGTCCGAATATAACCTTTGTACTTCCCCATGCAGGCGGCGTCATACCCCCAATCATCCAGAGATTTTGCAGTTTTGCATCTGGTATTCTTAGTTTAGAGGTAGAGATGAGCTTGGAGATAGTGAAGGAGACTTTCAAGAGACAATTCTATTTTGACTTGGCGGGCTTCCCATATCAGGATCAGATTTGGGGACTTCTGAGGGTAGTTGGTCCGGAGAGGTTGCTTTATGGAAGCGACTTTCCGTTCACCCCTCACCGGGGCGTAGTGAAACTGGCAGACGTAATGAGATGTGGGCTAGGAGAGATATTCGACGACGAAGAGATTCGTAATGGGATCTACGTCGCAAATGCTAGAAGACTACTAGCTAAATAAAGACGGATCATTCCTCAGAAGTGAACTCTAGGCCTGTGATACGAAACCGACTATCTCGCGTGAGGACTACCATCTTACGAATGAGTTGAGTTAATTGAAAATTTGGAGCCGGCAAATGAAGTCCACGGGAGTCGAAGTATGGCCGCCTGAAGACAATCAGAAAGAACTGGTAAATTTGGAGTAACTTTGTTCATGTAATTGTCACCGGCCAAGAAAGCCTTCTAACTATTTGTAGCATGGTCACCATGATCGATTGGTATCAATCTCCGTGCTTTAGCTGGGACAGAAGCGGAGGAGCTACGGCAACTTGGATAGATATATCAGTTCTTTATTCCGACTCCTCATTCCCTCTTCCACGCCTCAAACTCCTCCTTCAAATGCTCCTTCAGTCTCGCAAACTTGTTCCCAAAGTTCTTTCCACACCTCCAACACTTCATGTCACTTTCCAAATACCCTTCCCTGCCAGGATGTCTCCTCACATCACCCTCCGCTAAGGGGAAATCCTCAATCGGGACAAAAAACCTCGTAGCAAAACTATTGTAATGCTTTCGATGCTTCAAGCACTCCGAATACCGATCCACACTTAGCACATGAACGTGCAAATGGTTCATGCTAGGACGTGCGTGGATCCCGACCTGTACGTCCTTCTCCCAGTCTCGACCAACTGGCATATCTTCTCCTTCTGCGAGCTCAACCTCGCCATTCAATACTGCTTCCCGTGGTACATCTTGTTTTGAGAAGGGTCCATATTTCCGCCGCAGTTCTGAGGCTACTATTCTCTTCAGCTTCGCGGCCTGCTCTTTCACGGAAACGAGGAAGTCCGCGTCTTCGAATGCCTCAAAGGGATGCAGCGGAGCATGTTTCTCGGACCGCGGGAGTAAGAGAGTATGAACGCTCGACTTAGGGTATAGATCGTGGATTGCGACAAAGTTCAAATCGTAGTATATCACTCGGAGGGCGTCGTACTTTTCAGGGTGGGATATGTAGGCACCGAGCCCGTCGCGCTTCGAGAAGAGGTTTGTGGAGTGGGATTTCTTTGCAGGTGTTGGAGATGAAGGTGAGGCTTTTCGTTTGGGGTTCATGAGTGCAGTGACTGTGTTTGTTAGAGACTGAATGCACGGAGGAAGGGGACCAGTACATGCGTTGCGAGAAGGGGACGAGGCTGACGAGGCTGCGGGCGCAGACCCGGCGGTTTCTTCTTGGCTGATGGCATCTTGGGATGTTTCTTCTGCCATTGTAGATTGGGTAGGTATTTTGTACTCAGTTCGTACGTGGATGGCCTTTGAAAGTTCGAGTCGAGTGTTGTCAAAAGGAAGTCGCGGTCCAGGGCAACATTTTCGCGACTCAAGTCGTCGACGCGACAAGCGAATTCACATCCAAGTCACATCCAACTCAGCATCCAGAAAGGCGAGGATTCCTCCTCCCAAAGAGCAGTCTGGCCCCCTTTCCCATCTGTTCTATTATGATTTTGCGTGCATCTCGAGCAAGTAGCTCATACAGTGTGGTAGTCGGGCGCGTCAACTGCCCGGAAGGATCTGTCCTCGTTGGAGAACCACCTTTCCGTCAGCGCAGACAAGCAGTAGGGAAATGCTATATACTGCCCATCAATGTCCTGCAGTATTTGACATTGATAGTTGTAATCCCAGCTATCTGCATCATGTCTTGACCTTTGCAAGGTCGCTCGAACTGGACGACCCAGTTTTCTACTCCAAGTGCCCACAAAATGCCCTGTCGCACTCCAATAGCGACAGTCCAGGGTCCACTCTATGCGATTCCGGTTAGTTGGTTCACCCACCATGGCTACCCCTCCAGGTGAAATGAGCTCCTGATATGCGTGCGATAAGTAAGGAAACACAAAACCACAGCTACAAACACTTCAATGGTAGCAAATCAAGATGCACTCTTGTCATTCGTACCTTAGTCGTTCGGGGATATCACCTGCAACCCGAACCCAGAAAGCCAGGTCCCAAGCGCAAGATTTTCGGGTTTGGGGAACCGCCTATGTATATACTCTGTCTATTCCAGTCTAGCTTCGATAATTTATGGACCTAGAGTCCTAGACTCAGTGAGGCTTCCTTATCTCCTATTTCAAGACCCATTATAATATTTTAATGAAGATATCGAGAAGGTATAAACAAGGCCTGCATCCTCATTCTACGATGTTCAGCAGTGATTGAGACTTGCGTTCTTTAGCCTTCTCGATACTCGCATCATCGACCATTACATTTCAAATCTCTAATCAGTTCGGGTTCGAAAAGGACAATTGTGTAGCTATGTCCTGGATCTTCAAGTGGGCTGAGCTGCCTGCTCGAAAAGACGTCTACATCTGTGACGGAACAACAAGATGGGTTAACCACGATCTGTATCCTATCCCTATGAAGGAGCGAATCTACGGACCTCTTGTGGCTGGCAAGGTTCAGTCTTCGTCAGACAAATAGGAGAAAGCCGGGGCTATAGAAACCTTTGCTTGTGGAATGTGCCCAGAGAGTGTTAAAGCTCCATCTCCGAATTATATTTATAAGTTTATAAATTCACAAAGTGTCTTCGTCCTGGCCATTTTTGTCTACCAGATCACAAGGATGGTCACGTGATCACTATTCCCCTGCCCCCCTCCTTTTCTTCATCATTCACTCGTCATTGCGATCCAAATTTCTTAAGCGAGGAGCTAACCGAGCTCTGATGCTTCACCTAAATTTATGGTACTCACCAGGGTGTCGTAGTGGACGGGTTTCACCTTCCGCTTGCCTGTCCGTGGAATCACGTGCACATACGCCTTCACATTTCAATTTCTCAACGGTAAACAGAAATTCTAGATTCCTTGCCTTCCATCTAGCTAGCTAGGTTCCAGGCTCAAAAGATCTGCATATTTCTAAATCACCAGACTAAAGAGTGTTTCTTTCATCTACCACCTACGGACCGCTAATGCAGCAGATGAGATGCACATTAAAACTACCATCATATCTCATTACAAATGATTGAAAGGAGATGGGATCTAGACAGGCGCCGCACATCCAAAAGACGTAGCAACCGTTCCGCCCGGACCAAACACAGCAATCAAACCCTCAATCGCAGCCCATGTGCCCATACCCGAGCAGACGAGACCACCAAGGAAGTAGATCGTGTTAATGACGTTGATGTGCCAGTTAACCTTGAATCCGCGGATCCAGCGCTTGAGACCGGTATCGTGGCGGGTAGTAACGCCAGTGTGGGGATCGAAGCCCTCGCCTGGCAGCGCGGCGTCGACTTGGCATCTGTAGCCGATGTAGAGGATGGCGGGGAAGGTGTAGGTGAAGTTGAGGATCAGGAGGGCGCCGACGAGGCCGGAGATGCCGTTGAGGTTGGGGACGGCGGCGGCGACGATGAAGGCGATGATCCAGTAGATGGGGCCCAGGGCATACCAGAGGAGCTTGCCTTTCTTGGAGGTGATTTCGGGCCATTTGAAGACTTCTTGGCAGACTTCGATGTAGACGGTCTTCATGCCGATGTTGAAGTAGAGCACTGTGGGTGCGATTAGTTATAGGATGGGAAGAAGGGGAATGAGGCGCTTACGGCAGGCAATGAAGGCGGTTATCAGGCCGAGAATATTATTGGCTGTCTGCAGGCCGAGGGGTAGAATGGCGTTTCCGATGTTGGAGGCGGAGTATTGTCCGAAGTGGCCGTAGACAAAGGCACCGAAGAAGATGTAGACGACACAGATGAAGGATTGGGCGCACAACATTCCCTTCCAGAAATCCCATGGGTGGCGCATCTCAGCGAGGAAAGCAACAAAGAGAATAGCACCACCATAGGAGTAAACCATGTTGTTGATGCCGTTGAATTGACCAGCAAAGCCATAGGCCTGTTGCTGGTACGCATTTGGTGGGGGACCAACGAATGTCTTGATGGGCTCAATGACGTTGATGAGCGTCGACTTGATGATGACTTCGTAGTCAGGTCCCCAGTGGGAAACTGCGACCATGATCATGATGAAGCAGACAACGTTCAACCACACAGACGCATTAGCCAACCAACCCAGGCGCTGCAACGATCGGATCATTCCCAAAATCATACCGACCACCATGAAGATGATCATGCAGGCGATGAAGCAGATGCTCTCGTTGGACAATTGAGCAATGGTTTGTCCACATGCAAGAACCAACACGGACACAGTCATGAATTGTTGGAGCGACTGGGTGATGTTGATGAAGTGACGGGATTTCTTGCCGTATACACGGAAGAAGGTATCGCCGTAAGACAGGAGAGGGTATCGGGAAGAGTCGAGAGCCAAGAACACACGCCACAGAATCCAGCCAGAGAAGGCAGCAGCGATACCGAAGATCAAGTAGAGGGCTATACCGGGACCGTAGCCGACACTGGCAAAGACGAATCTAGATTGAATGCTGGTTAGCGAGGCAGTCTCGCTTTGGGGTGCATAGGGGTGCAATCAACACTTACGGAGTAGTCGACCAACCGAGAATATCAGTTGTGATCAGGTAGAACATAGTTCCCCAACTGGCAGTTCTCAGAGCCCGGGATGCAGTTCTCCACTCCTCTTCCGAAACAGCATCGTCTGTTGAGGGAACGACTGAGATATCAGTCTTGTCCTTCTCGCTGTCACTTCTCACGACACCGCTGGCAGCCAGCTCCCGCTGCCTCTTCTTCTCGTCGTAATGGATTCCCTTGGAGAAACGACCCTTGAGAATATTTGTAACGGACGTAGGACCTTTCATCTCGACATATTTGCGATTAGCCTCATGTTCCTCAGCACGCTCGATCTTAGCCCAGTAGATGTACTCTTCAAAGGTGACGCTGCCGTCAACTCTGGCCTGGAGACCCCATGTGCGCTGGTAAATGTCAGTCTTCTCAGCTTCCGCATTGGCAGTTTCTCTTAGGTCGGCCAATGGCTCGATTCCTACGGAGGCAGACATCGTGCTTATGTCTCCAACGGATGAGACTGTGAAAAAGCGATAAAAAAGAGGTGGAATGAGGATTAGAAAAGACTAGGTGAAGCCGGGTAAGATATATAAGGAGATGCGCCAAGGGCAGAAGAACACCCGATAAGAGCGTGCAGGACTTGGCTTAAGATGCGCAACCAGGTTTGACTCGTTTCCATAATAGGGAGATGAGAAGCGCACCCCATGGACAAATAACATATGGTTGATACTCACCTCCCTAATGCGGGCCGTCTGGGCGTTATCTCCAACTGTAGCATTTATCAATAGCAGTTTGATCCGCAGGTGCTCCAGAGCGGCAAACTCAAATCAGAGTCGTTTACCTCCTACAATGTGTTAGATAGCCCCCCCTCCTTGTGACAGCTAACCTTTCCGACTAGCGTGGGTGCACCAACCAATTATTCAATGCCGCGGCACGGCAGGTCTAATGCACTTGAGGAGTTCCTCTGTTCTTCACTTCTTCCACTCTCCCAGAAGTTTGCATGGTGGATGCGCCGGAGAGCGACAGTTCGAGAAAGTGTCCAACGGTACTCATTAGCTTTATCCAGAAGTCTAGAGATTGGATAAACCGAGGAGCTAATAAATTTAGCGTTTAAGAAGCACCACTGAACGCCTCTCCCGCAACCCCATTGGCCACCCCGCCGTCTCACTTCCTTCTAAAAGTGGCGAGGATCCCGAGCCCGAATAGCGTTGCGGCTTGCCTCGGTGAAATCTCCAGCTGGTGATACACCATGGACGTACGGAGATGCACGAGCTGAGGGCGATAAGGGGCAGAGTGGCGATATGATAGGCGTCGAGGTTTTTGAGGCAGCGGATAGGCCGTCAACCGAGTGAAGAAATCCAAATGGCCGAGATGTTGGATTTGTGTTACTATGTACCTCGCCCTCGCCGTCGCGCTGCCAGTGGTAAAAAGTCTCCAGCCTCGTCAGGAGTCCGCGATCCAGGAGACTCAACTGGCCAAGTTGGTGTCAGATTCATTAATCAAAGGGATCAAGGATTTAGCAAGGTGGCATCGTGCAAGGAAGCGTTTAGATTCCCGTAAATCGCACTCGATTCGTGCAAAATTATCGTTGTTGAATGATGGAAGCTTATCTTGAACACTGCAGCATGCTTTAAGGCATGCCCGAAGCGGAATTCAGGTCATTGGTTGGTCCACACAGAACCTTGACAGGGTGGCACAGACAAAGTGTCGAGGGCTCTTGGGGAAAGATGCGCCAGCCGTCAAGCACTGCCAAGAGCCGAGGTGTTCCAGCTTCACTTTCGTTCTAGCCGTAGGCCGGCACTTAGAACTAGCATCTCGAGGCCATACAGCCTGCAGCGCGCAATTTACAGGGTGAAAACAGGCCGTCTCTTCATCATTCTGAGCGATAAAAATAATGTTCGGTAGAAATCAAAACCACGACCCATCCTCGCCAGAGCAGACGTGCACGTTGAATGAGCGCAGCCTTAGCAAAGAGGCGCGTCCCGGCTGCTCTGTAGATTGGCGCAGATCGCGGCTGAAGATATGGAACAGGAAGGTGCAGTCAAGCATTGTGGCGTCGTCGGCGGGAGGTTAGCCCCGGCTTAGCTGCAGTTGTAAAAGGAAAGATTACGTGGGACAGAAATGGCAGGTGGAAACAAAGCATTTGGCTATTTGTGGCCAGAGTGGGAGCGTGTCGGCCGTGCCGTTTTTGACGAGACGAGATACAACATAAACAGTTTATCTCAAGCCACAGGGGATTGCTCATGTGCTGAATGGTTGCGGGGCCAGCATCCGCAGGATCAGGTGATACAGCAGTAAACGATTACCTACTGCCAAGAGGAAGCCTCGTGTGCAAAGGGCAGGAGGGAGCAAAATCGAGGCCCGTCAGAGACTTCAAGGACTTGTTGATGACCCGATCATGTGACTCCGAATGAGCCAGAAGGGAATGTGGTACGTGATTTAGGCTATATGAGATCCGCGATACCCTTCCGATCAAGAGCTTAGCACTTGCTTGGAACATCCATGCATCTTTCTCCCACGATCGAAACTCTTTCATCTTGGCCCCGAAGAACTTGGCAACGTTATCCCAGCCGAGCCCGATGCCGAAGGCCAAGCAATTCGGCACCGACTATCAGACTCCTCGGGTTCGGATGTCAGACTGAAACTAGACTCTTGATTTCAAAGTCATATATTGAGAGAATCTGAGAAGAGAAGTCATACATTTCTCCAACCCGAACCCGAACCCGAACCCGAAGCAAGGGAATAACAGGCATACATAGCAAACCAAAAAAGGCGGGCGATCACAAACAAAGAAGCATCAGCACCACCAAGCAAAACCAAGCAAAAGCCAATTAAGGAAACGAAAATCAGGGTGAGACACAATGAACAAGCAAAAACAAGAAAACCACTAGCGATAAGAGGGGGCCAAGCAAAGCCTTAAATACAAAGCAAAAATCAAGGTTATTGTCATCGGGACATCTTGGCCCCGACTTACGCCGTGACCCTTACGCCGACGCGACTCGACGGCTCACAGAGTTCGGTTCGCTTGGCATTCCGTGGGTCTCAGCAGGGGTGCGGTAGGCTCCTACTACGAAGCACTACCTTAATTCGACGGCGTATACGTGCCCCTGTCGATTGGTAATGTTAAACGAACCGGAGAAATTCATTGGGTGTTGATGGGGAAGTAGGTCGTTTGTTGAGTGGGAGGACGTCGTTCTTTTAAAGTTGGTGTGGCGTTCAAGTGGAGGTAAGCCCGACTACGAACACTAACCGGAAAGGGTACATGCACGGCCCTGACGATTGGTAAAAGTAAAACAAATTGGAAAGAATTTCTGGATTTTGGAAGAGAGGTAGGTCCTCTTTTCGTTGTGGGGTATGTATGTTTTTCTTATAACGTTAGTGTGGCGTTTGAGTAGGTGGCATGCTAGAAGTCGGCGATTTTGAGTTCTCCACCTCATTTTCCGTGTTGGATAATGTAGAAGCGGATCTACTTAAACAATTGTTGGGAGATAGTGCTCGGTAAAGGCAAGAGCAGGTCCTGTTCGTGTCATAATTTGTTCGATGGAATCTCAAATGAGCTTGCCTCCACCGATAATTCGGCAAGGTAGCAAACGCGTTTGAGATTTTAAGTCAGGTAGGGCATAGAGCCTCACTGGATAGATCTAGCGATATAACAGACGAACTCTAGCCATCCAGCTTGAATTTAACCTCGCATAAGTCGTACGATTATTGCGGCATTTGTTTCCTTAATCTAGTCCCGACCACGGTTAAAAGGCCCAACTTAGACTCCATTCCGGATATACGTAGTAGTGATAACATAGCACGCTAAGGTTATTCGGGTCGCTAGATGGCGATCAGATACGGTCCCATGGAGGGAAGAGCAGACTCTCTCATAACTGTAAATGCACCCCTATCAATAAATAACCCGACGAAAGGAGGAACCTCAATTGTTTCTACTTCAAAAATATTTGATCCGGTTGTATAATTGTATTTCATTGTTCTCTGCTTTTTAATGCGGGTAGAAAGCAAAATCAAAGGTCAATTTCCTTATTTGTTAATGGGGCCGAGGAAGGCAAGAGTAAGGCGCAGGCGGATTACAAATATCGCAAAAGAAGGCACAGAATTAATCGAGTGCCGAGTGGCAGGCAGGTATTCTACCATCCTCCATCACAGCCACCTCGAGATGCCGACTGCGAATACCCGATACTCGACATCGTCTCACCCTTTGACTCAATATTAAGCGTTAGTTCTCAAGATGAAATATCTAAATCGTAACTTTTTCACCCAATCTTTTGCTCCCTTACACTTATCAATGTACCGTTCCGAGTCCCGAGAACATCCTTTTGGGACGCTGCAACTTGAGCTGCTTATATCAATAACTATTGACAGCAAGCCCGAGATGGTGGAATCAGCAGGCGGTTTATAAAGGCTTCTTCTGCTTTTATGCTAACCTGTCACAAGGCCTCGTCCGCACTCGAACCCTTTTTCTCCATGCTTGATATCAATTTCCTCCCTCTAGCAAACAGGCATTTTCTCACCAGCAACACTCACCATCGACACTCGTTTTGTTTACCCGCCCAAAACACTAGCACTACCATAATCCGCTCTGATCCAAGACGC
>Ga0302325_10025510_pt1 | contig 12285 bp, 16 predicted proteins | sample Palsa_T0_2_FD_201948 | JGI IMG/M metagenome (GOLD analysis project Ga0302325, IMG submission 201948) | Peat permafrost microbial communities from Stordalen Mire near Abisko, Sweden - Palsa_T0_2 | ecosystem: Environmental > Terrestrial > Soil > Palsa > Peat permafrost | place: Sweden: Abisko...
TCCGAAGAGCGGGTGGTTTCCTGGTAACGGACTTTTCGTCGATGATAAAGGGGGCAGCCCTCCTGTTTGAGAAGGGACAGAGACGCGTCCTACGTGCCTATTCCAATCTTGTCAATTATTTTCAATCCACTTTCTCGTTTCCTTCGGAAAGAGATGGAGCTCACCATAGCTGCGCAAAGAACACGCCACCTTTCTCCTTCACATCCCTGGTAATCGGCTTCCACGCCTCAGCCTGCTCAGCACTCCACAATCCAGGTGTATTCGGGAATCCTTTTCCTCGAGGATGGATTACCACCCCTTCTGAAATTAGGAGAGAATTAGGTGTGGTGCGTTCGGAGTAGTATTCTGAAGCCCTTGGATGTGGCATTCCTGCATCCGAAGCACGCATGCGTGTCATTGGTGCGAGAACTATGCGATGAGAGATGGTATGAGAAGGGGAGAGTTTGAACGGGGTTTGGAGGGGATCAGTAGCCATATTTCTCGCCTGCACCAATTTTTGACTTTCAAGCGAGAGAGAAAATGTGACCTCAGGATGAGTGAATCGAAAAGTCTTTGATTTGCGGTTTTCATCCTGAGCAATAGGATTTTATATATTCTATCAATTAATTAGAGTTCAGAGTTGCTGTTTACAAATAGCGTCACCTACTTAGCGTGTGTGGTCGTCTGTGTGGTTGCGTTGCTGACAAGCCGTGCCAAGCGAGCGAGTCGCACCAAATAGGGGGGCTTACAAATCACCCCTCTGCATGTTGGACGTATCACTTGGAGCTAAGGACGTGGGGCATGCTGAACCCCTCAGTATTGTGAGATATTTTAATCTATGTTGTGAGGCTCGTTGTGGCACTAAATTTTCATTGTCCCACACCAAGTCAGAACACTGAGATCTAGAAAAATGAGTGCCGCTTTCCTGTCCTTTAGGAGTGAGGATTCCCTAAGTTATGTAGTGGTAGTTGTGTGTTTCCGGAGTAGTGGCAATCGGTAGAGGAGAGAAGTCTGCCGTTCCTTGGTCCCAAACTTCTCAACTGACCATTTTGGCCCTCAAAACCAAATTTTCTACACCCCACAAAGAACTCGTAAAACCTTCATTGCCATCTCGACCTCGAAGATATCAACCACCTCCCTCACGAATCAAGCATTTCATATGCTTCTTTAAAGTATTAGATTTCACATCAGGCAACAGCATCGATGTCAATCAATCATGCTACGATCTCTCACTAGACTGCTATTTGTTAAAGATAGGCACTGGACCCTATGGGTTCCCAGCTCCTTCAATCGCCGCCATATTCTCCACCGAACACTCCCTCTGGCACAGACATGGGCTCTCTATTTTCTCAAACACTATGGACCCATGGGGAATCCGGTTCGGATGCGGGAAGAGCGAAAAAGGAAGGTAAGATGGAACTTCGGGCACCGCTAGCCATTTGCTTTTCTATCCAAGCCGTACACTGGTATGAGCACGACGACAATGTTCAAGAAATGATTACACGTATAAGGGCACGACTCGATAAAAGGGGCACTGAGAATTGATTTTGAGACATTGGGTAGCCGATTTTTGGCTATGGTCAATGTTTTTCGAGTTGTGGCGCATTGAACGTTCCTCCCCTTTAAATATCTGGATGGTTGTGGCACATTTGAATCTTTTCCCTCTAGGCTCATCTCTCTCTCGGTATTGGTTTGTATAAGTAGGTGGCTGTATGAAGCCTCGCGAAGCTGCAGAAGCCACCGAGACATCATTCGTCAACCAGCGAGATATAAATATCTCTAAGGCAGGACTTCAGCCGCACCTGTTATTTTGAAATCGTAAATCTTTCTCTCGCTCTCATCCATACCCTTCAAAGTACCTGCACATCTGGAATAATCTTTATGCCCCTTTCAGCAACGATTACGGCTGCCTCAGAAGCAAGATGGAAAAGTTCTCGGATATCCTGCTTGGTAGCTCTAAAGATAAGATTCGTCTTTTACAGATCCTCCCTCGTTACCAGCAACCCCGCATTAAGCCTGGTCTATTCTCATCATTGGAAATAATGAAAGACTACCTTTTCCCTTCTCTATCCGCACGTACATTTTCATGCACATTAAAGGAGACTTCTCTGAAAGACCATCCCGAGTATTTCGCTCTCTCCTATGCGCAGGGAAATTCCACGCCCTCAGAGCGAATATACATAGACGGAATGGATGTTCCCATCACCGGGGATCTCAAAACAGCGTTGCAACATCTTCAGCATGAAACCCAAGTCGTCAATATCTGGATCGATGCTCTGTGCAAGGATAGCGACGAGAAAGCAAAAGCCGAACACGTTATGAAGATGAAAGATATTTATCAAGAGGCAACACATGTTATGGTATGGCTCGGGCCCGCATCAGACTGCAGCGATGAGTTGATGGCCTGTCTCGAACGAATCGGCAGATCGTGTGAAGATCTCGAGCTCACCAGGATTACCCCCGCAATACTGTTCGACCTTTCCAAAAGGCCAGATGAGCCTTACAGCAGAGATGTGACCGCAAAGCTAGAACAGCTGTACGGGAAATTTGACTACTTGCTCCCGACTGTCTTCCCGTTCGAGGCGTATCGAGCTTTCCTTGGCCGGGAATGGTGGCGTAGTGCTGGAAGGCAACACTTGGGAGTGGCGAGAGGTGTTACGTTTACGTGTGGAGAGAAGAGAATCTCGTTAGATTATCTGAATAATGCGCATGCGTTCTTGCTAGGGTATAGTTTGTCTGCGCTGGAAGGAACGGCAGATCTTGAGAAGGGGGTCGAGGCTAATCTCAGATGGGTGGTGGAAGCTTTACTCGAGAAAGCGTCAAGTGGATAGTGGTCGAAAAGCTGATGAATCTGGACTTCAAGAGCAATGTCTAAATCAGCACTCGGACATTTAAAACCCGATTCCTCAATGATGAATTTGGAGCGCAGGGAAGCTGATCGACCTGGAGCAATGTCCAATGCAGACCTTGGACATCCAGAACTAGATTTCGCAATAATGGACATGATGACATGTCCAAAACAGCTCTTGGGCTTTCGGAATTCAATTCCAGACTGACGGGTCCAGTTCCACACTTCCAGGTGAGTGTCCCCGCTGCTACACCGGTGGAAGACCCTCAATGTTTATGATGGCACCAGGAAAATGAAAACGACAAGGCAGCAGAAATACGCCAAGAGAACACTATCGGTATTCGAAATAACACAAAGACAATGGAGAAGTATGGCAGCCTGGTCATTTCAAGGCCGGCATAATGATCTCCACGCTGGTGGAGGTGGGACTTAACCAATATTCAAGATTACTTCAGGAGAATGAAAAGGCAGGGGGATTCAGTTTTGGAAACATTATCTATTCTATGGTGTATGAGAAGCGCAATGTTCGAGATTTTAATATACATTCAAATGCCTATGCAGCAGGCCGGGCCTTGGTGGCTCTGCCCTTGCTGCTAGTCCGAAGCGAATCTCCCGTATCTTGACGAGACATCGCTACGCCTCCGACTGACTCATTCGCTCCTTCCTCATATGCTTCTTCCCGTACGCTAGAGACGACCTCCTTCAGTAGCTCCTTCCCGTCCGACTTAACCCAATGACGCTTCACCTTTGTGTCTGAAACCACCTCTAGCAGTCTCTTGCCACCCTCATCACGATCCAAGTTCTTGCCATAACCATTCTCCTCATTGTACATCCTCGCTCGTCGGATCAACTCAAACTCTGCATTTGCATCGTCAACGCTCATTCCCGAAGCAAAGCCCGCGGATGTTGGGTCCTTGTTGGTGTATGTCTTGGTTCCATACGCAAGGCCAATGGGAGGAAGCTTGGGTATTTGCTTGACGAGAGCTTCGAATGTGCCAGGGTAGTTGATATCGCCAAAAGCATCAATGCCGAAGCCAGTGATGTAATGACCGGCGCCTCTAGTGCTGCGAGTAGCATGAGAGTATTGGCGTTCCATTGCTGTGCCTCCAGGAGGTGAATCTGCGTCTTCGGCCTCAAGATCGGCGGCGGCTGTAATGGCTTTCTCGTTCTCGGAACTGGAATCGGACTTGCCGTTTGGTGGAGACTCGTCGTCGCCGGAAGTCTTTTGACGTTGCATGTAGGAGTGGGCTGCCAATGCGGCGGAGTTGTAGGTCATTGCCAATTCCTTCTCCGTGAAGAGTTTCTCGACACTGTAGAGTGCGGAGTCGATCTGGACGGCCTTGAGAGCATTTTGCTCGGCGAACCAGATTGGAGTGCTGGTACCATTGTCGATGCGTTGACGGGTAGGAGCAGGAGACTCATCACTATCATGAGCCTTGCGTTTGCGCTTGTTGCTTTCGGGGAAGTTGGGAAGCTCATCAGCATCGCGACGATGTCGTGTAGCCCGCTTACCATGAATGCCACCAGGGCTGGCCGGGTTTGCGACGCCGAATTGACTTGGGTGGAGCAGAAGAGCGTTGCTGTTTTCACCGAGTTCGAGAGACTCTTTGTCCTTTGCCAGGCGATTCTTCTTGCTTGTGACGCTGTTGATCAAACGATCACGGAGGGTAGTTGACAATGCTTGGTATTCGTTACTGGCAAGCTTCGTTCGGTATGCGTAATCCGCAGTGAGCTCGCTCAACTTGATATCGAAGTCGCGCTGGAAAATAATCAGTGAAATGATCCAAAGAAGTCCATCGCGAAAACAAGACAAACTTTGTGCATGCTCAAAACAGTATCCCTATCCTCCATAGCATCGTTGACTTCCTTTGCGAAATCTGCATAAACTCGACCAGCTCTCAAAGGGACATCAGTACCAATGGACTTCATCAGATTCTTCTGAAGGTTGTCTCGAACCAATTTGTCAATCTCGTCAGGCTTGTCGGGGAGGAGGTCATCACCGTGAGCAGGAGCTTCTACGATGAGATTGATACCAATCTGGAGAGCTTGAAGTTGATTGCGGTAGTGAACATCGCGGTTGTCAGAAAACTGAGCAGTAATCTCTGCGAGACGGTTGGCAAGGGTAGTACGGCGTTTGTCTCTCTTGGACAGTTGTTGTTCTGGAAGAGGGGAATTGGAGTGCTGGCGATCAATCCTCTGAGCGCCCATGGCTGGGGACATCTCCGGCGAGGGAATCATGGCTGCCATAGTGATCGCAGATCAAACTAGAGCAGTGTGTGAGAGGTTGTATGTGTTTGAAGTATGTGATGAGGGCAGGAAGGTTTGAAATTGTTCGAAGAAGAGGGTTCGTGAATGGAAGTGGTTTTTCGTGGAAGAAGAGGAAGAGTTGGAAGGAAGGAATGAAGGATTGCTTTTGTATGTGGCTGAGGAGTTCCTTCCCTATTGTAACTGTAATAATAGGATGAGCTACATTCGAAAGATGTTGGACAATAGTTACAATAGGATGGAGTTTCCTATTGTCAAGCCCGCGACTGCGAGAACCGCACCCGCACTTGACGGGGCTAGGCAGTATCTTTCACCGCCCACCAAATTAGGCCTAGCCCTGGATGGGATTCTTCTGGTCACGTGTAAATCCAGTTCAAACAGCAAACAGTCCGAAAATATATTCTTTAATTGTTTCACTTATAATAGGGTCATCAGACAGATCGAGTAATTACGAAACCGTGAGAGTTTGAAAACGTTGTCACTTGTAAACGAGTCAAAATCTAATACCCGTGAAAACCCTCAGGTCCTCAGCTGAGCAGCTCATATTCTAAATTTCTAGCATCTGGGGAAGAAGCTCACCAGTCACGAAGAGGACGAATACCGGTACTTATGAGAATGTATCTATGTTGTCTATTGTTTTTGCAGACCAGAATATCCCAGGGTATGTTACGCCCATCTTTTTGCCCATAACGCCGAACGATGAAGGGAGATGTACCCATCCAGTCATGTATGCGCGCACAAGAAACGCCGAAACCCCATCGCAGCAGTGCCAGATTTTCCATGCCATGATACGCACCTAAATCAAGTAATGCATTAACCATCTTGCTCTATTCACTCCCATCACTCCGTTACCACCCTAAACAACTCTCAATATCCGCTGGCACCAGCTCCCGCGAAGTCCTGGAAACCGGGCGGAATTGCCCATCCATGTGTACGACAGGCCCGAATAAACGCATCAATGGCCTCAGCTGTTCCATAATCCCGCTGATGCGTCTTACTAATATGTTCAAGACGCGCCGGCTTAGGCTCAGTGTTCATGATTGCCATGCGAACTTGGAGAAGAACGCTCTCGATTGTAGAGACCGAGCTCCAACCCGAGTTTGTGAGCAGTTCCATGCACATGGCTCCACCAGCTGTGACATGCCCACCGCCGCCTGAACCAAAGGGCATGAACCGAGGCCGAATGACACGAACAAATGGAGGGCTGAAGGGATAATCCTTTCCAAATCGAATCTCGAGCACGATGCTGGTCACACTGGCCTTCTTCATATCCTGCGCTAGCGGAAGGCTTGGCTCGAAAGAGTGCAATTCAACAATCCATTGGTAGACATTGCTGACCAACTCTTGATCAATATACCAGCCAAGTTCGTGAAGTGGTGTCTTCTTCTGGATCTCTAGAACTTCTCGTAGGTTTCTGTTGAGGGTCTTCGTAGCTGCAGGAGTGGCGTACGAAGGTGGCTCCAACATGGGAAGACTGGACTGGTCCAACGAGCCCGGAACAAAGTCAGTCAATTTCGGATTGACCTTTGGTGTCATGTTGCTGGTAGCAGTTAGCAGCTGGATGCGAAAGAATACAGGTTGAGAGAGAACTTACATTACAATAGCCTTTCCCTTCGATTTGCTTCCGTCACTAGCAGTTGGAGCCTCGTCTTCAGAGAACAGGAATTCGATATCAGAGAGGGTTTCCCCTTCACTAGCAACGCACATCTCGACCATTGGCGATTTGCTTGCTGAGAAGCCATTCTTGCGCCTTTTATTCGACTGGGCTTCACCTTTCGTGCTACGGAAATTTCTCGAAACTTTGACTGCACAGACTGGAACCCCGATTGCTTTGCGAAGCGTTGATGTTGCCGTGTGCTTCGGATCCTGCTCGACTTCGACAGAAGCATCTGGAGCACTGTAAGGTGTCAGCTGAGTACAATCGACTGAAAACAAAGTCAGGTTTGGAAGATCACATACTGGCTCACTGTCACGGGATTTCCACTGTATCCATCGGTTGCTGTAACTTGGACGAAAAGGTATCTGCATTGGATCCAGTCGATGTGCTGAACAACAAGATAGGGATTGCTGCTTGTGAATTGACTGGGACAATTCACAATCTCGTTCAAGCTCATAGCCGTGGAAATCTTGAGTGAAGATCCTGGCCAAGTACACTGTTTGAATTAATCAGCATCGGGACAAATTGTAAGTTGGATGGAAAAATCTCACCTGATTAGGCATAGCATAGCCAACAGATGTATTCTGGTCTTGTGCATGATAAACTCCATTACCATAGGCTCTGCCATGAGACACTTCTTTGAAATCCAATCCAGATCTAATGATGCTGTGCCAATTGGGCAATGGGCTTCCGTGGAATGCAAAAATGGTGGGGTATCGTGCGTCAAAGTTTGCCTGCTGGGCTCGCAGGGCATCCAAGAATCTTTGTTCCTTATCCGGGGATCCTTGGGCAAAACGGAATTGAACCCAATTATCTGCTACGTTCGACACTCTCTGGTCGAGTCTGATTTTGGACATGGCAAGTTCGGTTTCATCCTGCCCGGGACATTTATCCACTTGCACAAGGCATGAGCGATTTGATGCAATGATCCAGCGAAGCATGCCCAATGCTGCCGGTGAGATGCGATCCTTCCATGTCTTGAGACTCGGCTCCGAGGATCGACCTTGCTGCAAAAGATACGCCCTCATCTCCTTGACAGGTGGTAAAGTCTCCAGCAACAGCACAATGCTCTCAGCTTTCCCAATATCATCTAAATCGTCAAAATTTTGGTTGTAGATTGCAAGCTTAACAGCTATGATGGGAGTCGGTGGAGGGGTTGTAGCAGGAGTTGCTGGAACAGTTGACATGTTTGCTGTAGAGGAGCCGAGGGAAGGAGCCATGCCAACACGAGTGACTGGAAGATCAGATAGTTTAATAGTTGGAAACAGAGAGACATCCTCAACACGGTAATGCTCTGACTGGAGGCCTAATGCACATTAGTATCGAGATGAAAGGCTTTTTACTATAAGCGGCGATGAACTCACCAACTGCGCTGACCACAATCCAATTTCCGATTTGCACTGGAGAAGTTTTGGCCTTTTCAAAGATGAGTTCTCGACGACTAATATCAAGATGTGCATCAATTCCAACTGGTTCAGTATTCGCAGCCGCCAGGTTCACATGTGGCAGGGCGTATGAGTGTGGAACGAAGGGAGTAGTCACAGAGGTCGCCACGGGAGGGACGCTGAGACTCATACCAGTTGGATATTCCCGGAGTCTACGGTTCTACCAACAATTAGCTCGTCTCAATGCTAGAAAAGTGCTGACTTACATAGGCGCTTGAGTAGCAAAAGCTTACAAGCATATCGACGACGTATGGTTGAGTCAGAATCTCATGCTCAACGCTTGGTCCGAAGCCTAAAGACATGTACTGGTAGAGGCAAAGTGGCTTGCTGCACACGTAAGGCTTCAATGCCTCGAAATCTTCCTCGATCTTGTCATGACAAACAAGACAGAAGTCGGTACAGCGAACCAAGTATCGCATGGCAAATTGAACTGCGATGAGCGGGAAGGAGATTTCCTTAACTTGATGATCAGTAAGATGATCAGCAGAAATCGAATCAGGAAGAGTCCCATCCTTCTGTGATGGCTCGTCATAGTCAGCCAAAGGAAGGTCAGCGGTTTCATCGAATCTTCCTTGCTTATTGTTGAAGTAACGTTTTGCTCCATCCCAGTTGAGGGCCCTTGAATTTCTGATCTTCAAAAGGGAAATGAACTGCTGGGAAATGAAATCGTTCAGTGAACTACTAATGAAGAGGTTCGAGAACCCAGCCTGATCGTTGACATCCTTCTTCTCTTCGCCATCGTCATTGCCCATGTTCTTAGTCACATCGGTGAATGCAGCAAGCGCAGCAGTAGCCGTTGGCTTGTATCTGTTGCTAACCCCGACCCGGAAGGCAATGTCATGAGATTTCGCAGGTTCAGTGATGACTGCTTCGAAAGTCTTGTACCCACTCGAATAGCGAATGAGAAGAACAATGTACTGCTGCGGTTCGAGATCCCAAGCCTGAATGGCCTCCTCTGAAAGTCCGAGCTGTGCAACTCGAATGGAAATACTAACCAAACTGCTCACAGACTCGGCCTTCATTCCAGTCAAGACACCAACTGTAAATCCAGCCATCTTAGCGGCTCGTAAGTCATGTCTGATACGTCTATTCAATTTCGATGCTGTTTCCGAACTGACGCGGTACGTAGCCGAGGGTGCTCTTCCACCGCCTTCCGGAGCACCTAATCCGTACTCAGTTCCAGAGTCACTAAGATACGGTTCATCTGAATCTGTTCCCTCTTGTGAGCCTCCATCCACATTCACGCCTCCCATTGCCGTATCTGAGTCGTCATCGATGCTGTAGGGAGCGTCTCGAGAACCTGTAGCAAAAGCGCCATGAAGTTTTTGGGAGAGGATTGTAATCAATTCTGGAAGACGCATGCCAGCTGAAAAGCTAGCAACATCTTCGAGGGCAGCTGTGGCGGCTGGAGGGAGATCTGCTTGTGTAAAGACCATGAACATGCTCTCCGAAGGGTACGAACCAACATCTGAGAAGAATTAGCATGTGTGTAGACTTGGGTTCAGCCTAAAAGAATGGTCTTCCTTGGTTCAGAGGAAGGAAAGAAAGAAAGAAAGAATCTATGGCGAATGGCAGTCGGCCCCGTAGGATCAGGATCAAAAGAAAGAAAACAGACGATTGGGGACAGAGAGACAAGCCAACAGAGGAATAACGGACGTACCAGGCTGAGCCATTAATGAGATCTCTATGGGAGCTCCAGAGGGAGGAAGGAAACTAGCGACGACTTCACCATCATCATCCCCGCGAGCAACGTTTGTGATGCCAGGGACACTCTTGTCGGCGGCGACCTGAACGTCGGCAATGAATTGCTTTCGAGGCATCTTGTGGAGGGTGCTGGTGCCTACAGCAAGGCTTAGGATGCGGTAAGGTGTTGTGCACGTCTGAGCGACGTTGTTGTGCAGGTGGGAAGAGGCGTGGGCCTCTTGAATTATGGCAGGAAGACGCAGAGTTGTTGAGAGCGAAAGAGTATGGAAGGCCTCAATTTATGGCGTGGAAATTAAAAGTGCGAAGTTCTGTAGACGAGGCAGTGAATTCGGATTTGGACCCAGGCTGCGCTTTCTGGGATTGACTGAGGACAAGGGCGAGGAGGAGTGTCCCTTCACCAGCACGAGGACGAACAATTGTCAAGTCCTTGACTCTAGCTACGTCCATAAGAGAGGGACATCATCTGGATTCAAAGGACTGTAGAATTTTGAAGTGGTGGTGTCGAGAGGGTGGGGAGTCAGAACTCAGAATGGCAGCCTTGTCTCTCTCTAGGCATCGAGCAAGGCGAGAGACAGACAGCGGGACCAATCAATCGCATCACCCGCTTCTGGCACGCTATCTCATAGCGCGGGGCGGACGATTGAGGTCAAAAGCCGGTCACCAACACGTGAAGCAGCTTCACAAGCAACGGTGAGTCCTCACGCAGCGCGAGAGGTGTTCGTTGCGAGGTTCAGCAGGACAGACGGTGAATCCAGCATCGAGGATTCGAGGCGGTCGTTCGAACAAGCAGCTCCTGCCCCTGCCCCTCCACGGCCCCGGGCCCTCCCCAGCCAATCCTTGCAGAATGGCGCATAGTATCCTTGCTAGGGCGGGGCGGTAGCTACTGTACCTCCGTAGAACTAGTTTCTAGTACAGTACGAACCACGTACCGTACCCAGTACTGTACGAGGTACTAACGTAGCGGAGCGGAACCCACAGACCGCCGTCCTGAGAATAGCAACAACCGAAACCCCACTGGTGCCCGTTCATGCGAATTGATTCCAGGTCTTGTCAACCTCTCTCTCCATCTACCGTACCATGGCTTGGGATTCGAAAGCTGCGAGAAGGCGCCAGAACAGCAATGCTGCAACGCGCCCCCTCCACACCCAGAGTCGACCAGTTACGAGCACAACAATCGAACCCAAATCAGCACACGTTGCAGATCCTGCCCTTCAACCCTTTCTCAACCCCTCTTTTGACCCTGCAGATTATCTGAATGCCACTCTTCCCTCCCTCCAAGCCTCCAATCTTTCTCAATCTGCGAGAGGCAGCGTGCCACTGGCCGAGCTATCTACACAAACACAGACTCTCCTCTCTCAGCTAAGCGCGCATACGACAAGGTTGACAAGCACCCTAACACAGCTGACCGACGAGATTCTGCGAAGTGGCAGCAGGTTGGCGTATGAAGTTGAGGTGCTGCGAGGGGAGACTCTTGGGTTATCTGAGGCTTTGGCAGAAGGATTACACGATGATGTGGCCAAGTTTGTGCCGGGTGGCTTGGAACAGGATCTTACACGAAGACAATCCCGCGTGGAAACCAATGGTCATCGAAGACGCTCCTCGACAATCACTGTGCCAAAGACGCCAGTACGAGAAGAAGCTCCAGCAATAGTCGACCCACCTTTCATCCAGAAATTGCGAACACTCACACTGGTACGCACGCGGTTGGAAACGGTGATTAAGACGTTTGGCGATGCTATGGCGTGGACATTTCCACCCTCCGAGGTCTCGGTCAGCTCGTCTTTCCTATCCGTTTCTGCGCCAGAGCCTGGTTCGGACATGCATAGCACAGAAGAGAAAGGCCAGCAGGTGTCAAAACAGCTTCGAGACGAAATTGCAGACCTCTTGATCGGAGGAGATCCGATTGACGGTATTGAAGCCGCTGCAAAACGAGTGGAGGAGCTCAAAGAATTAGCAATCGTCTGGAAAGGCACAGCGGAAGAGAGGGCAAGGATCAAATTCGTTGAGAGTCTTGCAAAGATAGTTGAAGATAGACACCGGGATTTGCTTCGAGAGGCCGAGCAAGATTCTCGGCTTCGACAGCGAGTTGAGACGTTGCATGAAGAAGTAGAGGTCAGTTCCGGAGACAGTAGAGGATATGGATTCATCAGCCAACTACAAAAGCTACGAGGATCATGATAATATGAATAATATATAACCGAAGAATCTGTCTTCTGTCTGCGTCCTGGACTAGGGCGTTGATCAGCGCCAAGATACGCCACAAATTGACCGACAGCTCGACAGCAAGAACACAACCTGTTTGAAAGTCTAATATATCGAAGCTTTTCAGCGAGAACGCTGCTGTCGAATTTTTTATTGTACTGAAGGGCGATGCTTTCAAGATCGTG
>Ga0302325_10025512_pt1 | contig 12284 bp, 5 predicted proteins | sample Palsa_T0_2_FD_201948 | JGI IMG/M metagenome (GOLD analysis project Ga0302325, IMG submission 201948) | Peat permafrost microbial communities from Stordalen Mire near Abisko, Sweden - Palsa_T0_2 | ecosystem: Environmental > Terrestrial > Soil > Palsa > Peat permafrost | place: Sweden: Abisko...
CAGAACGCGCTCCGCGTGCCGGTGAAAGTGGGACGCGCCTCGGTGAATTCGATTCAGGTAATTGAGGGGCTACATGAGGGAGACACTGTCATCTTGTCTGACATGTCGCGCTGGGACAATACGGATCGCATACGGCTCGAGTAAGGTGCGTCGGCGAGGCTCTGCCTCGCCCGGTACGGGGCACAGCCCCATCACTACACAACAAAATCAAATAACGAGGTGGTTAACAATGACTGAAGCGGGACAGCCACTCATCCAGATTCAGGATTTGACCAAGGTTTTTTACACCGATGAGATCGAAACCCATGCGCTCTCTGGCATTCACCTGTCGATCGCCAAGGGAGAATACGTCGCCATGTCCGGACCCTCCGGTTGCGGGAAATCTACGCTGCTCTCGATTATTGGATTGCTGGATACTCCTACGGCCGGCCGTTATTCGCTGAATGGGAAGACGGTCGAGAACCTCGATTTCGCGGAGCGCTCGCGCATACGGAATCAGGAGATTGGATTCATCTTCCAGAGCTTCAATCTGATCGGCGATCTGACGGTCTACGAGAATGTCGAACTGCCGCTGACTTACCGTCAAAAAATGCCCTCAGCAGATCGCAGAGCGCGGGTGATGGAGGCCCTGGAACGCGTCGGCATGGCGCATCGCATACGCCATTATCCCTCGCAACTGTCGGGTGGTCAGCAGCAGCGTGTCGCGGTGGCGCGAGCATTGGGCGGAAAGCCTTCCATTCTGCTGGCGGACGAGCCAACGGGAAATCTTGATTCGCGAAACGGGGAAGCGGTGATGGAGTTGCTGCAGAACCTGCATCGCGAGGGAGCGACGATCTGCATGGTGACGCACGATCCGCGCTTTGCGAAGCATGCGCAGCGCGAAGTGCATTTGTTCGACGGCAAGGTGGTGGCGGAGGAAGAGCTTAAGAAACTGCTGGCGGAAGTGCAGGCATGAACGACCTCGACCTTGGCTATGCTTTCCGGCAGACGCGCAAGAATCCTGGTTTTGCTGCAATTGCCATTCTGACCATCGCGGTTGGCATTGGGGCGAGCGCAACCATCTTTACCTGGATTCAGGCTGTGCTACTAAATCCTTTGCCGGGAACTGGTGATCCTGGTCATGTTCTGGCGCTCGAGATGGTGACGCCCTCCGGTGAGTGGACGCCGACGTCTTATCTCGACTTCCGCGATTTTCGCGACCACTTGAAGCTGGTTGAGTCGATGACCGTCGCGTGCCCGATGGATCTTGCAGTCGGAGACGATAGGGCGGTTGAGCGCATCTGGGGCGAGTTGGTTTCCGGCAACTATTTCGATGTGCTTCGTGTGCGGCCTGAAGTCGGAAGATTCTTTTCCCGGGCGGAGACGGGTGACGAGCAGAACGCTCATCCCGTCGTCGTCATCAGCCACGAATTGTGGAAAAACCGCTATCACTCTGATGCGTCGGTTATCGGCGCGACCACGCGTATCAATCGTTCCACGTACACGATCGTGGGAGTTGCTCCAGAGAATTTTAATGGTTCGATGCCCGGACTCTCTTTGGAGATGTGGGTGCCGGCGACGATGTTCGGGCAGTTGAGTTCAACTGGCGACTGGATGCTACAAGACCGCAAAACGCGGATGTTTCGCGTTCTGGCTCGGCTTGCCTCCGGAGTTCGGATGGAGCAGGCTCGGGCGGAGGTAGGTTCCCTGGCAAAGCGTATGGCCGAGGCGGACGCGGACACGAATCAGGGAATGAGCGCGACTCTGCTGCCGCTGGCGAAATCGCATTACGGAATTCAGGACTCGCTGCTGACGCCACTCAGCATTTTGATGGGCGCTTGCGGAGTTGTTCTCCTTATAGTGTGCGCCAACGTCGCCAACCTGCTGTTGGCTCGGACAGTCAGTCGGCAGAAGGAACTCAGTATACGTCTTGCTTTGGGAGCACCGCGTTCGCGTCTGCTGCGCCTGCTTCTGACTGAGAGTCTTTTGATTGCTGCGCTCGGCGCAATGCTCGGACTCGCGGTCAGCCAACTCCTTGGCGGATCGTTGCGCTGGCTCGTTCCCGCCACCGCTCTGCCCGATATGGTGAGGCCGCCGATTGATCTCGGAGTGGTCTTGTTTGCGGCGGTGCTGGCGTTTGCGGTTGCGGCCATTGCCGCGGTCGCGCCGGCAATGCGGTCTTCTAAGAGCGATGTGAACGAGGCGCTCAAGGAAGGTGGACGAACTGGAACCGCGAGCAGCCGTACTCATCGGGTACGCGGACTACTGGTGAGCTGCGAGGTTGCACTCGCTGTTGTCGCGCTGATTGGCGCCGGCCTCTTTGTAAAAAGTTTTCAGCTCGCCAGAGCCATCCAGCCGGGCTTCGATCCCCATCATGTTGCGGTCGCTCAAATGAATCTGTCGGCGGCTGGTTACGATGGGAGTCAGGCGGATTCCTTTCGGCTTCGACTCACGCAGGCGCTTGAGCGCCAGCCTGGAGTTAATGCTGTTAGTTATGCCGACTACGTTCCGCTGAGCATCGCGGCAGGCTCGTGGGAGGACCTGCAAATCCAAGGCTATGTCCCGGGTCCCAACGAAAACATGAAAATCTATCGCAATCTGGTGTCTCCTGGCTATTTCGATCTGCTGAAGATCAAAATTCTGGACGGGCGGGATTTCAATCTCCGCGATGACACCACGAATGACCCGGTGATGATCGTCAGCGAGGCGTTTGTGCGGCGATTTCTTTCCGGCCGGGATCCGATCGGCCAGAAGATCTACGGATGGGGCAGATGGTTCAGGATTGTTGGCGTGGCGCAGGACAGCAAGATTTATCGCGTCACGGAAAACGCTTCGCCTTATTTTTACATTCCCATTCGCCAGGTCTATCGGCCGGAGATGGGGTTGAAGTTTTACGTTCGCACCTCGGGTCCGGTGAATGATGCCGCGGACGCGCTGCGCCGCGAAGCGCATGCCATCGATCCGGCAGTGCCGGTGTATGACGCCATGCCGCTGGAGGAATACATTGCCGAGTCGCTCTTCCCGCAGAAGATCGCGGCCAGCCTTCTGGGAACGCTGAGTTCGATCGCCATTTTGCTTGCCGCCATCGGGCTCTATGGGGTGATGGCGTATTCCGTGGCTCAGCGCACGAATGAAATCGGCATTCGCGTGGCGTTGGGCGCGCGGCGGTTCGAAGTGTTGCGGATGATTCTACGGGAAGGTTTGGCGCTGGCGCTTCCCGGTCTGGTAGTAGGCGCACTGCTTGCGATGGCGCTGGCGCGGGTGGTGTCCGCGTCCCTGGTTGAGGTCAGGCCGGGAGATCCAGCGATCTATGCTGCTGCCGCGGTCTTCACCATTTTCATAACGATGTGCGCCGCAGTAAGTCCGGCGCATCGGGCAGCGAAGGTCGATCCCATGGTGGCGCTGCGTTATGAGTAGGAGTTGACCGAAGAATGACCGGAGTACTACGAGATCTTCGTTACGCAGCGCGGCAGTTGCGCAAGAATCCCGGCTTCACCGCGGTTGGGGTGATCGCGCTGGCGTTGGGTGTCGGCTTATCGACCACGATCTTCAGCATTTTCTATAACGGCGTGCTCAATCCCTTTCCCTATCGAGACCAAAATCGGCTCACCGTGATCGGCATCCAGGATACGAGCCACGGCTCGGAACGCTGGCGTGAAGTGTTTCATCTCGACGAGGTGGTTGCGTTTCGCCAAGGCAATCACACGTTCGACGATATCGTTGCTTACTCGGGCTGGGATGTCGCCTATTCGCACCAAGGTACTTCAGAACCAGTGCATGGCTGCGTACTGACGCCCAACGCCATGGAGTTTTGGGGAGTGCCTCCACTGCTCGGGCGCGGCCTTTTAGAACGTGATTCGCAGCCCGGCGCCAGTCCCGTCGCCGTCCTCAGCTACGCCTATTGGAACAGCATGTTTCAAGGAGACAAAGCCGTCCTGGGCTCGACCATGGTACTCAATGGACAGGCGCGCACCGTGGTTGGCGTGATGCCTCGACGATTCCGCCTATTCGGTGCGGACGTTTATATCCCGATTGACTGGGACCGCGCCGAACTGCCTTTCGCCGAGGCCTTCGAAAGCCCCGAGCCGACCTACTTCTTCGCCACCGGAATCATCAAGCGCGACGTCAGTCTGCAAACGGCAGCCTCCGACATTCAGGTAATTGCGCAAAACTTAGTTAACCTCCATCGCCGCGATTATCCCGAACATTTCCAGATGAGCGCGCGGCCGATGAACGAAGTGATCGTCGACGATTTCGAGCAGACGTTGACTCTGCTGATCGCTGCGGTCGTCCTGCTGCTGCTGATTTCGTCGAGCAACGTGGCCAGCCTGCTGCTCACGCATCACACCGCGCGCGCCCGTGAAATTGCATTGCGCGCTGCGCTCGGCGCCAGCCGCGGGCGTTTGATCCGCCAGCTCTTCGTCGAGAGTCTGTTACTCGGCACCGTGGGCTGCGCGGCCGGGAGTTTCCTGGCTTACCTGGGATTGAGGGTGGTTACCCTGACGCCGGGGCTGCAAGTTCCTGGCGAAGCCGACATGTCGCTGAATTGGCCGGTTCTTTTCTTTGCCATTGGCGTCTCACTTCTGGCGACCCTTGTCTTTGGCCTCGCTCCCGCTCTACTGGCGGTCAAGAAAGACCTGCGCTCGAGCCTGCAATCGACGGGAGTGAACGTGAACACCGCGCGCGGCGGCTCGCGCCTTCGCTCCGGCCTGGTCGTGGGCCAGGTCGCGCTCTCCATGCTGTTGCTGGTGTTTGCGGGCCTGATGATGCGCAGCTTTTACTCCATGATTCACTTCGATCTCGGAATCCGCACCCAGGGACTCCTCGGAGCGGAGATACATTTTCCGACTCGCCAATACGAGTCGGTCGAGACGAAACGCGCCTTCTTCGACCAAGCGTTGCCCCGTATTTCACATCTCCCCGGTATAACCCACGTGGCGGTTGCCTATCGGCTACCGTTGGAGGGTGGTTGGGGAAGCGAAGATGTCACCATTCCCGGAAAGCCTCATGACAAACCTTGGAACACTCGTTTTGACGCGGTCAGCGAAGGATACTTCCCAGCCGCGGGGATGCAATTGCTGCGGGGCAGGCTGCTGTCAGCCGCAGACGTAGCTTCAGGAAAACGCGTCGTGGTAGTCAATCGCACGCTCGTCAAGTCCTACTTCGGCGACGAAGATCCCATTGGCCAGCAAATCAAATTCAACAAACTGGATCTGATACCGCAGGCTCCGCACGACGCCAATTTTCAAATCGTCGGCGTAGCCAGCGACTTCAAGAATAGCGGGCTGGAACGGCCGATCATGCCGCAGGCCTTCTTTCCCTACACCTTTGCCGGCTTTGGGGATCGCGTGATTATGCTTCGGAGCGTGGTGAACCCCTTGTTGCTGGTAAATAGTATCCGGCAGATCGTGGCCGGGATTGATCCCAACATTCTGCTGCTTCATCCTGGCACGGTCGACGATTTCCTCCAGCTGAACTACTACAGCAAGTCGAAATTTCGCCTGATCTCCTTCGGCACCTGTGCCGCGATCGGACTCGGCCTGGCGTTGATCGGTTTGTTCGGAGTGATGGTTTATTCGGTGACTTTGCAGACCCACGAATTTGGCATCCGTCTCGCACTGGGGGCGCAGGCTGGCAACATTCTGGGCGTCGTTCTCCGCAAAGGGCTCCTGCTGGTCGGCACCGGAATTCTGCTGGGCCTTGTGGCTGCGGCTCTTTCGGTACGCATCGTGAAGTCGCAGCTTTGGGGTGTATCGGCTTTCGATTTCGGTACGTTCCTACTCGCTCCCCTCGCCTTGCTCGCGACCGGCTTGCTCGCTTCCTACATCCCCGCTCGCCGGGCTACGAGGGTCGACCCCATGGTGGCGTTGCGGCATGAGTAAGACGGCATAAGTAAGGAGGACACATGAACGGACCGCTCCAAGATCCTCGCTATGCTCTGCGCCAGCTTCGCAGGAGCCATGGATTCACGGCGCCGCGGTGATGACACTGGCTTTAGGGATCGGTATAAACACGGCAGTTTTCGCCCCGCGGTACGAGTAGGAGAAAGATGAACGGACTTTTTCAGGATCTTCGTTACGCAGCGCGGCAAGATGTTGGCGCCAGTTATGTCCAGCTTGCTATTTGAGGTGGGGCCGAGCGATCCGGTGGCATTCGCTGGCAGCACTGTATTTCTCATCCTGGTGGCGCTGTTGGCATGTTACGTTCCGGCCCGGCGCGCGGCCAGGGCCGATCCCATGGTCGCCCTGCGGTACGAATAGGAGTGAGATGAACGGACTATTCCAGGATCTTCGTTATGCTCTGCGGCAATTGATAAAGAGCCCCGGCTTCACTTTGGCAGCGATGATTACGCTGGCGCTCGGAATCGGCGCCGTCACGGCTGTTTTCAGCGTGGTCGATCAGGTGCTGCTGCATCCGCTTCCCTATCCCGATTCAGATCGAATCGTAAGGGTTTCACAGACGTACGAAGGCGTAGATACCGACGATGCTTCTCCTGCGAACTATCTCGATTTGGTCTCACAAAATCAGGTGTTTTCAGAAATGGCGGCTGCGCGTGCGTGGCAATGTAGCTTGACGGCTGCAGATCGTCCGGAACGGGTCAAAGCCACAATGACAACGCCCAGTTTTTTCCCCTTATTCGCGGTTAATCCTATCCTCGGGCGCGGCTTGGAGGCTGGCGATGCGCAGGCCGGTAGCGATCACGTTGTGGTGCTTGGCTATGGCCCGTGGGTGCGCTACTTTGCTGCAGATCGCGCCATTGTTGGACGCGACATCCGGCTCAATGGTGAACCGTACACGGTCGTCGGCGTGATGCCGCCGAATTTTTCCCCGGATGACTATGGCGAGCTTTGGGTGCCGTCACCGTGGGTTGTGCCGACGCATCCTCTGGCGCCGGATCAAGATCCGCGGCAGTTTCGCGACCGAAATTATCTCGACATCTGGGCGCGGCTGAAGCCAGGAGTGATTGCGCCCCGGGCCCGGGCCGAGCTCAATACCATAGCCCGGCGTCTCGAAAAGGAGTATCCGAATTCGAATGACAAGGTCGGCGTGAGTTTCATGCCCTTGCACGAGTATGTAGTCGGCAATATCCGGCCGGTTCTGCTGCTGCTCTTGGCTGCGGTCTTGGTGGTGCTTTTGATCAGCTGCGCGAACGTTGCAAACCTCCTGCTCGCGCGAGCCGCAGTACGTGCCAGGGAAATTTCGATACGGACGACTCTTGGGGCGAGCCGTCGACGTTTGCTTCGGCAGTTGCTCACGGAAAGTGTCTTGCTCGCGTTATCGGGAGGCGCGCTTGGGATTCTGTTGGCGATCGCTGCCGTTCCGTCGCTGTTGGCTTTGAGTCCGCCGGATATACGTGAGTTCAGGCAAATTGGGATCAACTGGGAAATTTTGGCTTTCAGTCTGCTGGCTTCTGTTGTTTGCGGAATTGCTTTCGGCTTGATTCCTGCTCTGCAATCCTCGCGATCAAATCCCTACGCATTCCTCAAGGAGGGCGAGCGTGGCAGTAGCGCGAGCCGTGGGCGAATTAGGTCCGGGCTGGTTATCGCTGAAGTTGGGCTGTCGCTGGTATTGCTGGTCGGGGCCGGGTTACTGGTCAAGAGTTTCGCACGGGTTATGGACGTAAATCCAGGATTCGACCCCGAACATCTCTTGACCTTCAGCCTCGGACTTCCCCCTTCTACCGATCCCGCTCGTCAATTCGCTTTTTACCGACAAGTTCTCGAACAGCTTAAGGGGCTTCCAGCAGTCAAGAGTGTGGGTGCTGTCAGCCGGCTGCCATTGGCTGGAGGCAACAGTACGCGCAGCTTTAACGCGCCCGGAAGCGGGAACGAATACAGCGCGGACTTTCGCGTTAGCACTCCTGACTATTTTCGCGTGATGGGGATACCGTTGCTGAAAGGACGTAGCTTTAGCGAGAGCGACCTCGGCAGCGCGATCAATCTCGCGGTCGTCAATGATGCGCTGGCGCGCGCCGTCTTTCCGGGACAGGATCCGATTGGCAAAACGCTCACCAATTTCGGGCCCGGCGAGTTGACGCTACAGATTGTGGGCGTCGTCGGTAATGTGCGGCACATTGGCCTTGATACCGCTCCTCACCCTGAGATCTACCAAATGCTCGGGCAGGCACAATGGCCATCGATGTTCGTCGCGATACGCAGCGCGACCTCGGACGCCACGAGTCTGACCGCGGCGGCGCAGAGTGTGGTCTGGAGCGTCAACCGGGACGTTCCTCTCGGCAACATCCGCACCATGCAGGAGGTCGTGGCTAATTCGGTTCAACGACGAAGGTTCAGCATGTTGCTGCTGACCATGTTTGCCGGGGTGGCGATGGTGCTTGCGGCCATGGGGCTTTATGGTGTCATGTCTTATTCGGTCGCGCAACGCACCAGAGAAATCGGTATTCGCATGGCGTTGGGCGCGCGGCGGCCCGATGTGCTTGTACTTGTGGTGAAGCAGGGCATGGCGCTCGTGGTCATGGGGATCGCCGGGGGGACTTTTCTTTCGTTCGGGATGACGCGGCTGATTTCGGGAATGCTGTTTGGGATAACGGCAACCGATCCTCTGACCTTCATTGGCGTTGCGCTATTGCTGGGCGCAGCAGCGTTCCTTGCAAATTATTTGCCGGCGCGCCGCGCGGCGTCTGTCGATCCCATGGTCGCATTGCGCTACGAATAAGGAGAACGCATGAACGGATTGCTTCAGGATCTCCGCTATGCTGTGCGACAGTTGCGAAAGTCGCCGGGGTTTGCGACCGTTGCCATCCTTACGCTCGCGCTCGGCATCGGCGCTAACACTGCGATCTTCAGTTTGCTTGATCAGGCACTTCTGCGCAGCCTTCCGGTAAAGGACGCTGGTCGGCTGGTACTTCTGAAATATTCGGGCAGCAATACCGGGCACATTTCGTCGCGGGCGGATGGGCATTTTTACTTTTCTTACCCGATGTACCGTGACCTGCGGGACCGCAACTCCGTCTTCAGTGGTTTGATTGCCACAGACTTGACGCAAGTTGGAGTGCAGTGGCATAACCAGCCCGACCTTGTGGCTGCGGAACTGGTCTCCGGTAACTACTTCGATGTTCTCGAGCTGCAGCCAGCGCTCGGACGCCTATTCGTGGCCTCCGACGACCTGGTTCCTGACGCGAACCCGGTCGCAGTGCTAAGTTTCAGCTATTGGCAACGCCGATTTGGCACCGACCCCCGAATCCTGAACCAAAACATACTGGTGAACGGACATCCCTTCACTGTGGTCGGAGTTGCGCCGCCCGGCTTTCACAGCGTGGTGATGGGTGACACTCCGGATTTATTCGTGCCCATGATGATGAAGGCGGAAGTCATGCCGGGTAATAAGGATCTCGAGGACCGCCGCTCGAGTTGGCTGAACATCATAGGGAAACTGAAACCGGGAATCAGTCGAGAGCAGGCCGACGCCGGCATCGCTCCTCTCTGGTATTCGATACGGTCAGATGAACTCAAAGAGATCAAGAACGGATCGGATGACTTTCGCAGCCGCTTCGTGGCGAAATCCCATCTCTTTGTTCTCGACGGCGCCAAGGGGTTCTCTCCGCTGCGTGGCGACGTCCAGATGCCACTATTGATCGTGATGTGCATGGTCGGACTGGTGATGCTGATGGCGTGCGCCAATGTGGGAAGCCTGCTGCTTGTCCGAGCTTCGGGTCGTGTCCGCGAAATGTCCGTGCGTTACGCTCTCGGCGCAAAGCGCAAACGGGTCATACAGCAATTATTGGTGGAGGGACTTCTGCTCGGGCTCGCGGGAGGCTTCTTCGGCATGTTGCTGGCGCCGCGAGTTTCCGCCGCGCTGATCAATATGGTCTGGAGTGGAGGAATAGGGGATCTTCCTTTCTCCGCGAAACCCGATTTACGGATCATCCTCTTTAACTGCTCTTTGGCGCTGTTTGCCAGTCTTCTTTTCAGCCTGGCGCCCGCGGCGCAGTTCTGGCGACCCGACCTGGCGCCCTCCTTGAAACAACAAGGAATGACTGCCAGGAGCAGTTCGCTGCGTTTCCGCCGCGTTTCGGTGGCGCTGCAAATCGGGCTGGGTCTGATGTTGCTGGTGGGTGCAGGCCTCTTCGTACGCACCTTGCATAATCTCAAATCGCTCAGCGCCGGATTTGCAACCGATCATCTGCTGACCTTCGGGATCGATCCGAGGATGGCCGGCTACGAACCAGCCCGCACTTTTGCCCTCTACCGAAGAGTCTTCGAATCATTGAAAGGCTTGCCCGGAGTCCGTTCGGTTGCCGCCACCAACGATCCCGAGTTAGCGGATAACAATGAAACGGGCAACATCACCATTGCCGGGTATCACGAACAATCTGAAGAGGAGATGAACGCCGAACAACCGAATGTGAGCGCGGAGTACTTTTCGACTCTCCAGATGCCCTTGCTTGCGGGCCGGGGGTTTACTGAACAAGACTCGGCCGAGTCGCAGAAGGTAGGAGTAGTCAATGAAAGCTTCGCCCGTCATTTCTTCGGAGATCCCCAGCAGGCGCTGGGACATTATTTCGGCAACGGAGGGGGCACGAAGGTAAAAACTGATGTCGCTATCGTTGGAGTTGTCAAAGACGCGAAGCATGCGAACCTTCGGGAACCGACCCCGCGCTCGGTATTCGTGCCCTACGTTCAAATTTCGGAGCCGCATGCGATGACATTCTATGTGCGCACATGGCAGCAGCCCGAAAACGCCGAGAGTACGATCCGGCGCGCCATGCAAACCCTCGACTCGAACCTCGTACTTGACACTTTCCACACCATGGGCGAGCAGATCAACGACAACCTGATTGCTGAACGCGTTATAGCCATGCTGGCCTCCGGCTTTGGAGTCCTCGCGGTGCTCATGGCAGCTGTCGGTCTATATGGTGTGCTGGCGTATTCGACGACTCAGAGAACAAGTGAAATCGGCATTCGCATGGCCCTCGGAGCGACGCGCGCCTCGGTGGTCAGGATGGTGCTATTCGAAGTGCTGTGGCTGGCGGGAATCAGCATCGCAATTACGCTGCCCGCATCGTTGCTGCTGATGAGAGCCGTACGCAGCCAACTCTACGGCATTTCGAGCAGCGACCCGCTCACGCTGGGCCTGATGACTCTTCTGGTGACTCTGGTCGCGCTCGCGTCGGCTATGTTGCCGGCTCGGCGGGCTGCACGAGTTGAACCGATGAAAGCGTTGCGTTATGAGTGAGGAGGTTCCAGTATGAATGGATTGCTGCAAGATCTGCGCTGCGCCGTGCGGCAGTTTGTAAAAACATCTGGCCTCACAGCGGTTGTGGTCCTCACGATCGCGATCGGCGTGGGCGCTAACACTGCTCTGTTCTCGGTGGTCAACGGCGTGTTGCTCAATCCTTTGCCATATCCGCACCCCGAACAGCTGGTTACGCTCCACGAGAGCAAGCCGAATTTTGAGTCTGGTTCGGTTTCGTTTCCGAATTTTCGCGACTGGCGCAGAGACAATCACACGTTTTGCGCTATGGCAATCTATCGCGGGTACGCGTTCGGTCTTACGGGGGTCGGAGATGCGCTGCAACTGAGTGGCGAGCTTGTGTCGTCTGATTTTTTCCAGATACTCGCCGTAAAGCCGTTGCTTGGCCGCGCCTTCGCACCGGGAGAAGATGAAATCGGCGCCACCCCGGTCGCATTGCTCAGTGAGGGCCTGTGGCAACGAAAGTTTGCCTCCGCACCCGACATTGTCGGCAAGAGCATGACGTTGGATGGCAGAGGTTACACGATCGTCGGCGTGATCCCTGCCAGCTTTCATTTCGCGATGGGTAACTTTGCCACGCAACGCGACGTTTTTGTCCCTGTCGGTCAGTGGAACAACAATCTGCTCAACTCGCGTAGTGCGGGTTTGGGATTTCATGGCATCGGCCGGCTCAGGCCAGGAGTGACGAGCGAGCAGGCTGCGGCCGACATGAGAGCAGTCACCAATAATCTGGCTGCCGCTTTCCCCGACGCTGACAAAGGTATCAGCGCGAAACTCATTCCACTCAAGCAATGGATAGTCGGCGAGGTTCGGCCGTTATTGCTGGTTCTGCTCGCGAGCGTGGGCTTTGTGCTTCTGATTGCGTGCGTCAACGTCGCCAATCTTTTGCTGGCACGTTCGACGGGCCGGACGCGCGAGTTCGCAATCCGTACTGCGCTCGGTGCGAGCCGAGCGCACGTGCTTCGGCAATTGCTGACAGAGAGCGTCGTGCTATCGCTTGCTGGTGGCGCTTTTGGCTTGTTGCTGGCAGCCTGGGGAACGAGGGCGGCGCTAAGCGTCCTTCCGACTGCGTTGCCACGCGCGGAAGAGGT
>Ga0302325_10025514_pt1 | contig 12284 bp, 7 predicted proteins | sample Palsa_T0_2_FD_201948 | JGI IMG/M metagenome (GOLD analysis project Ga0302325, IMG submission 201948) | Peat permafrost microbial communities from Stordalen Mire near Abisko, Sweden - Palsa_T0_2 | ecosystem: Environmental > Terrestrial > Soil > Palsa > Peat permafrost | place: Sweden: Abisko...
GTTCTCGGTGGCCCGGCGCATGATTTCCTTGGTATATTCGGTCTCGTCCTTGATGTACTTCTCGCTCTTGCCCTTCTTGATGCGATACAGCGGCGGCTGGGCGATGTACACGCGCTCGCGCAGTATCAGCTCATGCATGTGGCGGAAGAAGAACGTCAGCAGCAGCGTGCGGATGTGCGAGCCGTCCACGTCGGCGTCGGTCATGATGATGATCTTGCCGTAGCGGATCTTGGTGGCGTCGAAATCGTCCTTGCCAATGCCGGTTCCCAGCGCCGTGATCATGGCTCGGATTTCTTCGTGCGCCAGCATCTTGTCGTACCGCGCCTTTTCGACGTTGAGAATTTTACCTTTGAGCGGCAGAATCGCCTGGAAGCGCCGATCGCGCCCCTGCTTGGCGGTTCCGCCGGCCGACTCACCCTCGACGAGGAAGAGCTCGCAGCGTTCCGGATCCTTCTCCTGGCAATCGGCCAGCTTGTGCGGCATTCCACCCGATTCCAGGGCACCCTTGCGCCGTGTCAGGTCGCGGGCATGGCGCGCTGCCTCGCGCGCTCGAGAAGCTTCAATCGCCTTGCCGACAATCTTGCGGCCGACAGCCGAGTTCTTATCGAAGTACTCCTCCAGCTTTTCGTTGACGAACTGCGTCATGTAGCCGGCGATGTCGCTATTGAGCTTGCCTTTGGTCTGTCCTTCGAATTGCGGCTGCGGCACCTTCACGCTCACCACCGCGGTGAGACCTTCACGGACATCGTCGCCCGTGAGATTTTCCTTCACGTCTTTGAAAAGCCCTTGGTCCTGGCCGAACTTGTTGATGGTGCGGGTCAGCGCGGTGCGGAATCCCGTGAGGTGCGTTCCGCCGTCGACAGTGTTGATATTGTTAGCGAAGCTAAAAATGGTTTCGCTGTAAGTGTCGTTATACTGCAGCGCCACTTCCATAGTGAGAGTGCCGGCATTGTTGGGCAATTCGCGGTCGGCTTCGAAATGGATCGGCTTCTCGTGCAGAACGGCCTTGCTTTTATTGAGGTGCTTGATGAACTCGGCGATGCCGCCCTCGTACTTGAACACCACTTCCTTCTCGGGCTCGACGCGCTCGTCCTTCAGAGTGATCGTCAGGCCTTTGTTGAGGAAGGCCAACTCACGCAGGCGCTGCTCAAGCGTTACGAAATTGAAGACCGTCGCCGTCATGATGGTGCTGTCGGGCTTGAAAGTGATGCTGGTTCCCGTCTTGCGGCCGGCCTTCCCAGCCCTGGTGAGAGGTCCTTTGGGAATTCCGCAGGCGTATTCCTGCTGCCAGGTGAAGCTCGGGCCGCTATCGCCTTCGGGACGCCAGATTTCGAGATCGAGCTTTTCGGAAAGCGCGTTCACGCAGCTCACGCCGACGCCGTGCAGGCCGCCCGATACCTTGTAGCTCTTGGAATCGAACTTGCCGCCGGCGTGCAGTTTGGTCATTACGACCTGCGCCGCCGATACGCCTTCTTCCTCGTGCAGGTCGATTGGGATTCCGCGCCCGTTATCGACTACCGTTACGGAATTATCGTCGTGAATGGTTACGTTTACTTCATTGCAATAACCGGCCAGAGCTTCGTCCACGGAGTTGTCCACCACCTCGTATACCAGGTGATGCAAGCCCATTTCGCCAGTAGACCCTATGTACATGGCCGGCCGCAGCCGGACCGCTTCCAGGCCTTCTAGCACCTTGATACTAGTGGAATCGTAGATGTCGCTCTGTCCGCCGTTTGCATCGTTTGCCATAATTTCCTAAAGCTTGCGTCAGATCCGCATCGGCATTACTACATACCGATACTGATCCGTAATTCCCTCGCCGAACGGCCGCAACTCGCCGGCGCTCTTTTGGTCTTTCAGGTGGAACGCCACCTCGCTTTGCGAGATAGCGCGCAGAAAATCGAGAAGGTATTGAGCATTGAAGCCGATCTCCAGATCGGGCCCCGTATACTCACTGTTTACCGTCTCTTCGCTTTCGCCCATCTCCACTGACGAGGAGAATATCTTCACTTCGCCACTGCTGAACTGCACGCGAATAGCGCGCGATCTCTCATCGGCAAACTGCGCGACGCGCTCTATAGCCGCTCGGATATCGTCCTTCTGCAACTTGGCCACCAGATTGTGGTCCTTAGGCAGCGCTCGCTCGAAGTCCGGGAAGTTGCCTGTAAGCTTTCGAGTGATCAGCAGCCTGTCTCCCACTTCGAAGAATAGGTGGTTGTCATCCCCGGAGAAGTTCGCCTTGGCGTTCTCGCCATCGGCGCCATCCGCCAGCTTCACGAGTTCGCCCATGGCCTTCTTGGGCACCAAGGCGCGGAAGTTAGTATCCACCTGGGCAGCGTCCCCGGCGCCCGTTTGTACGTAGGCCAACCGGTGGCCATCCGTCGCTACCATCGTCAGGCTTCCCGGACTGATCAACAGGAGAGCGCCGCTTAGTGTGAACCGCGACTCCTCGGTGGAGATCGCAAACTGCGTCCGCGCAATCATCGAGGCCACCATCTTCACGGGCAGCTCAGCGATTTTCGCCGGCATTTGCGGCAACTCCGGGAAACTTTCCCTAGACATGCCGGCGATTCGGGTCCTCGACCGGCCTGCCGTGATGCTGGCCCAATGGTTTTCAAGAAACTTGATGGTAACGTCGCCTTCGGGCAGGAGGCGGACAAACTCGAGCAGTTTCCGCGCGGGAACCGTCCCTGAGCCTTCCTTCTTCACACGAGCCGGACAGGAGCAGCGTATACCGAGCTCCAGATCGGTGGCAGTAAGGACGATGCGCTCACCGACAGCCTCGATCAACACATTCGAAAGTATCGGAATGGTGGTCTTTTTTTCCACCACACCCTGCGACAGACTCAGCTCTCGCACCAAATCGGCCTTGCTTACAGTGAACTCCATACGGCCTCAACTCCTGTCTAGTGTTTCTGTATTTAAGATGAGCACTATAAGAACCGCATTCATAGGGCCTGTGCAAATGTTGAAGGTAACCTAAATTATACTAAATTCAGCTAGTTTTGGCCACTCGAACCGGAGGAAACCGGCTCGCAAAAGGATGCAAAACCGGGGCCCGGCTGCGAATTTACACAGTTTTGCTCAGGCTGCAAAACAGGCCTGTGTGCAAATCGTGGCAAGTTCATTGTAATGAGTCCATTAGACTGTGGAGTAATCTGTTCAATTCGGGATCATTGTGACGTGTCTGCTCGATTTTGTTTATGGAATGAATCACCGTGGTATGGTGCTTGCCGCCGAAGGCCCGGCCGATCTCGGGTAAGGAGGCATCGGTAAGCTCTTTGACCAGGTACATAGCCACCTGCCGCGGGTAAACCACTTTCTTGGTATTGCTCTTTTCCTTGAGCTGGGATTGCTTGATCTGGAAGCGCTCGGCAACCGCTTTTTGAATGGAATCCATGGTCACGCGGCGGTCCTGGACATGCACCAGGTGCTTCAGGACTTGTTGGGCCATTTGGAGGTGAATGGGCGTTCCGGTTAGCGAAGAATAGGCAATTAGCTTTACCAGCGCGCCTTCCAGTTCACGGACGTTGGATTTCGTCTTGGACGCCATGAACGAGCGGACTTCGTCAGGCAGCCGAACTCCCTCCGCCTCGGCTTTTTTGTCGAGAATGGCCATCTTGGTCTCGAGATCGGGCGGCTGAATGTCAGCCAGCAAACCCCATTCGAAACGGGATCGTAGCCGCTCCACCAGGCCGGGAATATCTTTGGGAGGAGAGTCGCTCGAGATCACGATCTGCTTCTGATGGTCGTGGAGTTCGTTGAATGTGTGGAAGAACTCCTCTTGGGTTCGTTCCTTCGTTCCGAGCACGTGAATATCGTCGATCAGCAGGACGTCGGCTTCGCGGTAGCGGTGATGGAAGTGCTGCATGCGGTCGGTACGGATGCAGGAGATCATCTCGTTCATGAACTTCTCGCTGGAGGTGTAGATGACCCGCATGGAGGTGTGCTTGTCCATCAGCTCGCGGCCGATGGCGTGCATCAGATGGGTTTTGCCCATCCCCACTCCACCATAGAGAAACAGGGGATTATAGCTGCGCGACGGATTGGTCGCGACGGACTTGGCGGCCGCATGAGCGAACTGATTGCAGGCCCCGACAACGAAGGAATCGAAAGTGAACTTGGGATTTAAGCTGGTGACGCTGCTCTCAGGATCGGAATTTTCTACCGTCGTAATCGACTGTTCCGTGATGTTACGAATCGGCACGGGTTCGTACGCCACCTGGCCAACAGGCAGGGCCAGTTCCTCAATCGCAGCCTTCACAAGGACGGAATATTCGCGCTCAAGCCAGGCCCGCGTGCCCCTATCCGGCACCGCGACGAACAATGTGTCGCCCGAAAGTTCGACGAAAGACGTACCGCTCAACCAGTTGTCATAGCTTTCTTTGCTGACCCTCTTTTGTAAATAACTCCTGATTTGATCCCAATGATTCATCGGTTTTTAGACACCACAAGCGTAAGATTTCCACAGCGTTTTCAACAGCCCTATGGGATGATCACTGCGTCGGAGCAGAGTAGAATTGTCTGCGGGAGTATGCGGACCCGCTTCAGATCGTAGGGGGGCTCCCCGTAGAGCGACCGGAATTCAGCATAGCACACCGAAAACGCTTTCCCGCAAGTTTATAACAGGCTTCAAATCAATTACATATCTGCAACGTTTGACACTGGTATTGTTTCTGGGTGAGAATGATGGTTTGCCCCCGGGCGGGAGTAACTCAGCTGGTAGAGTGCGACCTTGCCAAGGTCGATGTCGCGGGTTCGAATCCCGTCTCCCGCTCCATTTTCCATCCACAACTGACTGTTCACGATAGCCGCCTTCTAGTTCCTCGCTTGCTCGCAAGCATGTTCACCGGCGAGACGCAGAGAAACAGGGTCAAAGGCAAAACCGCAGAGAGCTGAGAGAGCAGAGGCCGCCGAGGGCTCGGTTGCCGCCGCGTGGCATCGGGGGCAGCCGAAACCGCCTAAAGGAGAGTATCGCGTCGGCCGAGCGCTCCCAGGTCTCTCTGTCCTCGCCCCGATCGACGCGCTGGCTACAGCTAACCGCCATGCCTGACAGACCCGCGGGGCAACTGCTGCGATGTAGGGGCGTGGCGCTGGCCAGTCAGTTCTGCCGCAAACGTCATCGCTGGGTCCAGCATAGTCATCCTCCGTGCCGGTACGTTTGTCGCGACAAGGCCAACCGCGAATAGGAGATCGGCCACAATCGCGATGCTTAGCGGTCTGCAGCCGGGGGACAAAGTGATCGTCAGCGACATGTCGCAGTATGACGGCGTGGCCGCGATTGTGTTGCGGTAATGGCTTCGGCTACGGTTCCTTGGGTGCCAGGCCAACGATGCTCTGAACGTCGCGCACTGCATGAAGAACACGGATGATCTGCAGTGGTTTTGTTTCGTGCCGATAAACCATCAAGTTCCTGAGAAGTTGCGAACGATTGGGCTTTTCGGGTCATCGGTTCGACCGCTATCGCCCGGATCGGTACCGGGAAGTCGCCGTGGGTACAGGCAATGTTGCGTTCCCGATCCGATCCCCCGGTCGTTCGCGCACATTCCGCAATCGAAGGTTTCCGCGATGAATCTCTGGCGCCGCTGCCGAGGCAGGTCGGCGGGATGCCGTTTTAAAACGACTACACGTCCTGATGGATCTGGTCACAATCTAGAAGGGCGTACAAGGGAACCAGGGTAGTTCGCAATCGAGCCAGGGGCTTGTCTTGAGGCAGCAAGAAGCGGGAACCCACGCCGGGTTGCTTGCCGGATCCGGCCCATACAGCGTTCTCAACGGCCAGCAGCGCGGCGCCGAGTTTCCCGGGGCTTGCGCCTAGCTGTGCGTCCATAATAATTAGCGAGATTTCAGATGCACTGCGCTAGAAGAACAGAATCACGTCGCTCGCGAAGGTGAGCTGACTGTGCCGCGTGCCGTTGTCGTATGCCGGCGCGTCATAGGAATGCTCCCAGCGGAGTTCGGGGCGGAACAGGACGGTGGTGCCCACCCAGTGGCCCCACCCCATGAGATGCTCAGTAAATTTGGATTTGGTTCCGGTCCGCTGGCCCACGAAATCATCGAAGAACTCGTTGCGAAACGAGAAATAGTCGTGCTTTGAAATCTGATATTCGTGATAATTCACGATGGCATAATCCGGCGCCAAACAGGTCACCGCCTGAATGTTGTTGCAGATCGCGCCATTCGCGCCGTTGATGAGAAGGGACTGTGCTGCCGGATTATTTATGTTCGGCGTGTCTTTCTCATACTGGTACCAACTCTCGGTAGCGGAGTGCCAGCGAGAATCCTTGCCGTATTTGTGATACCAAGTGGCGTAGAAGGCTTGCAGATTGTTGTACGCATAGTGTCCGTCGTTGAGCGAGTTGTCGCAGACATAGATGTTGTCGCGCCCCTCCGTCCATGTATATCCGGCACAGGCGTTGAGCGTGACCTTGGCGGAACCAGTCCAGGGCATGGTGTCGCAGCCGGGAGAGACGCCGGCCTGCACCATCCAGTGGTCGCTCAATTTGACGGTGGCGTTCAAGCCCAACTGGGTGTAACAGTCGAAGGTGTACGTCAGCGAGTGGCTGTAGGTGTAGTTGTTGGGAGCGAGCTGCGCTTCGATATCGGGGAGGGAAATGTAGCGGCCCACGCGAATGTCCATGCCTTGCGCCACCTGCGGCACGTATAGATCGAAATAGAACATGGGCGCGTCGAATCCGTTTTCGCGGTTCTTGCTGAGCAATTGATTGCTCAGAAAGCCGTTGGACGTGGTGAACCGGTAATCCAGGCCGTATAGAGCCGAGATGCGAAACCCCCAGTCTACGTGGTCGGTTTGCACAGTGTCGGGCTGCCGTTCGATATATAGTACTTCCTGGTCGAGTTCAAAGCCCTGCCGCTCGGCGTAAGCTTCGGGGAAGTTGGCGTAGCCGCCGCCCTTGGAGGTACTGACATTGGCGCCGGCGTTCAGCCATCCGTAGATCTGGATTCCAGCTTTCTTCCACCAGTCGCCGCCGGGTCCGCCCCAAATAGCCGTCATGAGCGGTCCAGCCTGAGTCCACGGCTGGCCGATTACCACGCTGCCGCCATAAGGCCAGATGGAAAACGGAAACGGCGGACCGTCTACAGGCGCAGGGTCGCCGCGAAACTTAGGCGCGGGAGTGCTCGCGTTGGGGTCGGCAGCTTTCCAGTCATCCGCATAAGCCTGAAAGAATCGGGTGAAAAAACCCCCTTTGGAGGGAGTGGCCGCGATCACCGGGACCTCGCTGCCCAGGGTCAACGTGAGATCCCTACGGAGGCTCTGGTTGGCCGCCAGTTCCACACGGGTATCCGCCGGACTAACGAGCCGGTCTTTGTTGGCGGAGAGTTCGTAGCGCCCCGGTTTCAAATCGGTGGCGGCAAACGCGCCTGAGGAGTCGGTTTCCAGAACGCGCTCGGTTCCATCCGCCAAGTTGCGAACCACTACCCGCGCGCCGGCCAGGGGAGTCCCTTCGGTACTTTTCGTCACACCGAACAGATTGGCCGATGCAGGCTCCGTGCCAGCGACGGGTTGGCCGAGGCAACCTGCCGCGACCAATAGGAACAAGGAAACAGCGCGAGTGCGATATCTAGGCATTTGCTTCACTTTTCTTTCAGGCGAACGGGAGCGGAGGGCGACGGGGAACTCCGAAGTGCTTACCCAGCACTCAGAAGTTTAAGCGGAAGGATATAAGGAGACCATAAAGATTATCTGAAAATTCCATATGGACGCCAAAGATTCCAGGAGCCTTCCGAGGCTTAGGTTCTGGAGCGCCCCAAGTTCCCATTTAATGCATCTTTATGCTATTCAGACCTTATTAGCTTGAATATTTTGGCCGTACCCGTCAAACTGGACTGAAATGGGCATCAATCTCGGTCTGGACATCGGCGCCATCAGCCTCAAACTCGCTGCCCTAGGCAAACGGGGGGATCGCGCTATCCTCCAGGAGCTCTGCGAGAGCCATCCGCAATTCCGTCTCACCGAGCTGGCGGGCGACCCGCTGGTGCTTTCCGATTACCGGCGTATCGCCGGCAGTCCCATCCAATCCACCTACGACCTGCTGCGCGAGTTCTACGAGACCGTGGCCGAGCACCGCGTTGAAGGCATTCGAGTTACCGGGTCGGGCAGCCGCACCATCGCCAAGGTATTGGGTTTGTTTTTCGAAAACGAGTTCCGCGCCATCGCCAAAACGATCGGGTCGGTCTACCCGCAGGTGCGCACGGTATTTGAGATCGGCGGCGAGAGTTCTAAATACATTCGCCTGGACGGCGGCAACATTGTGGATTACGACCGCTCGGGCGAGTGCGCCGCCGGAACGGGTTCGTTCCTCGATCAGCAAGCGCTGCGCATGCAGTATTCGGTGGAAGAGGTCGGTTGTGTAGTGGGTGGCGCCAGTTGCGCGGCACGAATTGCCGGGCGCTGCTCGGTTTTCGCCAAAAGCGACATGATCCACGCCCAGCAGAAGGGCTATTCGCCCGCCGAAATTCTGCGCGGGCTGTGCGACGCGGTGGCGCGTAACTTCAAGAGCTCCATCGTCAAAGGGCGGCCGGTGGAGGCGCCGGTAGCGCTGATCGGCGCCGTTTCACAGAATTCCGGCGTTACCGGTGCTCTCCGTGAGGCTTTCGGGCTGGCAGACGACGCTTTGCTGGTGCCCGAGCAGTACGCCTGGTGCGGCGCCATTGGCACTGCCATGCTGGAGGCCGAAGAGCCGCAAAAGCGATCGATTCTGGAGATCCACCGCCTGCGCCAGCACTCCGAGGAAAGCGTGCAGGATACCCATCCGCTCTCCACGGAAAACGTGGTCCAATTGCGCGATCGCGTGGGCGTCTACGTCGCGCCGGCCGGCGACGGCCCGATTCCGGCTTACCTCGGGCTGGACATTGGGTCCGTTTCGACAAACGTGGTGGCAATCGACGAATTCGGCACGGTTATCCACGATGTATATTTGCGGACCGCCGGCCGCCCGATTGAGGCCGTGCAGCAGGGGCTGGCCGAGGTGGCGGAGCGCTGGGGTACGCGGTTACAGATTCGCGGCGTGGGCACTACCGGATCGGGACGCGAGCTAATCGCAGAATTCGTGGGCGCCGACGTGGTGAACGACGAAATCACCGCCCACAAGACGGGCGCGGTCCATGTCAGCAACACCCTCGGCGGCGAGCCGGTCGATACCATTTTCGAGATCGGCGGCCAGGACTCAAAGTTCATTTCCATCGAGAACGGCGTGGTGGTGGATTTCGCCATGAACGAGGCCTGCGCGGCGGGTACGGGAAGCTTCCTGGAGGAGCAGGCGGAAAAGCTGGGTATCAGCATCAAGGGCGAATTTGCCAAGCTGGCGCTCTCCGCGCGCGCGCCCTCCCGCCTCGGCGAGCGCTGCACGGTCTTCATGGAGCGCGACGTCACCGGTTGGCTCCACAAGGGCGAGACGGTGCCGAGCCTGGTGGCTGGACTGGCGTACTCCATCGCGCTTAACTACCTCAATCGCGTGGTGCGCGGACGTAAAATCGGCAACGTAGTTTATTTCCAGGGCGGCACGGCATACAACGATGCCGTCACTGCGGCGTTCGCCAGCCTCCTCGGCAAAAAGATCACCGTGCCGCCGTTCAACGGCGTGATGGGCGCGATCGGCATGGCCCTGATCGCGCGCCAGTGGCACCTCGCGACAAGAAGTGCGACACGCTTCCGCGGGTACGACCTCAATAAACTCCACCTAACCACCCGCGATTTTGTCTGCAAGGCCTGCTCGAACTCCTGCGACATGAAGGAATTCGTGATCGAGGGGCAGAAGAGTTACTGGGGCGACAAATGCTCCGATAAGTTCCGCAAACCTTCGGCCACCGGACGCAAGCCGGTAATCGAGGATCTGTTCACATTCCGCGAACAGTTGCTGGAATGGCCCACAGCCACGACTTCCGCGGGCCGGCTGCGCGTGGGATTGCCCCGCGCCATGACCATGCTCGATCGGCTGCCGTTCTGGCGAACTTACTTCCACGAACTGGGAATCGACACCGTGCTTTCCAGTGTTACCGACGCGCGTATTTCCGCCGCGGGAATCGAAATGGCGGTGGCGCAGCCTTGCTATCCCGTGCAGGTGGCGCACGGGCATGTGCAGGCGCTCGTCGAATCGGGTGTGGATTACGTGCTGGTGCCCAACATGGCGGATGCCGAAGCGGCGCCCGATTCCTGCGGATCGCACTACTGCCCGTGGAATCAGACGCTGCCGTGGGTGCTTCGCTCCGCGCCGGCCCTGGAGCCGCACCAGCATAAATTCCTGATTCCGACTCTTCACTTTCAGCTCGGCCCGGTGCAAGTGAAGAAGGGTCTGGCGGAGGCGATGCAGCGCATCGGCGTTACCCGCCGCGCGAGCGACCGCGCCTGCGATGCCGCCTATAGCGCGCAGCGCGAATTTCAGGACAAGCTGCTGGCCGCCGGCCGCCGCGCACTCGAAACACTGGAACTGACGGGCGAACCGGGGCTGGTGCTCGCCGGGCGCGGGTACAACATTTACGATCGGGGTGTGAACTGCGACATTCCGCGCAAGCTGCGCCAGCGGTACGGCGCCAACGTGATTCCCCTTGATTTCCTGGTGACCGGGCGGGAATCGCTCGATCCGGGAACCAACATGTATTGGGTCTCCGGCCGCAAGATCTTGGAGGCCGCACGAATTGCCGCCAATCGTCCAAACCTGCACCTTGTGTACATCACCAATTTCAAGTGCGGGCCCGATTCCTACATCAAACACTTCGCGCGCGAAGCTGCCGGCGCGCCCCTCCTCATTCTGCAATTCGATGGACACGGCAATGACGCCGGGTATATGACGCGCTGCGAAGCGTATCTCGACAGCAAAGGAATTCTGCGATGCTACCAACCGCCGAAAGAGCAACCTCCCGCCCAAGAGGCGGCGGCCATCCACTAACCGGCAAGCGCATTTACATTCCGCCGATGGCCTGGGGCAGCGCGCAGGCCTTTGCGTCAGCCTTTCGCGCCGTAGGGTTGGAGGCCGAACCGACACCGCCCTCCGACCATCGCACGCGCGAACTGGGCGCGCACTTCACCTCGGGCGACGAGTGCTATCCCGCCAAAGTAACCGTGGGAGACTTCATGAAGGTGCTGGAGCGGCCCGGCATCGACGAATCGCGCGTGGCGTTCTTCATGCCGACCGCGGAGGGTCCCTGCCGTTTCGGGCAATATGCTCCGTATCTGCGGCAGATTCTCAATGCCAGTGGCCATAGCGAGGTGGAAATCCTCTCGCCCACCAGCCGGAATGCCTACGACGGCCTCGGAACGCTGGCCAAACCGTTCCTGCGTACCGCGTGGCGCGCTCTACTTTGCGCCGACCTGCTGCAGAAGATGCTGCTCATCCAACGTCCGCACGAGGAGCGGCGCGGCAGCACCGAGCGCGTCTACGAAGAAGCCCTGGCCGACCTATGCACCACACTCGAGCGTGCGCCGCTGGAACCGGGAGTGCAGCTGCTCTTGCTGCGCGATTCCCTGATTCGGGGACGAAGCCGCTTCCGCGCAATATCGGCGCGGCAGAAGCGGGATTTGCCGCTCATTGGAATCGTCGGCGAGATCTTTTGCCGTCTGAATACATTTTCTAACGAGGACCTGGTGCGCTCGCTCGAAGCGTACGGCGCCGAAGCGTGGGTATCCGACTTGGTGGAATGGATCTGGTACACCAACTCCGAGCACTTCCGTAAGCTCAAACTGACCGGACGCATCTGGACCGCGGAAGCCTTGGGGGCGTGGGTCCGCAAGGAAGTGCAGAAGCGCGACGAGCATGTGCTGCTGAACCCCTTCGAAGAGGATTTCGCCGGACGGGAAGAGCCGGACATCTACGAAATCCTGGAGGCGGCGCAACCCTATTTGCCGCGCGAGGGAGCATTCGGGGAAATGGTGCTGAATGTGGGGAAAGCTGTTTGCCTAGCCAGGAAAGGCGCCGCCGGCATTATCGATATCAGTCCGTTCACCTGTATGAACGGAATTGTTTCGGAAGCTATTTACCCACGAATCAGCCGCGATCATGGCGGCATTCCGATCCGTAATTTCTATTTCGATGGCACTCAATCCGACCTGGACCGCGATCTAGGGGTTTATATGGAACTGGCGAGAAGTTATCGAAGAAAGAGCCGCGATCAAATCCTAACTGGGGCGTAGTGGTGGTGAGTCCAGTCCCTTCGGGCGCCTTCGCGTGAAAATGTCCGCTTGCCGGGGCGCCCCGCGCGAGGGTGCGCGTTGCGGGCCTTCCGCTCTAGATCGACTATTGCGCGGTTCACATCTTCCAGTTCGCCGC
>Ga0302325_10025515_pt1 | contig 12284 bp, 11 predicted proteins | sample Palsa_T0_2_FD_201948 | JGI IMG/M metagenome (GOLD analysis project Ga0302325, IMG submission 201948) | Peat permafrost microbial communities from Stordalen Mire near Abisko, Sweden - Palsa_T0_2 | ecosystem: Environmental > Terrestrial > Soil > Palsa > Peat permafrost | place: Sweden: Abisko...
ACGAGCGGCGCTACAACGGCTATTGGGTCGGGCCGCGTTGGTACTACGGCGCGCCGCAGGGCCCGGCCTACCAGACGCCCGGCTTCCATCCCGGCTTCGTGCCCTGGCGCCGCGGGGCCTACCTGCCGCCGCAGTATCTGTCGTACGTGGTCACCGACTACGAGCGCTTCCACCTGCGCCGCCCGCCCTATGGCTACGCCTGGGTCGGGGTGGGAGGCGAGTTCCTGCTGGTCTCGATGACCACCGGGCTGATCTTCGACGTGGTGACCGGCTACTGATCGGCCTCTCCAGCCAGCCGCTCGACCATCTGCCCGATCCGCCGCGCCCGCGTCGCCGGCCGCTTGGCCTCCGCGATCCAGTTCAGATACTCGCTGCGATGGGACGCAGGCAGCCGCGCGAATCTCGCCGCCGCAGCCGGCGCGCCGCTCAGCGTCCGGTCCACGTCGGCCGGCGCTTCGGACCGGTCTCGCTCATGGGCGCGTCCTGACTGCGGCTGATCACCGCTTGAATCTGATCTCCCAGCCCCGCGCGATCCAGCCGGCCTCGATCGCGTCGATGTCGTGCAGGCCGGCCGGATTGGCCTTCGAGGGCGAGTTGCCGAGGTAGGGCGCGCGCTCGCTGCGCCAGACGCCCAGCAGCCGGCGCAGCTCCGGCAGCGGCTCGGCATGGTCGTCGACCCGCAGGCTGAGGTCGGGGAAGTCCTCGGTGGTGACCATCACCATGGCGGCCGACTGGCGCCCGCGCCGGTCGCCGCCGGCCGCCTCGCCGGCCTCCAGCGCCGCCAGCATCCGCTCCGGCAGCGCCGCCGCCGGGTCGGCCTTGAACCCCGTCAGCGTCGCGGCCGCCACGCCGTCGTTGGCGAGCATGTTGCCGGCGACGCTGACGGACGGCTCGCCCACGGCGCCCGCCCACTCCACGCAATGCCGCCCGGTCCAGGCGGCGGTACGGCCCTGGCGGTCGACGCAGTGCAGCTGGCGGATCTCGCGGCCCCCGTCGCCGGCCAGCGCCGCGTCGAGCGCGAGCTGGGCGCTGAGCCCCCGCGCCAGCCCATCCAGCACCGCCGGCCCGAGGTAGCGGTTGGTCAGCGACTGGGTGCCCACCGCGCCGACGCCCGAGCGCACGAACGGCACGAACGAGCCGGCGGCGAAGGCCTTGGTCGCCACCGCCGCCCCGAAGGCGCCGGCCACAGGGTCATAGGCCACGATCGACCAGGTCATCCGCCTGCGCTCCGCTTGCGCCACCCGACGCCGGCTTGATAGGGGAGCGGCCGTGAGCGCGCCATGACCATCCTCGTCACCGGCAGCGCCGGCCACCTGGGCGAGGGGCTGATGCGCACCCTGCGGGCGGGGGGGCGCGCCGCGCGGGGCCTCGACATCCTGTCATCTCCCTTCACCGACCACGTCGGCCAGGTCGGCGACCGCGGCTTCGTCCGCGAAAGCCTGGCGGGCGTCCGGGCGGTGATCCACGCCGCCACGCTGCATAAGCCCCACGTCGCGACACACCGCCGTCAGCAGTTCGTCGATACGAACGTCGCCGGCACGCTGGCGCTGCTGGAGGCAGCGCTGGCTGCCGGCGTGGAAGCCTTTGTCTACACCAGCACCACCAGCGCCTTCGGCTCGGCCCTGACCCCCGGCCCCGGCGAGCCCGCCGCCTGGATCACCGAGGACGTGGTCCCGATCCCGCGCAACATCTACGGCGTGACCAAGGTCGCGGCCGAGAGCCTGGTCGAGCTTTTCGCTCGCCGGGAGGGCCTGAACGCCATCGTCCTGCGCACCTCGCGCTTCTTCCCGGAAGAGGACGACGACCCGGCCGCGCGCGCCGCCTACCCGCTCGCCAACGCCCAGGCCAACGAGCTCCTCTACCGCCGCGCCGACATCGCCGACATCGCCGCCGCCCACCTGCTCGCGGTCAAACGGGCCCCAACGCTCGGCTTCGGCCGCTACATCGTCTCGGCTGCCACCCCGTTCACACCCGCCGACCTGCCGGCGTTACGCGCCGGGGCCCCCGCCGTGATCCGCCGCCTGTTTCCGGCGGCCGAAGCCCTCTACGCCGCCCACGGCTGGAAACTCCCGCCCAGCCTCGACCGCGTCTACGTCAACCACCGCGCCACGGCCGACCTCGGCTGGCGCCCGGCTTACGACTTTCAACACGTTCTCGACTGTCTGGCGGCCGGCGAGGACTTCCGCAGCCCGCTGGCGATCACGGTGGGCGCCAAAGGCTATCACGCGACTGTCTTCGAGGAAGGGCCTTACCCAATCACCCCTCCCCTTTGACGGGAGGGGTCGGGGGTGGGGTCTGTCTGGGACTGGCGAGGCGCGTCGAGAGCCCCCACCCGGCTGCTTCGCAGCCACCCTCCCCTCGGGAGGGTTCGCTAAACCCCCAGCTTCCGCCGCAGGATCTCGTTGACCGTCCCCGGATTCGCCTTGCCGGCGGTCTGGCGCATCACCTGGCCGACGAACCAGCCGATGGCCTGGGGCTTGGTCTTCACCGACTCGGCCTGCCCGGGGTTGGCGGCGATCAGGGCGTCGATCATCGCCTCCAGTTCGCCGCTGTCGCTGACCTGGGTGAGGCCGCGGGCGGCGACGATGGCGGCCGGCGCGCCCTCCTGGGCCCACATGTGCTCGAACACCTCGCGGGCGATCTTGGACGAGACAACGCCCTCCTCGATCAGCTTCACCAGGGCGGTGATGTCGGCCGCCGGGATCGGGCTCTCGGTGATCTCCAGCCCGTCCTTGGCCAGGTGGCCCAGCAGCTCGTTGGTCACCCAGTTGGCGGTGAGCTTGGCGTCGCGGCCGACGGCGGCGGCCTCGAAGAAGTCGGCCCGCGCGCCCTCGATCACCAGCACCCCGGCGTCGTAGGCCGAGAGCCCGTACTGGCTCATCAGCCGCCGGCGCTTGTCGTCCGGCAGCTCCGGCAGCGTCGCCTGGATCGCCTTCACCCAGGCCGGATCCAGCACCAGCGGCAAGAGGTCCGGGTCGGGGAAGTAGCGGTAGTCATGCGCGTCCTCCTTGGAGCGCATCGAGCGGGTCTCGTTCTTCACCGGGTCGAACAGCCGGGTCTCCTGATCGATCTTGCCGCCGTCCTCGAGGATGTCGATCTGCCGGCGCGCCTCGTACTCGATCGCGGCCTGGATAAACCGGTAGGAGTTGACGTTCTTGATCTCGCAACGGGTGCCGAGCGGCGCGCCCACCTTGCGCACCGACACGTTGACGTCGGCGCGCAGGTTGCCCTTCTCCATGTCGCCGTCGCAGGTGCCGAGGTAGCGCAGGATGGTGCGCACCTTCTTCACATAGGCCGCCGCCTCGTCCGACGAGCGCATGTCCGGATAGGAGACGATCTCCATCAGCGCCGTGCCGGCCCGGTTGAGGTCCAGGTAGGTGGCGTTGGGATCCATGTCGTGGATCGACTTGCCGGCGTCCTGCTCCAGGTGCAGCCGCTCCACGCGCACCGTGAAGCTGGTGCCGTCGTCACGTTCGACCTCGATCTCGCCCTCGCCGACGATCGGGTCCTTGTACTGGCTGATCTGATATCCGGGCGGCAGGTCGGGGTAGAAGTAGTTCTTCCGGTCGAACCGGGACCAGAGGTTGATCTTCGCCTTCAGCCCCAGGCCCGAGCGCACCGCCTGCTCGACGCAAACTCGGTTGATCACCGGCAGCATGCCGGGCATGGCCGCGTCGACCAGGCTCACCTGCTGGTTCGGCCCCGCGCCGAAGCCCACCGCCGCGCCGGAGAACAGCTTCGATTTCGAGGCCACCTGGGCGTGGACCTCGAGGCCGAGAACCACTTCCCAGGGCCCGGTGCGGCCCTCGATCAGCTTGGATTCGCTCATGGGCCGGCTCTTAGACCATCTCGGGGCGCAGCGCACCCGGTGTAGGATCGCCGGGCGCCGGCGCGTCCTCGGGCCGATCGCCAACCGGGAGCCCCGCCATGCCCCTCGACGCAGAAAGCCCCAACGACCGCGAGCTGGTGCTGACCCGCAGCATCGATGCGCCGGCGTCCGCGCTCTACCGCTGCTGGACGGAGCCGGAACTGCTGAAACAGTGGTTCGCGCCGGCGCCGTTCACCACTCCGCTCGCCGAGCTCGATGTGCGCCCCGGCGGCGCCAGTCTGATCGTGATGAAGAGTCCGGAGGGCGACGAGATGCCCAACCGCGGCGTCTACCTGGAGGTGGTTCCCGGCCGCCGGCTGGTGTTCACCGACTCCTTCGTCAGCGCCTGGCAGCCGTCCGAGCATCCGTTCATGACCGCCGAGCTCAGCTTCGACGACCTTGGCGGCGGCCGGACCCGCTACGTCGCCCGCGTGCGCCATCCGACGCCCGGCGACCGTGAGCGGCACGAGCAGATGGGCTTCCACCAGGGCTGGGGCCTGTGCACCGACCAGCTGGCTGCGCTGGCCAGACGCGTCTGAGGACGCCGCCGTCCCACCCTGGGGGCGCGTCCAGGTGTGACGGAAGCGCGCGATTGGCCCAATTCCGGGGCATGGAAGCAACTCCTTAAGCGCGCGGATCGGATGGGTTGTACTTCCCCGAGCCCCATCGCGGCCGATTTTGCCCTCGTTCGTCACATCCATGGTAGAGCTTACCGCCGGCGCGTTTGCCGTCGCCCTTGGCCTAGCCGCCAGCCTCCGCGGGCTCGACATTCTGACGGGCCGGATCGCGCCGTTCGCCAGGACCCGAAGCGCCGCGGCCGGTCTGCTGCTGGGCGGGGTCGCCTGGGCCCAGGCTATCCTCGGACCGGGCCTGCCCGCCACGGCGCGGATCGGCGCGCCGGGCGCCGCTGGGTCGCTGGTCGTCGCCGTTTTGGGGACGATCGCGGCCTTCGCGGTGTTCCGTCGCTGCAAAGGCGCGCTGCGCCTCATCGGCGGCGGCGCGATCCTGGGCGCCGGCCTCGCCGCCAGCCGCGGCGTGATGCTGGCCTCGCTCGGCCCGGACGTCGACTTCAATGACACCCTCTTCTCCAGCGGCGTCGCGCTGGCGAGCGCCGGCTCGGCGGCCGGCTTGTCGATCTTCGGCCTGCGGCGCGGCGCCCGCGGCCGGCTCGCCGCGGCGCTGATCCTGACGGTCGCGCTTGCCGGCTCGGCCACCCTGGCCGGCGCCTCGGCGCGGATCTTCACGCCGCTGGCCGCCGGGCTGCCCGTCGCGGGCCTCGGCCTGATCGCCGGCGCGGCGGGGCTCGGCCTGCTGGGCGCGTCCTACCTGAGGCCGCGCCGTCTCCCCGTGCTCACGCCCGCCACCAGGGCGCCGGCTTGGCGCGGAAAGCCGCGGCCTTCTCCAAGGCGCCGCCCAGCTGGAACAGGGTGGCTTCGTCCTCAGCCCGCCCGATCAGCTGCAGACCGAGCGGCAACCCTTGCGCGTCGAGCCCGGCCGGCAGACTGAGGCCCGGCAACCCGGCGAGGTTCACCGTCACGGTGAAGATGTCGTTCAGATACATGGCGATGGGATCGGCAGTGTTCTCCCCCAGCCCGAACGCCGCCGAGGGCGCGGTCGGCGTCAGCAAGGCGTCCGCCGTCTCGAACGCGGCGCTGAAGTCGTCGGCGATGCGGCGGCGCACCTTCAGCGCCTTCAGGTAGTAGGCGTCGTAATATCCGGCCGAGAGCACGTAGGCGCCGATCATCACCCGCCGGCGCACCTCATCGCCGAACCCGGCCGCCCGCGTCGCCTCGTAGGTGTCGGTGAGCGTCGGGCCGTCGACGCGCAGGCCGTAGCGCATGCCGTCGTAGCGGGCGAGGTTGGACGAGGCCTCGGCCGGGGCGATGATGTAATAGGCCGGCAGCGCGTACTTGGTGTGCGGCAGCGACACCTCGACGACCTCGCAGCCGGCGTCCTTCAGCCAGGCGACGCCGTCGGACCACAGGGTCTCGATCTCCGGCGGCATGCCCTCGGCGCGGTATTCCTTCGGCACCCCGATGCGCAGGCCCTTCACCGACTTGCCGACGAAGCTTGGATAGTCCGGCACGGCCGACGGCAGGCTGGTGGAGTCCTTGGGATCGTGCCCGCTCATCGAGCGCAGCAGGATGGCGGCGTCCTCCACCGTCTTGGCGAGCGGCCCGGCCTGGTCGAGCGAGGAGGCGAAGGCGACGATGCCCCAGCGCGAGCAGCGGCCGTAGGTCGGCTTGATCCCCACCGTGCCGGTGAACGACGCCGGCTGGCGGATCGAGCCGCCGGTGTCGGTGGCCGTCGCCGCCAGCGCCAGGTCGGCCGCCACGGCCGCCGCCGAGCCGCCGGACGAGCCGCCCGGGGTCAGCGGCCGGTTGGAGCCGCGCGAGCGCCAGGGATTGACCACCGGCCCGAAGGCGCTGGTCTCGTTGGACGAGCCCATGGCGAACTCGTCCATGTTGAGCTTGCCCAGCATTACCGCGCCGTCGCGCCACAGCTTGGCGGTGACGGTGGACTCGTACGGCGGCGTGAAGTTCCCCAGGATGCGCGAGCCGGCGGTGGAGCGCACGCCCTCGGTGCAGAAGAGATCCTTGATCCCCAGCGCCGCGCCCTCCAAGCGCCCGCCCTCGCCCGCCTTGAGCCGCGCGTCGGACGCCGCGGCCATGGCCAGCGCCTGCTCCGGCGTCTCCAGCACATAGGCGTTCAGCGCCCGCGCCGCGGCGATGGCGTCCAGGTGCGCCTGGGCGAGCTCGACGGCGGAGAACCGCCGCTGCTTCAGCCCCGCCAGCGCGTCCTTCAGCGTCAGGTGCGTGAGCTCGCTCATTCCACCACCTTCGGCACCACGAAGAAGCCGCGGTCGGACTTCGGCGCGTTGGCCAGGATCACGGCCGCATCGCCGCCGTCGGTGACCACGTCCTCGCGCATCGGCAGCGACACCGCCTCGGTGGAGGCCATCGGCGCCACGCCCTCGGTGTCGACCTCGTTCAGCTGCTCGATCCAGGCGAGGATGCCGGAGAGCTCCGCGGCCAGGCCCTCCAGCCGGTCCTCCTCCACGCGGATGCGCGCCAGGCGGGCGACCTTGCGCACGGTTGCGGCGTCGATGGCCATGGCGGACCCTCCAACTAGAGGCGCGGGGGTTAGAACGCGCCTGCCGGGCTTGGCAAGCCCCGCGGGCCGGCGTGGCCACGATTGCCAGTTCGTGCGCAGGTGGCCGATGATCGGGTCCGGTCAGGAGGACGCGGCGGGTGTCGGAAAGTGCAGTGACGCTGCTGGCGGTGATCGTCGGCGCCGTGCTGGCGACGGTGGGCGGCTTCGCGGCCACCCGGCTGGACGAGCTCGTGCGCCGCCGCGAGCGCGAGCGCGCCGCCGCGCGGCTGTTCGGCGAGATTCTCTCGGTGCTGGCGCTGCTGACCCGGATCGCCGACGAGGCCCGCGGCCGCGGCGAGCCGTTCGGCCCGCTGACGTTGCGCCTGCTGCGCGCGGTGCGCCGCGAGGCCGAGGTCTACGACCGCAACCGCGAGTCCCTCTACGACCTGCGCGACGTCAGGCTCCGCGCCCGCATCCACACTGTGCTGGTGCGCGTGACCCTGGGCCTGGAAGGCGTCTTCGACTCGACGGCCGACCTCGCTTCGGCGGAGGTCTTCGCCGCCGGCCTGGCGGCGGACGACCCGATAGCCACGGAGGCCGTGGCGCGCGTCGCGGCGCTGATCGACTCCCGCCACGCGGCCTTCGAGTGGATCCTGCAGAGCGTCGGCCTGACCGGGCCGATCATCACCGCGCTTCAGCCGCTGGCGCGCCAGACGTTCGACGCCCACGCGTCGGTCGTCGAGTCGGTCTAGGTGCGCCCGATGCCGGTGCTGGACCTGATGGATCTTCCGGCCGCCCTGCCGCGCCATGCGCCGCTGGCCGGGCTCGACCTCGGCGAGAAGACCATCGGCGTCGCGGTCTCCGATATCGGGCTTATGATCGCCACCCCGCTCACCCTCATCCGCCGTACCCGGTTCACCGCCGACGCCGAGGCTCTGGCCAAGTTGATGGACGCCCGCGGCGCCGCCGGTCTGGTGATCGGCCTGCCGGTCAACATGGACGGGACCGAGGGCCCGCGCTGCCAGTCCGTGCGCGCGTTCGCCCGCAACCTCATGCGCCGCCAGGACCTGCCGATCGCCTTCTGGGACGAGCGCCTCTCCACAGCCGCGGTGAACCGGATGCTGATCGCCGAGGCCGACACGACCCGCGCCCGTAGAGCCGAGCTGGTCGACAAGGCCGCCGCCGCCTGGATTCTGCAGGGGGCGCTCGACCGGTTGCGCGGCGGCTAGGGATGTCCCGCATCGAGCGCGGCTATGTGATCGTCTCGGGCGCCCCCGGCGCCGGCAAGTCCACCCTCGCCGCCCCGCTAGCCGAGCGCCTTGGTCTGCCGCTGCTGGCCAAGGACGTGATCAAGGAGGCGCTCTACGACCACATCCCGGCCGGCGCCGAGCCCGCGGCCTGGTCGAAGATCCTGGGGGGCGCCGCCATGGAGTTGCTGTGGAGGCTGGCGAACCTCGCCCCGGCCGCCATGCTCGAGGCGAACTTCCGTCCCGGCAGCGCGTATGAGCGGGCCAAACTCATGGCACTCCCCGGGCCCCTGGTCGAGGTCCATTGCCGCTGCCCGCCGCAGCTCGCCGCCCAGCGCTACGCCGCGCGCCACCCCGGCCGCCATCCGACCCACGTCTCCGCCACGCTCTCCCCCGAGCTGCTGGCGGAATTCGACGGGCCGATGGGCATAGGGCCGGTGATCGAGGCGGACACGGCGGCGCCGGTCGATATCGCGGCCCTTGCGGCGGCGGTGGAGGCGGCGCGGAGGTAAACGGGGCAGGCGTCGCGGCGGGCGGCCGCGGTCCAGGCCTGGTCGCATATCTCCACCAGCCGACGCGCGTCGCCGAGATCGTTTTTCCCTCTCGAAATCAGGCTGCAAGCCCGGCGTGGGAGAGGGGGGCGTGGCGTCGTCGGGGCGTGAAGCGGTCGGCATGGCGAAGGTGAAGTCGATCGAGGGCGCGCCGCCCTGCGGGGGCCGTTCGCGCATCGCCCTGGTCGTCGCCGTTGCGCCCCTGATGGCCCTTCCGGTCGCCGCGTCGGCCCAGGCCACGTCCGCGCCGGCGAACCAGCCTCGCGCGGGCCAGCAGCCGGTTCCGAGCAAGGGCGTAACGGTCAGTCCGCTCACGGTCACCGCCAGCCGCAAGACCCCATATTCCCAGGAGCCCGGTGCGGTGGTCGGCGACATCCTGCCGGAGCTTCAGCTCGATCCGGCGGACATCCAGTCCTACGGGGTCAGCACCGTCACCGAGCTCCTGAACGAGCTGGCGCCGCAGACCCGCAGCGATCGCGGCCGCACCCAGCAGGGCCCGGTGGTGCTGCTCAACGGCCACCGCGTCTCCAGCCTCAACGAAGTCCAGAACATCCCCACCGAGGCGATCCTGCGGATCGACATCCTGCCCGAGGAAGTGGCGCTGAAGTACGGCTATTCGGCCGACCAGCGGGTGATCAACATCGTGCTGAAGCCGCAGTTTCGCGCCGTCACCGGCGAGCTGGTGGGCGGACAGACCACCGAGGGCGGCGACCAGACCGCGCAGGCCGAAGTCGACCGGTTCAAGGTCGACCACGACACCCGGCTGAACCTTGATCTGAAGTACCAGTACGCCGCGGGCCTCACCGACGCCCAGCGCGGTCTCGACGCCGGCCCCTCCGGCGCGCCCTTCTCCGACGCCGGCAATGTCAACTCGCCGACCCCGGGGGCCCAGATCGATCCGGCCTTCAGTTCACTCGTCGGCGAGCCCGTGACGGTGGCGGGCGTGCCGCCCGCGATCGCCGCGGACCAGGCGCTCACCCTGGCCGACTTCGCGCCCTTCGCCGGCAAGCCCAACGTCACCGACACCGCCGGCGACTACAGCCTGGCGCCGGCGACCCAGACCCTAAGCGCCAACGCCGTGATGGCCCGGCCGATCTTCGCTGGGATCAACGCCACCTTCAACGTCGCCTTCACGGGCGCCACCAGCACCTCCCTGCAGGGGCTGCCGGGCGCCAGCCTGCTGGTCCCGGCCGGCGATCCGTTCTCGCCGTTCGGCTCGCCGGTGACGGTGGACCGGTACGCGGCCGGCCAGGCGCCACTGAGGCAGGACGTCGAAGGCTGGACTGGCCACCTGGGCGTCACCCTCAACCGCGAGCTGGGCGACTGGCGCCTGTCGCTGACCACGGCCTACAACCACGGCGACACCCTGACCGAGACCGGAACCGGTGTCGACGCCTCGGCGCTGCAGGCGCTGCTGAACCAGGACTCCCCGAGCTTCGACCCGTTCGGTCCGCTGCCAGCCTCGCTGCTGCCCGCCCTGCCGCAGAGCGCGGCGCGGTCGATCACCAACGGCGGCAACCTCCAGGTGCTGGCCAACGGCCCGCTGCTCAAGCTGCCGGCCGGGCCGCTCTATGTGAGCGCCAAGCTCGGCGACTCCGAGGCCATCGCCTATTCCAGCTCCCGATTCGCCGGCCTGTCCCAGGCCCAGACCCTGGCCCGCAACGACGCCTCGGGGCTGCTGAACATCGATGTGCCCCTGGCCAGCAAGACCCACCACTTTCTGGGCGCCCTCGGCGAGCTGTCGTTCAACGTCAACAGCGCCATCGACCACCTGTCGGACTTCGGCCTGCTGCCGACCCTCGGTTTCGGCGTCAACTGGACGCCCGTCCCCGGCTACAACCTGATCGTCTCCGAGACCCACGACCACCAGGCGCCGACCATCCAGCAGCTCGATGGTCCGATGATCGAGACGCCGGGCGTGCGCGTCTTCGACTATGAGACCGGGCAGACGGTCGCGGTCACCCAGATCAGCGGCGGCAACCGCGCGCTGACCGCCGACGACCGCACCGTCTACAAGGTCGGCCTGACCCTGAAGCCCTTCGCCACCAAGGACTTCACCTTCACCGCCAACTACATCCACAGCCACATCGCCAACTGGATCGGCACCTTCCCCTCGGCCAGCGCGGCGATCGAGGCGGCGTTCGCCGACCGCTTCATCCGCGACGCCGACGGCGAACTGGTGGAGGAGGACAACCGGCCGGTGAACTTCGCCAGCCAGGACCGCGAGGAGCTGCGCTGGGGGATCAACTTCACCATGCCCGTGGGCAAGCAGCCGCCGCCGCCCGTCGACCGGCGCAACCTGCGCCGCCGCCCCCCGAACCGCGGCGGCCAGGCCCCGAGCGGGCAAGGCGGGTTCCCGGACGAGCAGGGCGAGTCCAACGACGAGGCCGCGGGCGAGCCGCAGGCCCCGAACGGGACCGACTCCGACCGGCCCCGGATCGGCGCCGGCGGCTTCGGCGGCGGCGGTCTCGGCGGGTTCGGCGGTCGCGGCTTCGGCGGCGGTCGCGGCGGCGGCGCTGGCGGCGCGCCGTCCGGCGGCCGGTTCCAGGTCGCCCTCTACCACACGATCTACTTCCGCGATCAGTACCTGGTCACCCGCGGCGGACCGGTGCTCAACCTGCTCGACGGCGCCGCGGCCGGCGGGGCGGGCGGGCAGTACCAGCACGAGATCGAAGCCCAGATGGGCTACACCGACAACGGCTTCGGCGCCCGTATCAGCGCCGACTGGCGCAGCGCGACCTCGGTGATCGGCGGGGCGGCCGGATCAACCGGGACCCTGGATTTCTCTGCCATCGGCACGCTCAACCTGCGCCTCTGGGACGACTTCACCCCCCAGCGCAAGCTGATCGAGCGCTATCCGTTCCTCAGCGGGGTGCGGGTGACGCTGAGCGCCAACAACCTCTTCAACCAGAGCATCAGCGTGCGCAACTCCGCCGGCCCGACGCCGCTGATCTACCAATCCGCCTACCTCGACCCCACCGGCCGCGTGATCTCGATCAACCTGCGCAAGCTGTTCCAGTAGTCGGCCCTGAGCTGACGGTCGGACGCGCTCGCAAAAAAACCAACATGGTTTCCGCAGTTTAACGTCGTTTCTGAACGGATCCTAAACCGCGCCGGGCGCCACTTAGGCGTGCGCCGATGGTGGCGGCCAGGGTTGGCGGGCGGATGCAGAACGCAGCGGCGAGCGCCAGACGCACCTGGGACCAGCGGTCGATCGAGAAGGCCGTGGCGCTGCACGAGCGGTTCCTGCGCGGGGCGCGGGGCGGTCAGCGCGCCTTCCTGCGCTACGCCGACGCGCCGGGCCTCGATTGCCGCCGGCGGCTGCTTAACGACGCCGACTTCACCGGCGCCAACCTGGCCGGCTCGGCCTTCACCGGCAGCCACTTCGAGCGCGCCGCACTCCACTGCGTCAACCTCGAAGGCTGCGATCTGCGGGCCGCCAACCTGCGGCGGGCCGACCTGCGCGGCGCGCGGTTGGCGGGCGCCGTGCTCAGCGGCGCGGTGATGGACGAGGCCGACATGCGC
>Ga0302325_10025516_pt1 | contig 12283 bp, 4 predicted proteins | sample Palsa_T0_2_FD_201948 | JGI IMG/M metagenome (GOLD analysis project Ga0302325, IMG submission 201948) | Peat permafrost microbial communities from Stordalen Mire near Abisko, Sweden - Palsa_T0_2 | ecosystem: Environmental > Terrestrial > Soil > Palsa > Peat permafrost | place: Sweden: Abisko...
TGTCCGCCGCCAAATCCTTCAGCGTCTCCACTTTTCCCGATGGCCACCGAATCTCCACGCTATCAATCTTCTCCGCCGCCCCCAATCCAAAATGCACCCGCACATCGTTCTGCGACAAGTAACTCCCGCCGCTGTGCACTTCCTCCGTCTGCGTCATTCCTCCCGCCACGATTTTCACCCGCGCATTCAGCGCCATGCGGTTGCTCGCCGTCCCCGCCAACTCAAAACTCACCCAATGCCTCCCCGCCACGCCATGATTCCGCAAAATCATCGGCGCCCCATCAATATCCCCAATCACTACGTCCACATTCCCATCGTTAAACAAATCCGCCACCGCCAGCCCCCGCGAAACGCGCTTCTCCAGCAACGCCGGTCCCGCCTGCGCACTGGCATCGCAAAATTTCCCGTTCTTCTCATTCAACTGCAGCAGCTTCGGCTCGCGATACCCCGCCCCCGACGGCAGCGTATCCACCTGCGGATACACATGCCCGCTCACCGCCATCAAATCCAGCCACCCATCGTTGTCCGCATCAAAAAACGCCGTCCCCCACTTCACCCACGGCAGCGACGGCAGCGCCACGCCCGAGGGATACGACACATCCGTAAAATTCCAATTCCCATCGTTGCGAAACAGCAAATCTTCCTCATCCGAAAAATTGGTAACGTACAGCGATGGCCTTCCTGTATGCAAATAATCCCCCACCGCAATCCCCATCGACGCTTGCTCCGACCCGTCCTCGCTCACCGCTGTCCCGGACTCCAGCCCAATCTCCTTGAACTTCCCATCGCCCAAATTCTTATACAAAAATTTCGGCGTCGAATCGTTCGCCACATAAATATCCGGCCGCCCCGTATTATTAAAGTCCGCCCAGATCACGCTCATCCCGTAATACCCGTTCGGATCGTCCACGCCCGCGGCCTTCGACACATCCGTAAACGTCCCATCGCCATTATTGTGGAACAGCGCATCGCCCGCCCCGCGCAGCCCGCGCGGCCCGCACTGCACATCAATCCCGCGATACTTGCAGTTCGGCGCGCTGCCAAATCCCGGCAAATCGTTCAGGCGAAAATCCACGTAATTCGTCACCATCAAATCCACAAACCCATCGCCGTCATAATCGCCAAACGCCGCGCCGGTGGACCATCTCCCATCCGCCACGCCCGCCTTCGCCGTCACATCCGTAAACGTCCCATCTCCGTTGTTGTGATACAGCACATTCCCGCCGAGACACGTCAGATACAAATCCGGCCAGCCATCATTGTCGTAATCGCCCACCGCCCCGCCCATCGCAAAGCACTTCGCATCCAATCCGGACTTCGCCGTCACGTCCGTAAACGTCCCATCATGATTGTTGTGGTACAGCGCCCCACGGCTCTTCTCGCCCTTCACCGCCATCTCCACCGTCGGCGCATTCGTAAAATAAATGTCCGGCCATCCGTCGCGGTCGTAATCAAAAATAATCACGCCCCCGCTCATGGACTCCACAATATATTTCTTCGAAGGATCCGCCGTATGCTTAAACGTAATCCCACTCTTCACCGTAACATCTTCCAGTTGCGGCACCGCCCGCCCCGCACACACCGCACTCTTCGCCCCAGCAGGCGGCGCCACCGGCGCCGGATGCCCTCCCTGACCGTACGCCGCGCTCATCCAGAAAAACACCACCAGCAACGCCAGTGCACCGCGTCGCCGTAAGCGCGGCCATCCCCAACGCGGATCGTTCAACACAATTCGTTGACCCGCAACCTCACGGACTTTGCACAAGGGGAATCGCCTCGCGATCGTGAATGCGCTGTTTCGCCTTCAGCTCTTTATAAATCTCCAGCTCGCGATCCGCATCCGCGTCCCGCGACTCTTTTCGATAAGCCGCCTGCAGTTGGTAATGCATATAATCCGTCTGCGGACTAAGCCGCGTCGCGGCCTCCAGGTGCGTCACTGCTTCTTCCACTTGCCCGCGGTCCAGCAGTATCTTGCCGATCTGATATTGCGCATTGGCATACTCTGGACGCGCTGCGATCACCTGTTGAAACAAGCCCACCGCGTCATCCACCCTCGACTGTTGCAAATACACGAATCCCAAATTGTATCGCGCATCCAAATCGTCCGGAGTCATTGCCAACTCCGACTTAAACTCCGTCGCCGCATCCGCCCAGTGACCCCATCGCACATCCGCCTGCCCGGCAAAATAGTGCGCCTTGCGCAGCGCCGCATCCTCCTGCAACGCGCTGTGCAGCGTCTCTACCGCTCTCGCGTAGTCGCCAATCTCAATCCACAGTTGCCCAATCTGCAGCAGCGCATCCGCGGAGTGATTGGTCTTCTCGAACTCGCCCAACACCTCCGCCGCTCTTTTCGGCTCGTTGCTCCGCGCCAGCGATGTCGCCCACGCATACCCCACGCTGGAATCCTGCATCCCGCGCACATCCAGCGGCGCAAAAGTCTTCGCGGCTTCTCCAAATTTCTCCGCACCAAAATACGCCATTCCCAGCAACGCCCGCACCGGACTATCCCCGGGCTTTTCCTCCAGCGCCTTGGAAAACCCCCGAATGGCCTCCGGATAATTTTTCGCGCGAAACGCCGAAAGCCCCAAATTCTTCGCCAATCCCGGCACCTGCCCATCCCAGCGTTCCGCCTCCTGATAGTGCCCCAGAGCCGCCAAATACTCGCCGCCCACAGCTTCAGAAGTCGCCAGATCGTTGAACGCTAGCCCCAATACCGCGCGAAACGTTTTCTCTTGTGACTCCGCAGCCGCCCTCTGTTCTTTCGTCAAACGCGAATGTGCCGTGATCGACGTATCCACCGGCGCAAAGGGATCCGCGTTCTCCGTCGCCGACGCCGAACTCTCCAAATCCTTCTGCGACTGTACCGGCATCAAGGCCGCCATCGTTCCGCCCGCTTCCGCCATCGAAGAAGCCACCCCTTGCTGCGTCAATTCCATCGTCTTTTTCTGCAAATCGCGCGCCTTCGCCAGAAATACTTCGCTCTCCTCCGCGCGCCCGCTGTTCAGCAAAATTCGTCCCAAATCCACATACGCCCGCCGGATCTGGTAGTTCGATCGCGCCTCGTCGCTCCCTGTCAGCACCACGGCCTTCCGAAAGTCCTCTTCCGCCGTCTTCATATCTTCCCGCGCATACGCGTTCAATCCCAGATACAGCCACGGCTCCGGCCCATCGGGATTCACGCTGATCGCCGCGTTCAGGTATTTGTCGGAGACCGCATAGTCACGGTCCTCTGCCGTCAGAAAGCCCATCAAATAATTCGCCAGATAGTCCTTCGGATAGATTTCCAGTTCCTTGGTAAATTCCGCCCGCACTTCCGGCGTAGCCTTCCATTCGTTGATCGCCAGTTGTACCAGCCCAAGAAAATAGTGCGCGTGCGGCGTCCGTGGATCCAGCGCAATCGCTCGCCGAAACTCACCCGCCGCCTTCGGCATCTCGCCGCCGTCGCGATACGCCCTTCCGAACAGCACGTGCAGCGAACCGCTGTCTCCCTCCGTCTGCACCATCCTCGCGAACACCGCGTCCGCTTTTTGTTTCTGCGCTGCATCGCGTGACTGCAGGTAGCACATCCCCAGCGAATATTCCGTCTCCAGGTCCGCAGTGCCCTCCAAATCGACGGCCCGCGACAGCATCTCCGCCGCCCGTGCGAATTCCTGTTTTTTCACTAACGCCAGTCCCTCCACCTTCAGCGCTCGCACATTGTTCGGGTCCTTCTCCAGCGCCTTCTCGGCTTCTGCAATCGCCTCCGTGGGCCGGTTCCCGTCCAGTTCGGCGATGGCCAAATCCACCCGCGCATCCGGCACGTCTTCAAAATCCAGCGCTCGCAGGTAGATTTCGCTGGCCTGTGGGAACGCCCCTTCGATCAGACGCAGCTGCCCCAGTTCCCGCAGCGTTAGCGCAATCAAAGCTGCGTTCGCCTCCGCGACAGCCGCTGGGCTCCCACCACGCTTTGCCGCCTCGGCCGCGTCCAGCCGTTTACGCAGCTCCGCCTCTGCTGGCGTCGCTTTCTTCGTACTAGCTTGGGGTTTGCCCGCCACGCGCGGCGCTTCCGTCGTTTGTGGCCACGCACTGGCAGCAATGCACGCCGCGACATAGCAAATCAGTAGACTCGCTCTTAGAAACGATAAAGCGCGGGCTTTGCAACAGACTGACAAGAAGTTCGATTTCAGGGAAGCCACTATGAAGATCGCTAAAATAGACTCCTATTGAAAGATAAACGGCGGAGCTTGAGTTTTCAAGCTCCGCCGCGGGTTGACTTACGTTTTTACAGTCCAGCGTTGCTTAGAACGTGAACCGCAGCGTGTACTGAATTTGACGCCCGGGTTGTACCGTTGAGGCTTGGCCAAATCCCCCCTGCGCGCCGTTTGCTGAGCTGATCACGTTGTTGGTCGGGGAGCATAGTTGCTGCGTCGCGCCGCACAGGATATTGGCGGCGGTAAACCCGCTGTTCTCAAGGTTCGGGCCGTTGCCGAGGAAGTTCGCATGGTTGAACAGATTGAAGAAGTCCAGGCTGAACTTGATGCGGAAGCGCTCGCGGAAGGTCCAGTTCTTCGCCAGTTGCATGTCCACGTTGCGGAAATCGGGACCGAAGCAGTAGCCGCGTGGCTCGTCGCCCACGGTGCCGATTGTGTATCCCACCAGTGTGAATGCAGCGGGGTTAAAAATCTGGTCCCCACTCACGCCCGAGTTGCAACCTACGCCCGGCACGATATTCGGCCGGTTGTTCTGGTTGAATCCCGAACCTTGCAGTGAGTTCAGAGGCCCGGTGACGTTGTTCACCGAACCACTGCCCGCGCCGTTCGCAAACACCGTGGTCGATGCGCCGCTCGCTATGTTAATGATGCTGTTGAGCTCCCAACCGCCCACCGTCTGCTGCACCAGGTTGCTGTGATTCGCTAGCTTGGGCAGATAGAACACTTCGTTAGCCACAAACACGTGCGGCCGGTTGATGTCCGTATTTCCTTTGTCTAGCGCGTAATCGGACTGGTCCGTCACCGCCTGGGAGTTTACGCTGCCGGACGAGTTATCCAGCTGCACGTTGCCGATCGAATGCGAGTACGTGTAAGCAACCTGGAAACTCGAGAAATTGCTTAGTCGTGACCGGAACAGCACCTGTAACGAGTGATAGTCCGCTTTCCCGTTGTGCTCGAACTCGAGGATACTCCCGAAGTTGCCCGCCGGACGGAATGCGTTTAGCGTATTGCCGCTCGCAAAGGCCGATTGGACCCAGTCCGCTTCCGGTACCGCGTTGGCGTCGATACCGGAGGTCAGGTGGATGCCGCTGTTGCCCACATAGCCGATCTGCAATGCGGCGTTATGGAAGAGTTCTCTCTCTACGGAGAGGTTCCACTGCCAGCTATTGGGAATGACTGCTCGCGGATTTTCCGCACCGCTCGGCGATACCGACGGGCTGGAAAGCGGCGTCGCCGTCTCCAGCGTCCGGATGTCCGTCGCCGAGATTTCGAACGGCGAGGTGAACGCCAGTTGCTCCAACAAGCCTACCGGTTCGCGCTGAAAAAATTGCCCGACGCCAGCGCGTACCGCCGTCTTGCCGTCGCCTCTCACATCCCAAGCCACGCCCAGTCGCGGGGCAATCGCGTGGTTGTTGTTGTTCACTAGGGCGCGGTTCGGGCCCGGTGTGCCGTTGGATAGCGGCAGGGTAATGCCCAGCGTCGCGAGTTGCGCCGCGGCTGCCGCGCAAGGCGAGGTCCCCGGCACGATGATCACGCCGTTGCAAGCGTCAGATGGATTTGTCGCCGCTTCAGTCGCGCTGTAGTCCGCCAGGCTCCACGACGCCCAGTTGTTGTCGCCCGAGTACGGTTCACGCAAGAACGACCACCGAAACCCATAATTGAAGGTTACGTTGCGGCGAATCTTCCAGCTATCGCCCACGTACCACTCGAAATCGTGCCAGTGCACGAGCGCCGTGGCGTTAATGTTCTTTTCCGTCGTCACGTACTCCTGTCCAGGATAAAGCAGGTTGGCCAACTGGTTGCCCAAGGCCACACCCACCGGCTGCCCCTGGTTCGTCGCACAGCCCGGAGTCGCGCTGGGGCACAGGTTCAGACCGCCGTTCGAGTAGTTAAACGCCGGCTGGTCCGATCCCCCCGCGCCGTCTTCAATCTTGGCGTTGGTGCTGTAATACGCTCCCACCTTGAAAATGTGGTTGCCTTGAACCTTGGATACGTTGTCTTGCAGGGCATAGAGGTCTTCATGGTTTCCGTACGGTGCGATATTCCACATCGTCTGGCCGCTGCCGTACGGTGACAACCCTCCCCACACTGCGCCGGCGTTACCGAAGGTATCCGTCTGCTTCAAGGATGAGGGCCACGCCGTCGGCACCGCCGCGTTGATCATTGGCACCACGCTCGCTTCCGTACCCGAAAGCGATGTGATGATCGCGTTGTGACCATACCCGAACTCCACGTCGTTGATTAGCGTATTGCTGATCTGCGTCGTCAGTTTCGCCATCACGCTCTTGGACGGCTGGCTCCAGTCGGAGTTGATCGTCGGAAATTGCGAAACGCCCCAGAATGCTGTGTTATCCGGTCCCGGGCTTACCCACGAATCGTTCGTGTACCGGAAAGTGATGCGATTCTTCTTCGTCACATCGTAATCCGTGCGGATATTCCACTCGCTCCATTTCGGCGCCAGGTTCTCCGACGCCGCCCAATTGTCGCCGTTGCGAAGCGTTTCATTCGGCAGAGGATAGAACTTCGAGATCAACAGTCCCGCCGGATCCGGATTCGCGATGACGAACGGATTCGCGCCTTGCTGCGCCACCGGAATCAGCGATTGATAGGTCGCCGAGCCCACTGGTCCCACCCATTCCGCCGGCTGCGTTGCGCCGCATTGATCCGTCGCTACCGTTCCTGAGGGATTCGCCGCAGTGGGCGCCACCGCGCCGGAAAAGTTCTGACTGAAGTCTCCACCCAATTCGGCGGCCGTCGGTTCGCACGCGGCCACCGACTGCCCGCGGATTTCACGATTCCATTCCTGGTTCCAGAAGAAGAATAGGTGATCCTTCCAGACCGGCCCCGACACGTGATAACCCCAGTCGTTCCGTCGTTCTTCCGCTTTACCAGTGCCGTTTAAGTTTGAGAAATAGTCATTCGCGTCCAGTTTGTCATTGCGGCCCGCGTAGAAAAACCCGCCGTGAAACTGGTTTTCGCCCGACCGCGTCGTGATGCTGATGATCGCGCCCGCCGCCTGCCCGTATTCCGGCCCGTACGAGTTGCGAATCATCTTGAATTCCGCGATGGCATCCACGGAGGGATAGACAAGAATGGTGCGCCCAGAACCCACGTCGTTGTTGTTCACCCCGTCCACCAGGAACAGGTTGTAGTTGTACGGGTTGCCGTTGACCGAAAAATCCGCGCCGCCCTGCAGTCCTTTGTCGCGACTGTCAAAGCTGTTCGCCGCCGACACTCCCGGGGAGAGCGTTACCAGTCCCATGAAGTTCTCGCCGTTTAGCGGCAGTTCCCGCACCTGCGTACCGGATACCACTTCGCCCACTTCCGCCGAGGTCGTCTGCACCTGCACGTCGCTCGCCTCGACGGTCATCGTCTCCGTCACCGCGCCCACCGTCAACTGTATGTTGGCCTCGGTAACCGTTGACGTGTGTACCTCGACGTTTTTCGAAATGAACTCTTTGAACCCCGCCTGCTTGACCCGCAGGTCGTACACGCCGATCGGCAACTGCGCGAAGGTATACACGCCAGACTCACTCGTCGTCGTCGAGTCCGAGGCATTGGTTCCCAGGTTCCGGTAGCTTACCGACGCGCCCGCGATGGCCGCCCCGCCCTGGTCCGTCACCGTGCCCGTGATCGTGCCCGAATACTGCTGGGCGTGCGCCGCGAAGGGCACCGCCGCCACTAGCAGCAAGACCGCTAGACATGCGCGAACCAGTCTCCGCTCCGCCACGCTGCGCCACAAAGTAATTAGTTTCATGCCATCCACCTCGAGAGTTTTTTCAAAACCACCGAACACAATTTTTCGATTCTTGCGCGGCAAGCCTCGACGACTGCTTCCCTGCCCGCTTGGCCCGCATTTCTGTTGGAAACCGAGAAAGACAACAACCCCTTTGCTGCCTCGACTCTCGACGTAATGCTTTTGAATTAGTCCTTATATAAACGTGTTAGAACCGCTTGTCAAGCAGAAATAATGATATTCTAAACCACAAATATGGTTATTCTTGTTTGCCGCCTTCCCCGCCTCGCTCAACCGCCTCCTTCCCGCCTCAGGCCCGCTCCTGCCGTACCCCGAAAACCGCCTAAATGGTCTCCAGCAACACGCCGCGCGGGTACGGCTCTCTTCTGCCCCTTTATCTTGACCTGGGCGCTAGGATTTCCACCCCCTCGGCTCGGCTGACCTCAGACTGAAGACCATAAAATATTGATTCCAATCAGCATATTTATAAATCAACCGTCCCCGTAACCCACGAGCAACGGTCATCCCGCGAGCAGCCGAGCGCGCGGCGCGAGTCGCCACAAAACCACGGCGCGCCTCCCCGCGAGTGACCCCACACAGTGAGGATAAGTCCTTTCTTTTGCTAGCGATGAAGCTATGTCCCAAAACGCCATTTTTAACCCCCATAGAATGATAACGATACAAATTGCTCCCCGCGCAACCCCTTTGATTTGATAACGATATGAAATACCCTACGCACACCCCCAGCATCCCCAGCCGGTGACAAATTCACCCTCCGGCGGCAATGTCCTCCGCGAATGCCTCCTACGCTGTTGGATACGTTTCGCGCTAGAATGCTGGCGTCCAGCCGCTGGGCTACTGGCGTGAGGAACAAGAAACCGTAAACGCTGTGATGAGGAAAAAAGAATCCGGTGCGGCGCACGAACCCAAGGTCACGCTAAAGACCATCGCGGAGTTGCTCGGCCTGACGCCGGGCACCGTTTCCGCCACGCTGAATAATTCGGCTGCCGCGCGCTCCATCTCCGAGCGCACCAAGCAGCGTATCTTTCAGGCGGCCAAGGAATTAAATTACCGGCCGAACTATTTCGCGCGCTCCCTGCGCCTGCAGCGCACCTACACCATTGGCGTCATCGCCGAAGAGATCGGCGACGCCTACGGCGCCATGGTCATCAGCGGCGTCGAAGAATACCTGCGCAAGAATAATTATTTTTTCCTGACGGTGATCCACCGCCACGACCCGCTGCTGCTGCAAGCCTATTCGCAGTTGCTGCTGGAGCGCGGCGTCGAAGGTTTTATCACCACGGACACGTCCATCACGGAAAAACCACCATTGCCCACGGCGGCGGTAGCGGGGCACGAACGCGTCGAAGGCGTCACCAACATTACGCTGGACCATAAACTGGCGGCGCGCCTCGCGCTGCGGCATTTGCTGGAATTGGGGCACGAAGAAATTGCTTTCCTCAAGGGCCATCCCAGCAGTTCCGACTCTGCTGCGCGTTGGAGCAGCATCTGCGAAATTGCCGCGGAACTGGGCATCCGCATACGCCCGGAACTGACGGTGCAGATTGACAGCACGGTGTCTACGCCAGAGCTTGGCTATCCCTTCGCGAAGCAATTGCTGGCGCGCCGCCAGCCCTTCACCGCGCTATTTGCCTATAACGATGTTTCGGCCATCGGCACCATCTGGGCGTTTCGCGAAGCAGGCCTGCGCATTCCCGAGGATATTTCGGTGGTGGGCTTCGACGATACCCCGGGCGCGGCGTACGCCAACCCCGGATTGACCACGGTGCGCCAGCCGCTGCAGCGGATGGGGCAAATCGCGGCGCAATGCGTGATCGATCAGATCGAAGGCGTCGCGGAGTACGTTCCGGAAATTGCCATTGAGCCGGAATTGGTGGTGCGCGCGTCGACCGGGCCCGCGGCGTCGCTGTTCGGCCGCGCGCGATTGGACGAATTAAACAGCTTGTCGTCGGATTGATTGGTTTCAGGCAGGTTCGAGTCTCCTCCCTGCGCAGATGTAAAGTGCGCCATAGGTCTGGGTGCGGAGGGGAAAGGCGCACAGACTGAAGTCTGTGCTACAAAAACCTTTCGCAGCGTTCGCGTCTCCCTGAATTGATTTCGGTTTTCCTTTCTTCCACACTAAGTCGTGCGCGTCAAAAAATTTCACAGACATACGTGGGCGTCAGCTTCCCTGGTGGCGAGGGCACGCATCGTTGCATTCGCCGTGGTGTGCTTGCTCTGGTTTGCTGCGCCGCGCACAACCTGCGCGCAGCTTTCTACCGACGATCATCTTGCGGATCCAGGGTTCTGGCCGACACAGAAGGGCGTGGCCCGCAGTGAATATGTTGGTGCGGCGGCCTGCGCGTCGTGTCATCCGTCCAAGGCTGCTGAACAAAAAACTACGCCGATGGCGAATGCTGCGCTGTGGGCGGCGCAGTCGGGGATTTTGCACAAGCACGCGAAACTTGATTTTGTTTTCGGAGATTACCACTACGAATTGAAGACCGCCGACGGGCAAACCAGCTACACGGTGACGGACGGTCATCGCACGCTGACTTATCCGCTGCTGTGGGCGTTTGGCATTGGCCGCGTCGGGCAGTCTTACCTATTCAAAAAAGAGGACGGCAATTTTTATGAAGCGCGGGTGACGTTCTTTGCGCCGCTGGACAATCTGGAGTTCACCCCGGGACGAGCCCTGATCTCCGCGAAAGACTTGGACGAGGCAATGTACCGCCCAGTAGCGGCTTCGGAAGTGGCGAATTGTTTTGCATGTCACACCACCGCTTCCAATACCGGCGGGCCGCTGGACGAAAAGAATCTTATTGCCGGGGTGAGTTGCGAAGCGTGTCACGCGGCGGGCGCAAAACACGTGGCGGCTATGCAAGCGGCGAAGCTGGCCGGCATTACGGAGAGCGGCTCGCACACCATTTTCAATCCTGCGCAGTTAAAACCCGCGGACTCCGTGGATTTTTGCGGTGCGTGCCACGGCACGTTCTGGGATGTGAAGCTGGCGGGAATCAAAGGTCCATCGACGTCGCGCTCGCCCCCGTTTCGGCTGGAGCAGAGCAAGTGCTGGGGCAAGGGCGATGCGCGGCTGACGTGCATGGGCTGCCACGATCCGCACAAGCAACTGGTGACGGACGATGCCGAGTATGACCACATTTGTCTGAGCTGCCATGTGAATGTGCCGCAGGCGAAGAGGACGGCGGAGCATCCGGGCGCGGCGTGTCCGGTGAAGAGGGAAAATTGCGCGTCGTGCCATATGCCCAAGGTGTATGTGCCGGAGATGCACGACAATTTTACGGATCATCGCATTCGTGTTGCGCGGGCGGGCGAGGCGTATCCGGAATAGTTGATCCTTCAGGGGCTAAGTCCCAATCGGGAGGTACGGCTTACGGCCGGACTGAAGTCCGGCCCTCCCAAATAGCTAAATCGATTGGGGAGTGATGAGGGCGGCGCCGCCGGCGATGCCGGAGTCTGCGCCGTAGTGGGCTACGAGTAGGGGAATTTCGGAGGAGCGGGAGTTTACGGCGTGACGGGACAGGCGTTCGCGGAGCTCGGGGAAGAAGGGGTGGAGCATGGCGGCTACGCCGCCGCCGATGATGAGCACGTCGGGGTCGAGAAAGTCGACGGTGTTGGCCAGCCAGAAGGCCAGGAGTTCGACGGTTTCTAACAAAATTCCGCGAGCGACAGTGTCTCCCTCGGTGCTGGCTTGGCCGACCATTTCGCTGGACACCACGCCACCGTTTTTTTGCGCTAGCGCTTGCAGGGCCGACGACCTAGCGGGTTCGGCGGCGAGCTTGGCTTGGGCGCGCCGGGCAATTGCGGGGCCGGCGGCTAGTATCTCGATGCAGCCGCGTTTGCCGCAGCCGCAGACCGGGCCTTGATAGTCGATGCTGACGTGGCCGCCTTCAGCGGCAGCGCCGGTGCGGCCGTGATAGATGCGACCATCAAAGAGGATACCGGTGCCGATACCAGTGCCGACGCAGGTGTAAAAAACAATTTTGCAGCCGCGTCCCGCGCCCCACAAATATTCGGCGAGCGCGGCGGCGTTGGCGTCGTTATCGATTTTCACGGGCACGTTGTAACGCCGCGAAATTTCCGCCGCCAGGGGAAAGTTGCGCCAGCATTTCAGATTAGGAGGATTCACCACCACACCGGTGGAGGGATCGAGCGGCCCGGGAGCGCAGATGCCGATACCGCGCATGGTGGCGCGTGCTTCGGGATACTCGGCGAAGAGCGCATCAATGGCGGCGGTAACGGAGGCCAGTCCCGCGGCGGCGTCGGCGTTCGCCACCATGGGCTTGCGCAGGCTGGCAACGATGCGCCCGTGGGAATCCACGATTCCGGCGGCGAC
>Ga0302325_10025519_pt1 | contig 12283 bp, 12 predicted proteins | sample Palsa_T0_2_FD_201948 | JGI IMG/M metagenome (GOLD analysis project Ga0302325, IMG submission 201948) | Peat permafrost microbial communities from Stordalen Mire near Abisko, Sweden - Palsa_T0_2 | ecosystem: Environmental > Terrestrial > Soil > Palsa > Peat permafrost | place: Sweden: Abisko...
CTGCATTTTCAGTGCAGTGCTCTACCAACTGAGCTACCTGGGCGCCCGCTTGCGCAAAGCCCGCTGAGCGGAGATTGCGCAAGCGCGCGGTTATAGAGGCTCGGTTTCCGGCTGTCCAGAAAGAGGCCGGACAGTGACCGTCATCCTGAGGTGGCCGCGAAGCGGCCCTCGAAGGATGCGGCCCGGAGCGCTGGGCCGTCGCCCCAGCGAAATCGGGCTTGCCCGATTTCGAACTTCAACATTTTCCAAGTCGGCAATAGCCGACTTGGTTGGCTCGCTCCGCTCGCACCTCAGGGTGACGGTGAACGATTAGTCCGCCGCGTCACCGTCCTCGTCGCGGCGCTCGTCTTCTTCCTCGTCTTCGGTCACCGGCGCCGCATAGACGCCGGAAAGCCAGCGGTTGAGGTCGACGTCGGCGCAGCGCCGCGAGCAGAACGGGCGGAATGCCGCGACAATGGGCTTGCCGCAGATCGCGCACTTGCCGCGTTGAAGGTCACTCATGAACGAAATATGGGACGCAAGCCGAGCGGCGCCAACCTTGTTTGCTCGTCATGGCTAGGTATAGCCGTTCGAAGAACGGCGTCGCTTCGCTCGCCTATGTCCCGGCCATCCACGACTTTGGCGGAACTGGAGCTAAAAGACATGGATGCCCGCGACGAGCGCGGGGATGACGATCGAGGGTATGCGCCAGCCTGCATCCGCCCCCGCTACGCGGGGGCGGAGTGGCTTACAGCGCGTTGAGCCAGCCGAAATGGATCGGGTAGCCTTCACCGCCGAGCAGCGTCACTGTTTCGTAGAGCGGCAGCCCGACGATGTTGGAAAACGAGCCGACGATTTTGACGATGAAAGATCCAGCGATGCCCTGGGCGGCATAGCCGCCGGCCTTGCCGCGCCATTCGCCGGAGGCGAGATAGGCCTCGATGTCCTCGTCCGACAGCCGCTTGAAGCGCACGCGCGTTTCCACGTGACGCTGGCGGAACGTCTCCTTCGGCGTCACCAGGCAGACGGCGGTATGGACGCGATGGTTGCGGCCGGAGAGGAGCCGCAAGCACTGCGCCGCCTCGTCGAGCAGCTCCGCCTTCGGCAGGATGCGCCGGCCGACGGCGACCACGGTGTCGGCGGCAAGCACGAAGGCGCCTTTGAGCTCTTCGTCAAGCCGCACCATGGCGAGCGCCGTCTCGGCTTTGCTGCGCGCGAGCCGTGTGGCGCAGGCGCGCGGCAGCTCGCCCCGCTTCGGCGTCTCGTCGATGTCGGCCGGGCGCAGTGCATCGGGCTCGATGCCGGCCTGGTTGACGAGCGCCAGGCGGCGTGGCGAGCCGGAGGCAAGCACGAATTTCGGGCGGCCGATCATTTGAACCGGTAGGTGATGCGGGCCTTGGTCAGATCGTAAGGCGTCATCTCAACCAGCACCTTGTCTCCGGCAAGGACGCGGATGCGGTTCTTGCGAATGCGGCCCGCGGTGTGCGCGATGATCTCATGGTCGTTTTCGAGTTTGACGCGGAACGTGGCGTTCGGAAGTAATTCCGTCACGACACCGGGAAATTCCAGAAGTTCTTCCTTCGTCATTCGCTGCCCGGACCACAGGGGTAGGCGGCCGCGACGCGCCCGAAATCGCAGCCGAAATCGGCGCGGAACCTAGCGGATGACGGGCCATTCCACAACGCCTTACCCTCCCACTGCTTTCACTCATTGCCCCGGCGCGGGCCGGCGAAGCGCTCGCGCAGCCGAGCCACAAGCTGGTCGCGTACCGCGCGATACGCATCGAGTCGCTGCTCGCGGCTGCCTTCGGTGTCGGTCGGATCCGCCGTCGGCCAGTATTCGACGTCGACGGCGCTGGTGCGGGTGATCTCCAGCGCCCGGTGATGGGCCTCCGGCGCAAGCGTGATGATGAGGTCGAAATTGAGCCCCTCTATCTCGTCAAGCTCCTCGAAGGTGACCGGCTTGTGCCGCGAGATATCGACGCCGATCTCGGCCATCACGGCGACGGCGAACGGGTCGAGCTCGCCTTTGCGCACGCCGGCGGAGCCGACATAGATCGCGCGGCCGAACATCTGCGCAAAAAGCCCGGCGGCGATGGGCGAGCGCACGGAATTGAGCCCGCAGGCAAACAGCACCGCCAGTGGCTGCGTCGCGGTTCGCGTCGGGGACGCCGGCATCGCGGCTCCTCACCCCTTCCAATGCAGGACCGTGACCAGCGTGAACAGCCGCCGCGCGGTGTCGAAATCGAGCTCCACCTTGCGCTTGAGCCGCTCCATCAGGATGCGCGAGCCCTCGTCGTGCAGCGAGCGGCGCGCCATGTCGAGCGCTTCGATGCGGTCGGGCGTCGCCCCGCGGATCGCCGCGTAATAGCTGTCGCACACCGTGAAATAGTCCTTCACGATGCGGCGGAACGGCGCCAGCGACAGCAGGTGCGCAATCACCGGCTTGCCGTCGGCAAGACGGATATCGAAAACCAGGCGGCTGCCGTCGATGGCGAGGTTGAGCGCGTAGGGCCCACCGTCATGCCCGCTCGGCCGGAACGAATTGTCCTCGATGAGATCGTAGATCGCGACCGCGCGCTCGTGCTCGACGTCGCGACTCGCCCGCCCGATTGAGGATTCGTCGAGCGTCACCGCCGCGAGACGGCCGCTTTTGCCTTTGTCGCGATCGCCGGGCGCCATCAGAGCACGATCCGGAAAAAGTCCGCCCCGGATTTGATCCGGGGTGGGAAACGGTTTCCCGCCTTCGCGAAGCCCGCTTCCACCTACGCGTTCCGCGCTTCGGCGGACTTAATATCCTCCGTAGTTCGCGAAGCGAGCGTAGGGGGATCGGCGGGCGAAGGGAGGTCCGAAAAGATCATGCTCCACTCTATCTGTTGAGCCGGATGGCGACGGAGCGGGCATGCGCCTGCAACCCCTCCGCCTCACCGAGCGCGATCGCCGCGCCGGCCAGCGCGCGCAACTGTTCCGGCCCGCATTTGAGGATCGAGGTGCGCTTGAGGAAATCGAGCACGCTTAGCCCCGAGGAGAAACGCGCCGAGCGCGCCGTCGGCAGCACGTGGTTGGTTCCGGCGACGTAATCGCCAATCGCCTCCGGCGTGTGGGCGCCAAGAAAGATCGCGCCGGCGTTACGGATGCCGCGGGCGAGAAGCTCGGCGTCGGCGGCGACGATTTCGAGGTGCTCGGGGGCGATGGCATCGACCAGCGGGCGCGCCGCGTCGAGGCTCTCCACCACGATGACGGCGCCGAAATCGCGCCACGAGGCGCCGGCGATTTTGCCGCGGGCGAGCTTCGGCAGCGCGCTTTCGACCGCGCGCTCGACCGCGCCGGCAAGTTTCTCGTCGTCGGTGATGAGGATCGCTTGCGCGCTCCCATCATGTTCGGCCTGCGCCGACAGATCGGCGGCGATCCAGTCGGCGTTTCCGGTCGCGTCGGCGAGGATCAGCACTTCCGACGGGCCGGCGATCATGTCGATGCCGACTTTGCCGAACACGATACGCTTGGCGGCGGCGACGTAAGCGTTGCCGGGCCCGACGATCTTGGCGACCGCGGCGATGGTCGCGGTGCCGTAGGCGAGCGCCGCGATCGCCTGCGCCCCGCCGACGCGGTAAATCTCGTCGATGCCGGCAATCTTCGCCGCCGCCAGCACGAGCGGCGGGATGACGCCGCCAGGCGCCGGCACGGTCATGACGAGACGCGGCACGCCGGCGACTTTGGCCGGCACGGCATTCATCAGCACCGAGGACGGATAAGCCGCGGTGCCGCCCGGCACATAGAGCCCGACCGCCTCGATCGCGGTCCAGCGCGAGCCGAGCTCGACGCCGAGCGCGTCGGTGAAGCGGTCGTCCTGCGGCATTTGCCGGCGGTGAACAGCCTCGATGCGGTCGCGGGCAAAGTTGAGTGCATCGAGCGCGCCGCGCACGCACGCCGCGACCGCCGCGGCGATCTCGCCTTGCGTCACTTTGAGCCCGGCAGCGGCGAGATCGAAGCCATCGAATTTTTGCGTGTAGTCGGCGAGCGCCCGGTCGCCGCGGGCGGCGACATCGGCGACGATGGCGCGGACCACGGCCTCGACGTCGGCCGAGACTTCACGCTTGGTATCGAGAAAAGCGCGAAATCTTTCCGCAAAATCGGCGGCGCGTGTGTCGAGGCGGATGGCCATTGATGATGCCTTGTGCGCAGTGCGGCGACGCGTATCAGGTCTCTTTTATTATAACAATTCTAATCTTATCGGCTCGCGGGTTTTCTGATTGACAAACGATCCGCCGTTCACCAATTCCTCGTATATCCCCCGTTAGCTAAGGGCGGCGACAAGCCCTGTGCCGGTCATGACAACAAACGCGCCCGCAAAACTGAGCTCGATACTGCTCGCGTCTATCTTTGTTCTCAGCGTCGGTGTCGCGCGCGCCGACGAGCCGGTGATGCTGTCGCTCACCATCAAGGATCATCAGTTCGAGCCCGCCGAAGTGCACGCGCCGGCGGGAAAGCCGATTGCGTTCACCGTCAAGAATCTCGGCTCAATCGCTGCCGAGTTCGAAAGCGACACGCTGCACGTCGAGAAAGTGATCCCGCCGGGCGGCGAGGCGACCGTGTACGTGCGGCCGCTCGCGCCCGGGCGCTACAATTTCTTCGACGATTTCCACCATGCGACTAAAGGTTCTCTGGTCGTGCCATGAGGTGCCCGTGCTGCCGTCTTTGGTGATTGTCTTTCGCGAGGTGTTCGAGGCCGGCCTGATCGTCGGCATCGTCATGGCGGTGACGTCCGGCGTCGCCGGGCGCGGCCGCTGGATCGCCGGCGGCGTCGCCGCCGGCATATTGGGCGCCTGCGCGGTGGCGGTGTTTACCGGCGGTCTGTCGCAATTGTTCGGTGGCGCCGGCCAGGAACTGTTCAACGCCTGCATCCTCGGCTTCGCCGTGCTCATGCTAGGCTGGCACAATGTGTGGATGGCTCGCCACGGCCGCGAGCTCGCCGCCGAAATGCGCGCCGCCGGCGAAGCCGTCGTCGACGGCTCGAAGTCGCTCGCGGCGCTCGCCGTGGTGGTGACGATCGCCGTGCTGCGCGAGGGCTCGGAGGTCGCGCTGTTTCTCTACGGCGTCGCCGCCGCGGAAGGCGGCGCCAGCGTCGGCATGCTGATCGGCGGCGTGATCGGGCTCATTCTCGGCTCGCTGGTTTGTCTGTTGACCTATCTCGGCCTCGTGACCATCCCGACGCGGTATCTGTTCGGCGTCACCTCAACGCTGATTGCCTTGTTGGCCGCGGGCATGGCGGCGCAGGCGATCGCCTTCCTCCAGCAGGCCGACATTCTCACCGCCTTCGACCAGACGGTGTGGGATACGTCGTGGATCCTCAGCGACGAAAGCTGGCTCGGGCGGGCGCTGCACACGCTGATCGGCTACGTCGATCAACCGACCGCCATGCAGCTCATCGTCTATGCGGCAACGCTTGCCGCCATCATAGGGCTGATGAAGTTGTTCGCGGTGCCGCCGGTGCAACGGCCGCGCACGGCGTGAGCGCGTCATTCCAGAAGCCGCGAAGCGGCTGTTCGGAATCTATAACCACAATCCCGGCAGAATCTTCACCAATCGTGATTATGGATTCCGGGCGCCGGCCTTCGGCCGGCCCCGGAATGACGAGTTACGCGATCTTCGTCCTGGCGGTGAAGTGATCGGGGCGGGCGACCGCCGCGTAAACCTCGCCCAGATCGACCAGCTCGGCCTCCAAGCACTCGACTTCGAGACGAATTGCGCCGCCGCCGGAGAAGGTCAGCGTCACCGCGCCGGCGGGTGCATCGCGCTCGGCGAATTCGACCGCCAGCAGATTGAGCGTCGCGTCCTTGTCGGTCTGATCGAGACCGCGGCACTTGCAGCCGATGACGCGTTCGAACCGCAGCGCCGTGCGGCAACGCCGATAATCCGGCGAATTGTCATTGTTCTTGACGATCTTGGCGCTGCCGGAATCGACCGCATTCATCCAGTCGAAGCGATTGAGCGCCACCACGAAACGATGCTCGCGCGGCTGCCAGAAGATGTCGGCGACTTTGACCAGGGCGTCCTGCACATGGGCGGAAACGACCTCGATGTCGTCCTTGTCGAGGGCGACGAGTTTAAGTTCCTCCATAGTCGCGTCCCGTCCCCGGCGTGTTTCTGTCTGTTCCGAACGTAGGAAGGGCGCAACGCCGCCGCAAGGCCCCGGACCGCGCAGTGGCAACGCCGGCGCCGCGTTCCTGTGTGCGCTGCACGCGTGCCGCTTGCGCAAAGCCGGCCGCCGCCGTCGAGCGCGCGCATCGCACGGCAAAACATTCAGATGCCCGGCGATCAACGATTGCCCCTTCGATCAGGCAAAGTTCGATTTGCGTCCGGCCCGATAGGTTGCTAAGAACCCATCCAACAATACTGATTGTTAACTTGCCTTGCCCTAAGTGCAGGCGCGTCTGCGGACCCTTGCTACGATCCTCATGACCTCACCCCAATCTGATGAGTGTTCTTCCACCCCCGCTAAGTGATACAAGTTGCCTTTCTTGAAAGGGAGGATTTATGGCTAAGAAGTCAAAGAAGCGGCGCGCTTGGACGGCGACCGAAGTTCGCGAACTGAAGACGCTGGCAAAAAAGAAAACCGCTGCGGCGAGAATTGCCAAAAGGTTGCGCAGGACCGAGGGCGCCACGCGGCAAAAGGCGTTCAGCATCGGACTGTCGCTCGACTCCCGTTCCTGAATTTTTTTCAGCAACGAAACTTTCGATTTTTGATCGCGCCGGCTGCCACAGCTCCGGCGCGCTGCCGCGTGGGCGTATTGTCGGCGCGCCGAGCCGCTGCGGCGACCCGCCAGCGGCGGCCTTGCTTTATCCGATTAGGAAAGATATCCGAGCCGCGGCGGCCTGACGGGGTGCGGTGGATTTGAAGTTCCTTCAATCGAGCGGTAAGCTCATGAGGACCTTCCAATCCGAAAACCCCACTGGAATCATTATTTTACTAGGATCGCTTGCTTTCGAAATTCGCCCGAAAGCTGCCGTAACCACGTGCGAATTTCGCAAGCGGACACCGGCCGAAAAGTGGGCCCAATCGTGATATGACACCGGGTATGGTGGTAGGGACTTTTTGATGACCCAGCTTCCACGCCCGCCGCGGCAGCAGCCGGCGAGTTCCGAACTTGCCGCCGCGCTTAACTCCTGCCGCCGCGCTTTCCTTGCCGTCGCGCTATTCAGCGGCATGAGCAACATTTTGATGCTCACCGGCGCGCTGTTCATGCTGGAAATCTATGACCGGGTGCTGCCGAGTCGCAGCGTGCCGACTTTGGTCGCGCTGTTGATCCTCGCCGCCGGGCTTTACGCCGCGCAAGGTTTCATCGACGCGATCCGTAGCCGCATTCTGCTGCGTGTCGGGACGAGCCTCGACGAAGCGCTGAGTCTCCGTGTCTACGACGCCATCGTGCGGCTGCCACTCAAGATCGGCGGCAAGAGCGAAGGCGCGCAGCCGAGCCGCGATCTCGACACCGTGCGCGGGTTTCTTTCCGGCGCCGGCCCGGCCGCCCTGTTCGACCTGCCGTGGATGCCGGTCTACCTCGCCATCTGCTTTTTGTTCCACACCTATATCGGGCTCACCGCGCTCGCCGGCGCGATCATCCTGGTCACGCTGACCGTCCTGACCGAAGTACGGACGCGGCAACCGACCCGCAGCGCTACGCAATTCGCCATGGCGCGCAACGCGCTCCTGGAGGCGAGCCGGCGCAATGCCGAGGCGCTCACCGCCATGGGCATGACCGGGCGCATCGCGCGCCGCTGGAACGATCTCAACCGCAATTATGTGGCCGCGAGCGGCCACGCCGGCGACGTCGCCGGTGGGCTCGGCGCCGCCTCGAAGATTTTGCGGCTGTTGCTGCAATCGTCCATCCTCGCGGTCGGCGCGTGGCTGGTGATCCATGGGGAATCGACGCCGGGCATCATCATAGCCGGCTCGATCCTCGGCGCGCGAGCGCTGGCGCCGGTCGATCTCGCCATCGCCAATTGGCGCGGCTTCGTCGCCGCGCGGCAGAGTTGGCAGCGGCTGGCGCGGCTGCTCGGACACCTGCCGGCGCGCACCGAGCCGATGCCGCTGCAACCGCCGACGAAGACGCTGGTCGTGCACAACGCCGCGGTCAGTCCGCCCGGCGAGCACAAGATCGTCTGCCAGGACGTCAACTTTTCGCTCGCGGGCGGCAAGGCGCTCGGCGTCATCGGCCCGACCGCCTCGGGCAAGTCGTCGCTGGCGCGCATGCTGGTGGGGGTGTGGACGCCCCTGCGCGGCAGCGTTCGCCTCGACGGCGCCACGCTCGATCAGTGGTCGCCCGAGGCGCTCGGCCGCCACATCGGCTATCTGCCGCAGGACGTCGAATTGTTCCCCGGCAACGTGGCACAGAACATCTCCCGCTTCGAGGATCCGCCCCATCCCGAGGCGGTGCTCGCCGCCGCCCAGGCCGCCGGCGTTCACGAGCTCATCGTCAATCTGCCCGACGGCTACGAAACCGGCGTCGGCGATTCCGGCAACGCCCTGTCCGCCGGTCAGGCGCAACGCATCGCGCTGGCGCGCGCGCTTTATCGCGACCCGTTCCTGGTCGTGCTCGACGAACCCAACTCCAACCTCGACGCCGAAGGCGACGAAGCGCTGACGCGCGCCATCCTCGGCCTGCGCGCCCGCGGCGCCATCGTCGTCGTGGTCGCCCATCGCCCGAGCGCGATTGCCGGGGTGGACTATATTCTGGTCATGGCCAAGGGCCGCCAGCAGCAGTTCGGGCCGAAAGAGGAAATCCTCAACCGCGTGATCCAGCCGAGCGTGCCGCCGCGCGCCCTGAAAGTGGTGCCGGGCGAGGGAGGGGGCGGATGACCGACAAGCCGCCACTCTCGGAATCCCACGCATCGATCCGCCGGCACATCGTCGTCGGCTGCGCGGTGGTGGCGTTCCTCGCCGTCGGGCTTGGCGGCTGGGCCTCGACCGCCGAGATCTCCGGCGCGCTCATTGCGCCGGGCTCGCTGGTCGTCGATTCCAACGTCAAGAAGGTGCAGCACCCGACCGGCGGCGTAGTCGGCGAGTTGCGCGTGCGCGACGGCGACCGGGTCAAGGCCGGCGACATCCTCATTCGCCTGGACGAGACCGTGACCCGCGCCAATCTGGCGATCGTCACCAAAGGCTTGACCGAGCTTTATGCCCGCAAGGCGCGGCTGTCCGCCGAGCGCGACGGCACCGACACGGTCGCGGTGCCGAAAGAGCTTGCCGATAGGGTCGACAATGCCGACGTGCAGGAGGCGATGGCGAGCGAGCGCAGGCTGTTCGAGTTGCGCCGCACCGGGCGGCTCGGCCAAAAGAATCAACTCCAGGAGCGCGTCAAGCAATTGCAGGAGCAGATCACCGGGCTCACCGCGCAACAGGACGCCAAATCCAAGGAAATGACGTTCATCGACAAGGAACTCGAAGGCGTGCGCGAGCTGTGGGCGAAGAACCTGGTCCAGCTCAACCGCCTCACCTCGCTCGAACGCGAGGAGGCGCGGCTACAGGGCGAGCGCGGCCAGCTCATCGCCGCCGCCGCCGAGGCCAAGGGCAAGATCGCCGAGACCGAGCTGCAAATCCTCCAGGTCGATCAGGAAGCGACAACCGACGTCGCCAAGGAGCTGCGCGAGACCGACAGCAAGATCGGCGAATACGTCGAGCGCAAAGTCACGGCGGAGGATCAGCTCAGACGCACCGACATCCGCGCGCCGCAGGATGGCGTGGTCTTTCAGACGACGGCGAATACCGTCGGCGGGGTCGTCACCGCCGGCGACCCGATCATGCTCATAGTACCCGAGACCGACACCCTCCTGGTCGAGGCCAAGGTCGAGCCGAGAGATATCGATCAAGTGCAATCCGGCCAGCCGGTGGTGCTACGCTTCTCGGCTTTCAACATGCGCACGACGCCCGAGATCAACGGCAGCGTCGTGCGCGTCGCCGCGGATACCGCGACCGACCAGCGCACCGGGCAAAGCTACTATCTGGTCCGCATCTCCATGACCGCCGACGAGATCAAACGGCTCGGCGACGTCAAGCTGACGCCGGGCATGCCGGTCGAAGCCTTCATCCAGACCGGCGAGCGCACCATGCTTTCCTACCTGGTCAAGCCGCTGCACGATCAGCTGATGCGCGCGTTCCGCGAGAAATAGACCGCCGTCTCGTCCTGCCCCTGCGAAGCGGGGAGGATGGATCTATCCGCTCTTGCTATAATTGTTCTGGCGCGGCTCGGGCGCGGCGCAGGGGATCGGCAGAGATGAAGCTCATCGTCCGCTGGGCGCGGCAGATCGGTGTGGCGCGAGCGGTGTGCGCGCTCCTTCTGTTCGCGCTGGTGCCGCTGCGCATCGCCGACCCGCGGCCGCTGGAAGAAGTGCACCTGCGCACCTTCGATCTCTTCCAGGTGCTGCGCCCGCGCGTGCAGACGGCGCGGCCGGTCGTCATCGCCGATATCGACGAGGCGAGCCTGAAGGAAATCGGGCAATGGCCGTGGCCGCGCACCGTCGTCGCCGATCTCGTCACCCGGTTGCGCGCGCTCGGCGCCGTGGCCATCGGCTTCGACATCGTGTTCGCCGAACCCGACCGCCTGTCGCCTGCCGTCGCCGTTGCGAGCTTCCGCGGCCTTGATGAGGCGACCCGCGACAAGCTTGCCGCCCTTCCCAGCAATGACGCGGTGCTGGCGGAAGCGATCAAACAAGCCGGAATGGTCGTGGTCGGGCAGGCCGGCGCTGCGACGGCTAAACCGCGCACCGATGCCGACATGGCGCTACAGACCGGCTTCGCCATCCGCGGCCCCGATCCGCGCCCGTTCCTGCTGACCTTTCCCGGCTTGCTGCGCAACGTGCTCCCCGTCGAGCAGGCCGCCGCCGGCCGCGGGCTGTTCTCCATCAACCCCGAGCGCGACGGTATCGTCCGCCGCGTGCCCGTGGTCATGGCGGCGCAGGATACCCTGGTGCCGTCGCTGACCATGGACATGCTGCGCGTCGTCACCCGCGCCGGCGCCATCCTCATCCGCACCGACCAGGCCGGATTGCGCGCCGTGGCGGTGCCCGGCCTCGAACTGCCGACCGACAGCCACGGCCAGTTCTGGGTGCATTTCAACAAGCACGATCCGGCGCGCTACGTCTCGGCGGCCGACGTGCTCAACGACCGCGTGCCCGCCGACCACTTTCGCGGCCGGCTGGTGCTGATCGGTACGTCGGCGGTCGGGCTGCTCGACATCAAGACCACGCCGGTCGACCCGGCCATGCCCGGCGTCGAGGTACACGCGCAGATCATCGAAAACGTGCTGACCAAGTCCTTCCTGAGCAATCCAAATTATGCCATCGGCGCCGAACTGATCCTGGCCATCGTGCTCGGCCTCGCGATCATCATCGCCGCGCCGCTATTGCCGGCCGCGATCGTGCTGGCGCTCGGCGCGCTGCTGATCGTCGGGCTCGCCGGCATGTCGTGGTATTTCTTCGTCGCGCACAATCTGCTGATCGATTTTACCTACCCACTGATCTCGAGCTGGCTGATCTATCTGGTCCTCACCTTCGTCAATTATTTCCGCGAGCAGCGCCAGCGCCAGCAAATCCGTTCGGCTTTCGGCTTTTATCTGTCGCCCGCGCTGGTCGAGCAACTCGCCAAGTCGCCGGAAAAGCTGGTGCTCGGCGGCGAGGAACGGCGCATGACCATCCTGTTCAGCGACGTGCGCGGCTTCACCTCCATCTCCGAGCATTACAAGGACGATCCCGCCGGCCTCACCAACCTGATGAATCGTTTCCTCACGCCGATGACCAACGCCATCATCGAGCGCAACGGCACCATCGACAAATATATCGGCGACGCCATCATGGCGTTCTGGAACGCTCCGCTCGACGACGCCGACCACGAGGCCAACGCCTGCGAGGCGGCGCTGGAAATGCTGGCGCGCGCCGAGGCGCTCAACGGCGAATTCAAGCGCGAGGCCGACGCCAATGGCGGCGTTTACATGCCGCTGCGCATCGGCATTGGGCTCAATACCGGCCCCTGCGTGGTCGGCAATATGGGCTCCGACTTCCGCTTCAATTATTCGGTGCTCGGCGACACCGTCAATGTCGCCTCGCGGCTGGAATCGCGCACTAAGGACTATCGTCTCTCTATGGTGATCGGCTCGCGCACCGCGGAAAAGGCGAAGGAAAAATTCATCACGATGGAGATCGACCTCATCCTGGTGAAGGGCAAAAAGCAGCCGGAAGCCGTGTTCACCGTGCTTGGGCGCGCGAAAGTCTACGACGATCCGCGCTGCCGGGAGTTGCGCGATCTTAACGCGCGC
>Ga0302325_10025521_pt1 | contig 12283 bp, 10 predicted proteins | sample Palsa_T0_2_FD_201948 | JGI IMG/M metagenome (GOLD analysis project Ga0302325, IMG submission 201948) | Peat permafrost microbial communities from Stordalen Mire near Abisko, Sweden - Palsa_T0_2 | ecosystem: Environmental > Terrestrial > Soil > Palsa > Peat permafrost | place: Sweden: Abisko...
CGAGGGCACCGAATCGAAACCGCAGCCGGGGACGATGCGCGTACCGCTCGCCTGCGCACGTTCGTGATGGCGGTCGACGAGGGTTCTGACCCACGGCGTCTCGCCCGTGATATCGGCGTAGTGCGTGCCCGCGCGCACGCACGCGTCGACAACCTTGTCGGCATAGAGCGCGAACGGGCCCGCCATCGCGAGCACCACGCGCGCGCGCGCGACGAAGGCATCGATCGCGTCGCCGTCCTTTGCGTCGGCGACGAAGACGGGAATGTTTCCCGCCGCGGCCGCGAGCGGCTCGAGCTTCATTCGATCGCGTCCCGCGAGGGCCCAGCGCAGGTTGTTCGTAGGGGCGCACGCTGTAAGATACCGCACCGCACGCCGGCCGACGAAGCCCGACGCGCCATAGACGACGATATCGAAATCGCGTTCGGTCATGGCTTCACGCTTTCCGGATGGCAACGTCCCTTTCCCACATTGCACAGGCAACAACAGCCGTGCCGGCGAGAGTACTTCCTCGCGCTGTCGAAATGGCTCGGCCCTCGAGCGTCTTAGAAATAGAGCCCGCTCGTACGGGCCGACACGCGGCACGCCCCCCCATGGGGGCACGCCCCCCCGATCCTTCAACAGCGCGCGAGTGCGCGCTTGGGGGCCATCGGGGGGCACGCCGCCCCGATCTCAAAGAAAGACTGAAATGATGGAATTTATCTTGCTGATCAACTCCGATGAGAAAACCTGGACGACGATGACGGAGGCCGAATCCGGCCGCGTGCACGCGGCCTACATGGCGTACACGCAGGCGCTCCACGATGCGGGCGTTTTCGTTGCGGGGAGCCAGCTTGCGCCCTCGACGACGGCGACGACCGTGCGCGTTGCAACCGACGGCAAGACGTCCGTACTCGACGGACCCTATGCCGAAACCAAAGAGCAGCTCGGCGGATACTACCTGATCGACGTGCCCGATTTGGATGCGGCGATCTCGTGGGCCGCGCGTTGTCCGGGTGCGGCCTATGGCTCGATCGAAGTCCGCCCGCTCGTTGCGGTGCCGGCCGTCGCGTGACTGAGTTCGCTCTCGCGCGCGACGCCGCCGAACGCGCCGCGCGCGAGAGCTATGGCAAGCTCGTCGCGTATCTCGCGCGACGTTGCGGAATCGAGGACGCCGAAGACGCGCTCGCGGATGCGTTCGCGTCGGCGCTGGAACGCTGGCCGAGGGACGGCGTTCCGCGCGCTCCGGAAGCCTGGCTGCTCGTCGCCGCGCGACATCGTTTTCTCGATCGCGTTCGCGACGACGGGCGCGCCGCCCGATTGCACGAGCGTCTCGCAGCTGCCGCGCGCGAGGCGCAATGGGCCTTCGAACGTTCACCCGAACTCGGCGACGACCGGCTGGGCTTGATGTTCGCTTGCGCGCACCCGGCAATCGAGGCCTCGATCCGCGCACCGCTCATGCTGCAAGCGGTGCTTGGTCTCGACGCCGCGCGCATCGCGTCGGCGTTTCTGATCGCGCCCGCGGCGATGGGTCAGCGGCTCGTGCGCGCGAAACACAAGATCGCGGCCACCCGCATCCCGCTGCGCGTGCCGGAGGCCGAGGAGTTGCCGGATCGTCTCGATGCCGTGCTGGCGGCGATCTATGCGGCGTACTCGGGCGGCTGGGACGATCCCGGCGGCAACGATTCGCGCACGCGCGGCATGGCGGTCGAAGCGATCTGGCTCGGGCGTTTGCTCGCGCAGATCGCTCCGAACGAGCCGGAGGTGAGCGGCCTCTTGGCGCTCATGCTGTACACGAATTCGCGCGCGGCGGCGCGGCGCGATCGCGGCGGCACGTTCGTCGCGCTCGAAGATCAACACGTCGAGTTGTGGAATGGCGCGGCCATCGACGAAGCCGAAGGATTACTCAAGCGCGCTTTTGAGGCAAAACGCCCCGGTCGCTTCCAACTCGAAGCTGCGATCCAGTCGGCGCATTCGGTGCGGCGCTTTGCGCGCGAGCCGGACTGGGCCGCTATCGTGGCCCTCTACGATGAACTCATGCGCCTGACGGCCTCGCCCGTCGTGGCGTTGAACCGGGCCGTTGCGCTCGGCCGGCGCTCGGGCCCCGCGCGCGGACTCGAAGCGCTCGGCGCGATCGCGAGCGACCCACGCTTGGAAGGGTATCAGCCCTATTGGGCGGCGCGCGCCGATCTCTTAGCGCGCGCCGGTCAACGCGAAGCGGCGCGCGTCGCCTACACGCACGCGCTCGGCCTCACGGTCGATCCGTCGGTGCGCCGCTATCTCGCGCTCAGCATGGAAGGCGCGACTTAGGTTCCTTTTTGGGCCCCGAAGTAGTGGATCACTTTCAAGATGAACGAGGGCGTGGTCGAGAGCTGGCTCGCGTCGCCGTATCCGAAATAAATTTCGTCGTGCGGCGAACGGTGATGGTAGGCGAACGAGAGATTCCATGCGCCCGTGCACGGGCTCGTCGCGCCGGCATAGGCGAGCGTCGCGACCGTGGTGCAGCTCGAGGGCAGGGCACTGAAGATGACGGGCGCCGTGCCGATGATGCGGCGCACGCCGATCGCGAACGACGAGTCCGCCGTGGCCGCGTACGTGTAGCCTGCGCGCTCGAGCCACTGAGCGTTGACGCCCGCGCCGCTGTCGAGGTACTGATGCGTGTCGTCGGCTTCGAGCGAGATCGTGCCGCGCTGCCCGGCGACCATCGTCGTGCTGCGCGACCACGAGTCGAGCCGGCCCGGCCCGAAGCGCCCCGTGTTGTACGTGATCGTGGTCGGCGTCGACGACGAGCCGTGGTTGGGAAAGTTTCCCGGGGCGTTCGCCGTGCCGCTGTGATAGGTAACGCCGATGCCGTTTTGCGAGATCGGCGAGAAAACGCAAGCGGCGAGAATGCAGCTGGACTGTTGGAGCAGGTAGCTCGAGCCGACGGAGGCTTGCACGTCGATGCGGCTCTTCGTGAGCGCGTCGAAGGTAAGGCTCGTGTCGGATTGATCGAGCCCGCCCCACATATTGTGATAGCGGTCGGCGAAAAATGCGACACCGGCTGAGTTGAGCTTCGAATCGCCGGTGAAATTCCACGTCTTGACGCCGTACGACCCATAGCCCGCGATATCGGGATGCTGCACGAGCCCGTCGGCCGGATCGTAGTAGAGGCCGATCTTGCGCTCGGAGAACGCGACGCCCGAGGTCGCATTGTAGAGGAACGTTCCGGCGTCATAACGCTGCGCTTGGTCCGGGATCAAAACGTTGGAGCCGCTGTCGCTGCCGTAGTCGAAGTAGACGTCGACGTGTTTTCCATCGGCGTACGAGACGCCGTTCGCGAACGTCGTATCGTGCACGAGCGGCAAGTCGTTCTGACACAGCGAGGTGGCCGGCAGGCTGCAATTCGCCGAGACGTTTTCCATGAAGTAGTGAAAGTGGTTGTCGGGCGTCGCGTACCCGAGCGATTCCGCCGAATCGATGCGCCCGACACCCACCGCGTCGAACCCGGCGAATTGGAGTTGTCCCTGGTGGCCGCCGATCGCGTAGCCCTCGCGCGGCGTCGGGATGTTCGGCGTATACACGTTTGCGATTCCAGGACACGCGTCGCAATCAAAGTTATCGAAATAGTTGTCGGCTTGCGTGAAGAACGGCCGCACCTCCGAGTAAAAGCGCTGGAAGGCCGTCGGAGAGATCGTGGACTGATCGATTTCCACGTTGGAGAAGTCCGGGTGGACGGTCCCGAAGAGCGATGCCGTTTGGGTGATCGGGATCGCGAAATCTGCGCCGACGCGCGACGTCGAGAGGCCGGATGCGGACGATCCCGCCTCGCCGAGGGCGTAGAGTCCGACGCGCGGCTTGGCCTTCGCGGCGACAGCCGGCGCCATGCCGCTGATGTGGCCGGCGAACGTCACGTCGTCGCCATTGGTCTGCGCGGGCGAGTACGACCAGATCTGCCGTTCGCCCGTCGAGCGAACGATGCGCACGAATTGCACTTTCCAATCGGAACCGCTGCCCGTGCCGCGCAGGACGTCGAGCGGGATCTTCATGGTGACGGTAAAGCCGCCCGTGTAGGTCGCGCCGAACGAATCCCACGTTGGCGCGTACGCCGTATTTTCCGACGAATATTGGAAGTGCGTGCCGTTCGACGTGGCGGCGAATTGATAGTAGAAGCCCTTGTTGCCATTGGGCCAGAGGTCGACCCAGACTTCATCATCGGTGCCGTCGCCGATATTGTTGCCGTGCTGGGTCTGAAGCAATCCTTCGCGCTGCTTGACGTCGAAACGCGCGTAGAAGAATTTCCCGTCGGTGATGAGGCGCGCCGTGGTGAGTTCCGATGCGGCGTGCTGGTGTTGCACGTCCCACGCGAGCTCGACCGGAACGATATCTTTCCAAGTTGCCGCATCCGCCTTTGGATTTAGCAAAGGTGCTGCGGCTACGTTCGGGATTGCGAGCGTCCCGATCGTTGTCGCCGTCCCCGGAGCCCCGGTTTCCGCGTAGGCGGGGCATGCGAGAGCGAGCGCAAGCGTGGCCGCGCAACCTACCCATGAAAAGCGAATCATTCGGGAACTCCTTTCAACAGGCGCGAGTGCAGCACGCCGCCCGCGATCTTAATAAATCACGTTGAGGGCTTTGAGTTGGATGAGCTTGTCGATCGGCAGGTGCGAGAAGCCGTGAGCCTCGACGCGTTTGATATAGGCCGCGTCGATGCCGAGCGCGCGCAGTTGGACGAGTTCCCGGGAAGAGAGATGGTCGTAACCTGCCGAGGCGAGATCCCGGACGTACGCACCGCTGACGTCGAGCGCGCGCAATTGTACGGCATCGTTCGGATCGTCAACCGCAAAGCCGCCATCGCGCATTTGCGCGACGTATTCACGTGTCACGCTCAAGGCCCGAAGCGAAAGCAACTGTGCCGCCGAGATCTCGGTCCCGGCAAACGTCGAGCGCATGTCGCGCACGAAGTCCTCGTCGATGCCGAGTGCGCGAAAAGCAATCAGCCTCTCGAACGACAGATGGGGGTAGCCGGCCGCGCCGATCCGATCGATGAAGCCGGTCGTGAGATCCAGGGCGGCGGCGGCGAATTGCGTGTGGAGTTCGAGATCGTCGTAGCCGCGATCGTGCATGCGCGAGCGAAACGCGTCGCTCGGCATGAAGACGTACGTGCCGCTGCCCGTACCGTGTCCGACGGTTCCCGTGCAGACGATCGAGCCCGCTTCTCGCAGGATCGTGAGCTTGACTTCGGACGATGTCGCTCCCGACAATGCGCTTCCGATTCCGAGCTGGTCCGAACCGATATCGAAGGATGAGGTGTCGTGGGAATGGGAGGCGTCGTCGCTCGTTTGCAGGGTGAGGTGCACGTGCGCCGCGTCCCGGCCGGGTTCGATCGACCACGTGCCGTGGATGCTATCGAGCGCCCAAGCACGCCCAACGGCAAGACTAATCAGCAGCACGATTGCCGCGAAGGTGATTGAGCCGATTCGCATTAGAGGACTCCGGTTGCTCTCAGCTTGATCAGTTGATCGATCGTAAGGTCGTGGAACCCATGTGAGGCTGCGCGCGAGATAAAATCTTGATCGACGCCGAGGGCCTTCAGCTGCTGAATTTGATCGACTGTGAGATTCGGATAGCCGGCGTGGACGAGACTTTGCACGTAGGCGGGCGTCACGCCGAGCGCCCGTAGGCCTCGAACGCGATCGGCGGTGAGGTTCTTGAAGCCCTCGATCGAGGAGAGTTGCTCGACATAGTCGTTCGTGACGCCGACCGCTCGCAATCCGACGATGTCGCCGATGCTCAAGGAACTTCCAAATCGATGCCGCATCGCGCCGATGAATTCCGGATCGACGCCCACAGCGCGCATTTGGACGAGATCGCTAACGCTCGGGTGCGTCCAGCCTTGTTGTTGGAGACTTCGGATGAAGGAAGCGGAAACACCGACCGCTTTCATCTGTACGAGCTCGTCGACGGATAGTTTCGTATACCCGACGCTTGCTAGTTCGTCGATGTAATCGGGAGCGTTCGCGTCCGCGACGAGTTGCATGTGTGCGCGCACGTTCGGGTGCGGATTCGGGTGCGGGTACGGAGGCGTCGGTACCGCTTCCGAATCTGAATCGGCGGAGGAATCCGCATCGGAAGCCGCCGCGGATTCCGCGTCCGGCGCCGCGTCCGAATCCGAACGCGAGGCCGCTCTCGCCAGCGGCGGTGCGTGTCGTGCGCTCGTCAATGCCGCGAGCGCGGCGGCTTGGTGCGCGGTCTGCTCGGCGAGCCGATGCTCGGCATCCTCCGCTGCGTGCCGGGCGGCAAGGTCCCGAGCCTCGCGGGCTGCGTGTACGGCATAGGCGGAGCTTGCCGCGGCCGCCTGGCTCGCATGGCTCGGCGCATCGCTCGTGGCCATCCACTTGAACTGCTCCACGGCGAACGCGGGTGCCGGCGCCGCGGATGCCGGTGCTGCGTGTGCCGTAACTGCGTGGGCCGCAGCCGCGTGAGCTGCAACTGCGTGGGCGGGCGCTTGTATGACGCTGTAAGCGATCGAAGGTGAGACGAACGCCGCGACGATGCCGAGTGCAGCGAGCAGGCCGACCGCGGCGCCGGCGGGACCGGCCGAAGTGCGAACGCGCACGTCGCGCTGCTTTGCGAGCAGCCGCTCGATGCGAATCGACATGCCGCGTCTCGTCACGAACGCGCCCGGCGCCGTCATCGCTCGAAACGGCCACACCGTCGACTCGACGACCTTAGCCAGACACGTGGCGTATGGCAACGCATCGTTCTGCTGGAGGACCCAATCGTCGCAGGCGACTTCGCGTTCGAGATCGAGTTGCGCGTTGAGCCAGGCGATGCCCAGATTGAAGAAGAGGAACGCCTGGGCGAAGCGCTCGATCGCGTTGATCCAATCGTCGGCGCGGCGCAGATGCGCGAGTTCGTGCAACACGATGCTATCGATATCGTGCGGTTTGAGTTCTTCGAGCAAGCGCGTGGGCACGAGGATCATCGCATCGAAGAGGCCGACGGCGATCGGAATCTCGATCTGGTCCGAGGTGCACAGGCGCACGGCGCGCGAGCCCTTCGAGGCTACTGCCCAGCGCGTCAATTCGGCGCGATACTCGGGGGGCAGCGGAAGCGCGTCGCGTTTGAGACGTTCGAGGTGACCGAGGCTCAGCATCAGGCGCAGCAGCACGAAGACGGTGCCCGTACACCAGATCGCGACGAGGACGAGCGCGATGCTGCGCGGCACGGAGAAACTCAGCCGCACGAGCGCGGGGACCGCGAGCAGCGGCGAGGGCCCCTTCGGCGCGGGGCTCGTTCTCGATGGAATCGATGCGCCGAGTTTGGCCGGTTTGTACGGCAGGATGCTTTTGGGTCCGAGGCTTTCGGACGCGCCGTGCGCGACCGACGCCGTCTGCGTCGCCGGGCCGGCGGGCGCGGCGCTCGAGGCCGCGCCGGAGCCCAGAACCGCCGTGACGATCGGAAGCACGAGGCTTGCAAAGAGCGCTGCGGCGAGGATCGAGTGACGCGTCGTTGCGTTGGCGTTCGGGCGAATGCGCAGCACGAGCCACGCGGCAAGCGCGAACAGCGGCGCCTGCCACAATCCGCCGAACAGCGCGGCGACGATGAACCGTATCGCGGAATCGACGTAGGTCATCATGAGTGCTCGTCCTCGTATTTTGCGATCAACGCTTTGATGGAGGCGAGCTCGCCTTGCGAAGGCCGCTCTTCCTCCATCAAGCGCACCGCGAGCGCGGACTTGCTGTTGAAGAAAAACGATCGCACCACGTCGCTCACCGCCGAGGTTGCGGCCTCGTCTCGTTCGACCAACGGGTGGTAGACGTGAGCGCGGCCGTCGGGTGTACGGGCCACCACGTCCTTTTGTTCCAGGGTCCGCAGCATCGTGAGGATGGTCGTATAGGCCAGGGGCGGCGGCGGAAGGGCGTCGACAACGTCTGCCACGGTGGCGCGGCGTTTCTCCCACAACACGTCCATCACGCGCAACTCGGCCCGGGTGAGGATCTTTGGTTTCTTGCGCGCCATAAGCGCCTCGCTCTCGAACTACTAGGAATTTAGTAGTACGATAGCGCAGCCGCAGCCGGTTGTCAACTATAGTTTTAGTAGTTGGGCCGGGGTGCCCCGCTGATTAGACCGGCCGGTCGCCGAGAATCGTCGCGCGGCGCATGCGGCGATGGTTTGGATAGTAGTCGGCGAGCGCGTAGTGCTGGGTGAAGCGATTGTCCCAGAACGCGACCGCGTTCGGCGTCCAACGCCAGCGAACTTGGAACTCGGGCTGTTGCAAATGGTCGAAGAGAAAATCGAGAATCGCGCGGCTCTCGCGTGGGGAGACGCCCGCGATGTGAGCGGTGAAATTGCGATTGACGAAGAGGGCTTTTCTCCCGCTTGCGACGTTGGTTCGCACCACGGGGTGTCTCACCGGCGGATTCTCCTCGTACGCTTTGAGCGCGCGCTCCGCGATCCCGTATTCCTCGAACCGCTCGGGCCCGAACGCCTTCGAGAAGTCGTGCACGGCGTGCAATTGCGACGCGAGGAGTTTCATCGGCTCCGATAACGCCTCGTACGCGAGGTACGTGTTGACCCACATCGTGTCGCCGCCGATCTCGGGCAACACCTCGGCGTAGAGCAACGATGCCTTGGGAGGGGTTTGAATGTAGGTGACGTCCGTATGCCACACGTCGTTGTGACCGCGGCGATTCGCATCGTACTCGAGCACCATAATCTCGGGAAGGCCGGTCTGTCCGGGATACAGCGGATGGGTGTAGAGGTCGCCGAAGCGCTTCGCGAAGTCGCGCTGTTGTTCGGGCGTTATCGTCTGGCGTTCGAAGAAGAGCACGAGATGACGCTCGAGCGCTTCGGCGACTGCTGCGATCGTGGCGTCGTCGTGATCGTGAGCGAGATCGACACCTTCGACGATCGCTCCGAGCGCCGGAACGAGCGGTACGACCGAAAGTTTCGTGCGTTCTTCGGACACGCGAGATATGTCAATGATCGACATGTGCTACTTTCCCCCTGCGGGTACGCTTGCGGTTGTGGTGCTTGGATTCCATACGTCGGCTGCGACGTTCACCGGGGCCGGCAGCAGCCCGAGCTTGGCGAACGTGTCGGCGATCGTCTGCTGCTGTTTTACGACCTCCGGGGTTATGCGTAGCACTTCGTAGTTGCCGCGCGCGGCGACGGTCTTTTCGACATCGACGTCGACCCCGCTCGCATCGGAGAGGAGCTTCGCAAGTTCGGGCTGATGGTTGTGTGCCCAGTGCCAGGCCTTGGTCGTCTCGTCGAGGACCCGATCGAGCGTCCCCGGATAGCGCGTCGCGTAGTCGCGCGTCGCGAGGAAGAACGCGTTGGACGGCGCGACGCCGACGGCGTCCGTCAGGACGTGGACTCCCGGATACCGCTCGCCGAGCGCGTAGAACGGGTCCCAGATCGACCACGCGTCGACGTTCCCCGCGCGCAGTGCCGCACCGGCATCGGCAGGCTGCAAATACACGGGCGTAATCTCGTTCCAGCCGACGTGCGCTTTCTCGAGAACCTGGACGAGGACGTTGTGACCGCTCGAACCCTTGACGACGGCAATTTTCTTGCCGCGCAGGCCGGCGAGCGTCGTAATGCCGGCATCGTCGCGCACGAGAATCGCAGAACTCTTGCCGGGCTGCGGAATGGAGGCGACGTAGACGAAATCGACGCCCGCCGCCTCTGCGTAGATCGGCGGAGTGTCGCCCGTGTAGCCGAAATCGATGGCGCCCGCGTGCAGGGCCTCGACGAGCGGCGGCCCCGACTGAAACTCGACCCAGGTGACCGCCGTGCCATCGCGTGCGAGTCGTTTTTCGAGATCGCCGCGCGCCTTTACGACGAGCAGAGCACCGACGCTTTTCTGGTACCCGATACGGAGCTCTTTCGGAGCGCCGGCCGCAAACGCTCGGGGACTGCTCGCCGCCGAGAGAACGACGGCGAGCACAACGGCGGCAAGTAAACGGAACGAACGGCTCATGCGGAAACTCCGGTAGCGAATGGGTACGGCGCGGCGAGCGCGTCCTGCGCGTCGAAATCCGGTGCCGTAGGGAGCGGCACCCCAAGAAGGCTGAGAATGTCGCGGCGCAATTCCGCGTAACGCGGTCGTGCCGGATCGCGGGGCCGGGCGAGTCCGACGGGAATGTGGGACGCGATGCGGCCGCCTTCGAGAACGAGCACACGATCGGCGAGCAGGAGCGCTTCGTCCACGTCATGCGTGACGAGCAATACCGACGGCCGGTGGAAGCGCCAGAGGTCGATCACGAGATCGTACATGCGCAGGCGCGTCAACGCGTCGACGGAGGCGAACGGCTCGTCGAGCAATAGGAAATGCGGATTGCGCACGAGCGCGCGTGCGAGACCCGCGCGCTGTGCCTCGCCGCCCGAGAGCGTTGCAGGCCAGGCGTCGAGCCGATGCTCGAGTCCGACCTCCCGCAACGCCGCCGTCGCTTGCGCGCGGGCCGTGCCCCCGCGCAAGCCGAGGGCAACGTTCTCGACAATCCGTTTCCAAGGAAGCAAGCGCGGTTCCTGAAACACGACCGAACGTGGCTGCGGCACCACGAGCGAACCGGACGATTCCGGCTGCAGACCGGCGAGAACCCGCAGTAGCGTGGTCTTTCCCGACCCGCTTCGGCCGAGCAGGGCGACGAACTCGCTCGGTGCGATATCGAGATCGAGATCGCGTAGAACGGAATTCTCGCCGAACGCGACGCACAGACCGCGTGCGCGCACGGCCGTTCGCTCGCTCAAGCCGCGGCTCCGAGGATCTTCGGACGCCACGCCAGCGCCCGCGCCTCGATCAGGCGTACGAGTCCATCGGTCGCCAAGCCGAGCATCGCATAGAGCAGCAGGCCGACGACGATGATATCCGTACGCAAGAAATCGCGCGCGTCCATGATCAGATAGCCGATGCCGCGATCGGCGTTGATCTGCTCGCCGACCACGAGACTCAACCACGCCGCGCCGAGTGCGTAGCGCAACCCGACGAGCGCCGGCGCTAGTGCGCCCGGCAGCACGACTTCTCGAATCGTCTCCGCGCGGCCGAGCCCGAACGCGCGGCCGGCTTCGAGCAGTTTCGGGTCGACGGCGCGGATACCGCCAAGTAACGTGAGGTACACGGGAAACATCGATGCGAACGCGACGAGCGCGATCTTCGGTGCTTCACCGATTCCGAACCAGAGAATCATGAGCGGCGTCATGCCGAGATACGGCAGCGTGCGCAGCATTTGCAGGGGCGGATCGAAGATGAAATCACCGGGCTCCCATAGGCCGACGACGAGCGCCAGCGCGACTCCGAGCGACACGCCGATCGCGAATCCCACAGCTACGCGGCCCACGGAGACGACGAGGTCGTTCCAAAGATCGCCCGAGAGCACGAGGCTCCAGAAGGCGGCGAGAATCGCCGTTGGGGCCGCGAGTTTGGCCGCCGGTATCGCGCCCGTCGTCGAACCGATTTGCCAAAGCAGCACGAACGCGATCGGCGAGACGACGCCGCGCAGCGCGCGCGTCCGGCGAGAGCCGCTACGGGTGCGCGCCGGTCGGACTAGTAGCGACGGGGCGGAGATATCCAATACGACCCTGTCCCGAAGAGGCGAGCAACGCTCGATGAAAAAAAAGCCCCCTGCGTCGGCAGAGGGTCGTTTGGCATCGCGCGCGAGCGTGTGTGCTTAGCCGAACCTCTCCCGATGCGCAGTATAGTAGCATCGCGCCGCGCGGCGTGTCAAGGCGCGCCGGGCTGCGTTTTCGATGACACCGTTCTCGATTGCGCTTGACTCCCGCGACGCCGTTTGCTACAGTCCGCTTGTGAAAATCCGGTTCGCATGTTGTTGTCGCTCGAGTTCACCATGAGGTGGCGAGACGACGTCATGCGCTCTGGGAGTCGTATCCCACTGTAGACGAAGCTCACGCCGCACCGCGTGGGCTTTTTTCTTACCCCCTTGTTTGTGAAAGGCTGGTATCCGGATGAGCGTCACCGAGGACTATCTTCAGAACAATCGTGCCTATAGGAGCAACGACGGGCACGGAGCCCTGCCGATGCCGCCCTCCAAACACGTAGCGGTAGTCGCGTGCATGGATGCGCGGCTCGACGTGTATCGGATTCTGGGCCTGCACGAAGGCGAGTCCCACGTGATCCGCAACGCCGGCGGGGTCGTTACGGAAGACGCGCTGCGCTCGCTCGTGATCTCGCAAAACTTGCTCGGCACGACCGAAATCATCCTGATCCACCACACGGATTGCGGCATGCTCACGTTCAAGGACGACGAGCTGCGCGCCAAGCTCGCGGGCAAGGCTGGTTCGAAGCCGCTCTATGCGCTGCAAG
>Ga0302325_10025522_pt1 | contig 12282 bp, 11 predicted proteins | sample Palsa_T0_2_FD_201948 | JGI IMG/M metagenome (GOLD analysis project Ga0302325, IMG submission 201948) | Peat permafrost microbial communities from Stordalen Mire near Abisko, Sweden - Palsa_T0_2 | ecosystem: Environmental > Terrestrial > Soil > Palsa > Peat permafrost | place: Sweden: Abisko...
TGGGCAACTACACCCCGACGCCGCAATATGTCTGGAGCATCGAGGGTGTTGACACCGTGACCAAGGTCTACCGCAATCACACCTTCAAAACGGGATTCCAGATCGACGACCTCGAGGGCGACATCTCACAGCCGCCGCACCCTATGAATTGGCAGCGCCTGAAGTGATTGAGGTTCGCGGCGAAGCTTACCTCGCCGCAAAGCAAGGGGAAAAGGCCACCTCGGCCTTGCCGCGCTTATGCTTTGGAGGGCAACAAGGCCGGAAGCAAGAGCAAGTACGAGGATTTCTTCACCTTGTGGAAAGATGCGGACCCCGATGTTCCAGTGCTGCAGCAGGCTCGCCGGAATACGCCCAGTTCCAATAATGGTCGCTCAGGTTTTCAGAAACCAATCATGAATAAAAGCGGCCACCCGCGTGCGCCTCGCCCAAATGTCATCTGGGCGTGAAGCATCATCCATGCGCTTGATTCGACGGAAGATCGCGATTTTGGTGAACCGCCACCACCGTTCTAGGTATTGACTTCCCTCGTGTCGCCGAGCGTGAGCCTGACAACCAGTTTTTTGCGGCCACGATAGAAGGTTACGCTTACCTGGTCGCCGGGCTGATGCTTCTCCATGATGGAGGCGATGTCTGAGGTGTCCACGATCTCTTTGCCGTCGATGCCCACGATCAAGTCGCCGCCGACCATGATGGCCAGGTTACCCAGATAGGCCTGTTCATTACCGCCACGCAGGCCGGCACGCTCGGCAGCTCCCCCGGCTACAACCTTCTGCACAAGCACGCCCGACTCCGCCGGCAGGCCCATCTGCTCAGCCACATCCGGACCGATAGCCAGCGAAACAATGCCTAGGGACGGACGGCGCACTCGGCCGTACTTGGTCAGATCGCCCAACACTGCCTTGGCCGTGTTGATAGGAATAGCGAAACCGATGCCCGAGCTCTGCTCCGCTCCGCCGGTGGCGATCAGCGTATTGATGCCGATGACCTCGCCGCGCGAGTTAAGCAGCGGCCCACCGGAGTTACCCGGATTGATCGCTGCGTCGGTCTGGATCGCGTCCTCGATGGGGCCGCCTTCCGGTCCGCGAATCGAGCGAATCGAGCTGATGATGCCGCGGGTCATAGTTCCGTTCAGACCGAAGGGATTGCCGATGGCGTAGACCTTCTGCCCGACGATCAGGTCGCTCGAATCCGCCAATGTCACCGGCTGCAGGTTGGGAGCGTTGATCTGCAGCAACGCCAGGTCATGAATCTTGTCCGAGCCGACGATGGTCGCCTTGTAGGTATGTTTGTCGCTGGTCTTGACTTCGATGCGGTTGGCGTCTGCGATCACATGGAAATTGGTAAGCACATGACCGGCGCGATCCAGAATGAAGCCCGATCCCTGCCCTTCCTGCGGCACTTGGCCATAGAAAAAATTAAAGGCCACCGACTTCGAGGTGATATTGACGACCGAGGGCAGCCCCTTCTTGTAGACGGCGATGTTGTTCTGTTCTTCAGAGTCGAAAGCCGGAGCAGCCTGCGCTTCAGTCAACGAGAGCGGAGAACTTGAGCTGGCGGCGGACGAGACATTCAGCCTCGTAATTCCGGCGATTTCCCTGGGAAGATGGGTTGTGACCCACCAGAAACCACCCACCAACAACACAACCAATAAAACGCGGCGCAATCGCATACTCTTCCAAGCCTTTCAAAAAAACGCCAATCCAACCTGTGGGAATGCCGTCCTTGGCGTTCCCGCTCTTCTATTGTATTAACTCCCGCGTGGGAGAATTGTTGCCCAGCTCGACAAGCTGGCGCCAAACGGCATCGACCTGGGCCCGCAATTCGGCCAGATCTCCCGTGTTGTCGAGGACAAAATCGGCCCGCGAGGTTTTAACTGCGTCGCTCAACTGCTTGGCCAGGCGTGACTTTGCATCCTCGGCGACCCGTTCATCCCAGCCCGAAGGCGAGATGCGAGCGACGTAGCGGGCCACTTTCACCTCGTCCGGGGCAGTGACCACGATGACGCGATCGAAGCGGCGGCGCCAGTAAGCCAGCACCCCCTCGGACTCGCCGCGCAGCCGGGCAGCGCGCTCGACCTCGAAGATCAGCGCCGATTCGACCACCGCAATAGCCTTGGGATTACGCACAAAGACCTGTCGCATCCAGTCTCCCTGGGCCGCAATCACGGCCGGATGCACGATGGCGTTCAGTTCGTCCAACCTGGCCCCGCGGAAGGAAAGATCGGCCAGCTTAGCCCGGTCCAGGCGGCCATCCGCCGTCACGACTTCCCGCCCAAAGACTTCCACGATTTCATCGAAAACCGGCTGGCCTGGCTCCATCAGCGCGCGGCCCAGCTCGTCGGCTTCGATCACCTCCACTCCCAGCTCGCGCAGGTAGCCGGTAACGGTGCTCTTGCCGCTGCCTAATCCGCCCGTAAGCCCTACACGCAACATGAGCTCAGAGACCTCGCCTCAATTTGGCCGCGTGCACGGTATTGGCCATCAGCATGGCGATCGTCAGCGGGCCGACGCCGCCCGGCACCGGCGTATAGGCTCCAGCGATTTCAAAGGCCTTGGGATGCACGTCGCCGACGATGGTCGAGCCGCGCTTGGAGAAGATCTCCGCGCGCCTGCCGTCTCCGGCAAAGAATCGCTCAAATTCTGCAAGATCGGTAATGCGGTTGATGCCGACATCGATCACCGTGGCGCCCGGCTTGATCATCTCCGGCGTAACGAAGCCCGCACGGCCTATGGCCGCGACCAAAATGTCGGCCTGACGGGTGACCGCGCCAAGGTCGCGCGTTTTCGAGTGGCAGATGGTCACCGTCGCGTTCTCATGCAGCAGCAGCATCGCCGCCGGCTTGCCGACAATGTCACTGCGGCCTACCACGACCGCGTGCTGGCCACCGATGGCAATTCCGCTCCGCTTCAGGATCTGCACAACGCCTGCCGGCGTGCAAGGCGCGAGCGCCGGACGGCCAGCTTGCAGGCGACCTGCGTTTACCGGATGAAATCCGTCCACATCCTTCTCCGGCATCACCGAATCCAACAGCAACTTCGCGTCCACATGGGCCGGAAGAGGCAATTGGATAAGAATGCCGTCGATATCGTCGCGGGCATTCAATTGCGCCACTAACGCCAGCATCTCTTCCGTGGTGACCGATTCGGGCGGCTCGATCATCTCGCTGAACAGGCCCAGTTCGCCGCAGGTTTTGACCTTGCTGCGCACGTAAATCTCCGAGGCCGGCACATGGCCCACCAGCACTGCCGCCAGGCCGGGGCGAATACCCTGCGCGGCCAGCAGTTTCACCTCTTCTGCGACCTCTGCCTTGATCTCGGCGGCAATTGCCGCGCCGTCCAGAACTCTCGCCATGGAGCCTCCAAATAACGATTCTACCGTTTGGGAGATGCTCGCGGGATCGAGCGGAGCTTCGCGTGGATCATCGACCCAAAAACATGCGAGCGTCGAAGACAAACGGCTGAGTGGGCTCTTGCTTGACCTCGCGAATGCGCGGATGCAGTGGGTTCACGAGCACATTCCATTCCGGCTGGATGGGCACCGAGGGAACCAGAACAGCTAGCGACTGCTGGCTACGAATCCAGAGGTCGCCCATTGCCCGCATTGGACCCAGCTCATCGCTCCACCAATTTGCGGGCAGAGTAGAGATTTCCCAGCGCAGCTCCGGCTCGCCCTCGGGCAGCTCCGAGGCAATTGAGACCAGATCGTTTGGGATTTGACCTGGTTCAATATGAACGAACAGTTCGACAGCAGCCAACGCCAGCGAGGTCGAGGCGTAAACCATGGGCACGCCGCGCGAGTTCCAGCGCCCACCAAAGCGCCGCGCGCCTTCGCCCGAAAACGCCTCGGCCGCATAGCGCTCCCGGCAGATTCGCCAGATTTTCATTGGGTTATCAGCCAGTCCTAGCTATAAACGCCATAGGCAATTCGCCCCAGCACGTCTTCCACTTCGCGCACGCCGGGATCGGTATCGAGCTGATCGAGGGGGCGCTCGCCGCGCAGAACGCGATTCGGCGTTTTCAGCCAGGCAGCCGCTTTCTCGCCGTCTCCCAACGTCTCAACTGCCGTCGCATAGACCTGCGCCAGACGCACGGTGCGGTCGGACTCAGCAGCCGTGAGCCGCGAGTCCGAAGACATTCGTCGCGTAAGAGTTCGCAGCGGAATTCCAATCTTTTCGGCGATCTCCGCCTGGCGAAGGTCGAGCCGCTCGGCGAGCAACAGAAGCGCCTTCACCGGCAGCCCCTCCCGCACCAGCTCTGCCAGCGCGCCACTTCTGGCCAACGACCGGCCAAGCAGCACGTCCCCGCCCAGCACCTCAGGCGCCGCAAATGTAGCCATCGCTCACCTCCGAATCCAAGTATACGCCATTTGGCCAAATATTACGCGCCATATTACAGAATATTTGCCACCTTCGCTCGTTTGCCCAACCGAACTATGATTCGCGCGGGAAGCTTTTCTAGCGGAATGAGCGCATTCGCCGCCGTTTCTCCGTCTAGCTTGACGGCCTTTTCGGCGATCTTGCGGCTGGCTTCAGCGCCGCTGGTTGCCAACCCGAGCTGCACCAGCAGTTTAGGCAACCGGATGGCCAGGGCGCCGGGCAAGCCCGATGGTCCTACCAAATCGGCATATGCGATCGAAACCTCTTCAAGATCTTCGCCGACTTCACGCTGCTGGAACATGCGCGCCCAGTTCTCGTCTGCCCGCGTAGCTTCTTCAACCGAATGAAAATCGGCCACAATCGCCCGCGCCAGGCGCTTTTTGGCTTCCATGGGATGCAGCACGCCAGACGCAACTTCGGCGCGCAGACTGTCGACTTCGGATTGGCGCAGGTCGGTCAAGTAGGTCCAGTACTTCCACATCACCTCGTCGGAGATGGACATCAGCTTGCCATACATCTCGGCCGGCGGCTCGTTGATACCGATCGCATTGCCCAGCGATTTGGACATCTTCTGCACGCCGTCGAGCCCTTCCAGAATCGGCGTCATCAGTACGATTTGCGGTTTCTGGCCGTACTGGCGCTGGAGTTCGCGACCGCCCATCAGGTTGAAGCGCTGGTCGGTTCCGCCGAGTTCGACGTCGCACTCCAGCGCGACGGAATCGTATCCCTGCATGAGGGGATAGAGAAATTCGTGAAGGCCGATGGGCTGTTCGGCCTGGAATCGTTTGTGAAATTCGTCGCGCTCCAGCATCTGCGAGACCGTAAAGTGTGACGCAAGGCGGATGGTGCCCTCGTAACCTAGCGTGTCCAGCCACTCGGAGTTGAAACGAACCTCGGTGCGATCCTTATCGAGAATCTTGAAGACCTGCGCCTGGTAGGTCTTGGCATTTTCGTCGATCTGCTCGCGGGTCAGCGGCTTGCGGGTCACGTTGCGGCCGGTCGGATCGCCGATCAGCGAGGTGAAATCGCCGACCAGGAAGATGACTTGGTGGCCTAGCTGCTGAAAGTGCCGCAACTTGCGCATCAGCACAGTGTGGCCCAGATGCAGGTCTGGCGCCGTCGGGTCGAATCCGGCCTTCACCCGCAAAGGCCGCCCGGATTTGCGGCTCTCTTCAAGCCGCTCTCGCAAATCGGGGACGCGAATGATCTCCGCCGCGCCCTTCTGCAGCAAATCCAACTGCTCATCTACACTCTTGAATTCAGACATATCTCTTCGAGTATAGATTTGCGCCCAGAGAAATCGCGACGAACGGCTTTTCCTAACATGGCAATTGCATGAACTGAAAAGCGGTCCCAATCATCGGAAGGCGAACAAAAAGGGTAGGACACCGGGGGGGAGGGGGTATTTATTGGGGGGTACGGACCGGGCGGATATCCGACAAAATAGACCCGTGGCATCTCCGACACTACAGCGGAGAGCCGGACTTCCAACTCCACCTTCATTATGCGCCAGTCAGAGATAATTCCACGCAATGACGCTGTGCAAATTGAAACAGCCATTGCCGCCCCACGGTGAAAAGCTTACTTGGTCGATTGAATATTGGAAGAGGATCGCTCAGGCTTCGAACTTCGCAGCGTTCCACTGAGCAGACCATCCGGCCGGATTTGCATCTAAGAGAGCAAGGAACCGAATCACCCAAGCGCAACAGTAAGAAAATGGAGAACGTAATCCTATGAGATTGATCGGATTTTCCCCCACACTGCCAGTATTCACGCTCGCTCTTCTTTTAGGCGTGGCAGGCTGCAAAAGCAATCAGAACGCAAGTACAGATCAGAGTTCGCAACCCGCCACGACGGGCGCGGACCAGACTGCGGCGGCCGATCAGGGCCAGAACCCTTCCGATCCGGGCGACCCGGCCAATACGAATCTGGCCCCGATTCCGGCATCGTATACGACTCCGGCAGGCGGATCCGGTACGAGCGCGGCTCCGGATACAAGCTCCTCTGGAGACTCAGGCGGGGGCGGCGATTATAGCGACGCCAGCTACAACGATACCCCCGATCAATACGCCCAGCAGCCTCCTCCTCCGCTGCCGGATTATCAGCAGCCGCCCATCCCCGAACCAGGCTACCTTTGGACGCCCGGCTACTGGGGCTGGACGTCAGCCGGCTATTACTGGGTTCCCGGAGCCTGGTGCGCGCCGCCCTATGAGGGGGCTCTCTGGACGCCTGGTTACTGGGGTTTTGCCGGTGGCCGCTACGGCTTTTATCACGGCTATTGGGGCCGCTACATCGGCTTCTACGGCGGTGTCAACTACGGCTTCGGTTACGCCGGAGTCGGGTATCAGGGAGGCTACTGGCATGGCAACAATTTCGCTTACAATCGCACCGTCAATAACTTCGGAAGCGTTCGCATCACCAACGTTTACGAACGCAACGTCGTCATCAATCGGACGATTGTCGAAAACCGCGTCAGCTACAACGGCGGCCCGCAAGGCATACGAGTACGCCCGACTCCTGCCGAGGTAGCGGCCTTCCGCGCCCCACATGCGCCGCCGATGAGGGCCCAGGTGGATCTAGCAAGAACCTCCGCGGCCAACCGCGCCCAGTTTGCCGCAGTCAATCACGGCAAGCCCGCTGCGTTTGTGGCGGAAAGGCCACTTGCGGCCGACAAGGGCATTCGTCCCGCGCCTGCGATTCGTCCGGTAGTAGTCAACCGCGAAGGCGCCCGGCCCGACGTCCCAAACCAACCACGTCCGGAAGCCCGTCCTGAAACCAGACCCGGAGCAGGACCGGTAGCCCGGCCCGAGGCCAGGCCGGAAGCGCGGCCAGGGGTGAATCCGCCCGCGGCCCGACCCGAAGCCAGGCCACAACCAGGGCGGCCTACGACTCAGCCACGCCCAGAAGCAAGACCGGAGAACCGTCCTGCGCCGCAGCCACATCCCGAGAGCCACCCGGCTGCCAGGCCGGAAAGCCGGCCAGCCCCTGAGTCCAGGCCGGCTCCCAGACCTGAATCTCATCCAGCTCCTGCCCAACATCCGGCGCCAGCCCAGCACCCAGCGCCGCATCCACAAACCAGGCCGGCGCCTGAAAAGCCCAAACAGGAGCCCAAGTAGCCGGAGCGATCCGAAGCTCGAAAACCAGAACGACACACCCCTGAAGTCTGACCGGCTTCAGGGGTGTGTCGTTTTTGCAAGAAATCGGCTGAACTGGAACCAACTGCGAGTTTCTGTTCGCGGAACCGGCACTAGACTACTTCGAGCCCGCCGACAACAACTCATCCTCCGGGCTCGGGTGCAGATCGCTGCGTAGGGCCTTAGCGGTCAATTCATCGGCATTCCTGAGCGATGGGAAGAGCATCGACCACAGGCCGGTGACCATCATCGCGCCGATCCCGCCGGCGACGGTGGCGCGCACCGCGCCCAGCCATTGCGCCGTAACCCCGCTCTCAAACTCACCCAGTTCATTCGACGCGCCGAGGAACATCGAATTGACCGCGCTGACCCGCCCTCGCATCTCAGGCGGCGTAGCCAGTTGCAGGACCGAGCTGCGCACCACGACAGAGATCATGTCCGCTGCGCCGGCAACCGCCAGCGCAGCCAGGCTGAGGATCAGATTGTGCGAGAGCCCAAAGACGATCGTCGCCGCGCCAAAGAGCCCCACGCAGACAAACAGCCGCAATCCAGCCTTGTTTCGAAGCGGATATCGTGCCAGGGCAAGCGAAATCACCAGCGCGCCCATGGCCGGAGCCGCGCGCAACATTCCCAGGCCTTGCGGGCCGGTATGCAGGATCTCCTGGGCAAAAATCGGCATCAGCGCACTCGCTCCGCCCAGCAGGACGACAAACAGATCCAGCGAAAACGATCCCAGCAGAATCGGCGACCGGCGCACATACTGAAAGCCCGCCAGCACCACCTTGAGCGAGACGTCGCGATGCTCCATCCTCCCCATCCGGACGGAGAGCGAGCTGATCAGAACCAGGAAGATTACGAGGGCGACAAGCATGACGATGTAAACAATGCCCGCTCCCGCTAGCGGCCCCTGGAGAGGAAGCGTAAACAGAATTCCGCCCAAGGCCGGTCCGGCGATATTGGCCAACTGGAAGATCGCCGCGCCCCAGGTCACGGCATTGACGAAATGGCCCTCGGGCACAAGATGCGGGATCAGCGCCGAGCTGGCTGGCCCGGAAAACGACCTGCCGGTTCCGATCGCGAAGAGCACGGCATAGATCAGCCGCACATCGCGCACGCCCATCACTGCGATGGCCAGCAAAGCGCCTGTACAAACAATTTGTAGTGCGTAACAGAGCAGGATAATCTGCCGCCGGTCGTAGCGATCGGCCACATGCCCAGCCGGTAGCAGAAAGAAGAGTCCCGGCAAGAACAATGCCAAGCCCGTGTAGCCCAGGTCCAGCGCCCGATGCGTGATCGAATACACCTGCCAGGCCACAGCCACGGTCTGCGCCTCAGCGCCTATGATGACCGCCATCCGGGCCATCTGATAAAGCCGGAAGTCGCGCGAGGCAAAGGCCGCAAGGCCTCTCACCGGAGAACTTGCTGGCGCGGATGGACTGGCAGGCGGTTTTCCGGATTCCGAGTCCATATCCTGATCTGATCCTGACTTGGCAGTGGCTAAGGCATTTTCCGTATTTTCATAGACTCACCGAGCTCTGTCAGGGTGGATTTTTCTTGATGAAAAATCCACTTAGCATCACGGCTTCGGTATACACCAATACGGAAAATGCTATAGACCTGAAGATTGTTAGACTTGAGGCTTGTTGGTCCGAGCGTTTACTGCCGGGGAGCGAAATATCCTTGGCGCGTTCTGACCTGATACTTCCGGTCGTTCGCGAAGAGGTAGATCGTTCGAAATGCCCCGTCTGCTTTGAAGTCCGCCGGCGTGTAGGTCAGCGCGTACTGGCTGCGCAGCTCTTCCTCGATGCTGGTGAATCCCAGGGACATCTCGTCCACCGAAGGCGGAAAAAAGGCTCGCCCGCCCGTAGCCGCAGCCATTTTCTGCAGCACATCGTCGCCTTTGCCGCGGCTGGGAGTCCAGTTGGTGCTGATGGCGTAGACGATGGTCTCGGCGCGCTGGCACATCTTGATCGCGTCATCAACATAGGCGCGGCTCTGGTTGTCGTTTCCATCGGAAACCAGCACCATGGCCCGGCGGACCGGCTCCTGCCCGCGCGAAATATCGAGCAGTTTGTCCCGGCAGGCCGTGTATACCGCGTCGTAGAGCGCAGTACCGCCGCCGGGACGCAGTTTGGTCACGCCGGTCTGCAAGCCGTCCAGATTGTTGGTCCAGTCCTGGGTCACATCCGGGGTCGAATCGAAGCCCATGACAAAGGCCCGATCGCTCTTGGACTTGATCGCCTGCAGCAGAAACTCAGTCGCCGCCTGCTGCTCAAACTGAAAGCGCGACCGGATCGAAGTGCTGGCGTCGATCACGATTCCTACCCGCAGCGGCAGGTTGGTCTGCTGCGTAAAGGAGGAGATACGCGCCGGAGCCTTCTGATCGTCAAGGAGCGCAAAGTCGCTCTGTTTCAGGTTGGGAATAAAGTTCCCGTGCTTGTCGGTGACCGTAAAGATCAGGTTGACTTCGTTCACCGAGGTCACGATCTTGAAGTTGCCGCTGTCCGGGTTGGCCGGCTGAGCGCCAGCCGCAGGAACCTGGGCAGGCGGCGGAACAGGTGCAGGCTGCTGCGCGGCAACCTGCGCGGGAGGGGCAAATCCCAGAAGGCAACCAAGGGTGCAAGCCAAAATGGCTGCGGAAGAAAATTGTCTGCTCATGGCAAAGTTCATTCTATCAATTCCCTGCCTCTTCTTCCGAATCGGACTCAGAAAGCGGCTCGGGAACCGGGTCCCTGAGCTTGGCCAGAAACTGCTCAAGCTCTTGAGGCAGCGGCGATAGGAGTTGGACTCTCTTTCCCGTCGAAGGGTGGGTAAATTCTAGTTCCGCCGAATGCAGAAAATTTCGATTCAGTTCCAGCACTTCGCGGGCAGCCTTGCGCGTGGTGCTCAGTGGCATCGCCACGATCTTTTTTGGGGCTCCGTAGAGCGTGTCGCCAACTACGGGATGCGAGATCGATGCCATGTGGACGCGAATCTGGTGTGTGCGGCCGGTCTCGATCCTCACCCTGGCCAGCGTGAAGGGGCCGAAGCGGGTTTCCAGGCGCTCGACCACGCGATAATGAGAAACTGCGTGCCGCGCGCCCTCCAGACGCCGCGTGGTCATGCGCGTGCGCCGGACAGAATCGCGGCTGATCGGCGCCTGAATCGTCGCTCCATCCTCGGGCAGGTTGCCCTGCACCAGCGCCACGTACGTCTTGGTGATCTCGCGCGAGGCGAACATTTCCGCCAGTGCTTCGTGGGTCTTGTCGTTTTTGGCGATCAGGATCAAGCCGCTGGTTTCCTTGTCCAGCCGATGCACAATGCCGGGCCGCAGTTCTCCGCCGACGTTCGACAAAGTGGAAAACCGGTGTAGCAGCGCGTTGACCAGCGTGCCGCCGCTGCGCGCCTCGTCGGTCGCGCCCGAACCGGCGTGGACCATCATCCCGGCCGGCTTGTTGACCACGGCCAGGTCTTCGTCTTCGTAGACGATTTCCAGCGGAATATCCTCGGCGCGCGCCTCTAACGGAGTCACCTGCTGCTGCCCGTTCACCACCACCTGCTCGCCGCCGCGCAGCTTCAGGCTGGCCTTTTCGCGCTTGCCCTCGACCAGCACATCGCCCTGCTCCACAAGCTGCTGCACACGCGACCGGCTCACGCCGCTGAGTTGCCCGGCCAGAAACTGGTCCAGCCGCCACCCCGCAGCTTCCACCGGCACCACCAGTGATTCCGTCTCAGACATCGTGAACCTTCCCAGCGCTCCGGCGTCGCCAGTCCAAAAGTACGGCTCCGCCCAACAGCACCATCCCCAAGCCTACCAGTTGTGGAATATCCACGAGACCGCCGAAGACTACGCCGCGGCCTTCCCAATCGCGAAAAATCTCGGTCACAAACAGCAGCACGCCGGCTCCGGCCAGCCAAACGCCAGCCACATCCCCCTTGCGGCGCGGCAGAAAGAGCCAGATAAAGACAATCGCGGCCAGCAACAAGGCTCCCAAAGCCGCGTAGGCCTGCACCGGATAGAGAGGCGCCCCGAGCGGCGTGCCGCTCCACCGGCCTACGAGTGCGCTCGAATACGTCACCGCGCCAGGAAAAGAAGTGGAGGGACTGTCGCGCCCGAAATCGCTTCCGGCCAGTAAAGCGCCCACCTGCTCGGCGGCCATCGCCAGCGAAACCGGAGCTGCCAGGCAATCGGCCACAGCAGCGAGAGGCAGGCGAATCCAGCGTATGTAGGCCAGCACCGCCGCAGCCGCACTCACAATCCCCACCGCGGCCAGCAGCGGATGATGCACCATCGCCACCGCCAGCAGCCATCGGGGATGCCGTCGCAGATCGCTCAGATTCATCGCGATCAGCACCAGCCGCGAAACAGCCAGCGAAGCGAAGACAGCCAACACCAGCATGTTCCAGGCGTGGCGCGGATTCAGGCCGGTGCGCACGGCTGTAAGCTGCGCCAGCGCGAGAGCAAGCAAGACCCCCAACGCCGCACAGGCCCCGTAGCTGGGCACCAGCAGCGGTCCGATTTGAAAGAGAACTGGATGCACGAAGGAGAGACTACTGAAATTCAGGATCGAAAGCGGCCAAAATAGGTGCGGAATCAACCGGGCCTAGGCAGGTCCGGTTCAAAAGTTCTAAGGAGTAGAAAACCGGCCCACTGGGCCGTGAGTATGTGCGCTGGTGAACCCGTCCTAAGACGGCGGGACTCTCCGCGCTTCATTAGGCATCCCGGACTGGCGGGCACGGCACACAGAAGCGATTTGTCGAGTCGAGTCCCTGTTCAATGAATGTTGGTTCAAC
>Ga0302325_10025524_pt1 | contig 12281 bp, 15 predicted proteins | sample Palsa_T0_2_FD_201948 | JGI IMG/M metagenome (GOLD analysis project Ga0302325, IMG submission 201948) | Peat permafrost microbial communities from Stordalen Mire near Abisko, Sweden - Palsa_T0_2 | ecosystem: Environmental > Terrestrial > Soil > Palsa > Peat permafrost | place: Sweden: Abisko...
CGTCGCTGTCAAGGAAGCGTTTTTGAGTACTCTGGAGACGTATCCTGAAGTCAAAGTCGATATCGAGACGGTGGATGGTCCTACCGCTCAGGAGATCCCCGTATCCTCGGCGTCTACAGTTGCTGAAACGACACCCCCCGAAGCAACGGAATCCGAGACAGCAACCGCGGGAGTCAAACGGAGTCTCTCCACCGAACCGGGAACTCCCGAACCGTCTTCAAAACGCGTCAAAGTTGAAACTGTTGCAGATGACGAAACCGTGACCGAGCAATGTAAATGGTCATCCCTGCCGGTTCCTCCGGCAAAACCTTTCGCCCTTTTCTTGACGGACGATTTTCGGGACCATCTTTGTCGGTGTCTGTCCTGCCAAACCTTACGTCTTCGGAACCTCCCCATGATTGCCGAGGAAGAAGAAACCCACGAGCCCGACGAAGACAATTCCGACACAGGTACCTTTCCCCTTGCCGGCCCTTCCTTTACCTTTCTCAAACGCAACCCGTCTTTTGGCTTCAAGGAATCTGGCTGACTTTTCTTTGTAGACTCGTTACTCGACGCGGGAACGAAAGCACTCGAATCGCTCCCCCGAACACAAGCCATCAACGGAATCGTAGCGTACCAAACCCTGTCTACCCGCCTAAGGGGGTTCTTCCAAGGCTTTGTAGAGAATCAAAAAGTCGTCACTGAGGAAGACGTCAAGGGCTTTTTTGCAGAGATGACTGGTGCGGAGAAAGTCGTGGATGTTGCTAGTGTGCCTGTCGATCATAGGAGGGAGGAAAGTTCCAAGTAGAGAATATGTGGGATGGGGGACAGAATGTGTATATAGGTAGGAGCATATGCAGGGGTTCGGTTAATCTATATCATTTGGTTATGATGATTTTGCGGGTGAGATACTCTGAATGTAGGGATATTGATCCGCAGCCACAGAGGTTCTCCCCTCCTCTTGAAGCCACTATCTGGAAGAATGTACACCGTATCTAAAGCACGTCAATGGGCATCCTTCTATTGTGCATGGAATTTAACCGTCAAGGAAGGAGAAGTAATCTCAACCCCCTCTACCAAGACGTCTGGCTACCGGGGAAAAGACTCCCACGGCGGTCCACCCTAGAACTCATGTTTGACAATTCGTGGGATTCCTCGCGGCGGTCAAGACGAAACAATGGGTTTCACCAAAAGGCCTTCGCGCGTCAGATATCTGCATCATAGACATACGGTTTCCTGGCAGATCTAGATTAAGTTGGATATATCCTGTATATCATGTGCCATTGAATTATCTTTGACTCAAAAGTATTCCGTAAACAATATATGGTTTCCAAATGAATAGGGTATCCTAGTTATGCTCTGCTATGTAATATCTCCCACCCTTGATGACTTATTTCTCCCATGGTTTCTTTGGAGGGGCCGGACTTGTTGATGTTGAAGGTGGTTCGGTACTTAACTGGTCAGGAATCTGTCGTATTCCAGGGACCGGCTGACCGGTGGTGATGAGTTGAATGATCTCGTCGAAACTGGCGCTCTTCTCTATCGGCGATGTGATGACAGGGATCTCTGGATTTGGTTTCTGCTCAAACCAGGGACGGGAAGGATCTGGAGTTTCCTCGGAGTTCTCAACAGCGGGAGCAGTTTCGCTTAGTCTCGGTTCCTTGTTCTTCCAGTCCTCGTATGTTTGGACGTCGAGGGGGCCTACTCGCCTAGCAAATGAGTCGAATCCAGACAACAGAGAATACTTTGAAAAGTAGAAGAACTTGTACTTGTAGATCAATGGCTGTGCCTCGCTTGAATCGCTATTCAAGTGCTTCAAATCGAGAATCTTCTGGACTCCCGTCTACCGCATCAGCAACCTGCAGTACAGGACATGGCATACCCTAAATGCCTGATCACTATTCCAGTCATAGGCATCGAACTGTTGACACGCCTCCTCCGCCATTTACTGTTTACGTTAGGATCTCCGTATTGGGCATTCTAGTCCGCAGCTTCGGCCTCCTGGCTACGGAAGATCTGCCTCGCTTTATCCGTGTTTTGGATCTTCGTTCAAGACAGTTGCACACACAATGCGCTTCATTTAGACTGGTCCGGATGGTCGGACCGGGCTATCTCCCAAATCACATGCTCATTTGACCTCCGTCACTGCACCTCCTGCGCTTAATCCAAATCTAGTCCACCCGGTTGGTACAACAAACTCACTCTTACGCCTCCTTTTCACTATTCGCGATTCCTGTCCTCTCCAGCGCTTTTGAAACCATGTCGGACAATGTGATTCATGCAGTCAGCGGCGCGACCGCTGGGATGGCGGCCATGGTACCTATCTCTGAGATTTAGTGCGGGGATTGACGCGTTAGGCCGTGACGTATCCCTTGATTACTTTGAGTACGCGTGCCCAGGTCGATGCAAAGGGAGAACATCGCAGTATTACTGCTGCGCTGAAGAAAATCATCGACAAGGAGGGCGTGGCGGGATTGTACGCCGGTCTCAAGTCTGCATTATTCGGAATTGGCATCACAAATGGTATTCACCCGCTGTGCTGTCCGCCAGTATGCGCTAAATTACAGGGATTTACTACTTTTGGTACGAATGGACCAAAGCCTTCCTGGAGAAAGCCGCCATCAAATCCACCGGTCGCAAACGACCTTTGACCACCGCGGAGAGTATGTTGGCGGGTCTAATCGCGGGGAGTGCGACCGTCATGCTAACCAATCCGATCTGGGTCGTGAATACTCGTCAAACCGCTCGTAAAGACGTCGATGAGAAAGAACATGAACGGCTCAGAGATCTTCCTCCTACGGAGGCTGCCAAGGAAGTTGCGCAGCGAGCGACCGGGTTTGTCCGGATTATGTTGGATATTGTCAAATCTGAGGGGATTGGCGCGTTGTGGAGTGGTGTCATTCCTGCTTTAGTGCTGGTTATCAATCCGATTATTCAGTATACTGTGTTTGAACAGTTGAAAGCTACTGTCGAGAGGAGAAGGGGATCCAGAAGTACCCCTAACGATGCTTTCGTCTTGGGAGCCCTGGGCAAACTTATGGCCACGGGGATCACGTATCCTTACAGTACTTATCCATGTCATCTGAGATCGAAGCTAACGATAGTCACCATCAAGGCGAGGATGCAACTAAAACAGAGCGCCGATGCATCTCAACAATATAAAGGCACGATCGCAGGTTTGAAGAAAATCATTAACGAAGAAGGAGCAAAAGGGTTGTACAAAGGTATCGTTCTGTTAGTGCGTATCTGATCCAAGGCGTTGCACCAAAATTAACTCAATCTGTTCTGAATGCTGCTTTCCTTTTCATGTTTAAAGATCTCTTTTTCAACTCGAGTAAGGCTGTCTTGCAGTCCAGATTTCCGGCCGGTCCCACTGTGCTTGATGCGACTAAATTGCGCAAGTAGCAATGAAGCGTATAGCTTGAAAGCTGACAATGGCGTACAGTGGAGAGAGTAAAATATATAACGTAGTAAATAAATTCTGTACAATTTTGGATGATACTAAATAAGACTTTCGTGCTCCAGAGCTGCTGGTAACTCGTGTCTTAATGAGTGTCATAATATGAAGCTCAATTGTAACTCTAGATCATCATTACTGTCCTTCTAAGAGCTCTCTAGTGTTTAATTTAGGTCTTTCTCTGAAGCTTCCGATGCAACAAAGCTTTAAGGAGCAAAAGCCTCGGGAGCTAATCTGTCTCTCAAGCTGCTGTTATCATTATCGTCACATTGAGATGGACAGGACAGCACCCCGGTCCGGGGCAATGCGACCCTAAACTTTCGCTGCTGATCTTTCAGCCCCTCAACCAGCGTTGCCAGACAGTCGCACAACAGCCGGGCCTTTCGATATCCAAACGGATCACCATGGAAGCGGCTCCCCAGAAAGGCACCGAGAAAGGAGATTTCTTCTACCATCAGCAAAATCCGTTCCGTGCTCTAGACGAAGCGAGACAGCCCAATGTATTCGAGGCCGAGGAGGAGTTGGAGACTAATGTATTGTTTCCTCGTGTGACGCGCTAAAGAGTAGGATGTCCAGTTCAAAGCCTTAAAGCAAGATGTGCTGCTGCAGATGTTTGAATCTGGATTACAGGATGATGAGACTTTTCCACAGTCTGGAAATTTATTCGCTATCGGGAATCGTACTGGTTGCTTTGTGTGTGGATGTCCAGAGGGTATACTAAAGGATCTGGCAGAGCTGACGTCAGGTCTATTATTTGGAGAGACAGCATTGCTACGCGCGACCTTTGAGGATGCTAAACCAAAAACTATGGCTACGTTGAACGGCGCGTATAAACTCGATTTACCAGACACACCTACTCATGTCCGCTTTACGGCAGACGAGCAGTCAGTTGTCGTGGCCATGCGTCAGAAAGGAGTAGTGATCCTGGACTGCAATCGTCTCGGACAACAGGTAAAAAGGCCAATATTCTTTTGCTTATATTAGAAATCGTTTAATGAAGCCACGGTATCAAGCTTCTCGACATCGTCCTTGATTGACATTTTACCAAACCCTTCGCTGCAGCACGGTCATTTACTGGCTTATATTGCGCGTACCTATGAAGAATCACCGTATGGGAAGGTGTATTTGTACGATATGTCTACACAGAAAGCGGAGGAGGTGGACCGGAATCATGAAAGTACCTGTATGACTTTCTCTCATGATGGAGAGATCTTAATGATCTGCACAAAGTCTGGAGAGGCATTCTATTATGATGTTACAAATCTTACAAACTCTGTGCCTATTCGGCGGCAGCCGCCTGTAGATCTTCCTCAACCAGAAGACGATTCCTGGTGGAGCATGGGCCCCATATCAATTTTAATAACAATTAGTTGTACAAGGGGTTAAATGGATCGATACATGGAATCAACTAGTCATCTACAATCCTCTTACATATCCATCGGATCCCCCAGTCCACGAATATCAGGCCTATATAATCTCCAACCCATCTCATCTCCCCCACCCAGCCACATTCAACTACCAATTCATCAAACTCCCCACTCCCCCTGTCGATGCATTCGGCAACACCTCCCTCCATCCCTGGTTCTGGTTCCAAGCCCTGCACAACTGGAAACCCGGCATCCAAGACCTAGTTGTATGTTCCGTGACCGCGGGCAGCGATATCGGTCTCCTTGGTCGTGGGGACGATGGATGGAGAATATGGGTCACGGAGGATGAGAATCGACGGGCCACAGTGCCGTATAATATGGAGAAGAATGAGGAGACTATTGTGGTAGGGATGCAACTTGATTTCACTGCCGACAAGAAAATTTCGAAACCCTTGTATCCTGATGAGGATCCGGTGGAGTGTGAAGCATTGCCTATTTTATGGGTGCTGAATACGTCGGGACAGTTGGCTGGGTGGACTATGATGTATGTTCCGGGCATCAAGGCAGGAGAACGACCAGTGTCGATGATGAGCCTTACGGAACAGGATCAGTATTGGCAAACGGTTCGAGAAGCGAGACTGAAAAATGTTCTAACTTCGGAAGAATTAGAGGACAAAGCCACGTGGGAAAAGGAATGGAAGAAAGCTTTCTCAGCTGAGGCTTCGGCCATTGCTTCTGAATCAAAAACGGACACAACACCAACTTCGAAGTCTGTTACAGCTACGCCGGAAAAACAAACTCCTGCAATTTCACGTCCATCTCAACCTAATACTAACACAACTCAACCTTCTCAACCAGCCTTTGGTCAACCGTCCCAACTAGGAGCCAACACGTCCCCATTCGGTCAAACTAAACCTCCGTTTGGGCAACCATCTCAACTCGGAGCTGCATCCCCTGCGTTCGGCCAACCTTCTCAACTAGGCGCCTCTAAACCCGCTGCCTTCGGCCAAACAGGACAACTGGGAGGGGCCCTACCCGGTCAATCTGGCCTATACTCCAGCTTCGCGCCAGGCCTCAATGCGAATCGGACGGGCCATGTCTTTGGCCAATCCAGCGGACTTGGCAGCTTTGGTAGTTCGACGGGAAGCGGCTTTGCTAAGTACACTTCTTCCCAGTCAACAGGCGGATTTTTGAGTGGAAGTAATGCTTCGACTGAATCTTTTCTCTCGGGCGCTAACAGCGGCGGCTCATTTCTGTCTGCAGGCCAGGGCGGCTCTGGATCGTTTTTACAGGGAGCACATAGTTCTGGATCTGGCTCTTTTCTTCAGGGAACACAGTCCTCTGGTTCTGGATCGTTTTTGCAGGGAGGGTCAGCAAATTCGCTTGCTAAGGGCGGTACTCAAGGATTTGAGAAGTTCATTACTCCAGGACAAGGTTTTGGCACTGCTGCGCCGTCAAGTTTCTCAGATGGTGGATTTTTGGCACCAAAGTCGTCCCCTCTTGGTAGAACGTCCAAGGCGAGCCCGTTTGGGATAACGCAAAAGCCCTCGCCTTCTCTTAGTGAGAGAACACAGTCATTGAACAAACCGGAGAGTCGAAGTCAGAGTTATGATTTGCTGGAAGATGATTCCGAAGAAACTGACGAGGAGAGTGGCTTGTCGGAGAGTGAAACCGAGGATGAAAATACTGAAGTGCGAGTTGATCCTCTTTCTTTCGGCGATGCTGGTTTCGATTTGAATCTCAGTAAGGACACTGAGAGACCCCGGCCATTGTCAGAGGAGCAGAGGCCTGTAGAAGAGCCTCAAATTGGGATTGGGGAGAAGACGCCTGCTCCCATTGAATCTAGCACTTCTTCGCTATCACCTTCGGATGACTTTGTTAAGGTCGCTATTCCATCCACTCCATCCCCGACACTCGAAAAATCGGATATCACATCAAGGCAAACTAGGGAAACGGCCCCTGTACCATCCTCACCTCCCACGGACAGAGGAACGAAGCAGTCTGAGCCAGCAATAGCACCGCTTCCAAAGGAACTGCCAGCTCATCTGAAAATAACCCCGCCTCGGTCCGATAAGGCAATCATATCTCCAGATCCTATCGTTCCCGCACAATCACAGAAATCTTTCTTCCCACCTCAGGCAGTCCCTCAACAGCCTCAAGTGGAGAAAGCACCCCTCCCTCCAGATCCAGTGATTCCTCAACCCAGAGCTATTAATCCACAATTGGTTCAGCAAATTACTACACCTCAGAAGACACCGCTTCCGACTGAATCACCCCGTCAGACGCCCAGTCCATCTTCGCGAAAAGTAGAATTACGACAATTTGTGCCAATTGCCGGATCCACACGGATTTCCTCGAAACTCAACAACTCGTCGAATCTGTCAGATGCATTCCGTTTAGTCATTGAACAAGTCTCCAAAGAGCTTGAAAGAGTATCTCCCTCTAAAACGTTATTGACAGTAGCTATCTGAGAATGTCGACACCTTGACAGAATACGTTGAATATCAAAAGGAACGCACCACCTCGAAAACGGCCGCTGATCTCGCGGATCCAGATGAATGGACATTTGCAGACCTCGAAACAATGGCAAGAATAATCGAAGCCGATATGCAGACTGTCACCGAATCTACTCATTCAATCCCTGCTATTGATGAAGCCATTCAAGAAGTTGAGAAGTCTCTTAAGAAAAGTATATTCACGTTGTATGTAACTAATATGTCTAGTGGAAGCAAAGAAGCTGGAATTAGAGAGATTCGTCCGTGCGGCAAAAGATCCCGAAGTACGAGAAAGTATATACTCCCGAAAATTGGCTCCCGATTTCGCTCGCCAACAAAAAGAAATCCGTCATTATCTGCAAGTAATCACCCATTCCTTAGACTTTGTTGACTTTCAGGATGCTGAAGAGAAATTGAAGGAACTTGCATCGTCATTGACTGTCTTGAAAGCGGAGCTAGCGGACGAGAAAGGCTCTTTCGGGATTCAGTCACCAACTACGGCGGGAATTTATCGGGTTACGAACAATGTGTTCTCGAGATTGCAACTTCTCTCCAATAAGATCTCTGCATTGGAAAGACGGGCATATGCCAAGGGAATGCGAATGGAATCTCCTGCTGCTGAGAGTAACAGAAATACGATTTCACGAGGGAGTGTCCCGCCTTCCACACCTGTCAATAAAATGGGTGGATTGAGGCCGAGTCCTGCGCGAGGTAGTCCTGGAGTGCGAGGCAGCCCAAGTCTAAGGGGAAGTCCAGGAATGAGAGGAAGTCCACTTCGTAAAACGATGCTGGATGAGAGAGTGGATCCCTGGGAGGCAGATGAGATTATTCGAGAGACGGAAAGTAAGAAGGAATTTAAACGGAGAATCGGCATTTTATTGAACGGAAGAGCTCCTCTTTCTACGAAAGGAAGTAATAGCATAGCATAGCATAGCATCACAACACATATAGGAAACATAATACAACACTTTCTGTTTGCCTCAGGTTTATGCAAATTGAAAGCTATTAAGACCTATAGATAGTAGACCCCAACTCCAAGGTATCATTTCTTAACCTTTCCCTTCTGTCGCTTTTTCTCTATTGCCCTAAACTTCTTACCTTGTCCAACTAATCCTCCTTTACTCCCCTTTCGAATCTTGTGAATCGTCATCATCAAGTTCTTTTTCCGTGCCTTCTCCCGATTCGTAGTACTTGTATACGACCCGTCTTCTCTCCTCGTAGCCTTCTTCGAAGCGAACTTTTCTCTTCCTTCTCTTCCTTCGGCTGCATGTGCCATTTTCTCCTCGCGGTCTTGTTTGGCTTTTTTACGGAGACTCAAAAAGGAATGCGGACTGACGAATTCGTCGTCCTGGGTCTCGGCTTTACGTCTATTTATCAGTCAAGTCATGCAAAATGGGGGATACTTGTCGGGCTTCTTGGATTTCTTGACGGGGCCTTCCACAACTGCTTTCGCTCGTAGTTCTTCGAGTTTCGCGAGATCGGCCGGGGTGAGAATCTGAAAGTCAGTCCCAATTTGAGAGGGGAATACTTTTGTAGTAGCGAGCTTGGAGGTACTGGCATCTGACTTTGGAAGAGGTGGTGGTTTTGGCTCGTCGTCCTCGGAATCAGAGATATCAATCACATGTTCCTCGTCACTCGAGACTTCAATCCATCCACCACTGCCATCACTATCCTCATCCTCTTCACTTCCCACTTCCCAGTTCTTCCAATCTACGGTTAGATTGAAATATACAGCCAGTCATACCATCTTCATCCTCCTCATCACCATCAAGCTCATTATGCTCCTTCTTGTAAGCCTCCAGTAACTCCAAGCCCTCGATCCCGGTCTTGACACCTCTCTCCACGCCGAATTTCAACGTTGGAGCAGCTTCACCGTTCGACATTGCCATAGAAACATCCTTTCCGCGATCTCTCCTCAGTAACATCTCCGGCGCAACTTCTCGGTACAAAGTGATCAGCGACCTAGCCGCATTGACGACTCCCTTATCCCGTGAGCTTCTATACGATGTTAAATCCTGGAGTAAATCCGCATTCATCACCAATGGTGCTCGTGTACATATCTCTCGAATTGAATTCAGACTATTGTTAGTACAAAAGTAAATGGTAGGATGATACCCCGCCTGAAGGACTTCAAAGGAGACTCCTCCTGTGACGAATTCGTTGGCGATTTTTCGGACTACGGTTTCAAGGACATCGGGTGGGATAAATTCGTGACTCGCCATAGCCGCACACGCAAGAACCAGTGTAACATCTCTTTGCTTTGGCGTTAGATACCTTTCGATCAGCTCGTAGTTTAGAAGTCAAAATACTTTATGATCCACGAATATATTCCAAGAAGAATAAGTTTATGCGACGCAATTAGTCTCGAAATGAGATTCAAGACCGTAAGTTTCTGAGTAATGTTAAGTGGCGACGAAGACTTTAGTAAATGTTTAGCGAAAAGAATCTCAGCAAAGGCTTGAGGGTCGTGTAATAAATGAATTGCCGAGAAATTCAAACCTTGCGGTTTTGCTTGTGCTTTGCGTTCTTTCTAAATATTTAGCGACTGTGCCTTATAGAAGGATTCAGGTACCTTCTTAAGAACTGCTTTTGCGAGAGCTATTTGACGTTCTTTGCTTTTGGTCTTTTTGCCTACGAGTTGACCGTGGCGAAGGGCCTTCAAGTCGGGTAAATCGTCCTCACTTTCACTGTCTTTGTCGTCGTCACTATCCTTTCCCATGAAAAACTGTACCCCTCCCATAGCCACACGGGGAGTCTACATCGACATCAGCATTCGTAAGATCAAGGAAATATTGTAGGTACATCAGAACACGCCGCTTCCTTCATCAATTCCACGCTTCTTGCATCTGTCCAAATCCCCTTCCTCCACATCTCGGAAGTAATTCTCACAGCCCAGACACCCGGTGGAGTATTTGACGAACTCCCCAAAGAGGAAATCCCCGGGATTGGCTTGTTTCCCACAAAAGAGAATAAGAGGGTCTGTACTGTCCTTGCTAGAGTCGGAGCTTTGTGTTTCTGTTTGTTTGCGTCTTTCAGAGTCGTCAGGGTCGTTTTGAAGATATGCATGCGGAGGGTTTTGGACGGTGTAGAAGTCAGTAATGGCAATAGAATCTCGAGGAGTCTAGGATTAATACCGGTGGGAGAAATGGAGATACCTGGTGGGTGTGATGACTCCTTTTTTTCGCAGAATGACGAGCGATTGAACTAATTTCTCTCGGACCTCAGGAGACAGATTTGCATGCTGTTCATAAAGCAGATGAGCTATCTGGTCTGCGAACCCGCCAGTATGATCAGGATAACAGCTCGCAACCTAAATCACAGTCAATTTAGTCCACCTTGCATAGAAATACATGTGAAATGAATCCCAGCAGCTGCACAAATCGTTGGCCCTCATCGGCAGGTCGAGACAGAAAAATAGCGTACGAAGATTGATAGTGCTGCCATTGCAGAAGGAACTCTTCTTTGTACGACTCAGAGTCTCGTTTGATTAGGTTCTGCAGATGCGGCAGGTTCGTTGGCAGCACTGCTGCGCGGGACTGCTTCACCATCCTTGACGAGACAGCTGTTTGCTAACTTGGTGATCTGCAAAAATTTCTTTGGCTAAGGAACAAGGTCACGTGTGTTCGAATTTTCGCAATGATAGAGAGATATCTCTCGCTATTATAGACTATTATTCATGCTAATTTACAGTCCCAGGTATCGATCAGTACCTCCTCCTCCTCAGCGATGGCTTCCAATCCATCGGGTGTGTTTCTTCAGTCTAATAAATATTAGCCAAGCCCATAGAATTTAGACATACCGCTTCGTCATCTTGTCCATAGATATGAATCGTTTTGTCGGCGTTACAGGTAATCAAACGCAGTCCCGTGCGATCAAACGTTGACGCAAAAATTCCAGCTTCTGCGTCAAGACTGCCTGGTTGAATTATCATATCCATGCTCTGATAGTTATAGCCCGATTTCCAGTCCCAAAACTTCATTGATCCATTATCTCCTGCATGATTAGTATTGGACCATGCTGAAAAGAAATTACCTCCAGAGAACAAGACTCCATCAGCATTGACTGAGAGAGTCTGGATAATCGCATTATGACCCTCGAAGTTCTGCATGAAAGTCCCTTCAGGACATTTCCATTGTTTAATATTATCGGCACTTCCGCTCGCGAATACAAATTCCGTCGGATGTATTGCCAGTGCCCGAACTTGTTGCTTATGATGTGTAAGCACGCCCATAGTCTTCCCCGCCGCCAGATCCCATAACCGAACTGTTTTATCCAGTGACGCCGTAATAACCTGTGGATCCGCCTCCTGGCATTCTACATCTGCGACAGTACCCGAGTGACCAGCCAAAACATGTACATTTTGTCGTGTTCGCATATCCCATACTCGGGCTGTGGCGTCTCTTCCTCCCGTCACGAGCACATCGATTGTAGGGTGTAGACTCATTGTGTATACTCCGCTTAAATGACCGTGGTACTGTCGTATTACTTTGTTCTGTTCTAAATCCCAGCATTTGACCATCCGGTCCTCGCCGCAGGAAAATAGATAGGGGTGACGTGGAGAAACTGCGAGACCTCGTACGGTGGAGATATGGCCTGTCAGTGATAGTTTCAATGTACCAGATGCTAAATCCCAAATCTTGATGATTCGATCTCCTGCACCGGTACAGAACCATTGATTTCCAGGTTCGACAGCAACTGCTCTCACCCAGCCAAGATGACCACTACACAACGTTGGTACAACGTACACAATAGATAGGGAAACATACCTTAGTACAGTCCGCAACTTCCATGGAGCATGCCAATCTGGCTTTACAGGTTCATAATTCTCACGACGAATAAGAGATGAGGACGACCCTCGTGGAGCAGATCCCGCCGCACCAGATCCAAAACCCTGCGAAGTACCCGTCCGAACAGTAAGCGCACTCGAAGGTTGATTCCGACTACTAAAATTAGCCCGGCCCTGTAACTAGGAATCATACTGTG
>Ga0302325_10025525_pt1 | contig 12281 bp, 13 predicted proteins | sample Palsa_T0_2_FD_201948 | JGI IMG/M metagenome (GOLD analysis project Ga0302325, IMG submission 201948) | Peat permafrost microbial communities from Stordalen Mire near Abisko, Sweden - Palsa_T0_2 | ecosystem: Environmental > Terrestrial > Soil > Palsa > Peat permafrost | place: Sweden: Abisko...
GACGAGGCGCAGTTCGCCGCGCACCAGGCGATCGAGCACCGTGCGGTTTTCGTCCGGATCGTTGGCCGAATTGAGCGCCGCGGCGGCAATACCATAGCCGCGCAACTGCGCGACCTGATTGCGCATGAGCGCGATCAAAGGCGACACCACGACGGTAAGGCCCTCGCCGCCGAGCAGCGCCGGAAGCTGGTAACACAGCGACTTGCCGCTCCCGGTCGGCATCACCGCCAGCACATCACGGCCTTCGAGGATTGCGGACACGATCTCGGCCTGCCCGGGCCGGAAGGCCGCGAAGCCGAAGGTCTTGCGGAGCACACGCTCCGCCGCCGCGACGGTTGGTTTATCCCCGATCATTTCAGCGTTCTATTTTTGTTCCTTAAGAAAAGCAAGATTTCCCGGCGCATCTGCTGTCACCGATTGCTTGCTGATGATCGGCACTGTCCGCACGACTTCGCCAAAATTCTCCGAGAAGGTGCCGCAAAAAATAACAAGGCAACATTTTAAGCTGCGTGCCGCGCGGGCAGCGCAAAAAAGCGCTGCCAATTCCGCAGCCTCTCGCTTCTTGCGCGACTCCTGCCGGTCATGCAGGTTGGGTCGCCACGCCGGGTTCTTCATCCATGTCTTCTGCCGCAAGTCGGGACGGCCTCTCTATTGGCCGTCTGATCAGGCTCATGTTCGCGCTCTGGCTCGTGGGCGTCGCCATGCGCGTGACCATCCTCGCCATGCCGCCGGTGATTCCGCAGATTCATGACGAACTGCGCATGTCGGAGACCCAGGTCGGTCTTCTGATCGGATTGCCGCTGGCGATGTTTGCGATCGCGGCGGTGCCGGGATCGCTGCTGATTTCGCGGATCGGCACACGCAATGCTGTCGTGTTCGGCATGATCTTCGCCGCCTTCGCCGGCGCCGCACGCGGCGCCTCGATCAATGTCTGGACGCTTTACGCCGCATCGATTGTGACCGGTTTCGGCATCGCGCTGATGCAGCCGGGCTTGCCGACGCTGGTACGCGAATGGCTGCCGCGCAGCATCGCACTTGGCACGATCTCTTACACCGGCGGCATGCTGATCGGCTCGATGTTTAGCGCCGCTTTGACCATTCCGCTGGTGTTGCCGCTGGTTGGTGGCTCATGGCGTCTCGACCTCGTCTTCTGGGCGGGGCTGGCGCTGTTGATCGTTCCGGTTTTCCTGTTGCTCAGCCCGAAGGCCGACACACTTCCCGGCAGCACAACAAAAATTGGCGGTCGCTGGTGGCCGGATTTCAAGGACCCGCTGGTCTGGCTGCTTGGGTTGACCTTCGGCAGCAACAACAGTCCGTTCTTTACCACCAACGCTTTTCTTGGCGACTATCTTGCCAGCGAGGGCAAGTCGGCTTTGCTCGGCTCGGCTATCGCCTGGCTCAACAGCGCGCAGATCGTCGCGCCGTTCATGCTGCTGTTCATGGCGAACCGCCTGCAACGGCGCGCGTGGCCTTTTATCTATTTGGGGCCCTTACTGCTGCTTGCCTTCTTCGGGCTGATCTTCGGACGATCCGACGCACTTATTGTCATATGTGCCGGACTGGTCGGCCTGACCACGGCGGTCACGCTTACGGCAACGCTTGCACTCCCGCCATTGCTGAGCACCGCAGCTGACTTGCCGCGCACATCGGCCGGCATGTTCACCATCAGCTACACCACCGCGATCCTCATTCCGACTATCAGCGGCGCACTGTGGGACGCGACTGGTAAACCGTGGACCACGTTCATTCCGCTGTGTATTTGCGCCGTGACGCTTACCGTGCTCGGCGTCATCGCTACCCGTTATCCAACGCCCAATGAAAGAGGCATAGCTTCGTCATGACCAAACGCCCGCAAAAATCCGCGGCAAAAAAATCCGCACCAAAAAAACGATCCGCCAAGCAACCCATGCTGCCGCACGACCGGCTTGCCTATTCAGCGATCACCGAACGTCCGCCGCTGAAATTGCCGAACGGCGCACGCATGGTGGTTTGGGTCGTCGTCAACGTCGAGGACTGGGATCCGACACAGACCATGCCACGCACGGTGCTGACGCCACCGGCCGGCGGTTCGCCAATGCCCGACATCCCAAACTGGGCCTGGCACGAATACGGCAACCGCGTCGGCTTCTGGCGTTTCGTCAAAGTATTCGACGAGTTCTCGATACCCGGCGTTATCGCCATCAACGGCTCGGCGCTCGAAGCCTATCCGGCGATCGTGCGCGCCGCCGTCGACCGCAAGTGGGAGTTCATGGGTCACGGCTTCACCCAGCGCAGCATGCAAAAAGTGCCGGACGAGCGCGCCGATATCCGAAGGACCCGCGAAGTCATCTTGAAAGCGACCGGCAAGCCGCCGCGCGGCTGGCTTGGCCCCGGCCTCACCGAAACCTGGGAAACCCCCGACCTGCTGATCGAAGAAGGCTATGGCTATGTGGCCGACTGGGTGCTCGACGATCAGCCGGTCTGGCTGAAAACCCGTAGCAAGCCGATCGTAAACCTGCCTTACACGCAGGAATGCAATGACGTCGCCATGATGCTGATCCAGCACCACAATGCATCGGAATACGCCGACCGCGCGGTCGATCAGTTCGAACAGATTCACGCTGACGCCGCAAATTCGGCGCGCGTGATGGCGCTCTCGATCCATCCCTACATCATGGGCGCGCCGCACCGCGTGAAATATTTCCGCGAGGCAATCCAACACATCCGCAAGCGGCAAGACGTGCTGTTCTGGACAGGCGAGCAAATCCTCGACTGGTACCTTAACACCGGACCGAAGCAGCCTTGAGTCGCAAGTGAGAAGCCCCGAACCCGTGAAAGCGCCAGCCGCCGCCGACACCGGCGCACGGGTGATGTTGGTCGTGTTGTGCCTGATCTGGGGCACGACCTGGCCAATCATCAAAATTGCGCTGACCGAAATCGATCCGCTCAGCATGCGCACTTGCACCTACGCGGTCGGGACGCTGACACTGGCCGTGATTTGCGCGGTTGCGCGACGCAGCTTTCGGATCCCGAACCTTCGCACCTGGGGACATGTGTTCGCCGCGTCGATGCTGAATATCGTCGCCTTCCCGCTGCTCACCGCATTCGGGCAAATGGCCACCACGACATCGCGGGTGTCGATTCTTGCCTACACCATGCCGATCTGGTCGGTTGTGCTGGCCTGGGTTTTCCTCGGCGAACGCTTGACGCGTATGCAGGGCATCGCGGTCGTTCTATGCGTGGCCGGCCTTACGATCCTGATCTATCCGCTGACCGCGAACGGCGTGCCGCTTGGCGTCGTGCTGACCATCATCGCCGCAATCAGTTGGGCGGGCGGGACGATTTATTTGAAATGGGCGCATATCGATGCCGATCCGGTCGGCGGCGCGGTATGGCAACTCGTCATCGCGTTCTTCGTCGTCGCCGGATTCACGCTGCTGTATCAGGGCGGAGTCACCTATAGCGGCGCCCACGTCAAGGCTGTTTCGGCGATGATCCTCTCTGGCATGATGGGAACCGGTATCGCTTATGGTCTGTGGTTCGCCATCGTCCGGCGGCTGCCGGCCAGCACGGCATCGCTCGGCGTACTCAGCGTGCCGGTCGTCGGGGTGGTGATGTCGATGATTTTGTTAGGTGAAAGACTGACGCCCGCCGACGTGATCGGCTTTACGCTGATATTTGCCGCGTCCGCCTGCGTGTTGCTGTCGCCTCAAGCGCCGGCGCCAAAAGAAGCGCCGCAGGCGACTTAAGCTGCACTTTATTTGAGCATGATCTTTTCGGACCTTCCTTCGCCCGCCGAAGCCGATCCAAAAGCAATCTTTCGCCAAAGGCAGGCTTCGCGAAGGCGGGAAACCGGCGACCACCCTCGGATCAAGTCCGAGGCCAGGCATTTTCCGGATCACGCTCTACACCGGCAGGCACAGCGCGTTATCGACCAGAAGGTTATCGTAAACGCAGCGGCGCTCCGCGAGCTTGAGCCGATCGCCGACCCGGCGGAACTTGTCGTAGTAGACGCCAACCTGATGCATCTTGGCGTCCGGCCGGTCGAACAGCACCTGTATGACAACATAGTTGGCGCGGGCGCGGATATCGCCGTTTTGTTCTTCGCCGAGCACCTGAAGATTGCCGATGATGTGGCGCAGGTAACGCGGCGCGAACATTTCGGTCTTCATCGCATTGGCGCGGTCCAGCAGCATGCCCTTGTTCTCGCAATAGATCAGGCCGACCGGCATGTTGCGGTCGGCGTTCTCGCGCGAGATCACGACATAGAAGCCGTCGTCGGTGAACATTTCGGCCCAGTCGACCAGCCGGCTTTCGTCCAGCGCCGCGGCGTAGGCGTTGTTGAACTCTTCGATCTCACGATGCAGCAACAGTGCTTCGATGCGCCGATCGTTAACCGCGTTGTTAGGCGAATCGAGCATGCTGCCGGCCTTACAGATCCATCGCTTCGCGCCAGTGCAGGTACATCGCACGGATCACGGACTCCGAGATCAGCGTATCAGCGGTTCCCGTCTTGTGCGCCGGATCGAGCTTCACCAGATGCCGTCCGTTCGGCACACCCAGCATGCCGTCCTGCACGAACTTGATTGCCTCGTTGTCTTCGAGGCCGAGGAACCCCGCTGGACCCATCAGGTTGCCCTGGCGCAGCCGATGCCGCGTCATCTCTTCGTCATCGCCCTCGAAGCCGAACATGGTCCACTTCATGATGAACTCATTGGGGCCGGTCGGCACGATCTGTCGCACACCAAGCGTGTTCATTTCCCGCTGCACAATCAGATTCGGCCAGATCGTGGACATGGTCACCGACCACGGACTGTCGAATTCCTCGATGAAGTTCATGAATCGCTTTTCATTGAGCGATAGGCCTTCCTTGAACGCGCGCATTTCTTTCTTGGCGTCGCCGGAAACCGCCTTGTCCGACTTCGCCGACGCCATCACGCCGTGCCGCCCGCTCTTGTCGGCCAGCATCTGCGAGCGGTTGCCGACGACGAGGAGCCCAAAATTCACCAGGAACGAGTGCAGCAGCGTAGCGTGATACGGGTCTTTCAGATTCTCGTGGTAAAGCTTCCAATTACCCGGCAGCGAATGCCGGTAATGCCCGAGCACACGAAGCTGGCGGCCGTCGAACGTCGCCTCGAATTCGCTCAGCACCTCCGGCCCGAGATAATCGGCGAACGATTCCACGTTGTCGGAATAGGACGCGAACACCACACCGCGATGGCTTGTCACCGCGAGCTTGCGCGGATTGTGTTCCTGCATCTTGAAATCGGCCGGCATACCGCCCTTGCCGTTGACCCCGCGGCGGAACGGCACGCCGATCAGGCTGCCTTTCAGGTCATAGGTCCACTGATGATACGGGCAGACGAACTCGTTTGCCGTGCCGCTTAACTCACGACAGAACTCCGCGGCGCGGTGGACGCACCGGTTTTCGAATGCGTTGATCGATCCGTCGCGCGCACGCGCCACCACGATCGGCGTCGGCCCGACATTGGAGCGGATGTAGTCGCCCGAGTTTGGAATCTCGGCTTCGAGCGCGACGTAGTTCCAGGTCGGACCGTGGAAGATACGCTCGATCTCCCGCTCATAAACTGCCGGGTCGGTATAGACCCAGTCCGGAATGATCGAGAGATCGTCATCCGGCCAAACGTAATTGTCGTTCTTGATTTGCAGCGCCATGCGCATTGCCTCGCGAAACCAGCATCCGAAGCATAGCCGAACTCCGCCTCGATTGCACCGTACCGGGACGCGGCGTACGCTCCCGCAAAGTGCAAAGGAGTACGACTATGGCGCAGGAGCCGCTCGCGACCCGGGGCAATTACCTCCACATCTACGATTTCCGCGTGATGGAGGGAAAGGAGGATGAGTTCATCCGGCTGTTTGAAGAGTTCGACTATTCGGACGGCAACCCGATGCACAAATCTTCCGCGCAGGTGAAAGACGGCGTGCTGTGTCGCGACACCGAAGACCCGCAGCGCTTCTTCCTGATTGCCGAATGGGCCGACATCGAAGAACACGCCAAGATCCGAAAAATCCTCGCCGAGGAAATCAAGCCGGAATTCATCAAATACATCGAAGGCCACAAATTCGTACCGAAATACTTCGAGGTAGTTTCTTCGACGCCGGAGGAAATTTTGAACAAGGCCGCCGGCTAGAAACTTCTCAGGCCTTCACGTTGCGCGCCAATTCGACGACGCGCGCGGTCATCGCGCTTTGAGGATCGGCGAACGCATCGATCACCGTAAAATGGTTCTTGCCGGGGATTTCCTCGTAGCGGGTTTTGCCCGTGCTTTGCCAAGCCTGCGCGATCAGCTTGCTTTGCCGCAAGAACTCGCTGGATTCGAGCCCGCCGACCACGGCGTCGAACATGCGCCCCGGCGCCAGCGGCCATAATGCCGGCGAGAGCGCTCGCGCGGTCTCCGGCGTGAGGCGGAAGTCCTGATTGGGCGTAATGCCGACCAGTGGACTGAGATCGAACAGGCCGGAGACCGCATAGCCCGCAGGCACCAGGTCCGCCGGCGCTTTGGGGTAAAGCGCCACCCAGTCGGTCGCGACCATCGCCCCGGCGAGATGCCCGCCGGCGGAGTGACCATAAACAAACAACCTGCGGCCGAAGCGCAGCCAGAGGAAAATGCAGGCACGCCGCATCTGTTCGACAATGTCGCCAATGCCGACATTCGGACACAAATCGTAGCCCACCACGGCGACCGTCACGCCATGGGCATTGGGACCGCGCGCCATCTGGCTAAACTGTGACGGATCGAGCGAGCGCCACCAGCCGCCGTGGATAAACATGGCGATTGAGGCGCTTTCGCCGGCATCCGGCATGAACAGATCAACGCTTTGCCGTGGCGTGTCGCCGTAGGACAGCCCGAGTTCGGCGCGGTCGCGTTTGAGCGCATCGACGCGATAAAGCTCCCCTTCCTGCGCCCATCGCGCAAAAATCTGCTCGTAATCGGGCACGCGGGCGCGATTGTTGTATTCGGCTTCGTAATCGATCGCGGCCATGCACGGCTCCAGCGGAAGAAGGCGGGCAACATTGCGGGATACGCGCCTCACTGGCAAGTTTTTGCGCTAACTTCCACCCTTCAAAGGCCGCCAGAATCTGATAGGTCGAGGTCATGAAGGTTGACGGCAAGGCAATGCGCACCATCTGGCTTGAACCGGATGGCTGGTCGGTCGGCGTGATCGACCAGACTGCGTTGCCGCATCGTTTCACGACGGTGAAGCTCACCTCGCTCGACGAAGCGGCGCACGCCATCCGCGCCATGGTCATCCGCGGCGCGCCGCTGATCGGCGCCGCCGCAGCCTATGGCATGTGTCTGGCGCTGCACGCCGACACCTCCGACGAAGGGCTTGAACGCGCCTACGCCACGCTGCTCGCCACCCGGCCGACCGCGATCAACCTGAAGTGGGCACTCGACGAGATGGTAGCCGCGGTCCGCAATCGGCCGCGTGCGGAGCGTACCGCGGCTGCATATCGCCGTGCCGCCGAGATTTCCGAGGAAGACATCGCCATCAATACCGCGATCGGCCGCAACGGGCTGCCGCTCATTGCCGCCATTGCCGCGCGCAAGAAGGCCGGCGAGCGCGTCAACATCCTGACCCATTGCAATGCCGGCTGGCTGGCGGCGGTCGACATCGGCACCGCAACCGCGCCGATCTATCTGGCCCACGACAGCGGCATTCCGATTCACGTGTTCGCCGACGAGACCCGGCCACGCAATCAGGGTGCGTCGCTCACTGCCTGGGAGCTCGGCAAGCACGGCGTGCCGCACACGGTTATTGCGGACAATACCGGCGGCCATCTCATGCAGCACGGCTTGGTGGATCTGGTCATTGTCGGCACCGATCGCGTCACCGCGAACGGCGACGTTTGCAACAAGATCGGCACGTATCTGAAAGCACTCGCGGCGCGGGACAATAACGTCCCGTTCTACGTGGCGCTGCCGTCGCCGACGATCGATTTCCATGTTGCCGATGGCGTCGCTGAAATTCCGATCGAAGAACGCAGCGCCGACGAAGTCACGACCATGACCGGCAAAACCTCGGACGGTCGCATTGAAAGCGTGCGGATCGTGCCGGACGGCTCGCCGGTGGCGAATTATGGCTTTGACGTGACTCCGGCGCGCCTCGTCACCGGCCTGATCACCGAGCGCGGCGTGCTGAAAGCCTCGCGCGAGGTGCTTGCAGCGGCATTTCCTGAACGATCAGGAACGCCGCGATGATGCCCGCCGTCGCCGTTATACCCATCGACGGCCGGCAATCGCCGACCGCGCTGGCGATCGCCCGCGGCACCGCGCGCCATCTGCATGCGCTCGGCTACTGCGTGGTAAGCGAACTGCCGCTGCCGTCGGGACGCCGGGCCGATCTGGTTGCGCTTGGCGGTGGCGGCGAGATCGTCATCGTCGAGATAAAATCGTCAGTCGCTGACTTCCGTGCCGACCAGAAATGGATGGATTATCGGCTGCACTGTGATCGGCTGTTCTTCGCAACCGTCGTTGACGTGCCCTGCGAAATATTTCCGAAGGATACCGGCCTGATCGTTGCCGATGCGTTCGGCGCAGTGACCATCTGCGAAGCGCCCGAGCATCGGCTGCAGGCGCCGACGCGAAAAGCGATGATGCTGCGCTTCGCCCACGCGGCAGCGCTGCGCTTGCAGGCCCTTGCCGATCCGCAGGGCCCTTACGGCGGCGAAATCTGAGCGAAATCTAAGCGAAATCTGAGACTGGATCAGGCGGCGACAGCCGCAGCCGCGACGTATTCGCTTTTGAGCCGTTCCAGCCAATACCGCAGGACGACCAGATCGACAGGCTTTGCGATCGACTCCCGGACGTTCAGACCCAGCGACTTGGCGAGCGCCACGCTGTCCTGACGCCGGCTGTCGTCGCAACCGCTCACGATGATGACATTAGTATTGGAACTAATGGCCGCGAGATGCCGCAGAACCTCATCGCCGTCGCGGGCACCCAACGAAAGATCGAGCGTGATGCAGTCAAACACGCCTTTTTGCAGGAGCTTTGCCGCCTCGTCGCAAGTCGAGGCGCCGGCCGGCACGTAGCCAGCGTTCGCCGCTGCACGGCAGATCATCATGCGGTGAAGCGTATCGTCTTCAACAACAAGGAGGCGCGGTCCGCGACCGTCGATCAAACCAGTCCTGTTTGAAGCCGCCAAACCGCCCTGTTCGAGCATGCGATGCCCCCCGCGAAAATTTGCACCCATCAGTCCCGTGAATTGATAAGGCAAATCTCGCAAAATTTGGCTTAGGGCATTCGCTAAAATGCGAAGCAATCTGGGTAAACAGCCGCTTACTTCGGCGCGCGCTTGGCCAAAATGCGTTGCAAGGTGCGGCGATGCATGTTGAGCCGGCGCGCGGTCTCCGAAACATTGCGGCCGCATAGTTCATAGATGCGCTGGATATGCTCCCAGCGCACACGGTCCGCCGACATTGGATTTTCCGGCGGTTCGATTTTTTTGTTGTCGAGCGCCAGCAACGCTGCCGCCACGTCATCGGCATCGACCGGCTTGGCGAGATAATCGACTGCGCCAAGCTTCACCGCGTTCACCGCCGTGGCGATGTTGCCATAACCGGTCAGGATGATGGCGCGTGCTTCCGGCCGCCGCTTTTTCATGGCCGAGATAACGTCGAGGCCGTTGCCGTCGCCAAGCCGCATATCGACGACCGCGAAGGCAGGTGCAGCTTTCTCCACCTGCAACAGGCCGTCAGCGACGGATTCGGCAGTCGTCACCACAAAGCCGCGGCCTTCCATAGCGCGGGCCAGGCGTTGCAGAAAAGATTTGTCGTCTTCCACGATCAGAAGCGAACGCTCGCTCGGCATCGCGGCAGCCGGCGCATTGGTCATGGCAATTTCACTCCTCAAAATAATCGCCAACCCCTGCATTAACAATCAGGCCAATGCTTCCTAACAATTAGGAGGCTTCGGCTACGGGCTCAAGAGGGGGCGCTATCAGCGCGCGTTCAAAATCGGCCCGGCTCCAGGTGATCGCTATGGTGGCGCCATGCATCGGCGGCGCCTGGTTTGTTAAAGAAAGTTTAGCTCCGGAGCGTTCGAGCAGCGTCTTGGCGATGAAGAAGCCCAGTCCGAGGCCAAAAACGGTGGCATCTTCGCCTTCACCGCGCGGTTCAGGCCGCCGATGGGTGACATAGGGCTGCCCAATTCTGTCAATGACTTCGGGAGCAAAGCCCGGGCCGTCATCACTAATCGTGATACTGACTTCGCCAGAGCTCCAATTCACGAAAATCTCAACGCGGCGGTGCGCGAAATCGACCGCATTTTCGATCAAATTGCCCAGGCCGTAGCGAATGCCGGGATTCCGGGTGCCGACCGGTTCGGCCGAACGATCAGGCGGCAGCGTGATGCCAATCTGCACACCGAAGTTGCGATGGGGGGCAGCCGCTTCTTCGATCATGGCGGAAATCGGCATGCGGTCGAATGGATCGCCGGCTGGCAGTTCGGTGATCTTCGACAATATCTCGCGGCAGCGCTGCGCCTGTTCGCGCAGCAACTTCACGTCGTCGGAATAAGGTGAATTCGCCTCAAGCGCGCGCTCAATCTCACGCACCACCACGGTGATAGTCGCAAGCGGTGTGCCGAGTTCGTGCGCTGCCGCGGCGGCAAGACCATCGAGCTGTGACAAATGCTGCTCGCGTGCCAGCACCAGTTCGGTTGCCGCCAGCGCATCGGAAAGCTGCCGTGCTTCTTCCGCGACCTGCCAAGTATAGACGCCGATGTATCCGATCGCGAGCAGGATCGAGAGCCAGACTCCGACCATGTAGATTTCGGGAAGCTGCAGCGGGTCTTCGCTGTCCCACGGCAGATCGTAATGGAAGAACACCAGCACCGTGGCGCAGACCATGGCGAACGTGCCGATGAGCAGGGTCATGCGCGGCGGCAACGCCGTAGCCGAGATCAGCACTGGCCCCAGCAGCAAAAAGCCGAACGGATTTTCCAAGCCCCCGGTGAGATAGAGCAGCGCCGCAAGTTCGGCGATGTCGAACGCCAGCAGCCAGGCGGCACGATCCGGTTCCAGCCACTGCGTCTGATGGAAGCTTGCTCGCAGCGCTACGTTGAGCAGTGCCGATAGCGCGATCACAGCCAGGCAGGCCCAGATCGGCACCTCGAATTCGAGGCCGAAATGAACCACCAGAACAGCCGCGAACTGGCCAAATATGGCGAGCCAGCGCAGCCGAACCAGCGTATCCAACCGCACATTGCGCGGCCGGTCATGAAGCCTGGGCAGACCGAACATGCCGCCAATGTAACGGCTGCGGCCGGATGCAAACAGGGCAAGTTGTCCCAGCGTGGAGACTACTGGCGCCAGCCGCGCGGATGCGCGACACTGAGGCGAACTCCAATTATCCCCGTCGGGAGACCCCCATGGCCTATGAGCTCGATCAGTTCATAACGGACTGCCATTCCATCCTGTCGCGCGATCCGGGCCCCAGCGGCCGCGAGGAAGTGCGCACCAAGCTCGAGCATCTGCTGCACAACAAGGATTTCGTGAAGAAGCACTGCGAGGACGCGCCGCGCGGCCTGCATCTGCTCCACGAGGACAAGCACCTGGGCTTCCAAATTCTGGCGCACATCAACGACAAGGCCCGCGTTTCGCCGCCCCATGACCACGGCGCGTCATGGGCGATCTACGGCCAGGCGACCCACTACACCGAGATGACCGAATGGGATCGTGAGGATAACGGCGCCGACCCGAAACACGCCAAGCTCAAGCCGGTGAAGAAGTACCGTCTCGAACCGGGCCACGCCGGCATTTATCAGGACGGCAAGATCCACTCGATCGACTATCCCGACTACGCGCGCTTTGTCCGCGTCACCGGAACCAATCTCGACCAGATCAACCGCGTGCGCTTCGACTTGAAGACCGGCGAAGTGCACCAGATGACCCCGCAGCAAGCGACGTGACCGCATCGATCGGCCCCGCCGAGTTGCGGGGCATGATCGGCGTCGGCGGCGAGCTGGCGTTGGTCGACGTGCGCGAGGAACTGATCTTCTCGCAACGCCACCTGCTACTGGCGCGCTCAGTTCCGTTGAGCCGACTCGAGCTCAAATTCGCGCAGCTCGTGCCGCGGGGTTCGACGCGCGTCGTACTCTGCGACGACAACGACGGACTTGCCGAGCGCGCCGCTGCAATCCTGATGCGCAATGGCTATCCGGACACATTCGTGCTCGAAGGTGGCGTCGATGCCTGGGTCGCGGCGGGCTTCGAAGTGTTCTCCGGCGTCAACGTGCCGAGCAAGGCATTCGGCGAATATATCGAACACGCCAACG
>Ga0302325_10025529_pt1 | contig 12281 bp, 16 predicted proteins | sample Palsa_T0_2_FD_201948 | JGI IMG/M metagenome (GOLD analysis project Ga0302325, IMG submission 201948) | Peat permafrost microbial communities from Stordalen Mire near Abisko, Sweden - Palsa_T0_2 | ecosystem: Environmental > Terrestrial > Soil > Palsa > Peat permafrost | place: Sweden: Abisko...
TGCGTGGAGACGTCCCCCCTTTCTAGATCATGCGCCTTGGAAACCCCTCATAATACGGGCGATTTTCTGGCCATGACAGAGTCTCAATATCCGAATTTATTCATGCCATCGATAGTTGGTGTTCGCGCTCCGACGATTTGCATTGAAAATTCGACTAACGATCCTTCAGAACTAAAATTCCTCACTAGCTGGGCTCCAAACTTGCCAAACGTGCTTTCCTACCTTATCGGACAAACTCCTCCAATTGTTCTAGAAGATATTCACGCGTCATATGATTGAATCATAATTCTCAGTCAGGTGATATACCTAGTTTCTCTGAATCATCGGGTCATCCACATCACAGCAACCTCATCCTCCATCCTCAACCTCAACCTCGCTCCCTAACATCAATAACCATGGACTCCAAAGGCGGCATGTCCCCGTCAACTTCCCACGATGATGAAGCAGCCCCTCCTTCCTACTCCGAAACCGTATCCAGCAAATACATTCCTGCCTCTTCGACCTCCCAATACTACTCCTCCCAAATCCAATCCCAACTCCACAGCCTAACGACGCAAATCTACTCCTTGCAAACGCAGAAATCCCTCCTTTCCCACGCTCAAGACGAGAAGATCCTCTCGCTCCTAACACACCAAATCCAACTCTACCTCTCCGACTTCGCCAAGACCGGCCTCCAGAAAGGAACGCTTATCTTGGTTCCAGCCCAAGGACTCGAGGACCAGAATGCGTTACCAATGGAATACGATTTCAAGGACCCCGAGGAGTACGATCGTGTTGTAAGAGTCAGAGATAAGGAAGATGATGAATATGGTGGACAGAAGTGGTTTTGGAGAGATGAGGATATGGCAATGCGCCTCGTCGGGTATCTGATGCCGGAACCTGACCCGAGAACTATGGAGCTGCCGCCGAGGAAAGAAGAGATTGCTGCTCAGCAGCAGCAAGCAGAGGGGAGCCCGAGTTCTGGAAAGTGGTCTTGGGGGAGGAAGAAAAGCGTTGCGAAGGCTGCTGAGAGGCCTGTGTCGGTCGAGTCGAGGAATGATTCGAAGATTGCTTCTGATGTCAAAATGCCGAGTCGGGATACTGGGGATAAGGTGCTGATGGATGTTAAGGCCGAAGAAGTTGTCTTTAGAACGGAGAATGACTTCGGCATTTATGGAACGGAGAGGGGTTGGGGTGTCGTGCTGAAATTGAGAGTAAACCTCGGTGGTCGATGAACATTCTCTACGGCTAAACACAAATTCAATGGTACATCACTACCATGACTATCCGCGTGTGAAGAGGATTCAGCAGTTTGCATCTTTGCCAATCGCCCACCACTCAACTCGAAGATACAGTGGTTTAACTAATCAAGAACTTCTACTCCAACCCACCGGTCCCAGCACATTGGAACCTGAACCCTCTCCTCCTGTCTGTTTCCAAGCCACCATTACTTCACACCTTCTTTTCCTCTGTGTAACCAGTGCATAACCTGTAAGAGGCGCCTGCAACACAAACTTCTGTGAGATCTCGTGGTCGAAGCCTCTAATAGGGATCATTCCGAGCAGTAGGTGTCCATACATTGCATATGCAAATAAAGGGGACGACACCTCGCTGGTAGAAAGTGACTACTTTATTGTCCTAATTCTACATGTGCTGTTACAATCATAAATAGGCCCTCTTTTGACATCTTCAATCTAGTGAATCCCTGTCTCTAGTATTTGTCCGATCGTACTATTAACGGCCTGAACTTCGGCGAATAACGCAAAATGTGGGGAAGTGCGGAGACAAAAATCGCTTACGGTGGTCTGTGCACGATCGCCCCCCTTTTTTCGAGGTGATGTATCTCGCTTACCGTCCACCACTCGAGAGTACGGTGTCATAGCATGCTGTCTCGACCCCGGATCCCAAAAAGGCCTGTCCGGTGAGTTCGCGGGCATAAATGCTAACGAATCGAGTTATGCAACGGCTTGGAAAAACAAAATATCGAGAAACACGTGCAAATAGGTTGGTTCGGATCGACTACCCTATCTTTTGCTCCTCCTTGCAGGAGGCCTTACTTCCCCCTTAAGTGGAGTGGTAGATAGGGTGAGCTAGTGTTCTGCGATGACGCCGCACTTGAGGCCTCGCTTTGAAAATTTCCTTCTTCTATCCCACAGCCACAAACAAACGTTGCACACGACGACGCGCCCAGCTACCATCTCTTCGTACGAAGATACAGCGTCTACCGCGGAGTAATTAGTGCCTGTATCACACTCTTTATACCCATTTTATTCTCTTTGCTTGCGTTCGCGCTGGTTGACCTTCGGCTATTGATATGAATGACCCGGCAAACGTAAATATCTCATCTCCACTCAAGATGCACAGCAACTGACAGCGCACTTGCGACAGCATTCAAGATGTGGAGAGGCCTTCTCGGACAGGTCGTCCTCATGGTCTTCTTCTCGCTGTTGCCGTTCTATTTGCACTCTCCCACCTCCTTGTCTGTCAAGATTCAGAGCTTTCTGACTCTATCTGCACTATGCGCCTACATCCTCCATCCCGGCATTAAATGCGCACTCTACCAGTTAACTATGGCTAGCGTTTACGACCAATCCATCAGATTGCCTTTGAGGCCGTTGTTATTCTCAACATTCTTAAATACGTTCAGCGAAAGCTTCGCTTTCATCGCATAAATGCCATCAAGTGGAAGTACGGTTACACTGATGATCCGGATACCTGGTTGCACATGACCGATGAGCAGGCCCAGGAGATTGAAAATAACATGGCCGAATGGGAGTTCCTACGCCTATGGCAATTCGCATGGATTTCTGATTTTCTCAGGGTAAGTTCTGCAGTCTCCTCCCAGGAAGGAGTGATCTTGCTGATAGGGTGCATAGACTGCGACTGACCTGGGTGTTTCTCGAGCTCTTGTCAGATCCGGTCCTGTGGTCAACGAAAATCTTATGGTTGAGCACGAGCGCCTTTAAGCAAAAATCCATAGGATGACCGCTTTCACTGCATACAAGGTCAAGTCTGCCTTCCACAGCCTCATCCTCGCTCGAATCAATGAACACGTAAGTTCAACAATTTTCTTCCCCACGCTGCTATCATCTTGACTCTCGTCAAGATGACTCTTCCTCGGTATCCAAGTAGGTTCTTCCAGTCTCGTGGAGGACAGCAAAAGCGGCGCCTGTTATCCCAGATTTCTGTGTTCCAACTTGGTGTGGGACAACGAAAATCAGCGCTGCTTTTTCTGACAACAGCGAGCCAGCGTTCAAACTATTGAGGATCGCATATTGAGGTAACCGTTGTCGATGCAGACGTCAGTATAAGTGCAACGAATGACCCGGCTCCCTTTGCACAAGCTAGGTCTCCGATCATAACACACCGATCTTGTGCTAACTGACGATGAACAGCACCATAAGTACGGCACCTGGATAAATTCGGATGACGTCCTCTACTTGACTATCCACTTCGCGTTTGCCCCAGTCTCTTGGATCAATCGATTTGGGTACCGCCCAGTTGAGGATTTCGAGGTTCATGCATTGTGAGTTCCCGAGACCGAACGATAGCTTTCGGTGAGAACTGACTGTTCATGTAGATGGGTCCTTCGGCGAGAGCTCGGATGCAGGATGGGGGTGAAGTATGTTCTAAAGACTGTTGAACAGGCTAAGAAGTGACGAAAATCATTTGAGAAATCCTGCCGTTGGCGGGAAGATGCAAATGAAGTAGCAGCCATGGCCATGATGAACGTGATTCTCTATCCGATTCCCGGCATCATAAAGCCATTTGCGAGAAAATTGGTTGCTTCGATTTTAGACCAGGACATCGTTCACTTCTGTTAACTGGACAGGCTGCGACCGTCTTCCACATTGTGTACAGTGACTTGCGACATCTTCTACTTCTGCGGTTGGTTGATCCGTAATTTTGGCCTTCCTCGTCTGTTTCCCTACAAGCGCTCTCCTGATACTCCAAACAAGGCGGTAAGTCCTCCTCCATTGAAGTAAGCATAGTTGTGTTCCAGCTTCCGTTGCAGGGTCTAATGAACTTTGGACACACGCCCTATGATACCCTGCCAATCTATCAGGAAACAACATTTTGGATTAAGTATAGTTATGGCGCGCTCGTCCGACGTCTGCGTGGCATTCCCCTTCCTGGACCTCAGTACTTTGGAAGCGGTATCAGCATCGAGGCTATGGGTGCGATGCAAAACTCTCAGGCTACTCAAGCAGCTGCTGAAAAGAAGGTTCGTGAGAACGCCGCTCGTCTTGAGAAGGCGCCGTACGGTTATCGCTCCCCTGTGAGCTTCCAGGCTGACCGTCTCTTGGGTCGTATCGAGGGACCCGAGCATGGTCTCCGTATGAACGCCTTTAATGAGTCAACGCTATTCATCCCTGCTTCTCTGGAGCGCTTTGAGAAGCGCTTTGAGCGACGAGGCTCAGGATTCTCCAAGATCGATTCTATCGACAAGCCAGAGGATGTCATGGCATACGACGGGGATAAGGTCTATGATGGCCGTCCAACGAGTGGGCTGTTTCTTTCATCCATTCCCGTTGGAGTTTCCCCTTGATTCTGGGTACCTTCATCCATCAAAGTCCATCAAAGTGCGCATACAATAGTCAACTGTCCGATAACTCTGAGGCGTTTTGATAATGATGGTCGAACTTACGGGAGACTGACGATGATTATTTCCCCAGGTGATTTTACTTGAAGTATAAAGGTGCCGACTTTCCATGACATTGGTCGGAATGAGTCTTAAGTTTCTCCCTCAGCGGCGTGCGTGATGTTTCTTTCCTCTGGTGCATACTAGTATGTTTGTTGGCGGTCTTACGAGTCCTTTTCAGCTGGCAACATGTGTCTCTTCAGTTGGACAACCCTAGGCAGATAGACGGATTCAGTACCAAGACTTGTCATCCCACCCACCTTTCTCAATTTGACGTGACTTCTGGAACGGGTTATGACGCATTGGCCAAAGCTTCACCCCATCAAGGTGTCGATGATCATCCTACCAGTACTGTACTGTAGATATCCAAGAGGGTACCTCTTCTCGAAAGGATAAAGACCCTTCAGCAAGTCACTGCTTGTCGTCGTGACCTTACTTCCAAGTGGAAAGAAGACGCGACTGCTCAAGTTTGGCAGGCTCCAGAGTTGGACTAGCGCGTCGCTGCCTTTGCATAACTCCGGGAATACGTTGTATGTTGTCTATCCGTGAATCAGACCACCTCAGGAAATTCATCGTCATCACCGAATTCTCCAACGAAGAGTGCACGTACAGTAGTACAGTATACAGTAGTACAGACTACAGTAGTACAGACTACAGTAGTACAGACTACAGTACAGTCGAAGGAGACCAGTCGGAGCCCCTACGTGGCGGGTTTCACGGGCACGAAAGTGGCGTGAGTCTCAACAGCTTTCCATCCTTGCGGATTTTGCCAGGTTCAGCGGCAGCTTCCATGACAGCGGTGGCCCGAGATTCCGAATGCCCTCTGCCCTCCCATGCTCATGGTCTTGCGCATCTCAGCAATCCTCAACACTTACTGTACAGTACAGTATTTTACTTCCTGAGCTCCGTACAGCTTCCTTTCGGTCCAAGGGTTCAATTAAGTATCATGCACGTACTTGACTCGTACCATCCCCGCAGACTAAAACGCTCTACCTTAGTTTGAGAGTCTAAAAACTGCAGCCTAGCTACCCCGCAATGAACTTTCCTCCCCCTTGGAGCCCCAAATAGGGAGATCCTCGTCCCAACCCAAATTGGCAACCATCTGGGAAACGCCGCAAAATGGTTTGACGCTGGTCCGGAACCGGCTCTGAATGGGGCTTCAACAGCTGCCAACCAGTCATCTCCCGAGAGCATTGCTCCGGAGCATAGCGATTTGACTGGTCCCCCCTGCAATCGCCTCGTCTCGATGATAAGATTCTGGCCAAAAAACACACCACTTCATGGATAAGCCAATATCATCCGAGGCGCCCACCAAAAAAAGCCCCAGAACGTCATATGGGAAGGAACCGTGGAAAGTATCGAACATCTGCATCCTGCATGCTAATTCATACTTACAGTACTGAATTAGAATGCAGGTTTTGCAGGAATAACGTGCACACGGAAGACGCCCTTGTCCGCCCTTGGTCCGGGACCTTGCTTTGTTCAACCAGTCTCAGGTTCCGTTGAAGCCCGCTTCAGAGCTAACGGCGGAGCGGACTGAAGATCTTTGGTCACAGGAACGAAGCTGGAAAGTTTCAGAGAGCGCTAAGATAGCTACAGTATCAGAAAAGAGGAGGAAGATCAAGGGTCGAGTTTGCTAGCAGGCATTAGAGCTCTGGACCGGCGTGACGGACGCACCGTCCGGGTTATCTCCAAGTCGGAGGAGGAGTTCGATATTTCCTAGAAGTGGCATGTTTCTCAGAAGTGAATATAAGGAGAGCATGATTGCCACATTGCAAAGTTTTTCTTCAATCAATTGAGTCCATAAATACGAGCAACTGCAACTTGTGCACTACCACTTTCTCATTCACAAAACAGCAAACGCAACTTCTTCCACAATCCAAATTTCACGGCAAATAAATTCATAATGTCACCACCATCAATCCCAACTGAGCAATGGGCCCAGGTTGTTGAAAAGACCGGAGGACGTAAGTTCTACTCATGTTCACAATCTCTTATGCCATTGAGATACTAATTCTCCATAGCTGTCGTCTACAAGAGGATTCCGGTCCAAAAGCCCGGCCCAGATGAGGTTCTCGTTAACATTAAGTACTCCGGTGTCTGCCACACAGATCTCCACGCTGTCAACGGAGACTGGCCATTGGCTACCAAGCTTCCATTGGTCGGTGGACACGAAGGTGCTGGTGTTGTCGTAGCCCGTGGCGAATTAGTCAAGGACGTTCAGATTGGTGACCACGCCGGTGTCAAAGTACGCATTCCCTTCAATTCCCCATTTTTCGTCCGAGTTGTCGACTTACTTTCTCTTTAGTGGATCAATGGCTCGTGTCTCAACTGCTCTTTCTGCCAACAATCAGATGAGCCACTCTGCGCCGAAGCCCTCCTTTCCGGCTACACTGTCGATGGTACCTTCCAACAATACTGCATTGCCAAGGCTGCACACGTTGCCCGTATCCCCAAGGAGTGCAATCTCGAGGCTATTGCACCTGTTCTGTGTGCCGGTATCACCGTCTACAAGGGACTGAAGGAGTCAGGAGCTCGCCCAGGCCAGACCGTCGCAATCGTCGGTGCTGGTGGTGGACTTGGATCATTGGCTTGCCAATATGCAAAAGCCATGGGTCTCGATATCATTGCCATTGATGGCGGTGCTGAGAAGAAGGAGATGACTGCCAAACTTGGTGCAAGCCACTACGTTGACTTCATGACAAGCAAGAACTTAGTCAGTGATGTTAAGGCTGCCACATCTGACGGTCTCGGACCCCATGCTGTTATCCTGGTCGCCGTCAACGAGAAGCCATTCCAACAAGCTGCTGAGGTATGCTTAATGCCCCTCAGTCAACGCTCAACGCACATGAACTCAGGCTAACAGTGAATAGTATGTCCGCCCGCGTGGGACAGTCGTTGCCATTGGTCTTCCAGCAGGTGCATATCTCCGTGCACCTGTCTTTGAGTCTGTCATCAAGATGATCACAATCAAGGGTTCATACGTCGGTAATAGATGCGACTCTGCAGAGGCCATCGAGTTCTTCAGACGTGGTTTGATCAATGCACCATATAAGTCGTGCGGATTGAGCGAATTGAACAAGGTGTACGAGCTCATGCACGAGGGCAAGATCGCTGGAAGATACGTCGTTGATACTTCGAAGTAAACCTTGGAAGGGACTTGTGGTCAATCGTCACGTGATTCGATGGCTACTTAATTCTGGACTGGCACTAGGGTTGGATTGTACATAGTTTGGAATGAACATAAAAGCCACAGTCTACACATAATGTTCAACGTAAAAGGATTCCTTATCCATTACTATTAATGGGTTATGATGATCACGGCCTGACTAATAGCCGATGTGACCAAACAGTCGACGTAAGATTACTATCTCCCGGCATTTATCCGGGGCCCAAATGCTTCGAAAATGGAGGATCTGACTTAAAGTCTCGGATGGTGCGGAATTGCTTAAAGGAGGTTGAGGTATTTCAAGCCTAAGTGTAGTATTTTACATAGTTGCTTGGGTCCATAATAACAATTGTCACAACTACGACGACTGGACTCGTAAAAATACCGAGCCCAGAACATTAACTGAGCTGCGCTTTGTATTTCGAGGTTAGCTAGAAGTATAGTTGAACCTTTCTCAGCATCCAATGGCTTGACGGACAAGGATGACCCAATCAGCAACTCTAATGCAGAGTTCGAGTTTCCGCGGCAAATCCGATTGATGGTTGCTTGCGAAACCGAAATCTCATGCCCCACATAGAAAGTACTCGTCAGCTAGGGGGTCTTATAGGACTATCGGTTCTTAAGTTGGATTTTCCCGCAAATTTACTTCACTTACACATTCAGAATAGGTAAAGAAATCCCTTGATAAAGTCACCAAGAGTACAAGAACTGCTTTCAAACGACGAAATAGACCAATAGCAGAATGAAGAGAGGGCATGTGAATGTGGTACATGCTGATATTGTCCCACAACATGAAGCATTAAAAGCTGGGGTCGAGAGGCTTGACGGAGTCTCCACCGGACTCTATGTGATGGCAAAAGCATATGCCAAGGAACTCACCCAATAAATCTCAGAGTACAGTGATCCGGACAAGGGCAGACTCCACGTCACTTCTGGCATCTGAAGTACACTTGTCCACTCCCAGCTATCAAGGCTACTTGCAGATTTGCGATGTCAGCCACGTCCACCACACACGCCTTGAAATAGCAACGCCACCTGTCAGAAACCACCAATATTGTCAATTTGGTTACCAACAAAAAGTCATCGATGACATCAGAATCGCGCCATGCCAACGGGCAAGCAAGTTGCTCTGTGGAATTTGTTGCACATCGCTGTGTCGGCGAGCGTAGCACAATGGCTTGGTCAGGCTTAATATGAGCGCTGTCCCCAGGCAATAACTTCCGGACCAATCTCGAACCCCGACTTTGAGGGCGAGGGTCTTGGATTCCGACCCTTCGACATTGAGACAACTGGTCTGCTTCGGAGGCAATACGCAATCAGGGGCTGCTCTAAGTTTGAAAAACGTGGTCTGGAAATATACTTCAGAACAAGTACTAGCACACGTGAGGACATTGAGCTGATTGTACTGTACTGTATGTCTCTGAAGCTTGATAGTTCGACGAACGAGAGGCGGTTGTGACCATTCCACGTGGGAAGACCCACTTTTCAGGACACCCTCTGCACTTAACCTAACTCCCATAAAATATCAGCACTCCAGCTTCCCACAGCGGATATCAATATTTTCAAAGGAAACCAACAGACAACTTCTTGACAATTGAAGGCAATATCGCCAATTCAATCCTCAAATCGTCAAGTTGCCGCGGTAGGGTAAATGTTCTATGTTGACTAATCCATCGGCTTTAAGGTAGAAGACATTAAGACGCAGATTGCATCATCGGCAGCGCCTTCAGAGTATTATCAATCAAGCAAGCAATTACTGATATTGCAGCCTTTCCCCGCGTCCAATTGCTCAAATTCTCTCTCCTCTTAATACATTAATACATGTCAACAGCTTCTGGACGTCTAATAAGCATAAGCAATCACCTTCAATCATCCAACATGGCAGCAGCAAGTAACTTCTACAGCATCATCGCCGGCGTAGGCGCAGGGACAGGTCAACTCCACCCAAAGAGTATGGAATTGTCCCAAGCTAACCTGAATATTAACAGGACGTTCCGTGGCCCTGAAATTCGCAAAGGCATACCCAGTGGCTCTCTTGGCGAGGAACCCCGCCAATTACGAATCGATCGTGAAAGAGATCAAAGCCACAGGTGGCCAAGCCATCGGCATTTCCACCGATGTCTCCTCCGAATCCTCCATCAAGAATGCATTTGCGGAAATACAGAAGGAGTTCAAGGGAAAGAAGCTTGCGGCGGCAATTTACAACGTTGGTGGTCGATTTGTCAGAAAGCCGTTCTTGGAGATGAGCTTAGAGGAGTATGAGGCTGGTTATGCTTCCAATGGGTATTGATTCTTTCAATTGGGATTCGAGGACTATACTGACGTCTGTTATAGAAAGGGATTCTACCTCTTCGCCCAAGCTACCCTGCCTCTCCTCCTAGAATCTGTGCCGGACTCCCCACACCCTCCTTCTTTGATTATCACCGGTGCTACAGCATCCCTTCGTGGATCGGCATCCATGAGTTCGTTCGCGAGCGGCAAGTTTGCGTTGAGAGCTACGGGGCAGAGTCTTGCTAGAGAATTTGGTCCGAAAGGTGTTCATATTGCGCATGCCATTATTGATGGCGTGATCGATATTCCGAGGACCAAGGACTGGCCTGTCAATGGTGGTTTTGATGATGGAAAGATTAGCCCTGACGCTGTGAGTTCTCGTTCCCCCTTTGTTATTTGGTACTTGAGCATAGGAGAGAAGACGTCTGGGACCCGTGGTTATGCAAATCAAAGTGCAAAGTGCTAACTCGATTATCTACAGATCGCCGACTCGTACTGGTACTTGCACACTCAACCAAGATCTCACTTTACTCAGGAATTGGATGTTCGTCCTTATGTAGAGAAGTTTTAAGTAGATGGAATAAATTAACCTAACTAAAATGCCTTCACGGGCTTTGTGCACACCAATCTGTGAGCAGCAAGCCGTAGATATTCAACATCGCAAACGTGAAGAGGATGTACCTCACCATCAAACTCTCTTCTTCACAGATCGAGATCTAGAGGACAGTCTGCAGGCGAGAAAGCCTTCTACGCCAGTCGTATACCTCGAGAATCATGAGAATCCAGTAAAGGAGATTAACGCGGAGATAATCTAGCGCTTTCAAAAAATATTGCATGAAAAGTGTGAAACCCTGATGTATGTTAGCAGAGGGCAGCCCCCCAAAGCAAACGTATAGCAAAACACACGTTGAGCATAAAGCACCGACGATTTGCTTCGGGAGAACCTCCCATGGAGCATTTCACAGAGCGTGCAAGCACGGAAGGTGTGAAATGGCCATAATGTTTTTGTCATTCCCTATCTCTAGCACAACCAGCCAGTACCCACTAGCTTTTTTGTGCGAATAACAGTCATGCCAAACACGCCGCGCTCATATGCCATTTATGCCTTCGACTTCTCCTTAATCTCCCGTCCAGCCTTGATGCGCTCCAGTATGCTCTCACGGTCCTTGTCAAGCTTCAACTTAGTGATGACAACCTTCGATGGATGGACGCCGATAGGGACGGATTGGCCGTTTGACTTCTCCTTGACCACGCGCTCGATGTGGACGATGTACTTGAGACGGTAGACGGAGGTGATTTTGCCTTCGCGACCCTTGTTGGAGCCTCGTACGACAATGACTTCGTCGTCCTTTCGGATTGGGATGGAGCGGACCTGTGGTGTGTTAGGTGACGAGGCGATTTCGCAGTGAAGTATACGAACATTGTATTTTTCTCGGAGCTCCTTGCTCAAGGGCGCACTCATGATCGTACGTCTGACACTGGATGGTGCATCGTAATGAGCCTTGCGAGATTTTCTCCTTGAGGAGTGGAGGGCTGAATTGATTGTCAGTATTGCAGTATTGCAGGATAGCAGACGAAAGCTGATTCTGCAAATAACAGAGATCAATCACAAGATTGCAACGTACAGCTGTTGATCTTCGTCATCTCGGCGGTTGGTGATGGACGTCGAGAGGGTTTGTCGTTGGTCGTTGATCACAGGTTTTCAAGACAAAGTTTTCAGGAAACTAATGTGTGGAAGTTCGGGCTCGCTTAAAATGGAGTGCGGGTCGGGTCACGTGCACAGCCCCCAAAATCTCCTTAAAAGGACCAGATCTCGAGGAGGGTATGTGCATTTATTGAGGGGTGTTAATTAATGCCTAGAACTATCATTTAAAAAAGAAGCTCAAGTGTTCTCATGGGCATAAAAACGCCTACAGTTTTATTGAATCAAATCTCTGCTCTCAGATCCTCCTCAGCCCATCTAGTAACAACAATTAAACCTTCAGTACATTGAGCTCTTTATTTCTGTAAATAAGTCACATTTCACAACAAAAAGGTGAAGGCTGTTGTGGTGAATATGCGAAGTGAGGAGCCAATCTGGTGAATGCTATCGTGTAACTTGGCGGGGTCAAATAACGCAGGATTTGGAGGGGTAGCTCTACCGCATCCGTAAATAATTTGATCTCACCCACGTGGGATCTCACCTTTTAAAGCACTCACTTATTTCTCACTTCTTCCAGC
>Ga0302325_10025530_pt1 | contig 12280 bp, 12 predicted proteins | sample Palsa_T0_2_FD_201948 | JGI IMG/M metagenome (GOLD analysis project Ga0302325, IMG submission 201948) | Peat permafrost microbial communities from Stordalen Mire near Abisko, Sweden - Palsa_T0_2 | ecosystem: Environmental > Terrestrial > Soil > Palsa > Peat permafrost | place: Sweden: Abisko...
TTGGCCAACTCCTTGAGGAACTCGGCGGGGGTCATCGTCGCAACTCCAAATCGCTCTGTGGCGGATCGAAAGTCGGTCACGTTATGGGTGACAATTGCTGCGGGCCGCCCATTGATCGCAGCCTCTAGCATCAGCTCGTCAGCGGGATCCTTTAGCTGCAGGCGCCAGAGAAAGTTCAGCTCCACGGGTCCTGCTGCACGTGCAAATGCCCCCAGGAATCCGTCGACATCCGCCGGATTCATCCCAGCCGCCAATTGCTGCTCACGCTGTAGCAGCACGGCTTCGTACTCGAGGAATACGGCCGTTGTGACGAGCGGAACGCAGCGTCGAATTGCTTATGGTAAGTCACCGATTCGTCCTCGAAGCGCGGGAGTGTGAACTGCAGAGCCGTACAATGCACAATTCCTGCATAAGGAGCTCGATACGGGGATGCCCAGCACGCACACTGCTTCTCGAATTTTGCGATAAGCCGCAGTAAGTATGAACGTGCTAGCACCGGTTTCGAATTTATTATTCCCCGCATGGCGTTCATTGCTTCGAGCGTTCAATAGTTGCCGAACAAGGCTCGCCGGACGCCTGAGCTTTGGAATCACGTCGCGCCTTATGATCGCCTTTATTGGCGTCGGCGCGCTGCTACTCGCAGCAAACTTCATCGTGGCGCGAAACGTCCTAATAGAAAGGACGACGCAAATTACCCGAATTGCGCCTGCTCCTCCATTCATACCACAGCCGATAATTGAGGCGGCGCCTGCGGCCATCATTCAGCGGCGCGTTGTGACTTCCGCCCCGCTCGTATCAGCCCTTGATCGCTTTGGGCGTGCCGTACAGGGTCGCATCGCAACCAGAACGGAGCAGAGTGAGGCGGAATATCAACAGTCAACATCAGAGCTGGACGCTACCGCCCGCGCTTTCGTTACTCAAGCCGCCGCGATTTCCGGGAAGTCGTTCCAGAAGCTCACGTCCGGCATCGACGACTATCGGACGCACGGGGCGGAGACTGTGCAGATGGCAGACCATCGGCAGGCCGTACTGACGGAGTATTCGACGCTGTTTGAGGAATCGTACGCGCGCGTCAATGACGCGGTGAAAAGCGCCTGGAAAATATTCGGTCGAATCGTAGCTCGACAGTCACTACTGCAGCTAAGTGCGGATTTCGATGGGCTTCGGCGCGGTTTCACCGTTTTGGCCTCCGCGGATGATGCCGAGAACCCGGATATGGTCCTGTTGTTGAAGAACGAACAGACCATCGTAGAGAATCTTGCGACCAATGAAGGCGGCTTTAGGCGCTCGGAGGGTGATCAGTGGTATACCGGCATGCACGACGATGTCGCGCGGTTGGTCTCACAGCGCGAATCTCTTCTCCTGTTGAACAAGCAGCTACACGCCCGTACGAGTGACTTTTCCGAAGAGGCCAGGTCCGTCGCACTGATCGTTCCAAACAAAGTCGAAGCTCCCTTCGTTGCCGCTGCCAGCAAGGCAAAGAGTGCTGTCAATGAGTTGCGCGGCCCTCGAGCACTTAGCGCGCCATCGCTAGCCGTGCCGGGCTCCGCGGGTTCCGATCCTGCCGTGGTAGAGACACGGTCGGTCACAACACTGCCTCAAAAGGATCAGAAGGAACGCGTACTGATTGAGTGGATCAGTATTGGGTTCTTCATGCTTTTTTTCTCAATCGCTGTCGGAACCGTGCTCAGCATTGTACGGCCGGTACGGCGCCTGCGAGACGCGACTGTGCGGCTGGCGAAAGGGGACAGCGCAGTCCGTGTCTCGCGCGGTGGAGTTAAAGAGCTCGATACGCTCGCCGTCTCATTCAACGTTATGGCTGATGAGCTCTCACTAGCCAAGGCCGCCGCGCGCGAGTACCAACGAAGTCTTGAGGCCAAAGTAGAGGAGCGCACACGCCAGTTGAAGGAACTGGCGGAGCGCGATCCGTTAACGGGCTTACCGAATCGGCGTGAACTGTTTGCGCTGCTTAACGCTGCCATCGAGCGCGCTCGACTAAAGGGTTGCCAGGTGGGCGTCCTCTTCCTCGATATCGACAATTTTAAATATCTTAATGACAGTATGGGTCACGCGTTCGGCGATCGGGTGTTAGTGAGCCTTGGACAGCGTCTTCAGGACGTTACTCGTGCGTTCGGTTTTGCAGCGAGACTCGGTGGCGACGAATTTACCGTGGTGCTGGAAGATGCGGAGAGCATCGAGAGCATCGAGCTGGCCGGCCTAAGGGTGGTGCAAGCTTTTCAAAAGCCATTATCGGTGGACGGTCGTGAACTTATCGTTAGCATCAGCGTGGGGGCAAGCATTTTTCCGGACCATGAGCTGGACGCCGAGGCGCTATTAAAGGCGGCCGACGTCGCACTGTTTCGCGCCAAAGCGTTGGGGCGCAGTCAACTGTCAATGTTTACACCTGAACTGCTCGAAGCGGCAGCAGCGAAATTCTCGACGGAACAAGGCCTACGACGCGCTATTGAACGAGGAGAATTTGAGCTCGTATTCCAACCGGAAGTAAACGCCCAGACACTCGAAACCTCCCTGGTGGAGGCACTAATTCGCTGGCGGACCCCCGGCGGAGAGGTAGCCACTCCCGGTCAGTTTCTCGCAATTGCGGAGGAATCTGGCCTGATCATGGAAATTACCGATTGGGTACTCCGATCGGCAATTGAAGCGGCGTCCCATTGGCATCATGGAGCGTGGCCCGAGGCGCGCGTTGCCATCAATGTTTCGCCGCGTGACTTACTTGATAATCGCTTCGTCGACCGTCTATCTGAGCTGTTGCAAGAATACCGCCTGCCACCGCGTTGCATTGAGATTGAGTTGACGGAATCCGTGTTACAGACCGGGGCAGCTACCATCAGCGCGCTAAAGCGGCTGCGTGCCCATGGTGTGGCGATCGCTCTGGACGACTTCGGTACCGGGTATTCCTCACTCGCCTCCTTGGAGCAACTGCCGCTTACCCGTATCAAACTGGATCGAAGCTTGATCGCCGGGATCGATACCAACCCGCGCTCGGCGGCGATCGCGCGCGCGATCATCGGCATGTGCCAAGGCTTAGGGCTTGAGATCACCGCCGAAGGTGTCGAGCGGACCGAACAGTTCGCCATGTTGGTGGGCCAGCCCGGCATGTATCTCCAAGGCTATTTGCTCGCCCGACCGATCGCCCGCGACGGAGTATTGGCTGCCCTAGCGGATGTCAATGCGCATGCGCAACAGATTTTGCTGCGATCCCAAAGCATGGGATCGCACGGTGGGCAATTTGCGGAAGATCTCGTTGCTTAGCTTGCGCACACGAGTGGTTATGAGACGCGATTACCGTGGCGGCAGTGGACTCGAGTAGCACTCCCTGCGGAACCCTACCAGGCCTGACGAGCTCGTGACGCTGCGGCTGCACGACGCCTTTGCGCAGGGGCGTTCTATTAGCAAGTCATTTCCAGCCAAGGAGCCTAGGTCGCCTTTCCGGCAGAGTTGCAGGCGATGTCGCGCGTGACTTTTGCGTGACTCGGTGGTGCTCTGTTGTGCTTCGTGGTGCCAATTGCAACGGACGCCGCGCGGTAAGTGATGAAAATAAATACTCTAAAATCCAAAAGGGTGCGCTCATAATGTCGAGGTAGTGAGTTCGAGTCTCACCCTAGCCACTACCAAACTCTTGATTGCTCGCCGATTTTAGCAAGTGAAGTCGAGTGTCTAGCCGATGGGTCTCTCGGCTGTGCCCACGAATGTGACCATGATAGACTCCCCAATAAGCAGCAGGGAACGTAAAGTGCTGTGAATCCATTGATTCGGCTGATACTTGTCGGCTGCGCATGCGTACTATTTCACGCCTGCTCCACTGATCGCCCATCGCCGCCACCAGCGGCCACAGCCGCCGTGGCTCCATCGTCGATCCCCGCTCTGGCCACCGGTGCGCCGCCCAGCGGCATTACACCTGGTGCCCAGCCGAACAGGATCGTATTGGTAGACAAGACACTCACAAACGACGAAGTGAAGGAACTGTTCGCCCAGGGGTACAAGCCTGTAGCCCGAAACGGGGAGGTGTACTACTGCCGCCGCGAGCAACAGACAGGATCACGCTTCGCGACGATGACCTGCAAGACGGCCGACCAGATGAAGCAGATCACGCAGGAGAGTAAGGACCTGTTGTCCACGAAGCAGAAGCCAAGCGGCTGCACGATGCAAGGGCCGTCGTGTTAGCGGCGTAGATCCGCGGGTCGGTGGTCTGAGAGTCCGGCGGCAAGGATTCGGGCTCGTACCAACGAGCATGGCGCAGAAGTTGTCCGGCTATAGTGTCGCTCGAGGGCCTCGGCTGTGTGCGCTGCCGGCGTGGCGCTCGTGCCCAACAAAACCATCAAGATAATCGCGGGGCGCCAATGCGTTCAACCTCCTGCGGCCCTAGTAATCAATGCCCTTGACGTATTCGCTCGGGGACACTTCTTGAAAGCGGTTGGGATTGGCATCGACCAACGCATCCGCGAGATCGTTCGATACGGTCCCATGAGCGTTCAAGTCAGTGTCACGAATGACCGTGCGGTCCAGCAGATTATTGTCAAACGCTTGAAATTGCCGCTCCTGGGCATCCTGACTCCGTTGAAACGCGGCAAATTGCTGATCCGACGCGGCCTGGCGACGCCGCATCTCTGCCAGCGTTTGAGCGGTTGCCTCTTGGCTCTTTTGCGAGTCGGCATGGATTTGCGCCAACGCCACATCCTGGTTGACCTTGTAACTGTGGAACATGGCAACGACGGTGGCCTGCGATCGCTGCGCGAGTTCCTGCGGGAAACTGATGATGTATAGCGTGATGAGATAGCTCGCCTGATTGTCTGACGGACCGATGCCGATATCGACCAAAGCCGAAGTCGGCCCCTGCCCATCGATCGCACCCAACCTGGCCGATACCAGCGCTTCCTTGGGGCCTACTTCCTTCGAGTCGACGATCTCGATCGTCGGCGGCGACTTGCCGTGCTTCTGCAGGAACTGCGTCAATGCCGACTTGAACGTACTTGCTGCATCGGTGCCGTACGGAATGTCGACGAAGCCGGCGGCCGTACCCGGCCTCATCAAGCCTCGCGATCGGGGATCGTTCGGATCGAGGGCGGGGATCTGCCAGTCAAAATGCAGCGCGGCGGGCGCCGGGCCTTTGGCGGTGACTTCGCCGGCATGGGCGCCCGTGATGGTCCAGCCATCGGGCAAGCCGATGCTGCCCGAGCCATCCGGAAATGGCGTCTCGTGCAGCGGCGCGGCGGGCGCCCCCGGCGCAGCGGCGGGCCGACCCTTTGTTGGCAAATTCGCGGCCGCGGGTGTCTCCGCCCCGGACGAAATGTTGGTCGGGGCCGGCGCCGCCGAATTCGCTGTGGTCGATGCGGGGCTGCTCCCCGTTCCTGACAGTCCCGCGCCCGATTGCAATCGCTTCAGCATGGGTCCCACGGTGGAGCGAAAACGGTCGGCTTGGTCGGTCAGGACAGCTCCTTTCCCGGGGGCCGACGGCGATACGGCCACTAATGCAAGGCCGGCAATTTCCTGATTGCCCTGACCAGGCGATTTCACGGTGAAGATCACGGCCAGCGAGTTGCCGTCCGAACCGCGCATGACGCGCGAGATTTGCGGGCGCGCCCCGAAGCGGCTATGGGCGTACTGCAGCACTTTGCCCAACGCACCCTGCAACGTGTGCTGGGCCGGCAATTGCGCATAGGCGATGGTGCCGCCGCCCGGATTGTTGATCACCGTAATACCATTATTCGACTGCGCCCCAGCGGTCTGAGACCAAGCCACTAATCCAAACATCAACATCAGAGGGAGCAGGGGCATGCAGGAGTTCCGCTTCGTTTTGCTGTCGAAAGCATATCGAAACTGCGGATGTCTAGTTGCTCATTCTTGTCCCGGATGGCGCTAGCCAGTCTTGCGAGCGCAGAACTCACAAATCTGAACCGCGGTCTTTTGAGGACCGTTGCATCAATTGCGACAGCGTTCGGGCAAGGTCGTCTCCGATAGCAAAGTGCATTCGCCTCGCACTCCTAATTCTGATGTAATTGCGCCTGATGCGAATGTTTCCTCGCGCATGATGGAGGGTTGTCCCGGGTTGAAAAGGCGCCAGAATTCGCATGAACTGAAAATCCACACGATAGTCGGCTATGTTCCATGGTTCCTTATGAATACGAAAGGCCAGAATCAGCGGATGAGCACTGTTTATCGGGATTGGAGCCGTCAATGAACAGCGTAAAAATCGAACAGAAGAGCTATGAGATGCCCCCGCGCGACGGGTTCACCGTCACACATTTTCTCACCGTCGCCGACATCGACCGATCGGCTCGCTTCTATGAAAAGGTCTTCGGCGGCCGCATTTTGAGCAGAGGCGACAGCAAGGGTGCATCTGGGCACATTCAGATCGCGAATACGTGGCTCATTGTCAACGTCGGGGGCGGGCCGACCCCTGATAAGCCGACCGTAACGCTCAGCGTCCTCGCCGACCCGGATAAGATCAGCAGCTTTATGAATATCCGCGTTGCGGATATTCAAGCGTGCTATAAATTATGGAAAAGTCGAGGAGCCGAGTTCATCACGGAGCCGATACCCAAGTACGGCGAGATACGCTGCTACATCCGCGATCCTGACGGCTATATCATCGAAGTCGGACAGAGCACCGACCTCTCGTAGGGTTTTCGATACTGCTTTTGGCTGTCACGTGGTCAATTTCCGCGGTAACAGCTACCGGATGCGTGAGCACATCGATCTGTGGCATGCGATCCAGCCCAAAGCCGACGAGCAGCCCAATCCGTCAAGCCAGATCAGGAGAAAGGCAGAGCATGTGTTTTCGCGTTTTGGTCGTGGGTGGCACCGGGCAAGTCGGGTCGGGACTGGTGCGGGCGTTGCTCGCTGCCGGCTCGTGCACGGGAGTGGTGATGGTCAATCGCCGGACGATTCCTCTTGCTGCCGATGCGCGTCTGCGCCAGGCGGTCATGGATACCAGTGCGGCAAATTTTTCCAGTGCGATCGCCGAACTTGCCAGGAAATGCAGCGCGCAGGGTGAACCGTTATATGCCGCATCATGTGTCGGCATCGGTAAAGGGAGTCAGCAATGGAGCGAAGAGGACATTAAGAAGCTGGAAATTGGCGTGGTCGGCGCGTTTGCGCGTGGCTGCCTGGCGGCGGGAATCGAACGATTCGGACTTCTTTCGGCAGCCGGGAGTAGCGCCAAAAGCTGGATTCGTTATGCCCGCATCATGGGCGAAAAAGAAGATGCGGTGCGGAGCCTCGGATTTAAACGTTTAGCAATTTTTCGCCCCGGCATCATTGCGGGTAATGCGCACACCCCAGGGTTTCTTGCTTTGCTGGGGCGTTTCGTTCCAGGATCGTTTGGGACTATTGATCAGGACGATATCGGTCGGGCCTTTGTCGGTGAATTTCTCCACGGGCAGGACGGCACGACGATCTTGGGAAATGCCGCGATGAAGCAGCGATCGCGGGCGCATTAGAGGCGGGGAACCTCCGCGATGGCGCTTTGGCCATCGCGACTGAGGATCACGTTGCCAAGAGGGTAAGCGCGGTGCCGCGATCCGTGAATCCATACTATTCCGGGCTACCGAGCGACCACTTCGACGGCCTGCGCTTCTTCAACCCGGATCACCCCGAAACCGATCGCGGCCTTAGCGACCTCCTGCGCTGGAAGCTGAAGGAAAGAGCCGCCTCATGGCCGCGCTCGGTCCCGGTGCGGCAGACCGTTCCGGATGCCCGCGTCGCCGGACTGCGGACGACGATTGTTGGCCACGCGAGCGTCCTGATCCAGGCGGGTGGTCTCAACGTCCTCACCGACCCCGTATGGGCGCAAAGGGCGAGCCCGCTCCCGTTCGCCGGGCCCCGGCGCGTCTGGGCGCCCGGAATCGCCTTCGAGTTCTTGCCACAGATCGACGCCGTACTGCTCAGCCACAATCATTACGACCATATGGACCTGGCGACGCTGCGCCGGCTGAATAGCGAGCACTGTCCGCTCATGGTGACGACGCTGGGCAATGACGCGATCCTGCGGCGGGCGATTCAGGGCGTCCGGGTGGTGGCTGGCGACTGGTGGGACCGAATCGATCTCGGCAAGGGTGGAGAGGTGACGATCGTCCCGGCCTATCACTGGTCCGCGCGCACAGGACGCGACCGGCGCATGGCGCTCTGGTCGGGGTTCATGCTGTGTACGGGTGGCGGCCGCGCATACTTTGCGGGCGACACCGGCTATGGGAACGGGCGCATCTTCCATGAGGTGCGGCGACGGATCGGTCGGCCCGATCTGGCACTGATCCCCATTGGCGCCTACGCGCCGCGCTGGTTCATGAGCGCGCAGCACACCGATCCCAACGAAGCCGTGCAGATCCTGGAGGACCTCGAAGCCGTCCGCGCGGTTGGCATTCACTGGGGCGTCTTCCAGCTTACCGACGAGCGTCGGGACGAACCGCCCGAACTGCTCCTCGAAGCCCTCGCTCGCCGAGGGATCGCCGAAAATTTATTCCCCGCTGGAGAGCCAGGACTGAGTTACGAATCCGCTCGAAGCCTGTAACAGTGGAAGTACTTCGCCCCAGGGCTGCGTGAAACCCATCCTATCGTGAGCGGCGACGTGTTCTTTAGCGGCACGGGTAGCTCTCTCCGACATGGCGCCGACGCTCGGAAGCCACCACCTATTCTCCGTCCTCCTTTTCGTCGGCGTCGGCATCTGTAGGCTCATCCAACCTATCCTTATATTTGACATCAAACTCTTCGGGGGTTTCGGTGCCTTCGTCGTTCGCGCGAACCGCTGCCTCATTCTCACCCACATGTTCATCGTCTCGGTCATCGAAGTCATCTTCGGTGCCGCTCGTGGGATTCGCGGGGAGAGTCAAACCCTGAAAGTGGGGCGACGTGTGTGCTTCTTGGTATCGGGCGGTCATGCAAGGATCCTCCTAAACATAATTACCGGTGAGCCCAGCCACTTCGCCCGTTTGGACAAGTATCCGCCCGCTGGACTCTAAAGGTCAGTCAGGAGACGACCTGTAGGGTCGTCGTGACCTTGCTTCACGCCTGGGGTTTTCAGATGAGCGAGAGGGCCTTGGACGTTTGAGTACCTCGCCGATCAGGGCATTGAGCTCATATACGTTGACAGGCTTTCTGAGCAGGGAAACATCGGCCAGCGGCGCAGGCTTGCCGATCTCTATGGACGTCTGAGTCGTCAACAACACCGCGGGAACTTTGTAGCCCAACAATAGACGCGTCTTCCTGATCACTGAGAGGCCGTCATCGTCGCCAGCGAGGTCCAAGGTCGCGATGATGAGGTCAATAAATGATGTCGCCATCCGCGCCCTCCGGGCTCCGTCGAGCGCTTCGTCCGCGTTAGCCGCTGCGTACACCCGATATCCTGCGCATAGCAGATAGATCCGTAAGGCGCCCAAAACCTCTCGGTCCTCATCGATTAAGAGGATGCGGCGTACACGGGGCGCTGGCCCTAGCGCCGCTGCCCGCTCGGGCCTGTCCACAGCAGATATCATGGACCGTTCGGCCGACTGTTCTTCAGCGCGCGGCGCGGTCGATGCGCTCGCCTCGCGCCGTTTTCCGCCAGCAGGTCGCGAAGTAAGGTTCGTGAGGGGTCGTGGCCATCGCGCTATCCCGGGCTCAGGGATCGCCAGGAATCCGTCAATTAGATCGGCCACGACATTGAGCGCTTGACGTTGTTGTTCGATCATTCTTACCGCCACCATGTCGGTTCCCCGACCATCCCAGTCGCTGTGCAGCCGCAGCATCGCCGTCAGTGGTTCGCGCAAATCGCGCTGCGCTCCATGCAGTAAGCAGCGACTGGCTCGACTGGCGTTATCAGATTGATGGCGCGCTCGGCGCAGTGCGGTAATGAGCCCTTCCACGCTTGCCGGATCGTCCTGGCATCTTTGGCTGGCACGAGGTTTACGGCGTGCCGCTCGGGAACTCGGTTCCGCTGTGTTCGGTCCAGAGGCCAGCCCGTCGACATGTCCCGCGGCGATGACCGTATCGATGACGTCTGTCGCCACCGGTGCGGCAACGGCGTATTCGACGAGATCCTTGGCACTAGATGGGTTCATGGCGTTGCGACATTGTGCTGGTGGGCGCAGCTCACTTCAGACCATTACGACGTCGAAGAAAACGACTCATGAGGTGCCGGCCAGGTTTGCATGAGCCACTTTGGTAGTCAGTGGAACGTGCCGTCGCGGGGCGCTCGCCGCACCGCGGGATCAACCCGCAGACGACGCTTACCGCGACATGCTTGCCTAGTTCGGAGGACTGGTCGGATTGCGGGCTGGCGAGAGTGGCGCAAAAACCGCGCCCGAGCCAATAGATACTCGCAAGAGGAAATAGTCACGACCCGGCAACGACCCTACGCCGAGTATTATGTAATGTCCAGCCTTATCCGTGATATGCGGTAGGACGCCGGGGCTCCCTTGGCGACACCCAAATGACTCCGCCGATCAGCCGCTAGCCGCTACTGTCAGACCTGTTTTTGCGGGATTGGTCGAGTGTAGGGGCGGGGGTTCGAATCCCCCTGGCCACCAATGAATTATCTCGGCTGCACTAACCGTTCATGCCGCCGGCGGCAATTTGTCAACGGTCTTGGTCGCAAAGTCGCTGGCATCATGGCGTTCGTGCAATTGGGTCGACGGTTCGCCGAAGGTGCGATTCACCATACGTCCGCGCCGCACCGCCGGTCGTTCGAGCAGCCGATCCGCCCAGCGTTGTACATTTTTGTAGTCCTGCACACCGAGGAACTCGGCTGCGCCATACGCCCAGCCCTTTGCCAAGCCGCCGTACCAAGGAAAGATCGCCATATCGGCGATCGTGTAGCTGCTGCCGGCGACGTACTCGTGATCGGCCAGACGACGGTCAAGCACATCGAGCTGCCGCTTCACCTCCATGGCAAAACGATCAATGGCGTACTCGATCTTAGTCGGCGCATAGGCGTAGAAGTGGCCGAATCCACCACCGAGATAGGGCGCGCTGCCCATCTGCCAGAAAAGCCAAGACAGGCACTCCGCACGCGCGGCAGTCTCCTCGGGCAGAAAGCTCCCGAACTTCTCTGCGAGATACAGCAGGATCGCGCCGGATTCGAAGACCCTGATTGGTTCGGGACCGCTGCGGTCGAGAAGTGCCGGGATCTTGGAGTTGGGATTTACCGCAACGAAGCCGCTGCCGAACTGCTCTCCTTCACTGATGCGAATCAGCCAGGCGTCGTACTCGGCACCGCGCTGACCGAGAGCCAGCAGCTCCTCCAGCATCACGGTAACCTTCACACCGTTAGGCGTTGCCAGCGAATAGAGCTGCAACGGGTGCCGGCCCACGGGTAGCTCCTTCTCGTGCGTGGGTCCCGCACTCGGGCGGTTGATATTCGCGAATGTACCACCGCTGGGTTTGCTCCACGTCCACACTTTCGGCGGAACGTATTCGGACGAGTTGGTCATCCTCATTACTCCTGGCCTTTGACACGAAGGAGGGGTCGAATAGTCACACAAGGTGCCATTATGGGCGGAAGACGCAGAGCCCTGATATTCGTACGATCTCGTTACGAGAACCCACTTGCCTCGCGCGCGGTGCCACTGCACGCTCTGAAGGGACTCTGCGCGAGTCGCTCAATAGCCAATGGTAAAACGTTGGCGAATGTGTTGCGGCTTTTCTAGCTCATCAACCAGGGCGATAGCGTAGTCGTCGTAGGAAATTGAGCTCTTTCCATCTGGTGTAGTGACGAGCTGATCGCTGCCGAGCCGGAACTCTCCGGTCCGCTTGCCCGGACCGATCAGAGCAGCCGGAGAAAAGAACGTCCAGTCAAGCTGCTTGTCCGCACGCAGCAACTTCAGCAACTCCGCGCCCTCGTTGATGGCCGGAAGCCACTCGGGAGGAATTTTTCCGCTGTCTTTCAGCAGCTTTCCGGGCGCCACTTCGAGCGAGCCTGCGCCACCGACGGCGATGTATCGCTTCACGCCAGATCTGCGAACCGCGTCTACGAGCTGTGGCGAGCTGCCCGGCAGAAACGTCGCCGAGCTGATGATGGCATCGTGATTTCTTAGGATCGGTGCGAGCGCGGCGGGGTTGGTGATATCGCCTGGCGAAAAACTGACGTTTTTGCTTGCCGGCGCCCTCTCGGGATGGCGCGAGATCACCGTGACCGTGTGCCCGCGGCGTAGCAGCTCCTCTAGAATTTTCCCGCCAACCTTGCCGGTGGCCCCGATGTGCGCGACTTTCATTGTGATCCTCCAGCTTACGTTCGACTCTGAGCTTATGCGACGGTCAATGATCAACGAGACGTATGTGCGGGTAAGAA
>Ga0302325_10025531_pt1 | contig 12280 bp, 8 predicted proteins | sample Palsa_T0_2_FD_201948 | JGI IMG/M metagenome (GOLD analysis project Ga0302325, IMG submission 201948) | Peat permafrost microbial communities from Stordalen Mire near Abisko, Sweden - Palsa_T0_2 | ecosystem: Environmental > Terrestrial > Soil > Palsa > Peat permafrost | place: Sweden: Abisko...
TAGAAGTTGGTAATGCCCGAATAGTTGTCCAGTATCCAACTGCAAGCCGCGAAGGTCGCGCGCCCGACCATGTTCTGTCCGGCGGCGTCGCCGGTGGTGAAGTTGAAACGCAAATAGACGAACTTGTTTGCCAGGTAGGGATCCACGTACAGCAACTTGGCCACCGAGGAAGTGGCCTCGGCCTCTTCGCGGATGCGGCCGATGCTGGCGTTCACCCAAGCCACAAACTCGCGGCCGGCGCGCGCATCGCCAAACACAAAAACGGGCGCGCGCTGCATGGCGTCCCCGACTACGGTGGACTTGACTCCTCCGCAAGCATTCAGCACCTTGATGCCGCGGTTGTGGGAAGCGATCAGGGTGCCTTCGGAAGTGGCCAGCGGTATCAGGAATTCGCCGTCGGCATGCTCGCCGCGGACGCGCAGCGGACCCGCGCAACCAATGGGCACCTGGGCCACGCCCACGAAATTCTCGCAGTTCCCTTTGACCATGTGTGGATCGAAAGAATACTGCGTAATGTGGTGCGGCGCGACGCCCGTCAGTTGCTGAATGACTGCCTGCCGCTGCCGGATGATTTCGGGCGAATAGTCGTCGCCGTCGTCGCGCGGCAGGTGTACGGCGGGCGGCGCGGGGTCCGCAATGGCGTCCTCCACCTTGAATTGCAGCTTGCCGAACGGGCGGGTATCCACCGCGATTTCGATTTCATGTTTGCCCTTGGCGAGGGCCGGCGCGCCGGTTTGGATGGTGACCATGGAGCGCAGGGGAAAGGGCAGCGGGTGCCCTTCGTCCACCTGCGATGCAGGGATCTCGCGGCCGTCGTCAAGGGTTACGCGGACCTTTTCGAGTGACAGCGGAGCGCCATTGATGGCGATACTGCGCAGGCCGGTTAGTTCGGCATCGCTCAGCCGGTTTTTGATAGCGAACTGGACTCCGGCGGCGGCGTTCTTTAAGCTGCCGAGCGTGTATAACTTTTTGAGGACGAGACTGGGGATCATCATGAATCGACCATTGTAAGCCTGAGTCATGGTGGGGCAGGCCCTCGGCCTGCGGCGGCCTCCCAGGCCGCCTGCTTCTCTTCGCAAGAAGCGGGTCCAAGGGACCCGCGCCTGGAGTTTGGCCATTTGCGGCCGACGTGGCGCAGGCACTTCTGCCTGCCGCGATGGCACTCCTGCCATCGCGGCGGGCGTAGCCCGGCTAAAAGCGGGTCCAAGGGACCCGCGCAGGCCAAGGGCCTGCCCCACTACCCGCGATAAGCGATCAAAAAAATGCGGCGGAAGGGAAACAACACGCCTCCGGCGGGGCGCGGCGGGTAGTGCGGTTCAAGGGCAGCCCGATAATCCGCCGCAAATCGCTCGCGGTCGCCATCAGTTTCGAGAGCCTCCATAAAAGGGCGCAAGCCAGTGCCCCGGTACCACTCCACGATAGCTTGCGCATCCGGCAGAATGTGGAGATACTCGGTGGCCCAAAGGTCCAGGCGTGCGGCAGCGGGGGCCAGCACATCGTAATAAAACTCCATCTCATGATGGTGCCACTCGCGCACTTTCCCGGCAGGGAACCAGCGGCTCCAGACAGGCGACGCCGCCACTTGGCGCATGAGCCGGTGGGGCAGGGCATCGATATTTCCGGGAATCTGAATGGCCAGCGCGCCCCCGGGAGCCACGCGCGAGAGCAGCCGCGGATAGATGCCGGCATGATCTTCCACCCATTGCATGGCGGCGTTGGAGAAGACCACATCGAACCGGCCGTCGTCGCGGGCAGCCCATTGGGCGATGCCGTCCACGATCCAGTTCTGCGCGGGATGCTCATGCCGCGCGCGCTCGATCATTTCGGCGGAACTATCCAAGCCTGTAAATTCCGCCTCGGGCCAACGCTCGCGCAGCACCGCCGTACTGTTGCCCGGTCCGCACCCCAGATCGATTACGCGCCGCACGTTGGGCACCGCGATGCGCACGGCCAAGTCGCGGCAAGGCTGCGTGCGCTCCTCGGCGAATTTCAGGTACTGGTTCGGGTTCCAGCCAGACACGCGCGCGGCTCTTTAGAACGACAGGTGCAACGCCAGTTGCAGGAACCGCGAGCTGCCGAGGGTGTGCTGGATGATTCCCAGGCTGCCCTCAGGCGGAAGCTGCGGCGGCCCCGAATAGTTGGGGAAGAATGTGACGTCGTTGTTGGGCGTATCGAAATCCGGATGATTAAAGATATTGAACGCCATGGCGTTGAAGCGCAGCCGGAATCGCTCGTTTAGAGCAAACTCCTTGGCCAGGCTCATGTCAAAGCGCACCTGGAAGGGCCCGCGGAAGAGGTTGCGGCCGGTGCTTCCGTAAATCGATTCGTAGAGATCGCAGCCGGATGCATCGCAGGCGGGCACGCCGTATGTTCCCGGCGCGACAAACTGCGGCAGGAAATCGTTGGCATTCAGAACCGGTTTTCCGGCGTTCACACCCGTAGTGCCCTGTAACTGCGCCTGCTTCGCGGTGACGCCCGGCGCCAGCGGAACAATCGGATTGCCGATCTCGTCATAGGTGCCATAATACAGGCCGGCCACCGACCCGGAGTAATCGTAGACACTGTACGGCTGTCCGCTCTGCGCCACGGTCTGGCCGCCGATGGTCCAGCCGTTCACCAGGTAGCCCAATGACCGACTGGTAGTTACTTTGGGCAGCGTGTAACTGTAGTTAATCAGAAAGACATGCGTCTGATCGAAATCCGCCGACGCATAATCCGACTTAGGATTCAGCGGATTGTTGCCGGTAAAGAAGAGACCCAGGCCGCTCTGCTCGTCCAAAGCGTGCGACCAGGTGTAGGACGCGGTAAACTGCAGCCCATTCGACAAGCGCTTGCGGATCTGTACCTGCAGCGCATTATAGTTGGAAATGCCCTCCGCTTCGTAGGAGACGGAGTTCATGTCATACCCGAGGTACGGCACCCGGACCTCTGCGTTTCCGGCATAGTACGGCGGCGAACACAACGGTTCGTTATCCAGCCCCCCGTAGTTGCAGTTGCTCAGCGGGCTCAAGCCGCCATAGGAAGACGTCTGGCCGTTCACCGGATTTTGCGCCGTGGCGATGAGCGGCTGATTGAAGGGAATCGGCAGCACCTGGTGGACGCCATGGTTGCCCACATAGCCCACGTCGATAAGCCAACTGTTCGAAGGTTGATACTGGATGTCGAAAGTCCAGTTCTCGGAGTAAGGCAGCTTATTGCCGATGTCATAGCCGCCATACAAGAACGGTCCGAAAAGGTTGCCGGTGGGCCAATCGCCCGACGAGGTTTGGGAGAGATTAGGCAGCAGGCCGAGAAACTCCGAAGGGCTGGCGGAAGGCGGGGGCGGCGCCGTGTTTCCGAAGGGAGCGGAAATAGGGGAATTGCGCTTTGCGGAAATTGGTTCCACAAAGGGCGGCGCCAGGGTCACGCCGAAGGGCCCGTTGAAACCCTGGCCCGCGCTGGGCGAAAGATAGCTGAAAAACTCGCCGCGGTCATAGTAGATGCCGAAGCCGGTGCGGACCGTCAGCTTCGGCAGCGGAGTCCAGGCCAGACCGATGCGTGGCGCGAAACCCGCCTGCACGTGCTGCATCAGGGAGTCACTCCCGTTCTTGGCGAATTCCAGCCCCGAACTAGTGATGGTATCGCTCGAAGCATCGTAAGAGTATTGGCTGGGATTGAATGCGGTGAGCTTGGCGTATTTCTCCGAGAGCGGGCCATCGTAATCCCAGCGCAGCCCCATGGTCAAAGTCAGGTTGCTGAGAATCTTATAATTATCGTTGACGTACACGCCAGCCGTATTGGAGCGGTAATAGCGGCTGGCGGACCCGTCGAACGCTTCGCCGCTGCGAATGGAGCCTTCCACGAAGCTGGTGAAGTTAGTGAACTCGACAACGTCGGTGGAGGTGTTGTTGTTCACTACGTTGAGCTGGGTGTGATCCCACTGCCCGCCGAACGACAGGTTATGCCGGCCTTTCACCCAATTCAGCTTGGTCGATAATTCCAACTGGTTTTGATACATGCCCGCGTTGCCGAAGCTGGTGCTGGGCCCGAATTCGAGGCCCTCGGAGAGCGTGGGATCCGAGGTTCCGATCTCTAACTGGGGGAAATTGGTCGATCCCAGCAGACTCATGCCGAAATCCTGCGGCGAGAACGCCTGTGACGTGTGGGAGTAAGCCTGCATGCGCGTGAAGCCGGCGCGTTGTTCCCAGGTGAGGGCGGGCGACAGAATCACAATATTCTCGACGGACCCAACCTGGCTTCCGGCGCTCAATTGCTGCGGAAATCCGATCAGCGAGCCGACCGCTCCAAACGGATTCGTGGTCGGATTCTCCTGCACGTAATACTTGCCGGAGAGACGGTCTCTGTCGCTGAGTACATAGTCGATGGTGCCGATGCCTTGATCGACGTGGGATTGCGCATTGGGCCCCTGCTCCACCACGTCGTAACCCAACCCCGTAGCCTGAGTCGGGTTTGTAATCTGCGCGCTGGGGATCAGATACTGGCCGTTCGGCAGTTTGGCGTTCAGCATGGCCGAGGCCACCGGGCTGATCTGGCTGGCCGTGATCGTCTTACCGAAACTGCTCTGGATGGCGTTGATAATCCCCTGCGTGCTGCGGTCGCCGGTTAGCCCCAGGGGAACGGTGGCGTCCTTGGTGGCATCGGCGGCGTCGGCAATGCGCACTCCCTGGTAGGAAAGAAAATAGAAGAGTTTATTCTTCTTGATGGGTCCGCCCAGCGTGGCGCCGAACTGATTGCGCGCCAGGAACGGCACCTTAGTGGTGATGGCCGGGGAGGCGTTGTAAAAGAAAGGCGCGGCGTTCATGTCGCTGTTCTGGAAGTACTCGTAGACTTCGCCGTGAAGGCCGTTGGTGCCGGACTTGGTGATCACCCCGATATGTGCGCCGCTATTGGCGCCCTGCGAGGCATCGTACATGGCGGAATTCACGCTGATTTCCTGGATGGCTTCCGTGGGCGGCGTCGGCAGCGCCTGGCCGATGGCCCCATAGACCGACGTGCTGGTCTGTATCTCGCCGCCGGCGCCGAAGTTCTCGCCGGTGTTCAGCACGAAACGGTTCTCGCCCACCTGGCTGGTGGAGTTGCCATTAAAAAGATTGTTGGTGCTGATGCCGTTCAGAGAGAAGCTGTTGCTGGTGTCGCGCTGGCCGTTGGCGAAGATAGCCTGATTCCCGAGCCCCGCGTTGCTGCCCGCGCCGCCGAGAAAATCGGCGTGTACCCCGGGGCTCAGAATGGCCAACTGGGTGAAGCTGCCGGTGCCCAGCGGCGTCTCTTGAATGGTCAATTGATCGACCACGTAGCCGTTGGTGGTGTCCACCTGGTTCATCAGCGGCGTGCCGGTTACTTCGACCGTGGTGGCGACGGTGCCCACTTGCAGGCCCCCATCCACCGTGGTGGTGCGGCCCGCGTTTACCAGCACCTGGGTGTGCGTCTCGGTCTCGAATCCGTCTTTGGTGAAGGTCAGCTTGTAAGTGCCGGCCGGCAGGTTGGGCACCGAATAAGACCCGTTGCCTTGGGTGTGCTGGACTACGTCAAGATTCGTCGCGACGTTGCGTGCATGCACGGTGGCATCGGGCACGGCCGCGCCCGTCGCGTCTTTCACCGTACCGGTGATGGCGCCCAAAACATCCTGCGCGAGCAGCCGTGCGCCAAGAGCAAAACTTGCCAGGAAAACGAAAAAGATGAATTGCTTGAGATAACGCGTCGGTATACTCATCCTCAATTTCTCTCCTTTGGTCAAACTACGGCGGCCACGCCAAAGCGGCGTACTGCGAACCCATTCCGGATGCTGCCCCGTTGCGATTGGTTGAGCCGCCGCACCGATGCGCAAGCATGGCGAACCGGTGGCGCTCACAACCGAATAAGCTATGATAACCTCAAATCTGCGGAAATCAAGTTGAAGTTTTCGTTACCAATCCCCGCGCAGGCCCGCTCACAGTTATGAACCTCGAAAACATCCGCCGTTGCAGCTTCAAAACGTCCCTGGAATGCCGCTACTTGGTGCACGCGCCGCCGGCTATCGACGGCCAAACGGTGCTGGTGGTAGCACTGCATGGCTTCAGTTCCAACCCGGAGGCGATGCTGCGCCTGACCGCCGGCATGATGGGCCCCCGGCACGTCATTGCGTCCGTCGAAGGACCCAACCAGTTCTTCGTTTCCAAGGATTCCAGCGATGTGGGGTATGGCTGGGGCGCGCACAAGCCCCCAGGCTCCTCCGTGCGGCTGCATCACGAAATGCTGTTGCACGTGTTGCATGAAGCGGGAAACGAATATGGCATTCCGGCCGCGCGCCGCATCTTGGCCGGATTCTCGCAGCCGGTGGCCATGAACTACCGCTTCGCCGCCACCCATCCGGACGAAATTCGCGGCGTGATCGGCATCTGCGGCGGCGTCCCGCGCAATTGGGAGGAGGGTCCGTACCAACCGGTGACGGCCTCGATTCTGCATATCGGCCGGCGCCAGGACGAGTTCTACCTGCCGGAGGTGACCGAGCGCTATGCCGAACGCCTCCGTCTGCGCGCTGCCGACGTGGAGTTCCATTTGCTCGAGGGCGGCCACCGGTTCCCATCGAAGGCCGCACCCATCGCGGAGGCCTGGCTGGAACGGCTGTTGCCGGGTTCCGGCCGCCGCAGCCACGGGTAATTTTTTGCACCGTGGGGCGGGCAATTCTGCCCGCAGCCGGCTTTTAGCCGGCTAAGGCGAGCTTCGCTCGCAGAAGTGCCTGCGCCACATCGGCCAATGGCCAAACTCCCACAGCGCCCAAAGCAGGCCGTTGTATCCTATATTTAAGAGGAGCAGTATCTCACACCCCCCACCCATGGCCACCACCGCACCCCCCGCGCGCGACATTGAATTGACCAATCTGCCCAACGGCGTGCGCGTCATCACCGAGCAGATGCCGCACGTCCGCTCCATATCGGTGGGCATCTGGATCGGCACCGGCTCGCGCCGCGAGACTGCCGAACAGAACGGTATTTCGCACTTCATCGAGCACATGCTCTTCAAAGGCACCACTAACCGCTCCGCCGAAGATATCGCCCGCTCCGTCGATTCGGTGGGCGGCAACCTGGACGCCTTCACCGCCAAGGAACTGGTCTGCTTCAACACCAAGGTGCTCGACCAACACCTGCCGCTGGCTTTAGATGTGATTGCCGACCTGGTGCTCCATCCGCTGTTCCGCGACGAAGACATCGACAAGGAGAAGGGCGTCATCCTGGAAGAGATCAAGATGGAGGCGGACAGCCCCGATTACCTGGTGCACGAAATTTTCTCCTCCAACTTCTGGCGGGATCATCCGCTGGGCAAGCCCATCCTGGGCACCCGCGAAACCGTAAAACGCTTCGACCGGCAGATGATCGGCGACTATTACCGGTCCGTATATGCCCCCTCCAACCTGCTGATCACGGCGGCGGGCAATCTGCGGCACGAAGCCCTGGTGAAACTGGTGAGCCAGCATTTCGAATCGCTGCCGCCCAACGATGCGCCGCCCGCGGACCCGGTTCCCGGCACCCACGCGCGCATCGCTTTGCGCAACAAGAAATCGCTGGAGCAGGTGCACCTGTGCCTGGGCGTGCCTTCCTACCCGCTGCCGCACGAGGAACGCTTCGCCTGCTACGTGCTCAACACCCTGCTGGGTGGCGGCATGAGCTCGCGCCTCTTCCAAAATATCCGGGAGCGGCAGGGCTTGGCCTACGCGGTTTTCTCGGAGCTGAGCCCTTACCGCGACACGGGCTGTCTGTCGATCTACGCCGGCACTTCCATCGAATCCGCCGGCAAAGTCGTGGAGTCCATTACCAAGGAATTCCGGCAGCTCAAGCAGGATGGCGTCAGCGACGAAGAATTGCGCCGCGCCAAGGATCACCTGAAGGGGTCGCTCATGCTCAGCCTGGAATCCACTTCCAGCCGCATGTCGAACCTGGCGCGGCAGGAGATGTACTTCGCGCGCTTCTTCACTCTAGATGAGTTGGTGGAGAGCATCGAGCAGGTCAGCGCCGCCCACGTGCAGCGCATCGCCCAGACGTTCTTCGATCCCAAACAGATTGCCCTCACCATCCTCGGCAATCTGGATGGATTCAAGATCGGGCGCGAGGATCTGGTGTGTTGAGGCGATGAAATTCCTCGTTCTAGCCCTGCTGGCCGTCGCCCTGGTGTTTGGCGCGCGTTGCATGACCATCCGCAAAGACCTGGTTTCCGAGCGTCAAACCATCGGCGCGGAATGGACGCAGGTGAATGCCGCCCTGGAGCGTCGCGCCGCAATCATCCCCGATTTAATGCAGGCGGTCCAGCCGCAGCTCGAAGCCGATGCTCCGGGCGGAGTTGCCATTCTGGCCGTCAACGATGCACGCACCGTGCTGCAAGCGGCTCCCGGACAGCACGAAAAGATACAGGCCAACGCGCGGCTGGATGAAGCTCTGGCGCGCCTGATGCTCCTGGTGGAGGCCTATCCCAAACTGGAAAGCGGCAAGACGTATGGCGATCTTCTGGAATCGCTGAAAGGCGCCGAATATCAGATCGCCGTAGCGCGCCGCAAGTATAACGAAGCGGTGGAGCATTACAACGCGCGCATTGAAATGTTCCCCAACAACATCGTGTCGTCGGTATCGCGGCTCGGCAAGATCGACGCCTATTTCCAAACCCCCGCGCCCTGATCTCATATCATTGTTCATGATGGATACTCCGATCTTCCCCAATTACATCGACGGCCAGTGGACGGCAGGCGGATCGCATTTCGAGAACCGCAATCCCGCCAACACGGCTGAAATCGTGGGCCTGTTCGCCAAGGGTACGGCCGCCGGCGTCGCGGATGCCGCGGCCGCGGCCGCTCGCGCTTTCCCCGGCTGGGCAAACCTGAATGCTCCGGCGCGCGGCGCCATCCTGTTCAAAGCCGCCGAAATCCTGGACCGCCGCTTCGACCAGGTGGCTGCCGACATGACTCGCGAGGAAGGCAAGACCCTCCCCGAGGCCAAAGGCGAGGTTCGCCGCGCCATCAACATCTTCCGTTATTTCGGCGGCGAGGGCTCGCGCCTCGAAGGTCTGCTGGTTCCTTCGGAACGCGATCGCGTGCACATGTTCGCGCTCCGCAAGCCGATCGGCGTGGTGGGGCTGGTCACGCCGTGGAATTTTCCGAGCGCCATCCCGGCATGGAAACTGGCGCCCGCGCTGGTCTGCGGCAACACCGTGGTGCTGAAGCCGGCCTCCGCCGCGCCGCTCAGCGCCTGGCGCATCGTGGAAGCGCTGCACGAAGCCGGGCTGCCCAAAGGCGTGGTCAATTTCGTGGCGGGATCCGGCGGCGAGCTGGGGCAGGCTCTGGTGGAGGCGCCGGCGCTGAAGGCCATTTCGTTCACGGGATCGTGCCAGATCGGCAACTGGTTGCATGCGGAAGCTTCCAAGCGGCGCTTGCGCATCCAGCTTGAAATGGGCGGCAAGAATCCCACCATCGTGCTGGCCGACGCGGATTTCAACGCCGCGGTGGAAAATACCGTCAATGCGGCGTTCTTTTCCACGGGCCAGAAGTGTACCGCCACCAGCCGCGTCATCGTAGAGGAGGGCATCTACGATCGCTTCACGGACGCACTGGTGGAGCGCACGCGTAAGCTCAAGGTAGGCGACGGCATGCAAGCGGGCATCGACATCGGCCCCTGCGTGGATCAGGCCCAACTGGATACCGTGCTGCGCTACATCGAGATCGGCCGCGGCGAAGCAGGCGCGCCGCGGATCGGCGGACGGCGGCTTGCCGATGGCGACCTGGCCAAAGGCTACTTCGTCGAACCCACTATCTTCGCGGATGTCACGCCGCAGATGACCATCGCCCGCGAAGAGATCTTCGGACCCGTGCTGGCGGTGATGCGCGCGCGCGATTTCGAAGACGCCATGAAAATCGCCAACGATATTCCGTTCGGGCTTTCGGCCTCCATCCAAACCACCAACCTTTCGCGGGTCTTCGAGTTTGTTTACCGGATGGAAGCGGGCCTGCTGACCGTCAACCTTCCCAGCGCGGGCGTGGAGTATCAACTGCCCTTCGGCGGCACTAAAGAATCCAGTTTTGGGCCGAAGGAACAGGGACCCGCCGCGCTCGACTTTTACAGCGACTACAAAACCGTCTATCTGAAATACTAATGCGTCTCGGACAAATTAAGGCAGAAGGCGGCCTGCTGGCCGCCATATTCGAAGGGGACCTGGCCCGCCCGATTCCAGGCTATTCCGTCGCCGACCTGGTTCGCCGGTCGGAAGCCGAAGGTATCCCGCTCGCGCAGACCACCGCGCGCCTCGCCAGCCACCATCCGGCGGCGCACGCGCCGGCCGTGCCCATCGTAGCGCCCGAAGTGTGGGCCTGCGGCTGTACTTATGAACGGAGCGCCTCCTTCCGCGATGCCGAGCACGGCACGCGCGAAGGCATGTATGCCTACGTCTACAATCAGCCGCGCCCCGAGATTTTCTTCAAGGGAACCGCGCGCGTCTGCGTGGGGCCCGGCCAGGCGATCGGCATCCGCGCGGATTCCCGCTTCACCGCGCCCGAGCCCGAACTGGCGCTGGTGCTCGACTCCAAAGGCAACATCGTGGGATACACGCTGGCCAACGATGTCTCGGCCTGGGATATCGAGCGCGAAAACCCGCTGTACCTGCCCCAGTCCAAGGTGTACACGGCCTGTTGTGCGCTGGGCCCGGTTATTGTGACGGCGGAAGATCTGCCCGATCCTTATAACCTGCAGATGACTTGCACGATTACGCGCAACGGCGAGACACGTTTCACGGGCAGCGTGTCGACGGCGAAGCTGCACCGCAAGTTCGAGACTCTGATCGAATACCTGCAGCGCGCCAATCGCACGCCCGCCGCCACCGTGCTGCTGACCGGCACCGGAATCATCGTGCCGGAAGATGCGGCGCTCGCCCCCGGCGATGTGGTGACTATCGCGGTGCCGGAGATTGGGGAACTGACTAACCATGCCCAAACCATCGGCGCCGAACATTGATTTCAAGCAGGCGTTGCTTGAATCCTACGCGGTGAACGAGCGCATCAATCAATACCTGCTCGAAAGCTTGGACCATGCCGCCTGGAATGCCGATCCGCCCGTCGGCAAAGGGCGTACCATCGCGGCCGTCGTGGCGCACATGCACAACGTGCGGCATATGTGGCTGGTCGCCGCCACTAAGGGCAAACCGCTGCCAGATAAGATCGACAAATCGGCAGTTACTAAGAAGGAAGCCATGCAGGCGCTGGCCCGGAGCGCGGAAGCTTGCAGGCAGCTTCTGGCGGAGTCGCTCGACCATCCCGAGGGCAAGGTCAAAGGCTTCAAGCCCGACGTGGTGGGGATGTTCGGCTACCTGATTTCACACGACGCGCATCATCGCGGCCAGATCTGCGCGCTGGCGCGCCAGTTAGGATATACGCTGCCGAAGCAGGCTACGTTCGGGATGTGGGAGTGGGGCACGCGGTGGAAGGAGTGCGGGTTCGGAGGGTAGCGGGGAACGACTCGACTCCTGGGGCCGCGATCTACATCGCCTTGTCTGTACCGGATGAGCCCGCCAAATTCGAGTGTCATCCCGGTCGCCATGCATGATTCGGGAAGGCCCGGGCACGAACGCGAAGACGAGAGAGACCACGATTAGTGTAAATGTCGATTCGCGAATGGGATGCGAAACCGATCGTAGAATCTAACGCGGGCCAAATGCACTTGCTGCGGATTGCTTTCGGTTAAGCTGAACTTGTTTGGCCGTCTCGCGCTACGTGGGCTGGTGGCTCTCGTTAGTGGTGGTGATGGTAACTCTGACGATCGTGGCGTCATTTTTCTACTGTTGGGGTTGTACAAATCTCAAATGGAAGTACGCCGGAGAACGACGAGAAACGAACGCGAAGCGGGTCCGCGCGGTGCGGCGAACGACGGAGATCGTCCCATGATTTGGAGGCTCGTGCGCGGCCCGTGCCGCTCTACCGCGCCAGAGCCTTTCGCGGCCTTCCCCCCAGCCTCCCGTTTGTCCTAGCGGCCGCCTTCTTAGCCCTGGTTCGGGATCGGCCGCCAGCTTGGTCCGGCCTGGATGCCATCCACTTCTTGGAGCCGAGTAAGCCCTCTAAGATCCCCGGCACTACTGCTGGTCGCGCTAATCGCTGCGACGACCAGCATCGCTGCGCACGCCCAGACCTTCACCACCCTGGTGAATTTCAGCGGGGCCAACGGCGCCTACCCCGCCTACGGATCTCTCGTGCAGGGCATTAACGCGGACCTTTACGGCACCACAGCCTACGGCGGAACCTTCGATGGAAGCCATGGCACGGTCTTCGCTACAACTC
>Ga0302325_10025533_pt1 | contig 12280 bp, 9 predicted proteins | sample Palsa_T0_2_FD_201948 | JGI IMG/M metagenome (GOLD analysis project Ga0302325, IMG submission 201948) | Peat permafrost microbial communities from Stordalen Mire near Abisko, Sweden - Palsa_T0_2 | ecosystem: Environmental > Terrestrial > Soil > Palsa > Peat permafrost | place: Sweden: Abisko...
ATTCGCGGCGATCTCCTCTGGCGTGCCGGTTGCGACGATGGTGCCGCCGCGGTCGCCGCCCTCGGGCCCGAGGTCGATGACATAATCGGCGGTCTTGATGACGTCGAGGTTGTGTTCGATCGTCAGAACCGTATTGCCGACGGCGACCAGCCGCTGCAGTACTTCGAGCAGCTTGTGGATGTCGGCGAAGTGCAATCCGGTCGTCGGCTCGTCCAACACGTAGAACGTGCGGCCGGTCGCGCGCTTCGAGAGTTCCGTTGCGAGTTTGACGCGCTGCGCCTCACCGCCCGAGAGGGTCGTCGCCGGCTGGCCCATCTTGATGTAGCCGAGGCCCACGTCGGCAATCGTCTTGAGACGGCCGTGAATGCGCGGGATAGCGTCGAAAAACTCGGCAGCTTCGTCGACCCGCATCTCGAGCACGTCCGAAATCGACTTGCCCTTGTACTTGATCTCGAGCGTCTGCGCGTTATAGCGCTTGCCTTTGCAGACTTCGCACGGCACGTACACGTCGGGCAAGAAGTGCATCTCGATCTTGATGATGCCGTCGCCCTGACAGGCTTCGCAACGCCCGCCCTTCACGTTGAAGGAGAAGCGCCCCGGACCGTAGCCGCGCATCTTCGACTCGGGAACCAGCGAAAACAGCTCGCGGATCAAATCGAACGCGCCCGTGTACGTTGCCGGATTCGAACGCGGCGTCCGGCCGATCGGCGATTGATCGATCACGACGAGCTTGTCGAGTTCGCCCGCACCCGTGATCGAGCCGTACGTGCCGCCGGCGGGCTGCCCGTGCAGATGCTGGTTGAGCGCGCGAACCACGATCTCGTTGACGAGGGTGGACTTACCGCTGCCGCTCACGCCGGTGACCGCCGCAAACACACCGATCGGAATGTCGACGTCGACGCCGTTAATGTTATTTGCCTTGGCTTTGCGAACCCCGAGCCACGCACGCGGCTTGCGGCGCTTCTTGGGAATTGCGATGAACTGTCTGCCGGAAAGATATGCGCCGGTCAGCGACTCCTCGTTGCGCAGAACGTCGTCGAGCGTCCCCGCGCTGAGTACGCGACCGCCCTCGGCTCCCGCGCCCGGGCCGATGTCGACCAGCACGTCGGCCTCGCGCATCGTATCCTCGTCGTGCTCGATAACGATCAGCGTGTTGCCGATATCACGCAGCGTCTTCAAGGTCGCGAGCAGCCGGTCGTTGTCGCGCTGATGGAGTCCGATCGAGGGCTCGTCCAAAATGTAGAGTACGCCGACGAGCGACGAGCCGATCTGCGTCGCCAACCGAATGCGTTGCGATTCGCCACCGGACAGCGTCGTCGCCGAGCGCGACAAGTTCAGATACCCGAGTCCCACATTTGAGAGAAACCCGAGCCGTGCGCGCACTTCTTTGAGGATCTGGTGCGCGATCAGCTCTTGACGTTTCGTCGGGACGAACGTGCGGAAGAACTCCTCCGCTTTCTCGACCGACATCGTCGTGAGCGTCGCGATGTTCGTGTCCGCAACCGTGACCGCGAGCGCTTCGGGCTTCAAGCGCGCTCCGTTACAGGTCTTGCACGTCGTCGCGGACATGAACTTCTCGATCTCTTCCTTCACGTAGTCGGAGGAGGTCTCGGTGTAACGGCGCTGCAGGTTGTTGACGACGCCTTCGAACTGCGTCTCGTAACTCCACGAGTGTCCGGCACGCGACTCGTAGGTGAACTTCTGCTTCGAATCCGAGCCGTAGAGCAGCGTTTGCACGAGATCCGGCGGCAGCTTTTCGACCGGGGTCGAGAGCTTCACGCGGCGCGCGCGCATCAGCTTCTCGACTTGCTGCATGTAGTACGGATTCATCGACGGGTAGCGCCCGCCGCCGAGCGACTTGCTCCACGGGATGATCGCGCCGCCTTCGATCGACTTCGAGCGATCCGGCATCACTTTCCACGGGTCGATCTCGATCTTCGCTCCGAGGCCGGTGCAGTCGGGGCACGCTCCGTACGGCGAGTTGAACGAAAACAAGCGCGGGGCCAGCTCTTCGAACGACAGGCCGCAATACACGCAGGCCAGTTGCTCGGAAAACGTTAGTTCACGCGCGGCCGGCGCCGCCTTCGCCGTACCCGCGTTGGTTTGCAAACCGTTCGAGGCTTTGCCGGGCTCGACGAGTACGGTGACGATGCCGCTCGAGAGGCGCAGCGTCGTTTCGATCGAGTCGGTCAAGCGCTTGCGCACGTCCGGCTTCATCACGAGCCGGTCGACGATGACTTCGATCGTATGCTTGCGCTTCTTGTCGAGGTCGATTTTGTCACGCAGCTCGCGCGGTTCGCCGTCGACCCGGACGCGTGCGAAGCCCTCCTTGGCGATCTCCTCGAAGAGCTTGGCGTATTCGCCCTTGCGCCCGCGAATGACGGGCGCCAGCAGCTGGATGCGCGTCCCCTCGGGCAGCTCCATCACCTGGTCGACGATCTGCTCGCTCGACTGCGCGCTGACTTCCCGCCCGCAGCTGTAGCAGTGGGGCGTCCCGATCCGCGCGTACAGCAAACGGAGGTAATCGTAGATTTCGGTGACCGTGCCGACCGTCGACCGCGGGTTGCGCGAAGTCGACTTCTGGTCGATCGAGATGGCCGGCGACAGCCCCTCGATATAGTCGACGTCCGGCTTCTCCATCTGGCCCAAGAACTGGCGGGCATAGCTCGAGAGTGACTCGACGTACCGGCGCTGGCCCTCGGCGTAGATCGTGTCGAAGGCAAGCGACGACTTGCCCGACCCGGAGAGCCCCGTAATGACGATGAGCCGGTTGCGCGGGAGCGTGAGGTCGATGTTCTTGAGGTTGTGCTCCCGAGCGCCCTTGATCACGATCGAGTCGAGTCCGCGGGCTGGGGCGGAGCCATTCTGAGCCACGATACTGCTAGACCTTAGCGAACGTCCGTTCGTTTCATGCCGACAGCGGGGACGAAAATGTGACTTCGGACGCTATACGCCGAGAAGGCCGTCCTCCTCACGCCTGACCGCTTCCGGGGCGACCGATAGCATCGTTAGTGGAACGCCGGAAGAGATTGAAGTTCGTGCATACCGACGCTGAGGCGCAGGCCCTTACCGGCCGGTTGCGCTACCACCTGGCCCGCTTGCACACCGCACCGCAGTTCGCAGCGGTCCTGGATTGCCTCTTCGATTTGACCCCGCGCCGGACCGATCCGATGTTCGAAGAACTCGTGATCGTCGACGATCGCTTGATCTTTGCCCGAGCAAGCGGCGAGCGCTCCTTCCGCCACTTTGTCGGCCGCCGCGACCAGCTCACGATCAACCTGGTGGGCTTCGTGCGCCACTTGGGCCTCGGCACCCAGACGCGCGAGTACGTCCTCAGCCGCATCGAAAGCATTCCCCGGCGCGTCACGCGCTGACCGGACGCGACGCGTTTCGCTACCGGGCGATTCGCGTGTGCGCGGCGACCTGTGAAAAAATTGCCGGAATCACGCTCGCCGGCCACACGACGGCGGCACGACCCGCGGGCGAGGCGATCGCGCGCGAGAGTGCGCCCGAGACGAACATGGGCTTGGCAAGACGGCGCCGCATAGCGGCATGAAATCTCGCGGCACCCTCGCCGCGAACGATCGCCGCGGCGGCCGATGAACCGCTGACGAGCGCGATCGCGATACCGTCGCCCGTAAAGGACGGAATTACCGCCAACTGGTCGCCCACCCGATAGCACCAGGTATCCGCCACCGCATCATCGCGATACACGAACCCATACGGAACGCCCGACACCGCAAGCGGCTTCGCCCATAGCTCTCGCGCGTTACCCAGACGTCGCGCGAGACGAGCGTCCGTGCTGCGCAGTGCGGCGACGAGCCCGCGCCACGATCCGAAGCGTGCGAACGCCGCGCGATCGACGACCGCGGCAAAGGCGACGCGCTTTCCTTCGATCCGCTGCATGCCCGCATATCCGCCGCCGAGCAGCGTCAGTTCAACTGCCGTCCCGAGCTGCGCGAGTTCGCGATCTTCAAGCTCGAGATGCATCTTGAAGCCGAGCGCATCGCGCGCCCGTGGCGCCTCGCGTCGAACGCCGGCAAGATCGGCCTTGCCCGTCGCGAGTACGATCGCGCTCGCTGCCCGTTCCTCGAGCGCATCGCCCGAGCGCACGCTGACGCGTCCTTCCTCGAACTTCACCGCCCGAGCCCCGCGCTCGACGCGCGCTCCCGCCCGCTCGGCTGCGACCAGCAGCGCTTCGTCGAACGCCGCGCGCGACAGGCTCTGCGCACGAAACGGAAGCCGGCTCTCGACGGTCGTGCCACGCCAGGTAACGCGCACACGGTCGATCGGCGCAGCGCCGAGTTCTTCCGGATCGACGCCGAGCGCGCGCGCTTCTTCACACGCTTCCACGCTGAGAAACTCCCCGCACACCTTTGCGCTGGGGCCGCGTTCCCGTTCGAGCAGCGTGACGGGCGCCCCGGCGCGCGCCAAGCCGATCGCGGCCGCGCAGCCGGCCGGCCCACCCCCGACGACGATCGCGCCGGCGTGCGCGCTCACCGCTCCCAAGCGACGCAGTAGCGAAAGAGCGGCTCCCACCGGACGCGCGGCGCCCGTTCACCGCCAAGCTCGGCGCGCGCAATCAGCGCGTCCCACTCACGGCGGCGGAACGCGCGGGCGACCGATAGGGGCGCGTCGTTGCGCACGAAACGGTGCAGCCGGAACGTCCGCACCGCCGCCGCAATGAACGCATACGCCAGCACGTGGCGGTGCAGATCGTTGACGAACCAGCCGCCGCGCGCGTTTACGTGCATCCAGCGTAAGAACGCAACCGCCTCGTCGTCGTCGAGGTGGTGCGTGAACAGCGAGCTGATGATCGCATCGTACGGACCGTCGTCCCAGGCGAAGATGTCCGCGGTTTCAAACCGGATGCGATCGGGCGCCGGCGTGACCGATTCGGCGACCCGTTTGGCCCACGGATTGATGTCGATGCCGACGAGTTCGACGTCGACCTTCCGGCGCCGCGCCTCACGCGCCACGGCCCGCAGCGTGTCGCCGTACCCGCAGCCCGCATCGAGGATGCGAAACGGAGCCGCATCCTTCGGCCGCGCAGCCCACCCGCGGCGCAGCCACGCGAGCGTCGGCGCGTACGCGTTCAGTGCGGCATTGATGCGTGCGATATCGCGCAAGCACGCGGCAAACTCTTCGTAGGGAACCGGCTCCACGTCCATCAGCTCGGGTACGTAGCTGCGCGTCGAGCTGCGATACGCCGGAATCATGCCGCAACCGAGAAGCGCAGCGTTTCGCAGACCATGCCCGGCCCGAACGCAAGGCCGCAGCCCCGCGCGCCGCGCAGCGAGTCCGCGTCCGCCAAGATGCGCGCGAGAACGAACGAGATGGTCGCCGAGGACATATTGCCGAAGGCGCGCAGCACGCTGCGTGAATCGGCGAGCGCATCCGGCCCGAGCCCGAGCGCGTCACCGACCGCGTCGAGCACGGCGCGGCCGCCGGGATGCACGGCCCATACGTCGATGTCGGCGCTCTTCCCCCCGCGTAGGATGCGCGCCGGATCCGCCGCGAGAGCTTCTGCGATCTTGCGCGGCACCTCGAGCGAGAGGTGCATATCGAAACCGAGCGTCCCGATGCGCCACGTGATCTCACCCGCGCTCGCAGGGATGAGCGTACTCGCAAACGCTTCGAGCGCAAGGCCGGCCGGCTCCGCCGTCACGAGCGACGCCGCGCAGCCGTCTCCGAAAATCGAGAGACCGAGCGCGTGCGTAAGGTCGGCGGGGCGCTGCAGATGGAGCGAACAGATCTCGAGATTGACGACGAGGATCCGGGCGCGCCGCTCGGAGCGAACGATATGGCGCGCGAGTTTGAGCGCACTCAGCGCCGCGTAACAACCCATGAACCCGACGATCGTCCGCTCGATGCCGGGATCGAGGCCAAAGCGCTCGATCAACTGAACGTCGATGCCCGGCGCGTAAAATCCGGTGCACGAGGTAACGATGAGATGCGTCGTTTCGCTTAGACGGTCGCAAGCGAGATCGTCGATCGCTCGCTCCGCGAGCTCCAGCGCGCGCTCTTCGTAGGCGCGCATGCGCACGGCCGTTTCCGGCAGCTTCCGGTCGTAGAAGTCGAGCGGCACGACCGCGTAGCGGTGATCGATCTGGGCGCGCGAGACCAGCCGTTCGAAGGTCCGTCGTTGCGGCGTATCGCCGAGCACGTCGCAAGCGTAGGCGAGGTACCCGGCGTGGAGATCGTACTGTGGAACGGCCGTACCGATTGCGTTGAGGTACGCGCCCGGAGCCGCGAGCGTTTGGGTCACAGCGCTGGTATTACCCGCGGCGCGGGAAGCGCCCGCCGCGCGTCGCATTCAAAGGGCGTGATGCGCCGGCTCGTCGCATTCGTGCGCCTTTCGCGGCTCAAATTTCTCGTCGGCAGCTTCGCCGGAGGCGCGCTCGGGACGGCGATCGCCTGCTTCGAGACGCACGGGGTCGTACCGGCTGCCTACGCGCTGGTACAGCTGACGCTCACCTCCGCGCATCTCATGACCCACTACGCGAACGACTACTTCGATCTGGAGAGCGACGCGCGCACGACGCGCACGTCGTACTCGGGCGGCAGCGGTGTCCTCGTCGACGGCACGCTCGATCCGAAGGTGGCGCTCGTGGCGGCGCTGGTTTGCTTGATCGCGAGCTTGGCGGGCGACGCGCTCTTACTCGTCACGGGTCACACGCTGGCCGCCGCACTCGGTATCGCGATCCTCGCCCTCGCCTGGTGTTACTCCGCGCCGCCGATGCGCTTTCTCGCGCGCGGCCTCGGCGAGCTCGACACGGCGGTCGTGGTCGCAATCCTCGTACCGCTCTGCGCCTACGCCGCACAGACGCGCAGCCTGGACGTGCGAGCGCTGGCAAGTACCGTGCCGGGCGCAGCCGCGATGTTCGTGATGATGGTCTGCGTCCAGGTTCCCGATCTCGCCGCCGACGCTGCGACCGGCAAGCGCAATCTCGTCGTGCGTTTGGGTGCGAGCCGTGCCGTGCGCTTGGCGTTCGCAGCCATCATCGCGGAAGCCGCCGCTGTCGCGCTCGCACTCGCACTCGGTGCGCCGGCGGCCTTTGCGGCTTTCCAACTCGTCGCGCTCGTGCCGCTCGCACTCTTGGTTACGCCGCTGTACGCGTTCGGCGCGGGCCGCCCCATCATCCCGGCAGGCCTCGCCGCCCGCGGTGTCGCCCTCTTTGCGACGGTCGCGATTGCGGGCGCGCTCGGCTACGCGTACGCTGCCATCGTCTAAGCCGCCGGTTGGCGCAGCGCGCGGTATTCGCCGACGATCACGAGCGTGAAGTACGCGATCGCCGCCTGGATAACGATCGCCGCAACGAGGGGACCGACGAACGGGACGCCGTGGACGAGTTCGGCGAGCGCTCCCATCGCGAACGCGATCAGGGCGATACCGGCCACGACGAGCAAGGTCGTGCGCGGCCGGCGAAACGCGATTTCGATCGACTCGCCGACGGCATGAAAGCCGGAACGTTCGCCGACGACGGCGGCCGGCATCGTATAGATACAGTAGAAGACGAGTGCGAGCAGCGAAAGCGAGAACGTGTACGCCGCGAGGAATGCCGCGACAAACGCGATCGCGAATAGCACAAGCATCGCGACGAACACGTGGCCCGCGTCGCGTTGGAACGCGCGCGCACCGTCGCGAAACGCGGCTTTGCCGGCACTCCACGCGGCATCGGCCATGCCCGTCGTAAAGGCGATCGAAAGAATCGCAGCGACGAGCTGCACGACCAACTGTAACAGCCGCGTGTAGATCGTGCTCTCGAGCGGATCCGCCGGCTCGAGCAGCGTCGCAATGACGGCCGAAAGCGCGCCGACGACGAGGCCGGGTACGACGATCGCGGGATTTCGTGCGAGTAGCCGCAGCGATCGGGCAAACGCCGCACGCGAGCTCGTTACGACCATTACGCCGGGGTTCGAGCGATCGGAAGCGCGGCCTCTACATCGCCGATTCGCGCGACGATTGCATCCGGCTCCGGGGCCCCGGGCGGCACGGCTTCGTCACGCACGTTCATCCAGACGGTGAACATCCCGGCGTCGTGCGCGCCGCGAATGTCCCGATCGTAACGATCGCCGACCATCGCGCAGCGTTCGGGTGCGATGCCGAGCCGATCCGCAGCGAGCCGGAAGAGCCGGACGTCGGGCTTGATAAGCCCGACTTCGTCTGCGATGAAGATTTCATCGAACGCGTCCTCGAGTTGCAAGAGCGCGATCTTCTCGCGGTGCGTTTCGGCCATGCCGTTCGTGATCATGGCGAGCTTGCAGCCGCGTTCGCGCAACGAATGCAGCAGCTCGAGGGCGCCGGGCCAGAGTTGCAGGTACCGGCGCCGATAGTCGTTGTACGCCGCGCCGCAGCGTGCGGCGAGTTCGGGATCGTCGATGCCGACCGAGCGCAGCGCGTTTGCCCACATGCGCGCGCGAAGGCCGACGAGCGGTTCGTCGAAGACGGCGACGGTCAGGGTTTTCCAGAACGCTTCGGACTCGGCGACGTACGCGGCGAAAAGGCGCGCGCCGTCGACGCCGCGTTCGGCCGCGATTTCGTTCGCGACCCCTTCGGCCGCGCGCTGATAGGTCTGCGTGTCGTCGTGCAGCGTGTCGTCGAGATCGAACAGGACCGCTTCGATCACGCGAGCGTCACCAGAAACGTGCGCAGCTCGAAGGGACGAAAGCGCGCGCGGATCGCTCCCTCGTCCACGCCGGCATCGCCGTTAACCGGGCGCTCGAGCGCATCGACGCACTCGACGGAACGAACCCGTACGCCGCAATGGAAAACCGCGTCGCACGAAGCGCCCTCGCACTCGCGCGCGCGAAAGACGATCCCGTTGCCGTCGTCGGCGAGCTTCGTCGCAACCACGAGCACGGAGTCGCTCTCCGGCACGACCATCGGCACCCCCGCGCCGCCCGCGAAGCGCTCCCAGAAGCGTTCGAGCCGGCCCATTCCGGCAACCTCAAACGGAACGAAGGCGAACGAGAAGTCGTGAATGCCGTGGTCTGCGCCGGGGTCGGGCCAGGTCGGGCCGCGCAGCACGGAATGGCCGAGCTGCGAGCCGCGCAGCGAGCGCTCTAAGCTCCAGCCGTACGTGTCGAGCGCAAGCACGGCGAGGCCGCCCGTCGGACCGTCGAGCCGCGCGAAGCGCTGGCCGCACGCCTCGAACTTCGCCCGCTCCGCGCGCGTGCGCGGCGCCGGCGCCCGGTCCACACAACCGTGGGGCGTGCCGAATCGAGCGCGCGTTGCGCGAAAAGCGAGGTCGTTCTCAAAGCGCAGTAGAGCGTGGCGTTCGCGCCAATCGACGGCCCACGCGACGCGCAGAAATGGCTCGCCGCTCTGGAGCCAGATGCGCGCGACCGCGGCGGATTCTCCGAAAGCGTAGCGCACCTCGAGCGCGCCGTCGACCGGCTCGCACCCCGTGACGCGCATGCGACGCCGCCGGCGCCGATACGAGCGATCGATATTCCACGCATCCCAGCGCCGCGGACGATCGGTGTAGAGCAGCGGCCGGTGCGCGCAGCGCACGAGATTCTCTCCGCCGGGCACGCGCAAGTCGCGCAAGGTCCCGTCGCGTGCGACGCGCGCGACGAGCGCGTCGTTTTCGAACACGTAGCCGTCGCGCACCGCGCGCGGTTCGGTGCTTGCCGTGCCGCCCGCGAATCCCGGCACCGGCAGCACCGAGCGCGCGTTGACCGCGACGCCCGCGACCAGTCGCTCCGCTTCGTCGTAATCGCGATGCGCATCGACGTAGACCGGCGCGATCGACGTCCCCGGCAGTACGTCGTGGAATTGCGCACACAGCACCAGTTCCCACGCTCGCGCGAGCTGGCGACGCGCCTCGTCGAGGAAGAACGGCGTTGCGTGCAGCGCGCGGGCCCACGCGAGCAGCGTTTCCGCCTCGAGCAATGCGCGCTCGAGGGCTGCGTTGCGCGCTTTCACGTCGTGATGCGTCGTGGCGATGCCGCGATGCTGCTGCAAGTAGAGTTCGTCGCGCACGGCCGGGAGCTCGCGAGACTCGCCGCGCCAGCTTTCGAACCACGCCCCAAGCGCGGTCCATTTCCCGACCGAGACGGCGCCCGCGACCGCAGCGTCGGGTGCGCCGCCGCCGCCATCGCCGTGGCCGATCAACAGCAAGTCGCCGCGCGCGCGTGCGTTCGCGACGCGCTCGGGCTCGAGGCCGCCTTCGATCGAGGCGATCTGGGCCGCGAGTACGCTGCTGCCGTCGGGGCCTTCCCAGCGGAAACGCGCGTAGGGGAACGCGGTCGTGTCGTTCCAGCCAAGCTTCGTCGTTGCAAACGCTCCCACGCCCGCGTGCGCTAGCAGCGTCGGCAGCGTGTTCGGAAATCCGAAGCTATCGGGCAGCCACGCGACGCCGGGCCTCTGTCCGAATTCGCGTTCGACGTAGCGGATGCCGAACACCAGCTGGCGCAACAGCGACTCACCCGAGGGCACGATGCAATCCGCTTCGACCCACATCGCCGCGCCGCTCAGGTCGAGCCGGCCCGAGCGAGCGAATGCCCGGACGCGCTCGAAAAATGCGGGGTCGCGGGCCGCAAGAAATGCGAACAACTGCGGTTGCGTTTGCGTGAAGATGAACTCGGGATCGCCTTCGAGCTGGCGCACGGCGGTTGCAAGCGTGCGTTGTCCCTTGCGGGTGGCTTCTTCATAGGTCCACAACCACGCGATATCGAGATGCGAATGGCCCAGGAGCGCGAGGCCGTCCGCAGGCACGACCGCTTCGCGCACCGGTGCCGAACGCGGAGCATACGTTTCGATCGCGAGCGCGGGTTTTTGCGCGGCGTTCGCGAGAATCGCACGCCAGCGTGGACCGTCTCCCGGCGGAAGCCCCGTGCCCGGAAGCGACCGGCGTTCGACCTCGAGCGTTACCTCTGCCCCCGGTTGCGCGGCGACCACGAAACTCTCGTGCTCGCGATCGAACGCGCCGCAGACTTCGCCCTCGACGCGTAGCAGGGCGCCGGTCTGCGTGCGGTAGCGCAGCTCGACCGCCGGCCCGCGCACCTTGTCGAACACGTGATCCGCCCGAAGCGTGGCGAGCGCTGCGTCGCCGCCGGCCGTCACCAGCCGATGCTTCACGTCATTTTCCCAGCAGCCAGCGGGCCTCGAGCGTCGCCACGCCGCCGATGTTCCGGTCGACGAGCTCGCCGTCGATCGTATTGCGCGTGTGATAACTCAGCCCGCGCGCGCCCAAGAGAATCTCGAAGTTGCCACGCCGCAAGCCGTACGCAGCCGAGTAGTCGACCTCGGCGCCCGCTTCGGGTTTGTTGCCGACGTTCTGGCCGAGGTCGTTCGTATGCGCCTGACCGAGGTAGTTATAGACGAGCAGCGTGCCCTTGAGGTTCGGATCGACCATGAGATTGAGTTCCACGAAGTGGTTCCGTGCCATCGGGAGCGTCGCGCCCGCCGCGTAGATCGGCGTAACGATGCGAACCTTGTTGACGTCGCCGTTGGAGCCGTTGGTGCTCGTCAAGTTGATCAGTTGGAAACCGCCGCCGAGCCGCAAGCGATGTTGCGAATCGACGTCGACCATCACCGTCGAATTGAGCAAGTCGAGGCTCGCGGACGAATGCCCGAACGGACCCGAATTCGAGCCGGTGACGCCGATGGTAGGAATGCCTTCGAGGTGCAGCCGCACGCGATCGAAGTGTTGCGTCACCTCGAGCAGCGCGCCGCCCGCGATACCGCTTACCGGCACCGGATTTTCCGACCCGACGTGGGTCCCGGCGCCGACGGCGACGAGCGCTCCGACGTCGGTTTGGGTGTCCGAGTCGGCCAGCGCCGGTGCGAACGCGCACGACCAGCCGAGGATCAGGGCGAGGACGAATCGGCGCAACGTCATTCTCCGTCGAAGTAATCGAGCGTCGGGTTATCGCGCACCATCAGGTCGGTCGATTCGATCAGGAGCTTGCGCGAGTCGGGATAGTAGCACACGTCGCGCCAATCGGTGTTGGCGATCAAGAGAATCTCGCACGGTTCGTTCGAGTCGTTGACGATCTTGTGAGCGGCCGAATATCGCGTCGGAAACGCGAGATAATCACCCGCCCTGATCGCGACCTCGCCGCGCGGGGTGAGGAGCTTTGCGGATCCGGTCATCACGACGAACAGTTCTTCTTCGGCGCCGTGCCAGTGCAGCGGGCACGACGACTTTCCCGGGTTCAAGCGCATCAGCCGATAACCGAGCTTTTCCGCACCGATGTAGTCGCCGATTTCGAAGGCTTCGTCGCCGTCGTATGGCGAGGGTCCCGAAAAACCGTGCCAGATCGCCTCGTC
>Ga0302325_10025537_pt1 | contig 12279 bp, 10 predicted proteins | sample Palsa_T0_2_FD_201948 | JGI IMG/M metagenome (GOLD analysis project Ga0302325, IMG submission 201948) | Peat permafrost microbial communities from Stordalen Mire near Abisko, Sweden - Palsa_T0_2 | ecosystem: Environmental > Terrestrial > Soil > Palsa > Peat permafrost | place: Sweden: Abisko...
CCGGATTGCGGGACGCGAGCCGCAAGGCTTCCTGTGCCCCTTTGATCGTCGTAACGGTAACCTCGAGCGTTTCGATTCCGGAGTAATTGTAGATGCCGTAGGGCCGCGTCAGCTGCTCGCCCGGCGCGGTCGCGAGCCGGACGTGCCACGTTCCTTTGTGCCACGCATCGATCGGTAAGCTCGCAACGATCCGGTTGACGACCTGCGCGCACGCGACGACGAGCTCGTTGCGGGCCCACGTGCCGGCGCCGAACGACAGCAAGAACAGGCAAACGACCGCAATCAAAGCGGTGCGGTTGCGGCAGAATTGCGCGAGAACCAGGGCGAGGGCGATCGTGTAGAACGCGGCCGGTACGTAGAGGTTATACTCGGAAACGTGCTCCCCGAAGAGGACGGCCGGCGCGAGCGCAAGGGGGATCGCTACGAGCAAAAAGACGACGGTACGCCAATCGGCCGATGCGATGCAACCCCGGAGCGGGCGGGCGATTGCGAATGCAAAGACGACGAGCAGCAGTACTCCGTAGAGGGCCGGCGCCGCAAGCAGCGCGAGCGCGGGCCGGGCCGCCCCCAACGGCAGCGGCGCCCCGAAGACGGCGTGCGCGAGCACCGGATCGACCGGCAGCAACAGCGCGACCACATATTCGAACGTATCCTTGAGGGCGGCCGAAATCCGGAACGCGCCGGTCGATGCGACGTGCATGAGATGGCGCACGCCGGCGAACAGCACGACGTCGATCGCCGTGCCGGCGCCGAATACGACGAGGAACGGGCGCGGCACGCCCGGCGCGGGCAACCGGCAGAGCGCGAGGTATGCGGCCATCACGGCGAACGCGACGATCGAGGGCTCGTAGGCAAAAAGTGCGATCGCCACGAGCACGAGCGACGCGACCAAAGACGGAATCCAGCTCCGTTCGGCGTCGAGCCTTCGCAGCGACAGCAAGAAGAGAAAGAGCGCCCCCAAGACCAGCGCGTACGCGGTCGTGTTGGTCCAGGTCGCGACCACGACCGCTTCGTTCGCGAACGGATCGAGCCCGAAGAGCGCCGCGGCCGCCGCGGCCGTAACTCGCGAGCGGCCCAAGAGAAATGCGATCCCGTAGACGAAGCAAACGGCGATCAGGTGCATCGTAAGGTTCCGCAGGCGGAACCCGAACGCGCTGCGATCGAACAGCCGCCAGGTGACGAGCTGCAAGGCGCTGGTAACCGGGCCGTACGTAGAGTCGTCGACGTGCGTCGTGGTCACGATACGGCTCGGTACCGGGCCGAAGAAGAACGCGGCGCGATAGCCTTCGTGAAAGTCGTCGTATCCGCAGTAGCCGGCTTCGGAGACGTTGAGGTACGCGAGCCCGACGATCGCCAGAATCGGAACCAGCAACAGCGCGTGGCGAGCCACCCGGCGCAATTACTGCGTGGTGCTTGCGGACAAGAACGAAATGATGTCTTGGCGCGTCACGACGCCGATCGGACGGCCGCCTTCGAGCACGACGATGGCGGAGTTGGCCAAGGTCAGCAGCTTGTACGCGCGGTCGAATTCCACGTCGGCCTCGAGGCCGGGAAACGGGCGCCCCATCACCTCTTCGACGTGCTTGTGCAGCAGGTCCGAGCGATCGAAAACCGCCTGCATGACGGCGACGTCGTTGATCGAACCCGCGATCTCTGCGCCGCGCATGACCGGAAGCTGCGAGATCTCGTAGCGCCGCAGCAAATCGAGCGCGTCCTTGACGGCATCATCGACGCTGACCGTGATCAGCGGCGGGAGCGGTTCCTTGCTGCGCAGCACGTCGCCGACCGTAGCCTTGCGCTTACCTTCGGCGAGGAACCCGTTCGCGATCATCCACTCGTCGTTGAAGATCTTCGACATGTAGCCGCGGCCCGAGTCCGGGAACACGACGACCAACACCGCCTCGCGCGGAAGCGTCTTCGCGAGCTCGACCGCCGCAACCGCGGCCGTGCCGGACGACCCCCCGACGAGTAAGCCTTCTTCGCGTGCGATCCGGCGCGCCATCAAGAACGAATCGCGATCGGAAACGCGGACCATCTGGTCGATGACCTTCATGTCGACCGTTTCCGGCAAGTACGACATGCCGATGCCTTCGACCGCGTACGACTTCGGCGTGTCACCGGAGTAGATCGATCCCTCGGGATCGGCGCCCACGACATGAATCTTCGGGTTCATTTCCTTGAGGAAACGGGCGGTTCCCGAAATCGTGCCGCCCGTTCCGATGCCCGAAACGAAGTGCGTGACCGTGCCCGCGGTTTGCTCCCAAATCTCGGGCCCCGTCGTGCGATAGTGCGCCTCCGGGTTCGAATGATTGTGCCATTGATTCGGCATGAAGGCGCCCGGAATCTCGCTCACCAGGCGACTCGCGACGCCGTAATACGACTCGGGAGAATCGGACGACACGTTCGTCGGCGTGACGACGACCTCGGCACCGTACGCCCGCAACAGGTCGATCTTTTCCTTCGACATTTTGTCCGGCATCACGAGGATACAGCGGTAGCCGCGAATTGCCGCCGCCATCGCGAGCCCGGTCCCGGTGTTGCCGCTGGTGGCTTCGACGATCGTGGAGCCGGGTTTCAGCACGCCGCGCTCCTCGGCTTCGAGGATCATCGCGACCGCCGGCCGGTCCTTCACGCTCCCACCGGGGTTCACGTATTCGATTTTCGCAAGGACGAGGCAGGCGGCGTCGTCGACAACTCGCCGCAGACGCACGAGCGGCGTGCGCCCCACGGCATCGAGCGCGCTTTCGAAGTACGACGCTTTGCGGGAATCGCTGACCGTCATGTCTCGGGGCTTCGGCGGCCTTCGGGCCGCTTCCGTTGCGGCGCATCCACCCGTGCGCGCGTGCGGTTTAGATGGATATGGCTACTGACTTCACGAGCGGTACGGCGTTCCCGCGGCGCGGCCGGGACGCATACGATGGGTACCTCTGGATCCTGCGCGCCTTCGATAAGGCACGGGCGGCCCGCGCGGGCACGATCCACGATTACATCTATCCCTGCCCGATGGACCTCGGCGTCATGGAACGCTGGGGCATCACGAGCGAGGAGTTCGACGCGGCCGTCGCTACCCACGCGACCGACCCCGAAATCTTGGACTGGTTGAAGGCGCGAGTGGACGACGAGCACCGGGATGCGGCCAATCACTGGCTCGTTACCGAGAAGTGGTCCAATCTCGATCGTCAGGATGCCGAAGAGGGCGTCGTCGCGGCGTGACTGAAGCTGCGCCGGGATGAAATCGGCGCTCGCGGCACTCCTGATTCTCACCAGCGCGTTGCTGAGCGGTTGCGGTCCGGCGATCCCGCCGGCCGGCAACTACGCGACGGTGTCGGGCCAGGTGATCAACGCAAGCAAGGGCACCGCAATTGCCGGGGCCAGCGTCTCGATCAACGGCGGCGTGCTCTCGGCCACGACCAATGCGACTGGAAATTTCCAGGTGTCCCCCGTCCCGTCGGGCGACTGGGACTACACCGTCACGGCGCAAGGCTTCAACTCGACCGGGCTCGTGACCAGCGTCGCGCCGCTCTCACCGGGCGAAATGCGTACCATCACGATCTCGCTGACGCCGAGCAGCTAACCTCCGCTCAGGATGACAAGGTTGGTAGGGGTGCGGCAGGTGCCGACATTCGCACGAACGACGAGCGCCGCGCGACGTGCTCGTCGATGAGTTTGAGGACGACGTCCGCGAGCCGCTGCGGGTCGTGGCGCACGGTGAGCGTCTCGCTGATCACCGCAGCGCCGACGACGCGAACCCCCATCGCCTCGAGCGCCTCGCGGTCGGGCGTAACCGGAACCTGGCCTTCCTTTTCGTACGCCTCGAGCAAGCGGCGCGGCGGCTCTTCGTTGACGATCACCGTGTCGCAAACGCGAGCGCCCGCGTGTTCGATCAGCGTGCGGACGTGGGCGGAGGCTGTGAACGCGTCGGTTTCTCCGGGCTGCGTCATGACGTTGCAGATGTACACCTTGAGCGCCGGCGACGCGGCGACCGCGCGCGCGATGCCGTCGACCAAGAAGTTCGGAAGCACGGAAGTATAGAGGCTGCCCGGCCCGAGCACGATGGCGTCCGCGGATGCGATGGCTTCGATCACTTCGGGCAGCGGGCGCGCGCCTTCGGGCTCGAGCGTAAGTTGTGCGATCGGCGCGTGCGAACTGGAGATGTTCGTCTCGCCCGAAACGATCGTGCCGTCGGCCAACGTCGCGCGCAAGCGCACGGTATCGAGGGTCGCCGGCATCACGCGCCCTTTGACGTTCAGCACGCGGCTCGACTCCTTGACGGCGCGATCGAAGTTGCCGGTGATGCCCGTCATCGCTGCGAGAAACAGGTTGCCGAACGAGTGGCCCGTCAAGCCGTCACCTTCGCTAAAGCGATATTGGAAGAGGTCGGTAACGAGCGCTTCGTCGTCGGCGAGTGCGACCAGACAGTTGCGGATATCGCCGGGCGGCAGAATGCCCAGTTCCTTTTGCAATCGGCCGGAACTTCCGCCGTCGTCGGTCACGGTGACGACCGCGGTGAGATTCGTCGTCGCACGTTTGAGGCCGCGCAACAGCGTCGAAAGTCCGGTCCCGCCGCCGATCGCGACGACCTTGTACCCGCCGCGCAGGCGCCGGTCGAGCAGCGCGTCGACGATATTGTCTTTCGACGTCGGTGCGATGGCGACGACGATCGAACGCATCCACTGCCGGATACCGACGAAGATGAAGACGCAGCCGAGAATCGCGAATGCATATGAAAGCGAACCGAGCGGCACGCCGAAATCGGACATCGCGTTGTCGACGTATTCGTTGAAGGGAAAGTGCGCGCCCTCGGCTACGAGCCAGCGCTCGACTCCGTTGACGAAGAGCAGGCAGCCGGCGAGCGCGAGCAGCAGCCAGCGCTTGAGCCCGAGTCCCGGATAGAACCAGCGCAGGAAGCGCAGCGGTCCGCTCGTCATGCGCTTGCGAGCTCGCGCTGCTCGCTCGCAACGACGAGTCCCGGCATGAGCCGCAAGTGCTCGCTCAAACGATTGGCGACATAGACGGAACGGTGGCGCCCGCCCGTGCAGCCGATCGCGACGGTCAATCGCGATTTCCCCTCGCCGATGTAGAGCGGCACGAGAAAATCGATCATGCCGAAGAGGTGGCCGAGGAACAGCTCGGTTTCTGGGATCGCCTCCATGAATGCGGCAACCGGCGCGTCGTCGCCGGAGAGCTTTTTCAGCTCGGGTACGTAGTTGGGATTGGGCAAGAAGCGGACGTCGAAGACCAGATCCGCGTCGCGCGGCACGCCGAACTTGTATCCGAACGAGACGACGTGCACGGTGAGTTTGCGCCGCGATGAGTCGTCGCCGTACGCCGCGACGATGCGCGCCTTGAGCGACCCTTGCGTGAAGTCCGAGGTGTCGAGGACGAGCGTCGCGCGCTCGCGCAGCACCGCAAGTTCCGCGCGTTCGCTCGCGATCGCTTCGCTGAGGTTGCCCGCATCTTCGAGCGGGTGACGCCGCCGCGTTTCGCTGTAGCGACGCACGAGCGCGTCGTCGCTCGCCTCGAGGTACAGAACCTCGTACGACATGCCGAGTTTGCTCAGCTGATCGAGCGCGTCGAGCGGGTTGCCGAACGCTCCGCCCACCCGCGTATCGAGCGACAGCGCGACGCGGGAGATGTCCGCCCGCCGGATCAGCGTCACGAGATCCGCCACCAGAGCCGCCGGGAGATGATCGAGGCAATAGAAGCCCAGATCCTCAAACGACTTCATCGCTTGGCTCTTGCCGGCGCCCGATAACCCCGTTACTACGACGAAGCGCGCAGTCGTCATGGGGCTTAGACTTGGGCGGTTTCGACCTTGATGAAGTCCTCGGCCAACCCTTGCAGGCGAACTTCCCCGAACTCAACCGTGTAGGCGCCTGCCTCGACGCTCTTGACCTCGCCGATCTCGGGAACGGTCGCGAGCTGCGGAATCTTTTCGCGGATCGCGTCCGGCAGTCGAACCTTGTCGCCGGTGTTGAGGCCGCCGCTCTCATAGAGCTTCTCGAGCTCTTCCATGAGCATGTCCAGGGGGATACCGTAGCCTTCGCTCACCTGCTCGATCGTTTCGGTCTCGCTGATCGCGCAGTGGGAACAGCCGCCCAGATGAAACTTTGCAAACACGCGACGTGCACCGGCGTGCGTTTTGAACGCGCCCTCGACGGTCATGTCCTTGTTAAAGTGAGCGGCCACTACGATCTCCCAAGAAGGCGACGGCGCGATTGCCGCCGCTGTACGTTATTGGCTACGACCGCCGCACGAGCCTCGAAGTTGCGAGCCGGGGCGCCGCGTGCGGGGGATCGGGGGGCCTTCGCCGCCCCGATGTTCAACGAAACGCGTGCAAAGGTCGCCGGGCAGTCGCGCGTCCGCGGGACGTGAGGAAAGTCCGGGCTTCACTGGGCAGCGTGCAGGATAACGTCCTGTCGGGGCAACTCGAAGGAAAGTGCCACAGAAACATACAGCCCCACATGCGCTAGCGCATGCGGGGCAATGGTGAAATCGGGAGGTAAGAGCTCCCGGAGCGTCGCGGAGACGCGCGCTCGGGTAAACCCCACGCGAAGCAAGATCGCTCGACACGGATGGTCCGCCATCCCGGACGGCCCGTCCGCACGAGCAACGTCGCACCGAGGCGCTCGGCAACGCGCGCCCCAGAGAGATGGCTGCCGCCGCGCAAGCGGTACAGAATCCGGCTTACAGGCGGCCTTTGCACCAGCGCACACTTCCGGTTTGCGCTGTTGTTCTTGACAGGACCCGAACAGGACCCGAAAGGTCGGTGCTCAACTCTGTCCCCGTGGAACGCGCGGTGGTGTCGAGGACGATACTTCTATCGGACGCATACCGGCGCGTTGGGCCGGAGCGCCGGCCACGCTAGGGTTCGGTCAGCTTGGGCCCGATTTGACCGCGAGAACCGACCCGTGACGCGCGAGAGTCGCGAGCGACAGATCGCAAGCGGCGCGATGCCGCGGTTTGCAAGGGCCGTTGTTGCCGTCGCCCTGTTCGCAATCGTGCTCGGAATCGGTGCGCGCGTGGACAGCTTGGGACACAAGCTCTTTTGGCAGGATGAGGCGATATCGATGTTGCGCATCACCGGCCACCAGGCGCCCGATCTCGATCGCCTTTTCGACGGCCGGCTGCATCCTGCGACCGAACTCCTCGCGCTCGATCGGCTCGATCCGCGGCTGGGCCTGGGAGCGACGGTCGCGTCGCTGCACGCCGAACCACAGCGAGGACCGTTGTTCTACATCCTCGCGCGGCTGTGGGTCGATGCGTTCGGTGACGACGTCGCCCGCGCGCGCCTCTTATCCGCGCTCATCGGAATAGCGAGCATCGGTTTTGCGTTCTTGCTGGGGCGGCGTCTCGGAGGCAGCTACGTGGCCGGCGCCGTGCTCGCGGCGCTGTTCGCGCTCTCCCCGATGCAGATACGGTTCTCGCAACAAATTCGGGAGTACGAGATGATCGCCGCAGCGACGCTGGCGAGTTCCTGGCTCCTGTTGCGAGCGCTCGAGCGGCCGTCGACGGTTCGCGTCATAACCTACGCGATCGCGCTGGGGATCGGGATCTACACTTCGCCGCTGTTCGTCGCAACGGTGGTCGCACACGGCGCGACGGCGATCGTCGCCGCGCGACGCGACGGACGCGCGCCGTTTCTCGCATGGGTAGCGGCGACCGTCGCCGCCGCGATCGTCGCCGCCCCGTGGATGCTCCAAAGCATCAAGGGCGCACAGGCGCACGTCGGGGATTTGGATTGGGTGCAAGGCCAGTTCACGCTGAAATCCCTCGCCCTGAAATGGGCCTTCAACATCGGCGCCGTCTTTTTCGACTCGGAGTTCGCTCGCATCCGCTTGGGCTTCGTGCTGGCGCCGTTACTGCTCGTGGTCGCGCTCGCATTTGCCTCCGCGTTCGTGCGTCCGCGCGACGCCGTCGCGCGTGCTTTGATGGTGGCGCTTACCGTATGTTCGGCGCTCCCCGTCATCCTGCTCGACATCGTCGAACGCGCGCACTTCGAAGCGGTGACGCGCTATCAAATGACGACCTGGATCGGCATTAGCATCATCGTCGCGTTGCTGATCGTGCGGGGACTCAGCGAAGGCGCAAACCTCGCCCGATTTGCTCTCGCGTGCTTCGTGTTCGTCCTCGGCTGCGGAGCGTTTAGTGCCGCCCTGGACCGGCCCTACGTGCTGTGGTGGGACAATAACGAACACATCGACGAAAGCGCGGTCGGCGCGAAGATCGCGGCGGGCACGGCACCCGCGCTCGTCGTCGCGAGCGGTGCGGCGGCCGGGAATACGCTCGTGCTGAGCCGCTACGTGCCGCCGGATACGACGATGCTCCTGTACGGTCGCGTGCTGCCGGCGCTTCCGGCAACGCCTCGAGGCGCCTACTTTTTCGTGCCGCTCGAAAGCGTGGTGAACGACGTCGATCGTCGGGTGGCGCCGGGGAGTGCGCTACGCAACGTATCGCCCGATATCGGAATCACGATACCCGACCTTCGATCGGAGCGCGACGCCCAGGCCTATGCGATTCGCGCCGAAAATGCGCTCTGGCAAATCGTTCCGGCGACGGCGCCGCGCTAGCGCCAAGCTACACGGAGGCTTCGTAGAGGCGTTCGATTTTGTCCGCGCCCGCATTCCAGCTGAATTCGCGTTCGACAAAATCGTGGGCCGCGGCTGCTTGGCGATCGCGCGCGGCCGGATCGGCGAGCAGCGCCAAAAGCTCTGACGCAAACGCGGCCGGTTCGTCCGCAACGGCGATCTCGCGGTCCGGCGCTGCGCCGATTCCGGCATTGCCGAACGAGGTCGCCACGATCGGCGTGCCGGTCGCCATCGCCTCCAATACTTTGATCTGCAAACCGGAGCCGACGCGCACGGGGCAGACCGCGACGCCGGCCGCGTGTAGTTCCGTCGATACGTTCTCGACCCAGCCGACGACGGTGATGCCGTCTCGACCGTCGAGATCCAGCGTGGCCTGCGGCGGACGGGTGCCGACGATGCGAAACGTCGCGGCCGGCCGCTGCGCTCGAACCAGCGGCCATACCTCGTGCGCGAACCATGCGACGGCATCGACGTTCGGCTGATACCCCATGTTGCCGGTCATCACGACCAGGTCGTCGCTGCGGCCCTCGCGCCGAAACGTATATTCCTCGAGGTCCACGCACGCGCGCATGACGGAGACGTTGGCGGCGCCGATCGCTTTCCGGTCGGGTTCCGCGGTGACGTAGAGCTGTGCGAACCGCTGGCACGCGGCCTGCTCGTAGCGCCGCACCCGCTCGGCTTCCAGCCGGTACGCGGGCCGCAGCAGCGGGCTCACGGTTTGGGCGCGTATATCGAGCCCGCGCGCGAACGAATCGACCAGGTCGATGACGACCGGCGTCGGGATGTCCCACAGGTAGGGCAGGATGCGAATCAGACTCGCGTGGACGACGTCGAACTGCGACTCGGCCAAGACCTGCCGGACGCGCTCGCGCATCCGGGCCGACCGGTAGTAGAGCGTTTGCAACGGCTGCTTGGAAATGGCACCGTACAGTGCGACGTTCGCGACGGAGCGGGCACGCGAAATCGGAACGACTTCGACGCGTTTGCAGTACTGCGCGACTTCCTCGACGTCGCCCGGCCGCAGGGGTTCGTCCGCCGCCGCAACGAGCGTGACCGAGTGCCGGCGGCTCACGTGACGGATCGCCTGAAACATGCGCAGCTTGTCGCCCTTGGTGGTCGGATAGGGAAAGCGCGGCGTCACCATGCAGACGTTCACGATCGTGCGACGGGCGCCTTACACCGAGAACTTGGGAACGATGCTGCGCGGTTTGCCGGTGCGCTCGAGCGAAGCGGCGTGCTCGCCGACCGGAACGACCTCGAACAGTTCCGAGTAAATCTTCAGCGCGCGTTCGAGGACGGCAAGTTTGCGTTCTTTCGGCAGTTGCATCGCGGGGAAGAAAGCGAGCGTGGAGACGTCGGTTCCGTCGAGAAAATCGAGTGGATGCAAGAGGAGCGACGGAGAGATGCGCATCGCGCGGCAGGCGAGCAGAGCGCTTCGAAAGTACACGAGCGCGAGCGGCGGAAGCACCGTCGCGATGTACAGGATGTAGCTGAAGTGAATCGGGATCTTCAGCAGCGGGAAGGTCGTCACCGGAATCTCGGCGAGCGTGCGGTTCCCAAGATCCCAGTTGTACTGGCGTAGCGGGCGCAGACCATCGGTCACGCTGCCGAACAGCTCTTTGCGCTCCGCGCGCTCTTGCGGCGTGAGCTTTGCGGTCATGAAGTAGTACGCGCGAGCGAGCGGGCCGATGTAGGTCGGAAACGTCGAGCAGTCGTAGCGGTAATCGTGATTCGCGAGCGTTTCGAGCGTCGCTCGCGAGAGACTGAACCCCGGCCCGCGGAAGCCGCGCGGGCGCACCCCGGTCGCATCTTCGATGGCATCCGTGGCGCGAACGATTTCGGCGTCGATCTCTTCGTCGGAATAGCGCTGGAGCCAGGGCTCGTGGTGAAACGAGTGGTTACCGATCTCGTGTCCGGCGGTGGCGATCGACCGCAGCGCCGTTCGATTCTTCGCGAGCGCCGCGTCTTGGCCGACGATGAAGGTCGTGATCCGCAGCCCCAGACGGTCGAGAATCCTCAAGTAGCGGGGCACGACCAAATCCAGATACGAGGGAAACGTTTCCCACGCGGGGTCCCCGTGCGTCTTGATATAGGCCCATTCGTTGTCGAGGTCGAGCGATAGGCTCGCGAGCGGTTTCATCGGACGAGCGCCTCGCCACCGGCTATCGTGGCGAGGTTGCGCTCGACCAGGCCCAAGGTGTCGTTGACGTTCAGCGTCGCATTGACGATGTGCGCCGAATTGAGGAGGAAGACGCCCGGCACGGAGGTTTCGATCGGCGGCAGTTCGCGCGAATACCCGAGCGTGGCGATCGCGAACACCTCGCGCACGCGCGAAACGCGAAACGCCCGGACGTTGGCGCGCGAAAACTTCGGATACATCCGCTCGAGTGCCCCCAGAAACGAGTCCTCGATCTCGGCATCGCTCGCGGCGAACAGCGGATCGTCCGGCTTTACGTACTTGGGAAGATACACGAGCGCCTTACCGTGCCACTCGCTGCGGTCGACGACGTTCGACATGTCGATGACGGCCGAGAACGGCACCCATTCGTCGGTAAGGTTCGTCACGTAGTACGGCCCGAGCGGCTCGTCGAGCACGAGCGACGCGCAAACGATGCCTCCGTAGAGTTTGGATTGGAGGCGGCGGCGTTCGTCCGGGTTTAGGCCGGGCATCAAACGCGCCGCGAGCGGCGCCGCGAGCGTGATCGCAGCGCGATCGAATCGTTCGGTTTGGCCGCCCTCGAGGGTAACGACCGGCCCGGCGGCGGAAGCGGTGACCGATTCAACGCGCGTCGCCGGCCGCAGGTCGACGCCCAGCTCCCGCAACTTTGCCTCGAGCGTCGCAAGCGTACGCGCGTAGCCCCCCGGCAAATAACCGAAACGCTCGGCACCCAGGCCCGCGCGCCGAGCTGCATACAACCGGACGATGATCGCCCAAATGAATGCGGCCGATGCCTCCGTGTAGCGCTCGCCTAATTTCGCGCGCAAGAGCGGCCGCCAGATGCGCTCGAACGTTTTCCGCCCTGAGTATTTGCTCAACCACCGCTCTACGGTTACGTCTTCGAGTGGGAGCGGATTGCCGATTCGCGATGCGTACAGAATCGTCAAGCCGAGCCGAAGCTTGTCGATCAGTCCCAGCGGCGGAAAGCGCAAGAAGTCGAGCGCGCCGTTCATCGGATGGAAGCGCCCACCCGAGTAGAAGCCCGTTCCGACTGCGGTCCAGCGCAGGTCCGATTCGAGGCCGAGTTCCGTCAGCAGCGCGCGCAGCGTACGATCGGAATAGAGCGTCACGTGATAGTGCCGGTCCCACGTGACCTCGCCGACGGTCCACGCGGACGCGAGGCCGCCGAAATCGGGCGCGGCCTCGAAGAGCGTGACGCGATGACCACGCTGCGCGAGACGCAGCGCGAGCGTCATGCCCAACATCCCGCCTCCGACGATGGCGGTGCGGCAGCCGGGGCCCGCGTTCTGACCCGCGAAGCCGGGCGCAATCGTCTCTTTCACGAACTCCTCGATGGTGCTGGTCTGTTCCATAAACCGGTAGACAATGGGGAGAGGTCCCCGGAGCGGTCCTCCGAATGAGAGTTCGCCGCGGGCCGGTGTCGCAAACGGGGGGCATAGCTCAGCTGGTAGAGCATCACGCTGGCAGCGTGAGGGTCAGGAGTTCGAGTCTCCTTGCCTCCATACCGCGTAC
>Ga0302325_10025539_pt1 | contig 12278 bp, 7 predicted proteins | sample Palsa_T0_2_FD_201948 | JGI IMG/M metagenome (GOLD analysis project Ga0302325, IMG submission 201948) | Peat permafrost microbial communities from Stordalen Mire near Abisko, Sweden - Palsa_T0_2 | ecosystem: Environmental > Terrestrial > Soil > Palsa > Peat permafrost | place: Sweden: Abisko...
TGCTCGCCCGGGTGGCGATCGCCTGCGGTCTCGCCTACGCCTTCGGGTTCGAGCGGCAACTCCGGGGGTCGCCCGCGGGCAACCGGACCTTCGTCCTGATCGGGGGCACCGCCGCCGCCATCACCTCGGTGGCCGGGACGACATCACCCCAGGCCATCGCCGGCATCCTCACCGGCATCGGCTTCATCGGCGCCGGCCTGGTCTTCGTGCACGGCGCCACCATCCGCGGGCTCACCTCGGCCGCCACCGTCTTCGCCGTGGCCGGGATCGGGATCGTCCTCGGGTACGGGCATCTGTATCTTGGTCTCTTCGTCGCGGCGGGCTTCCTGTTCATGCTCGAGCTGCAGCACATCCCCGGGCTGCGCTTCCTCGACGCCAGCACGTACGCCGCCCGCTTCGCCAACGACTACGAGGTGCCGCTGCGACCGGGTGCCCCCGGAGCCGATGGTGCCGCCGACGACGCCTCCGGCCCGCGGTCCCTCGGCCCACGGGCTGCCGGCACACGGGCTCCCGGCCCTGCCGATCGCCCCGCCGGCTCGCCGCCGGCCGATCCGGCCGCACCCTGACCCCAGCCGCCCACTGAAGGAGGACACGAGGTCCATGAGCACCTACCCCTACGCCGACCGCTTCGAGATCCATCGGAACCTGCCCGAGGTGGGCCTGCCCCGCCAGGAGGTCCTGTCCCAGCTGCGCACCATGGCGGTCGAGGAGGACGCGTTCTGGGAGACGGGCAAGTGCTCGGGAACCATGTACTGCGGTGATCACGACCACTATCACTTCATGAACGAGGCGTTCGGCCTCTTCGCCCACGTGAACGTCCTCCAGCGCGACATGTGCCCCAGCGCCACCAAGTTCGAGGCCGAGATCATCTCCATGACCTTGGGGCTGCACCACGGCGAAGCCGCAACGGCTGCAGGAGACGACCCGTGCGGGTTGGTCACCACCGGGGGGACGGGGAGCATCTTGCACGCGGTCCTCGCCTATCGCGAGCACGCGGCCCAGACCCGGGGCGTCACCCACCCGAACGTGATCAAGCCCGAGACCGCGCACCCGGCCTTCGACAAGGCCTGCCACCTCTTCGGCGTCGAGTTGCGGCGCGCCCCGGTCGACCCGGTGACGACGCAGGTGGACGTCGACTGGGTCCGGGACAACGTCGACGATCAGACCGTCGCGCTCATCGGCTCGGCCTGCAACTACGGCTACGGCACGGTCGACCCCATCGACGACCTGTCCGACGTCGCCCTCGCGCACGGCATTGGGCTCCACGTCGACGGCTGCCTCGGTGGCTTCATCCTCCCCTTCGGCCAAGAGCTCGGGTACGACATCCCCGTGTTCGACTACCGGATCCCCGGGGTGACGTCGATCTCGGCCGACACCCACAAGTACGGCTACGCGTTCAAGGGCTCGTCGGTGCTCAGCTTCCGCTCCAAGGAACTGCGCAACGCGCAGTACTTCTACCTGACCGACTGGAGCGGGGGGAAGTACACCTCGCCGGGCATGGAGGGCTCCCGGTCCGGAGGGCTGATCGCCGCCACCTGGGCCGCCATGGTGCAGCTCGGCCACCAGGGCTACCTGGGCTACGCGGCGCAGATATTCGAGACGTCGTTTGCCATGCAAGATGCCGTCCGCAGCCACCCCGAACTGAGGATGATGGGCCACCCCACGTTCCTCTTCTCCTTTACTTCCGACGCGTTCGACGTCTACCACGTGAACGACTTCATGCGGACCCGCGGGTGGCGGTTCAACGGGCAGCAGTACCCCAACGGCCTGCACATGGCAGTCACCCGGCCACAGACCCAGCCCGATGTGGCCGCCACCTTCGCCGTCGACCTCGCCGATGCCGTGGACTACGCCAAGGAGCATGCCTCGGAGGCGCCGAAGTCAGGAGCGATCTACGGCGGGGTGGCCGGTGGCATGACCGACGATGCCGACGCGTTCATCCGCGCCGTCATGGCCGACATGCTGGACGCCCAGTCGGTCATTCCGGCGACCTGACGGCGGCGCCGAGGTAAGGGCGGCGTCGAGGTGGCGGTCGCGCCGACTTCGGCTGTTCAGCCGATGGCGCCGACAGAGCGTGGGGCGCCGACCGGCGGCTCCACCGGCGCGGTCGGGGCGGCCTCCTTGAACAGGTAGGGCTCCACTGCATGGGGGTTCATGGGGCGGGCGAATATGAAACCCTGGCCGTAGGTGCAGTGCTCGCTCCGCAGCCCCTCGAGCTGGGAGCAGGTCTCGATGCCCTCGGCCACGATCGACAGCCCCAGGGTCCGGCCCAGCTCGACCAAGGTGTGCAGGACGGCCGTGGACTCGCGCGAGCCGTCGATGGCGGCGATGAAGGAGCGGTCGATCTTGAGCTCGTCGATGGGGAACCGGCGCAGGTAGGTCAGCGAAGACTGGCCCGATCCGAAGTCGTCGATGGCGATCTTGACGCCCAGCTCCTTGAGCCCGCGCAGATGCGCCACCGTGGCCTCGGCGTCGCGCATCAGGACGGACTCGGTCACCTCGAGGGTCACGGTGTCCGGGTCGAGGCGGCTGGCCGCCAGGGCCTCGACCACGTCGCCGACCAACTCGGGCGAGGCGATCTGGCGCATGGAGACGTTGACCGACATCTGGACGCGGTAACCCTGGCGGTGCCACCGGGCCGCCTGGCCACAGGCCTCTTGCAACACCCACGCGCCGACGCCCAGGATCAGCCCGTTCTCCTCGAGCACGGGGATGAACTCGTCCGGCGAAATGACGCCGCGCGTCGGGTGCCGCCACCGCAAGAGGGCCTCGACCCCGCGCACCGCCATGGATTCAAGCTCGAAGATGGGCTGATAGAGCAAGAAGAACTGGCCATTCGCCAGGGCCGAGTACAAGTTGGACTTGAGGGCCAGGCGGTCGACGGCGGCCGACTGCATCTCGGGCTCGAAGAGCACGCAGCAGTCCTTGCCCACCGCCTTGGCCCGGTACAGGGCCACGTCGGCGTCGCGCAGCAACTCTTGGGCCGAGGGGCGGTCACCCGTGGCGATGCCGACGCTGGCGGTCACCGTGATGGGCAGGCCCTCGTAGCCCTCGAGGAAAAAGGGCTCGTGGAGGGCCACCCGGATGCGCTCGGCCACCAGGAGCGGGCCGTCCGCCAGGGAAGCTCCCTCCGTCAATATCACGAACTCGTCCCCCCCGAGTCGCCCTACGGTGTCGCCGGCGCGCAGCATGTGCGTGAAGCGCTCTGCCACGGCGCACAGCAGTTTGTCCCCCGCCTCGTGGCCGAGCGAGTCATTGGTGTCCTTGAAGTTGTCGAGGTCGATGAAGCAGAGGGCGACGGCACCCTGGTCACGCCGGGCCCGCAGGAGCATCTGCTCGGCCCGGTCCACCGTCAGCTGCCGGTTGGGCAGCCCGGTGAGAGAATCGTGCAGGGCCTGGTGCGCCAGAAGGGCCTCGAACTCCTTGCGCTCGGTGATGTCGCGTACGTTGGCGACGTAGCCTCCGATGGAAGGCCGATCCCTCTGATCGGTGATCACTGCTTCGACGTTGAGAAAGGTGCCGTCCCTTTTCTCCATGCGGAACTGTTGGAGCAACGACGCTTCCTCGCTCGCCGTGGGGACCGATGCGAACCGGCTCCTCACGTAGTCGTGGTCATCTACATGGACGATTTCGGTGGCGCTTCGTCCGACCAGTTCGCTCGGCTCGAATCCGAGCAACTGGGTGACCGCCGGGCTGACGTACGAAAGGCGCCCCTCCCCGTCGACCACGACGGTGACATCGGAGGAGTTCTGGATCAACGAGCGGAACCTGTCCTCGCTCAGCCGCATCGAGTTCTCGGCCCTCTCCTTCTGCTCCATCACCACACCCGCCATACGGATCATGAAGAGAAGGACGACGGCTCCCATCAAGGCCAGGGCATTGGCCCGCGACGTCGAGAGAAACGACGGAGCCCAGTGTTGCCAGATGGCGACCTGCCCGGCGACGATGCCGGCGAGACTCCACGAGGCGGTCGCGCGCCAGACCTGCGATCCACCCGCCGCGATGTTCTCCAGGACCAAGAACGCAAAGGCCAGCACCAGGGCCGGACCCCAGCCCGTGAGGTAGGTGACCGTCGTCACCGACGCCGCGCTGGCGGCGATCCGGATGTGCAGACGGCGAGGGGTCGGCGCCAGGAGATAGAGGCGGTTGCACACGAAGCTCACCAAGGGGCTGACGATGAAGACGGCGAGCCAGAGCCACCTCGACTCCCGCGCCACCACGTTGAATCTCATCAGGAGGAGGATGATCACAAAGGCGATGGGCCCCATGAGATAGGCCAGCGCCGACACGCTCAGCACCGGCAGGTGCCGCCTGCGGGCAGCGCCGGCCGCTCCCGGGTGCTCCGTCAGGGCATCGGGCACCGGAGGGACGGGGCCCCAGCCCGGCCCACCCGCAGTGGGGCCTTCCTGGTACTCCTGTGGTGACGACATGCCGCTGCTTCACCCTCCGACGTCGACGCGGCCCCCGGTTCGGTGCCCCCCGGTTCGGTGGCGGAACCCCGCGCGTGCCCCCGGGCATGCGACTGCCTACTGCGGTTCGCCCGGGTTTCCCCCTCCGAATGGTACGGCGCGGGTGTCCTTCAAACGCCGAATCACCGAAATGTTGTCGAGTTGTTGGGCACCCGTTGTCACGGGCCGGTGCCCCGGTGCACGGTCGCCGCCGCGTCGACCGAGGGCCTGCCCAGACGCGGCTTACGGTCGGCGGGCGGTGGCCGAGCGGTCCGGCTCGAAGGCGCGATGGCGCGACCACGTATCGAGCACGATGAGCGTCTTGGTGCCCGTGACCCTGCCGCGCCGGCGAAGCTGCTCGATCACCTGGCCGAGGCGCTCCACGTCGGGCACCTGCAACCAGACGAGGGCATCGGGGTCACCGGCGGTCGTGAACACCGCCTGCACCTCGGGGAGCTGGATCGCCGTCTCCTTGATCTCCTTGAGATCGGCCGTACCGGCATAGCGCACCTCGGTGAAGGCCTGAATAGGGCGCCCGGCCTTGCGATGGTCGACCACCACCGTGTAGCCGGCGATCACCCCGGACCGCTCGAGCCTCTCGATCCGCCGGGTGACGGCCGAGGCGGACAGCGAGACCCGTTCACCGATGTCGGCCATGGTCCGCCGGGCGTTCTGGGACAACAGCTCGATGATCTTGTGGTCGGTCTGATCGAGGTCGACGGCGCTCATTGGCCAAGCATAAGGAGTGAGGCGCCCCTCTGCATGTTCCGTGCGCCCAATGCACGTTGCTCCCCGCCTCCATTGCGTGAGAGCAGGAAAGACACAGTACTTTGCACGCCAAGACGGCCTCGGGGTGTTGACTGGTTCCGTGAGTCTTACGACGGTTCCCCTGGTTGCGACGACAGCGGCGGAGGGCACCTCGGAGCTGGTCCCAGGGACGGGCGCCCCCCTCGGCGAGACGTTGCTGCTGTGCCACGACCGGCCCACCGGGCTCTCGGCCGCCATCGCCGTCGACGACACCACGCTCGGACCGGGGCTCGGCGGCGTCCGTTGGATGCCCTATCACTCCTTCGATGCCGCGGTCGAAGAGGCGTGCCGCCTCTCCCGGGTGATGACGCTGAAGAACGCCCTGGCCGACATCCCCTACGGCGGGGCGAAGTCGGTCATCATGCGCCGGGAGGGCGACCTCGGCGACCCGGCGTGGCGCGACGCCCAATTGCGGGCCTTCGCCACCTCCGTCAGCCGGCTCGGCGGTGCCTACATACCCGGGGTCGACATGGGTACCACCGTGGCCGACCTCGCCGTGATCGCCACCGTGGCTCCGTGGGTGAGCTGCAACCACGAAGACCCCTCGCCGGCGACCGCCCTCGGGGTGTTCCATGCCATCGCCGCCGCGGTCCGCCATGTGTTGGGTCGCGACCTCTCCGGCGTGCGGGTGACAGTCCAGGGGGCCGGGCACGTCGGATCGGCCCTGGCCCGCCTTCTCGCAGACCGAGGAGCCGTCATCGGCGTGGCCGACGTGGATGCCCGCCGCGCCCACGCGGTGGCCCGGAGCGTCGGCGGTGTCGTCGTGGCGCCCGAACGGGCGCACGCGCGCCCGACTGACGTCTTCGCACCCTGCGCATCGGCGCGTGTGCTCCACCAGAGCGCTCTCGATGAGCTCCACTGCCGGCTGATAGTGGGTGCGGCCAACGACGTCCTGGCCGAACGGTCCTGTGCCGACACGCTGGCGGAACGGGGCATCGTCTATGTCCCCGATTTCGTATCCAATGCCGGTGGCGTCCTGCAGATCCACGCCGAACGGGCCGGGTGGGATGCGGAGCGGCTCGACCTCTCGCTCGCCGCCATCGGGCGGCGCACCTTCGACCTGCTCGACGAGGGGGACGCCGCCCGGGCCCTGCCGCTCCATGTGGCCGAGCAGTGGGCCTCGGCCCGACTCGGCCGTACCGTTACCATCCCTGATTGAGCAAGGAGGAACGGTGCGGACCGTAAGCATCAGCGACCGCTACGAAGCGACCGAGGGCACGGTCCTCCTCTCGGGCATTGAGGCGTTGGTCCGTCTCCTGTTGACCCAGCGCCGACTCGACCGCATGCGCAACCTCTCGACCGCTGCGTTCGTCAGCGGGTACGAGGGATCGCCGCTGGGCGGCCTCGACCAGCAGCTGCACCGGGCCCACGCAGTGCTGAGCGAGGCAGACGTCGTCTTCGCCCCCGGCCTCAACGAGGAGCTGGCCGCCACTGCGGTCGGGGGGACACAACTGACCGGAGAACTGCCGGGGAAGCGCTTCGACGGGGTGGTGGGATTTTGGTTCGGCAAGAACCCCGGGCTCGATCGGGCGGCCGACGCCATCCGCCACGCCAGCGTCTCGGGCACGTCGCCCCTCGGCGGGGCCGTTGCGTTGGTGGGCGACGACCCGCTCTCGAAGTCCTCCACCCTGCCCAGTTCGTGCGAGCAGATGGCGCGGGCGCTCGGCGTGCCCGTTCTCGCACCGTCCTCGGTCGCCGACATCATCCCCCTGGGGCTCCATGCCGTCGCGCTCTCGCGCTACGCGGGTCTGTGGAGTGCCCTCAAAATAGTGGCCGACATCGCCGACGCCAGTGCCACCGTCACCATCCCGGCCCTGGGGGCGCTGGGCATTCCGCCGCCCGACCAGTCCCGTATCTGGCACCCCCGCGCCCTGGTCGGACCGGGCGCGTTGGAGGCGGAGGAGAACTTCGTCGACGTGCGCATCCCCCGGGTCTTCGAGTACACCGAACTGGCGGGCCTCAACCGCATCACGAGCGAGCCCGTACGCCCCCGCCTGGCCATTCTGGCCTCGGGCATGTCGTACGCCGCCACGCAGCGCGCCCTGAGCGATCTCGGACTCAGCGCGCACGACCAGGACGACCTCGGCCTGCGCCTGGTGAAGGTCGACCTGCCCTGGCCGCTCAGCCCGTTCGCGCTGCGGGCCATGGTCCATCGGGCGCACGAGGTCCTGGTCGTCGAGGACAAGGCACCCGTGGTGGAGGAGCAGCTCAAGGCGGCCCTGTACCGCCAACCCTCCCAGCCGCGCATCTACGGGAAGGAGGACTCCGACGGCCGGTCCCTGATCCCGCGGCACGGCGCGGTGACCAGTGACATTGTGGTGAGGGCGCTGGCACGCCTGTGGCACGACGAAGTGCTCCCACCCCATGTCCGCGCCGCGCTCGACCGCCGCAGCACCGCTCCCCGGACCCGCATCGACCTCGCTGCGGAGGCCCCGGCTCCACGCACCCCGTACTTCTGTTCGGGCTGCCCCCACAATATTTCGACGCGCGCCGACGACGACCAGCTGGTCGGCCTCGGGATCGGCTGCCACATAATGGCGGCCCTCGACGACGAGGGGCGGGGCCACAAGGTGGGCATGACGCAGATGGGCGGCGAGGGTGCCCAGTGGATCGGCATGACGCCGTTCACCGACGACGCCCACTACGCCCAGAACATAGGCGACGGCACCTTCTTCCACTCCGGCTCCCTGGCCGTCCGGGCCGCAGTCGCCGCCGGTGTCACCATGACCTACAAGATCCTCTACAACGACGCCGTCGCCATGACGGGAGGGCAGACCCCCGTCGGGAAGGTGGGCGTCCCCGAGCTCACGCACTGGCTGGCCATGGAGGGCGTGACGAAGGTCATCATCACGACGCCCGATCCCGACGAGTTCGCCCACGCCGACCTCAACCCCATCGCCACGGTCGTGCACCGCGACGACACGACGAAGGCGCAGCACGAGCTGGCGAGCACCGCCGGCGTGACCGCACTCATCCACCATGACCCCTGCGCCGCCGAGGAACGGCGACTCCGCAACCGGGGCCAGCGCCCGGCGCTCACCGAAGCGGTGTGGATCAACAGCCGGGTCTGCGAGGGCTGTGGTGACTGCGCCGAGCAGGCCACCTGCATGTCGCTGGTCCACATCGACACCGAGTTCGGCACGAAGATGTCGGTCCATCAGGGCAGCTGCAATCTTGACAAGAGCTGTGTCAGGGGGGAGTGCCCGTCGTTCGTTGTCGCCCGCCACCTTCCCGCGCCCGCCGCGGCGCCCCAGTCGTTTGTTGCGCCACCGGGGTCCCTGCCCGACCCCCCACGACGAGCGTGGTCGGGCAGCACGGTCGTCCGGATGCCTGGGATCGGCGGGACGGGCGTTGTCACCGCGTCGCGGATCATCCAGATGGCCGCCCACCTCGACGGTCTGCACGCCGCCGGAATCGATCAGACAGGGCTGGCGCAAAAGGGTGGCCCCGTTACCTCGGACGTACGGATCTCGTCCTCGCCGATCACCGGCGACGTCCACGCCAGTCCGGGAGGAGCGGACCTGCTCCTCGGCTTCGACCTGCTCGGGTCGGCCGGCGACGATGCCCTCTCGGTGGCGTCCCCGGCGCGCACCGTGGCGGTGCTGAACGCGGCCGAGGTGCCCACGGCCACGATGCTGCGGCATCAGGGAACTCCCTATCCGCTGTCGGCCGGACTGCGGGCCCGCATCGCGCGAGCCACCCGGGCCGACGAGATGGTGGGCCTCGACGCCCAATCCATCGCCGAGCGGTTGACCGGTGACCACCTGGCTGCCAACCTGGTCCTCGTCGGCGCCGCCTTCCAGGCCGGTCTCCTGCCCTTCAGTGCCGAGGCGTTGGCTGAGGCGATACGCCTCAACGGCGTCGATGTACCCGCCAGCCTGGCCGCCCTCGACTGGGGGCGCACTGCGGTGGCGTTGCCCGAGACCCTCGCCGAGGCCCTCTCTCCCACCGTGGACGACCCCCCGACACGGCCGGCGACCGAGGTGCCGGCCGACCTCGAGCCCGACGACGACTGGCCCGAGGCGCTGCGCCAGCTGGTCCGGACTCGGGTGGCCGAGCTCATCGCGTACCAGAGCACGGGTGTGGCCCGCACCTACCTGAGGCGGGTAGCCGAGGTGGCCGGCACGGAACGGTCGGCGAGCGGCGATCCCCAGCTCTCGGTGACCGCGTCATTCGCCCGCGGGCTCTACGCCCTCACGGCGGTCAAAGACGAGTACGAGGTGGCCCGCCTCCACCTCCTCGAGGAGGAGCAGCAGGCCTTCGCGCGCGCCTTCCCGGGGGCCCGCCCCGTCTACATGCTCAAGCCGCCCCTGCTCGCCAGCCTGGGCCTGCAACGCAAGATCAAGCTGGCCCGCACCGCACGGCCGGCGTTTCGGCTCCTGCGCGCCTGTCGGCACCTCCGGGGGACGCCCATCGACCCGTTCGGCTGGTCGGCCGAACGGCGCGGCGAGCGCGAGATCCTCGACGAGTACCTGTCCTGGGTTGCCATCGCGCTCTCCCACCTCACGCCCGCCGCCGCCGACGGGGTCCGCGCCGTGGTCGACCTGGCCAACGACGTCCACGGGTATGCACACGTGCGCCGGGCGAGCATCGCCAGGGTCCGGGCCGAGGCGTCCCGACGACTCGCCGCGCTCACCGCTCGCGAGCAGCCGACACAGACCAGGTCACCGATAGCGGGTTAACCCAACCGGTGCACGGACACCGCGTAGCTGCTATCCGGCGCGAACGGTCGGCGATCCCAGGTCGACCACCGGCTCTCCAAGATGAGGCCGGCCTGGTCGGCCAGCTCGTCGTGGCGTGCCACCGAAAGGCCATCGGGGCGCAGCGAGTAGCCGGCGATGAGACGGCCGCCCGGGACGAGCCGCCGGGCCATGTTGGCCAGCACCGATCCTTCGGTGCCGGGAGCCACGAAGATGAGGACGTTCCCCGCCAGCGCCACAACCTCGAACTGCCGGTCGAACGTGAGGGCGGGATCCGCCAGGTCCCCTTCCACCCAGGTGATATCGGCGGCCTTGCGGCGGGCCGCCTCGAGCATGCGGGGGTCCAGGTCGACGCCGGTGACCGCGCGGCCGCGGCGACGCAGTTCGATCGCCACCCGCCCGGTCCCGCACCCGGCGTCGAGGACGGACGTCGGGTCGTAGGAGTCGATCAGGTCCGCCTCCCCGTGCATGTCCGCCCCTCGGGCGGCCAGCTCCTCGAAGCGGCGGTCGTACTCCTCCCCCCGGGGCGCGTCACCCGCCATCCATCGATTCGGGGGCATCCCCTGATTGTGGCGCACCCGGGCCACCCTTCGCCCTCGCGCCCGCTGTCCAGCCCGGGTTGCCCCGTCGACCGGGCGCCTGGACCCTGCCACCGGGCACCGGGCACCACGAGCAAAAGGGCCGCCCTGACCAGGGCCTTTCGCGTAGGCTACGATTCACGTATGCCAGTGGGCGTTGTGCGGTCCCGCCCGCTCGCCAGTCGGGCCTTCCGCCGCGCCCTGCGTGTCGCCGACGTCGTGGCCACCCCCTACGGGGTCGACCGCTATGTCGAACTGGTGCGGCCCTCCTGGTCCTCCACTGAAATCCGCGCCAAGGTGACTGCGGTGGCGCGCACCACACCCCGCAGCGTGACGGTCACCCTCCGCCCGAACGGGAACTGGACGGGCTTCAGCGCCGGCCAGCACACCCAGCTCTCCGTGGAGATCGACGGGGTGCGTCAGGCCCGCTGCTACTCCATGGCCAACTGCGCCACGGCGGGAGACGGTCTCATCGAACTTTCGATCACGGCCCACCCGCAGGGCCGCGTCAGCCAGCACCTGCGTCGGTTCGCCGAGAAAGGACAGACCGTCGCCCTGACGACCGCAGAGGGGACGTTCACGCTGCCGGAGAAAGAACCCGACCACCTGCTGCTGATCAGCGGCGGGAGCGGCATCACGCCGGTGATGTCGATGCTGCGGACACGGTGCGCGCTCGGGTGGGAGAACCCACTGACCTTCGTGCACTACGCCTTGACCGAAGCCGACATGCTCTACCGCGACGAGTTGGAGGAGCTGGCGGGCGAGGCACGGGGCGTGCGTCTGGTCCGGATCTTCACTGATGAGCCCGGACGGGGCGACCTCGACGGCTTCCTTTCGCTCGCCCAGCTCGACCGCGCCGCGCCGCAGTGGGCCGAGGCGGAAGCCTTCGTCTGCGGTCCGGCGCCTCTCATGGATGCGGCCCGCGAAATCTTCGCCCGCCGCGGCCGGGGCGATCATCTCCACACCGAGTCGTTCACCCTGGCCCCGTTCGTCCCTGCCAAGCAGGTGGACGGCACCGTGCGTTTCGGAGTCAGCGAGATGGGGGTGGCCAGCGACGGCAGGCCGTTACTGCTCCAGGCCGAGGCGGCTGGTCTCGCTCCCCTCTCAGGATGTCGCATGGGCATCTGCCACACCTGTACCCGCCAGCTGTGCACGGGCACCGTGCGCGATGCCGTCACCGGCAAACTGACCACCGGCCCCGACGTCAACATCCGGATCTGCGTGAGCGTTCCGGTGGGCGACGTCGAGATCGACCTGTAGCCGGATTTCGCGGGAAGAGGACGCTTGATGACCACCGTTGCGCAAGCCCATGGCCTGACCGCCGAACAGCTCGAGGCGCTCGCCCATGAGTTCGAGGACCTCAGAGCCGAGATCGCGGCCCAACTCGGAGCGGATGACGTGGCCTACATCCGCCGACTGATCCGCATACAGCGCTGGGCCGAGGTGGGCGGACGGGCCTCTCTGTTCCTCGGCTTTCTCCCTCCGTTCTGGCTGGCCGGCGCGGCGGCGCTCTCGCTCTCCAAGATCCTCGACAACATGGAGATCGGCCACAACGTCCTGCACGGCCAGTACGACTGGACGAAAGACCCCGCCCTATCCTCGACCACCTTCGAATGGGACTCGTCCTGCCCGGCCAAGGGTTGGCAGCACTACCACAACTTCCTCCACCACACCTTTACCAACATCACCGAGAAGGACCGCGACCTCGGCTACGGGGTCATCAGGATCAGCGGGGAGTCGGAGTG
>Ga0302325_10025541_pt1 | contig 12277 bp, 7 predicted proteins | sample Palsa_T0_2_FD_201948 | JGI IMG/M metagenome (GOLD analysis project Ga0302325, IMG submission 201948) | Peat permafrost microbial communities from Stordalen Mire near Abisko, Sweden - Palsa_T0_2 | ecosystem: Environmental > Terrestrial > Soil > Palsa > Peat permafrost | place: Sweden: Abisko...
CGCGCCCAGACCAGATGATATCCGCCGCGATCACTGTCGTCCTTGGTTTCGCCCCAAGGAATGCTGAGAGAGGCCACAAACGCGCCGGGGAACGTCTTGTCCTCATGCGCCAATAGGACACATTGGCTCAGACGGACCAGATGCGCGCCATCCTTGGTCTGTGCGCTCAAATCGCTTTCGGAACGAGTGCGCTGCCATTGATTTACGTATTTCTCACGTTGCTGCGCAAAAGGCGTGGCCAGGGCTTGCAGAAGCTCGGTCGAAGCGCTCCGGGCGCTGCGCCCAAATGCCACGGCAACCACGAATTCCAGACCCTGGGATAAATCAATCTCGCCCGTCAGCGCAATGTTTCCATCCTGAGCCTGTTCATACTCCCAATCCATCTTGAAGTTGTCCATCAAGTCCTGCCAGCCGTCGCTATGTCCGGCGTAACCAACGGAGCGCCGCGTGAAATCGGGCGCGCAGCCAAAGACCATGTGAACATCCTCGCGTGTGGACCGGAAAAGCTTTCGGCCATCGGTGTCGTGCCACTTTGCCGAATTGTGCTGCCCAGTGCCCTTCAAGTGCGGGGCCAGCAGCGCGTAGAGATGCAATTTGCCGCGCAACTCCGGATCCAGGATTTCAAGCCGGTTCTGCACCAACAAAACCGACGAGTGCGGGTCTCCTATAATTTCTTTGACAATGCGATAGCGGCCCTTGCGCTCGGAGTTGGTGAGCCGGTAAAGCAGCACGTTCTTTTCCGGCATTTCGGTCAGATGGTCCAGATCCCGCCTCTCCTCGTGACAAAACGTCTCCCCATCTGTGATGAGGAACTGCAGGTCGCGCGTGTTGGGCGTGTCCACGTGGGGATAATAGACCTCGTTGACGATGCCGTGGCTCAAGGTGAACCAGAGGCGGGAACTGGTGTTATAGGCCGTGCCGAGGCCGTCCTTGGCGCTGGAGGTCCAGCGCGGCGCGATGCCGGGAGCGCCCGGCGCGTTACGATCAGATGTTTGCATAGTTTTTCATCGTTTGACTCTTGCCTCAGCCACCATGGGCGAAATCGGGATAATCCGTCATGCCGCCATCGACGAAGACGGTGCGTCCGGTCACATAGGATGCGGCGTCGGAAACAAGCACCACGACCATGCGGGCAATTTCTTCAGGCTCGCCCATCCGTTTGAGCGGGATTTTCTCCAGCAAATTTTGCAGGTCCTTTGGATCGCTCCAAACGGAGCGGTTGATCGAGGTTTTGATTGCCCCCGGGCCGACCGCCAACACGCGCACTCCGTGCGGCGCCGCTTCCTGGGCCAGGGTCTTGGTCAACATACTCACGGCCGCCTTGCTGGCCGTGTAAGCACTGTAGCCGGACCAGGCGATTTTCTCATGCACCGAAGTGGTGCTCAACACGACGCCGCTTTTCTGCGCCACCATGTGTTTGAGGGCCTCGCGGGCGCAGTAAAAGGAGCCAAATAGGTTTACCTCGATCACTTTTCGCCATGCTTCAATATCGGCCTCCCAGCCCATGGCGCGAGGGCCGTCCATGCCGGCGTTGTTAATCAGAATGTCCAGCCCGCTCCACGCCGCATCCATTTGCCGGAACATTTCTCTCACGGCCTTGGGATCGGAAACATCCGTCTGGATGGAGATGGCTTCGCCCTGTTTTTGTTTGATTGTCTGAATTAGCGCGTCTGCGGCTTCGGGATGGGTCATGTAGTTGATCGCCACTTTTGCGCCAGCTTCGGCCAGAGCCAATGCGATGGCCGCGCCAATGCCGGAATTGCCGCCCGTGACGAGGGCGCGCTTGCCTTCAAGTCTGATATTCATGAATCTGTTTCGTGTCTTTGGGTTGCACCTCTGCTGGTTTGCTTTCTGCCTTTGCCGTTTGCCTTTTCGACAGCCCAAGCTGAACAATATTTGGCGGAAACGGAATGCTACAGGCCCAGCTTATGGCCACTTCAAGCTTGCGACTGAACGTTGGCAGCTTGGCCAAGTAAATCCCTCGCCACAAAAACCAGGCGGCGAAGCCGGAGAGCTTGACTCCATAAATAATCGCCACCGCGTTGCGATGGCCGATGGAGGCGAGCATGCCTCGCGAACGAAAGTAGAATGGCTTGGTCGCAACGCCCCGCGAGGCGCACTCAAGATTCTCCGCCAATTGCCGGGCCTGCTGCATCGCGAACTGCGCGGTCGCGGGGCATGGCCGGTCGTCGTAGGCGTTGGGGACCAGGGAACAGTCACCGAGGGTCCAGAGGTTGGTAGTGCCCGCCACTTTCATGTCCGGGTTGGTCTGCAGCCGGCCTTTTTCCAGCGGGAGACACAGGCTCTTGATCAGCGGATGCGTTTCCGTGCCCACCGTGCAGACGATCATCCCCGTATCAATCCGCTCGCCAGACTTTAGATGCACCGCGACGGAGTCAGCTTTCTTGGCCGATGTTTCCAGCCGCACCTCAATTCCGTTTTGCCGCAGTTTCCGCAACGTAAATTCGGATAACGATTTATGATGCAGCTCCGGCAGAAGGCTTTCGCCTTTCTGCAAAAGAACGATACGAGGAGGCTCATTCCTCAACTCCGGATAGAATCGGTGGGTGGCATGCATCAGGTCCGCGATATGCCCGGCCACCTCCACCCCGCTGAAGCCACCGCCAATGACCACCACGGTGAGCAGCCGCTGGCGCGCCTCCCGTTCGGTTTCAGTCGCGGCGGCTTCGAAGTTGCCAATCAAATCGTTGCCCATGACAATCGCATCGGTGACGGTTTTCAACGCATAGCCCCGCGCAGCCAGGCCCGGAATCTCCTCCAGATTTGCCGCCGAACCGCAAGCCAGCACCAAATGGGTGTAAGGCATGGAGGCCGGCGTTCCGTCTCCCCGAACATAATGCGCTTCGTTGTTCTTGCGATCGATCCGGCTGACGCGCGCCTCCAGCCACTTTGTGCGCCGGGTTAACTGGCGTCCGGCCACGACAACGTGCAGGGGCGAAACGGTCCGCCCCACAACTTCCGGAAGCATGGGGGTGAAGACCAGATGATTTCCAGCGCTCAGGACAATGATTTCCGTCTCCGCCGGCAGCAATCGTTCGAGGCGTTGCGCCACGGTCACTCCGGCAAAACCGCCGCCCACAATGACGAATCTTTCAGCCAGGTCCGTTTTCATGACTTTCCAATCATTTCTTTGCTCGCCGGCACACAAATCGGCGAAAAATGTATGACCAATTTCCAGGCGAGCACAGGCCGTCCGGCAATTCGACCGAAGAAACAATTAAACCGAGGGCCGATTTCCCGATATGGGGTGTTTTACCCATTTACAGCCAGTGAGCGATAGTTCGATGATTACTCAGGGTCGGTCGATAAATGACAAGGCTAATAGAAATCTCATGAACGACTACGACGTTATCATCATCGGCAGTGGAGCAGGAGGTGGCACGCTGGCCCTCAAGCTCGCGCCTTCTGGCAAGCGCATCCTCATTCTGGAACGAGGCGGCTATCTTCCCCGTGAGAAGGAGAATTGGAATCCAACTGACGTTTTTGTGAGGAATCGTTATGTGGCCAAAGAGAATTGGTACGACAAGGAGGGTAAACCTTTCCAGCCAGGGATACATTACTTTGTCGGCGGAGCCACCAAGATGTATGGCGCGGCCTTGTACCGTTTGCGGCAGCAGGATTTTAAGCCTCATCGCACCGCCGACGGAATGACCCCGGGCTGGCCCATCAGCTATGAGGAAATGGAATCATACTATACCCAGGCTGAAATACTTTATAACGTCCACGGACAACGCGGAGAAGATCCTACCGATCCGCCCGCCAGCGCCCCATATCCCTCTCCGCCCGTGAGTCATGAGCCGCGCATTCAGGAGTTGGTTGATCAATTAAAGCGCGCCGGCTATCATCCCTCACACGCGCCAACCGGCATTTTGCTCAATGAAGCAGATATGCCGCACAGTCGCTGCATCCGCTGCGACACATGCGACGGATTTCCCTGCCTCGTCCACGCCAAGTCGGACGCCGAAATCATAGCGGTCCGTCCCGCGTTGGAATCCCCCAATGTCACGCTGATCATCCATGCTCAGGTGGAACGGTTGGAAACTTCTGCCAACGGACGTGTCATCACCAAAGTGATCGTGATGCGCGAGGGTCGCCGGGAAGAGTATAGCGCAGGCTTGGTGGTGATTTCTTGCGGCGCCGCCAATTCCGCGCGATTGCTGCTTTTGTCCGCCAACGAAAAACACCCGCGCGGTTTGGCCAATGGCTCGGACATGGTCGGCCGTCATTACATGTTTCACAACTCACTGGCGCTGGTCGCACTGTCGCGGCGCGAGAATCACACCGTTTTTCAGAAGACATTGACCCTCAACGATTTTTATCTGTCAGCACCCGAATATGAGTTTCCACTGGGCAATATTCAGATGATTGGCAAATCCAAAGGCCCCATGTTTCGCGAGGACGCGCCTAAATTCGCTCCCGGGTTCACGCTGGATCAGATCGCGAAACACGCGGTGGATTTCTGGCTCACGAGCGAGGATTTGGGTTTGCCGCAGAATCGCGTGACGCTCAACTCCCGGGGGGAGATTCAACTCCATTACGAATTCACGAACATGGCAGCGATCAATGGTCTGCGGCAAAAATTGCAATCCATGCTGGAGCACATGGACATGCATCCGCATCTTATTCCCAACAATCTCTATCTGGGAAAGCATATTCCCCTTGCCGGAGTCGGCCACCAATCCGGCACTTGCCGTTTCGGCGCCGACCCGGGACTTTCCGTTCTGGACGTGAATTGCAAAGCGCACGAACTGGACAACCTTTACGTCGTGGACACGAGTTGCTTCCCCAGCATTGGCGCGGTGAATCCTTCCTTGACGGCCATGGCCAACGCGCTGCGGGTCGGTGATCATCTGCTCCAGCGATTGCAATAGAAGTGCAAAATGGCTCGACGCCGCGAAATCATAACTGTGTATGCCGCCGGCTTGATTCAAGGGGTGGCGCTGGTCACCTTTCCCGCAGCAAGCGCCGTGTTTACCAATCCCAAGGAATACGGCCTGTCGAGCACGAAATACGGCAGCATGTTTGTGCCACAGGCTATAATGGCCGTGGTTTCGTCGTTGCTCGCCTCAGGATTAAGAAGCCGCCTCGGAACCAAATGCATTTATCTGTTGGGGCTACTTTCTAATCTGCTGGCGATGGGACTGCTCGTCGTAAGCAGTTTTGTGATGCGCGAACATGCCATGGCTTTCGGCATATTGCTTTCCGCCACGACTTGCATGGGTATTGGTTTTGGATTTACGGTGCCGGCACTCAATACGTTTGCCGCGGCTTTTTTTCCGAAAAAGGTGGATAAGGCCGTTCTTATTCTCAATGCACTTTTAGGTTTGGGGACGGCCTTGGCGCCGGTCTTTATCGCAGTTTTTCTGGGGCTGGGAATCTGGTGGGGTTTGCCCTTGCTGGTGGGTGCGTCGCTTCTCGGATTGCTCTTATTTAGTTTCGGCCAGGCTTTGAAGGAAGGCGCAAAAACTCAACCAGCCCAGTCACACAAAGGCAAAAATGAAATCCCCTCGCGGTTTTGGATTTTCGCCGCGTTTGCGTTGCTCTATGGTGTGTGCGAGACCATGAACGGCAACTGGGCTTCGCTTTATATGAAGAAGCATTTCAACGCCGGTTCCTCACTGGCTTCGATCGCGTTGGCCATTTTTTGGGGCATGGTGACGGCCGGTCGCATCCTGTTCGCGGCCATCCAAAAATGGGTTCCCGAAAAGATGGTTTGCCGGGTCTTGCCGCTCGTGGTCGCCGCCGCTTTTGTCGCAAGTGCCTGCGTGCCGAAATCCGAGTCTTCGTTTGGCCTTCTGGCTTTTGCCCTGGCGGGTCTCGGTTGTTCGGCTTTGTTGCCTTTGACGATCAGCTTTGCCCAGAAGGAGTTGACCACCATCGCCGCTTCGGTGGCGGGTGGTGTGATTGCTTTTTACCAAATTGGCTACGGCTTGGCCGCCTTTGGTGTGGGACCATTACAAACGGGGGCTGGAGTGGGCTTGGACACGATTTACGGCGGAACGACGGTCGTAGCCCTCGCGATGGCTGCACTATCCTGGGTGGTGACACGAGGATCTCGCCCCCGGGGATAAATTATTTTTAGTGTTTAACTTTCGGCTTTGTTTTCATCGGATCCGCCCATTCGGTGGGTAACGGCCAACTCTGTCCTTGAGCCAGCAGACCCTGGGCATCCTCGGGTCCCCAAGTGCCGACGGCGTAATTGGGGAAATCACTGGGCGGCGCCTCCGCCCAGACGTCAAGCACCGGCATTAACCACTGCCAGGCCGCCTCCACTTGATCGGCGCGCATAAACAAGGTGGCGTCATTCTTCATGACGTCCCACAGCAGTGTTTCGTACGCATCAGGCGATGGGGCGTCGAAGCTCTCGTGATAACTGAACCGCATGTCCACCGGCCTCAGTTGCATTTTCGGCCCAGGATATTTGGCCTGAAAGCCCAGCACGATGCCTTCAACGGGCTGGATCGACATGACCAGCCGGGATGGATGCCAGCCGAGCGAAGCCCCAACCGGAAACGACCGATGCGGCACCGCGCGAAATTGGATGGAGATTTCCGAGACCTGCCGGGGCAGGCACTTGCCCGTGCGTAAGTAAAACGGCACATCCTGCCAGCGCCAGTTGTCCACAAACAACCTCAAGGCCGCAAACGTCTCCGTCTGGGAATCGGGCGCGACGCCGTCTGCCTGGCGATAGCCGGGGGCTTTTTTGCCATCTATATTGCCGGGACCATACTGTCCGCGCACGGCGCATTGAGCGACCGCGTCGCGGTCAATCGGACGGGCCGCGTGCAGCACGTCCACCTTCTTGTTGCGAATCTCGTCGGCTTGGAAGGAAACCATCGGTTCCATGGCCACCAGGCAGAGCAACTGCATAAGATGATTCTGCACCATGTCGCGCAAGGCTCCCGCGTGGTCGTAATAACCGCCGCGGTGCTCGACGCCCACCGTTTCAGCCACCGTGATGGTCACGTAGTCAATGTAGCGACGGTTCCATATCGGCTCGAAAAGTGGATTGGCAAAACGGAAGGCCAGCATGTTCTGCACCGTTTCCTTGCCCAAATAATGGTCAATGCGGAAAATCTGAGATTCCTCGAAATTGGCGGCCAGAACGGCGTTCAGGGCCAGGGCGGAAGCCAGGTCGTAGCCAATCGGTTTCTCGACCACAAGCCGCGCAAATTCCCGGTCGCGCGCCAGTCCGGCGTTGCCGAGATATTTTGGGATTTCACCAAACATGCTCGGCGGTGTGGCCATGTAAAAAATACGGTGGGCTTTGGCGCCCCATTGCTTTTCCAGCCTGGCGCATTGAGCCCCCAAAGCCGAGTAGGTCTGGGGCTTTTTGAAGTCGCCCTGTTGATAACTGATGTGCTGCGCGAATTCATTCCAGGCTGTGTCCGGGGCCTTCCCCAGACGGGAGAATTGGTTGACACCCTCGTGCAACCGATGGCGCAGCGCGTCATCGCCCAGCTTGTTACGGTCCACCGCGATGATCGCAAACTGGGCGGGCATGCTGCGGTCCCGCGAGAGGTCAAACAAGGCCGGCACAAGTTTGCGCCATGTCAAATCACCGGCTCCTCCAAAAATGACGAACACAGTCGGTTCGAGTTGGTCGTTCGCCTTCATGGTCCTCAGGCCTTCTCCCATTCGGTGTGAAACGTGCCTTTGGCGTCTATCCGCTCATAAGTATGGGAGCCGAAATAGTCGCGCTGGGCCTGGATGAGATTGGCCGGCTGCCAGGCGCTGCGATAGGCATCGAGATAACCCAACGAAACCATGAACGCGGGGGCCGGCACCCCTGACACAATCGCCTGGCATGCCACCTGCCGCAAATCTTCCTGATGTTCCATAACCTTGCGCGCCAAGTTCGGATCCAACAGCAAATTCGGCAGATCGCGCCTCACGCGAAAAGCCGCGCAAATGTCCTCCAGGAGCGCGGCGCGAATGATGCAGCCGCCCCGCCAGATTCGCGCCACGGCTTCAAGATCGAGGTTATACTTATACTTGGCTGAAGCCACCGCCATAAGCGCGAAGCCTTGTGCGTAGATGGTAATCATCGCGCCAAAAAGCGCGCGGCCCAGTTGCGCGAGAAACTTGGCGCGGTCGCCGGTGGAGCGCGGTATGGCTCGCTGATACATTCCACTCGCCTGCTCGCGCTCCTTTGTGAACACCGACATATCTCGCATCGCGACCGCAAGATCAATCGTCGGGCTGGGAACTTGCAATTCCATGGCGCTTTGCGAGGTCCATAACCCGGTGCCGTTCTGTTGGGCCACGTTGAGGATTTCATCGATCAGCCGTTTGCCGGTCTTTTCGTCCTGTTTGGAGAAAATATGACTGGTGATTTCGACCAAATAGCCATTGAGTTCGCCCTTGTTCCATGAAGCATAGATTTCATGCACATCATCGTCGTTCATGCCCCATCCACGTTTCATCAGGTCGTAGGTCTCGGCAGTCAATTGCATGATGCCGTACTCGATGCCGTTGTGAACCATCTTGACAAAATGCCCGGCCGAGCCAGGGCCAAGCCAGGTCACGCATGGATCATCGTTGACCTTCGCGGAGGCGGCTTCCAAGACCGGACGGACCCGCTCGTAGGCTTCTTTCGGGCCGCCGGGCATGATGCTTGGTCCGTGACGCGCTCCTTCTTCGCCACCCGACACGCCCACGCCGAGAAATTGGATGCCCTTCACCGCCAGGTTGCGGGCTCGCACGTCGGTGTCTTTGAAATAGGAGTTGCCGGCATCGATGATGAGATCGTCCTTTTCCAGGTGCGGCGACAAATCCTTGATGACCGAATCCACCGGAGCGCCGGCGGGCACCAGCATCATTATCGCGCGCGGGCGGCGGAGCAAAGCGATGAACTCTTTGATGTCAGCCGCACCGCGAGCGTCGCGTTGTTCGGCTTCCTGGCACAGCGCCTTGAGCTTGGCCGGGTCCTTATCATATCCCGCCACGGGGAAGCCGTGGTCGGCCATGTTAAGCACGAGATTGCGCCCCATGACGCCCAAGCCGACCATGCCAATTTCATAGTGTTGTGCGTTCATTTCATTCTTCATTGTCATTATTTCTTTTTCGGGTTCGCTACCCGTTTCACGGTCGTCTGATGACGATTCGGACGCTTCTGCGCCGTTAGTTTTAGGGCATGTTTGCAGACGTTCTCTATGGTGAAACCATACTCGCGCATCATAGTCTTCCCCGGGGCGGACGCGCCGAAACGGTCCACGCCGATCACATCACCGCCGTCGCCCACATACTTGCACCAGCCTTGAGTCGCGCCCGCTTCAACCGCCAGCCGCGCGCGCGTTGATGGAGGGAACACCGAATCTCGATAACTTCGAGGTTGGGCCTCAAATAATTCCCAACTCGGCATGGATACGATTCGAGCGGTGATTCCGGATTCGGTCAGCTTTTGGCCGGCGGAAACGATCAAACTGACTTCCGAACCGGTGGCGATCAAGATAATGTCCGGTTTGCCATCAGGAGCGTCGGCCAAGACATAGGCTCCCCGCCGCAAGCCATCGGCCGCCCCAAATTGGGTCCGGTCGAGCGTGGGCACACTCTGCCGTGTCAAGACAATAGCGACCGGTCGATTCCGTGTCTCAATGGCGACGCGCCAAGCCACGGCCGTCTCGTTCGCATCGCACGGGCGGATGACGAGCAGATTGGGGATCGCGCGCAGCGAGGCCAATTGCTCAATCGGCTGATGCGTCGAGCCATCTTCGCCCACGGCAATGCTATCATGCGTGAAAACGAAGACCACTCCCTGTTCCATCAGCGCCGCCAACCGGATCGGCGGCCGCATATAGTCCGAGAAGGTGAAGAACGTCGCCGTGAACGGAATGATGCCCCCATGTACCGCCAAACCGTTCGCAATGGATCCCATCGCATGTTCGCGAACCCCAAAGTGGAGGTTGCGTCCCGCATAGCTCCAGCCGCCGCCTGTTGATCCCTGCAGATTGCCGGCCTCATCGTCTGGGTTTTCAAAATCGCCCATGGCTTCCAGCGCCGTCTTGGTGGACGTGTCCAAATCCGCGGAACCACCGATCAACGATGGAAGCTTCTTGCTGATCGCGTTCATTACTTTACCCGACGCGACGCGGGTGGCCATGCCTTTCGCGTCGGCCGGAAAGACCGGGATGCCGGCATCCCAGCTTTTGGGCAATTCGCCGGCCACGGCGTGCTGAAATTCCTTGGCCAGACCGGGCCAAGCTTTCGAGTATTCCGAGAATCTTGCATCCCATTCTGCTTGGGCGTGGTGGCCCCTTTTAAGCGCGAGACGGAAATGCGCAAGGGCATTGTCTGGAATGTAAAACGGCGGATCGAGCGGCCAGCCCAACGCTTGTTTCGTCAATTTCACCTCTTTCTCGCCGAGCGGCGAGCCGTGCGCGTCAAAAGTGTCCTCCTTGTGCGGCGAGCCATAACCGATATGCGTATGCACGAGAATGAGCGAAGGTCGTTCCTTCTCGGCTCGCGCCGCGCGCACCGCGCCATCAATTGCCTCAAGATCGTTTCCATTCGAAACCGTCTGCGTGTGCCAGCCATAGGCTTCGAAACGCCGGGCGCGATCCTCCGTGAAGGTGATGTGGGTCGAAGCGGAGAGTGTGATGCGGTTGTCGTCATAGAGGCAAATCAGCTTGCCGAGCTTCAAATGACCGGCGAGCGACGCGGCCTCCGACGACACTCCCTCCATCAAATCGCCGTCGCCAACCAGCACATAAGTGTGATGATCAACGATCTCGTGTCCCGGACGGTTGAAGTGGGCCGCGAGATAATGTTCTGCGATCGCCAGGCCGACGCTATTGGCGAATCCCTGGCCGAGGGGGCCAGTCGTCGTCTCCACGCCGGGAGTGATCCCGCGCTCGGGATGTCCCGGAGTCTTGCTGCCCCATTGGCGGAATTGTTTGATCTGCTCCAGGGGCAAATCGTAGCCCGTCAAGTGCAGCAAGCTGTAAAGCAACATCGAACCGTGTCCGGCCGACAACACAAACCGGTCCCGATTGAACCAATGCGGATGGGCTGGATTGTGCCGGAGAAACCGCGTCCACAACACATAGGCCATGGGAGCAGCGCCCATGGGCAGGCCTGGATGACCGCTGTCGGCTTTCTCCACGGCGTCCACTGATAGGAAACGGATTGTGTTGATGCACAGGTTATCCAATTGCGCCGAATCGAGACTCGAGACATTTACGCTGCTCATAAAGATTTGTTTTCATGGCTAATAACAAACAACAATCGCCCGCTCTGAAATTTAAGTGAGTTAAGAGTGGGGAGGCTATGGGGTGTTTTACCCATGTCTGCTTTGATGAATCATGCCGTGCCAGAGCGACTCAGAATGGGGATGAGGCGCAAAGGAAAACATCCCAATGCCTGGCGTGGAAGACCCACTGGCGCGACCTCATTCGCTGGAGGCAAGTCACGCACCCCGATGACAAAAAAGACGAAGAACGCCCAGAACATCAGCCCCGGCCACACAAACAGCGCCAAAAGGAGCAATGAAACCAGCGCAACCATGCTGATGCCAAGCGACTTGCGCGAGCCGAACACGCCGATTTCATATTGTTGTGATTGCGCTTTTATCAGAGTTTTGCCTTCATAGCCGTTGGCGAATGGCGTTCAATTCCCGCCGCCGTTTCGCGGTAGTCTTGGGATAGGACATCTTAAGATCGTTGAGCGCATCAAGGACAATTCGGGAAACGATCAACCGAGCGTTGTCCTTATCATCCGCGGGAACAACGTACCAAGGGACGTGATGAGTGCTGGTCACATTCAGGCAATCCTCATAAGCTTTCATGTAATGTGGCCAGTATTTCCTCTCGTGAATGTCCGCGAGGCTGAATTTCCAGTTCTTGTCCGGCTCATCGATGCGCTCAAGGAAGCGCTTTCGTTGTTCCCCCTTCGACAAGTGGAGGAAAAATTTGACGATCCGTGTGCCGTTACGGTGGAGATGCTCCTCCAAGTCCACGATGGAACGGTAGCGCTCCTCCCAAATTGTCTTTTCGTCGATCAACTCGTCCGGAAGCCCTTGGCCTCGGAGAGTCTCCGGATGCACGCGGACGACGAGCACTTCCTCGTAGTAGGAACGATTGAAGATGCCGATCCTCCCACGTTCCGGCAAATGGCGGGTTGTGCGCCAGAGAAAATCATGTTCCAGCTCATCGGCGGTCGGCTGTTTGAAACTGAAAACCTCGCAACCTTGCGGATTAACCCCGGACATGACGTGCCGGATAGCGCCGTCCTTGCCGGCAGCGTCCATTCCTTGAAA
>Ga0302325_10025542_pt1 | contig 12277 bp, 8 predicted proteins | sample Palsa_T0_2_FD_201948 | JGI IMG/M metagenome (GOLD analysis project Ga0302325, IMG submission 201948) | Peat permafrost microbial communities from Stordalen Mire near Abisko, Sweden - Palsa_T0_2 | ecosystem: Environmental > Terrestrial > Soil > Palsa > Peat permafrost | place: Sweden: Abisko...
CTGACTGGTTGTGGGCCCGGATCCCGCTGCGGTTCCCGGGCCTCAACATCGCCCTCTCCGAGGGCGGCATCGGCTGGGTGCCGATGCTGCTCGACCGGCTCGACCACATCATGACCCACTCGGGTACCGGCGGGGCGGGGGCGTGGGATGGATCGCTGACACCGAGCGAGGCGTTGCAGCGCAACTTCTGGTTCTGCACCATCGATGACCCATCCACCCTCCCGGCCCTGGACCGCATCGGCGTCGACCACGTGATGGTCGAGGTCGACTACCCGCACGCCGACTCGACGTGGCCGGACACCCAGGCCCTGCTCGGCGCCCGCCTGGCCGGACTCTCCGACTCGTGCGTGCGCAAGCTGACCCATGAGAACGCGGCCCGTCTCTTCCGGCACCCGCTGCCGCCTCCGGAGTGGTGCTGATGCTCGATCTCCTCTTGCAGGGCGGCACCGTCATCGACGGCAGCGGCGCGCCTGGGCGGGTCGGCGACGTCGGGATCCGCGAGGGTCGTCTGGTCTTCGAGGGTGGGTCGGCGCGTCGGACGGTCGATGTCACCGGGCTCGTGGTCTGCCCCGGGTTCGTCGATCTCCACACCCACTACGACGCCCAGCTCTCGTGGGACGCCTCCGCCAGCCCCTCCCCGCTCCACGGGGTCACGACGGCCATCGGAGGCAACTGTGGGTTCAGCCTGGCCCCGGCAGGGGCGGAGCACGCCGACTACCTGATGCGGATGATGGCCCGGGTGGAAGGGATGCCGCTGGCCGCCCTCGAGGCGGGGCTCAGCTGGGACTGGGAGGGCTTCGGCGACTGGATGGGGCGTCTCGATGGTGCCATCGGCATCAACGCCGGCTTCCTGTGCGGCCACTCGGCCCTGCGGCGGGTGGCGATGGGCGACGACGCCGTGGGCGGGGTGGCGCAGCCGTCGCAGGTCGCCCGCATGGTCGCGCTGCTCCACGAAGCGCTGGCCGCCGGCGCCATGGGCTTCTCGACGTCCACGGCGCCGACCCACAACGACGGCGCCGGAGACCCGGTCCCGTCCCGGTCGGCGTCCACATCGGAGATGCTCGCCCTCGCCTCCGCCGTCGGTGCCCACCCCGGGACCACAGTCGAGCTGATCCTGGCCGGATGCCTCAACGGGTTCACCGACGACGAGGTGGACCTGCTGGCCGGCATCTCGCTCGCCGCCGGCCGCCCGGTCAACTGGAACGTCCTGGGTGTGTCCGCGCTCAACCCGCAGGGCCACCTCCGCCAGCTCTCGGCCTCCGACCGGGTCGCGGCACAAGGTGGGCGACTGGTGGCCCTCACCCTGCCGCACACCATGCAGATCCGCCTGAGCTTCCTGTCGGGGTTCGTGCTCGACGGGCTGCCGGGGTGGCGCCCGGTGCTTGGTCTTGCGCCTCCCGAGCGGATGGTCGCGCTCTCCGACCCGGCGGTGCGGGCGCGGCTGGCGGCGGGCGCGGCCTCGGACGAGGCCGGCGTGCTGCGGGGGTTGGCCAACTGGGCCCGGCTGGAGTTGGCGGAGACCTTCGCACCGGCCAACGCCGCGTTCGAAGGCCGGACCGTGGGCGAGGTCGCGGCGTCGCTGGGCAAGGAGCCGTTCGACGCCCTGCTCGACGTGGTCGTCGCCGACGGGTTGCGGACCGGCATCCGGCCGGTCATGCGCGAGTCTCCCGAGGACTGGAAGCTCAAGACCGAGGTGTGGCGGGACCCCCGGGCGATCATCGGCGGGAGCGATGCAGGCGCCCACCTCGACATGATGTGCGGCGCCATCTACTCGTCGTCCGTCCTGGCCGGCGTCCGCGACAAGGGTGGCCTCACCATGGAGGACGCCGTGCGCTATCTCACCGACGTCCCCGCCCGGCTCTACGGCCTTCGTGAGCGGGGCCGGTTGGCGGAGGGGTGGCGGGCAGACGTGGTGGTGTTCGACCCGGCGCGGGTCGGGCACGGACCGGAACGCACGCGCGCTGACCTGCCCGGCGGGGCCTCGCGGCTCTATGCCGAGGGGGTGGGCTTCGAGCACGTGTACGTCAACGGGGTGGAGGTGGTGGCGCACGACCGCCTGACCGGTTCCACGCCGGGGACGCTGTTGCGGTCGGGGCTCGATAGCGAGACGGTGTCCGTGCCCGGCGCCGGGGCCGTGTCTGGGGCTGGGCTATGAGCCGGGCTGTAGGCCCGGGCTGGGCCCGGGGGCCGTGTCTGGGGCCGTGTCGTGCTGTAGCTGGGGCCGTGTGTTTGGGCCGGCCTCTGGGCTTATCGCACCTTCATGCTATTTCAATAGTTTTTGTTTAGTCCTGTACGCTCCGTGACTCCGATTTTCGCGAAACAGCGGAGTCACGGAGCCACGCCGCGAAAAGCGGAGCGAAGCCGCGAAAAGCGGAGCGAAGCCGACACCGGCGCCGAGAGCAGCGGAGAGCCGCAGGAGAGCCGCCGACGCCGGGTGAGCTCAGGCGCCGGTCGCCCGGGGTCCGCCGCTCAACTCGTCGGTCGGTGCGATCACCGGCAGCGTGAGGATCGACGGTTGGGCCGGATCGACGGTGACCGTCAGCACGTCAGCCACCCGCGAGCCCATGTAGGCCGCGTCGGTGGCGGCCAGGACCAGCTCGATCCGGTGGCCGGCCAGGTAGCGGTGCACCACACCGGGAAGGGTGAGCGCGATCGGGTGCGACTCGCTGCTCACGCGGATCGGCGAGACCAGCCTCTGCACGAGCGTCTTGGTGCCGTCCGGCGCCACGTCGTAGAGCTTGCCGAAGAGCACAGGATCGGTGGCCGGGCCCAGCCCGGCGGGAATGCTCGTGCGGAGGTCGAACCGGACGATGGGCACGCCGACCGAATCAAGCGACGACGCGAGCGGCGCCGTCTCGAACGAGGCGAAGGTGCCCGGCGCATCAAGCGGATCGATGTCGGAGACGGGTGGGGTGCCCTGCACGCCCGAGGTCTCCGAGTAGCTCCCGGCGACGGTGTTGGCGAAGGTCTCCGAACCACCCACGACCGAAGCGGGGTTGGTGACCAGGTCGCCGTTGCCTGACAGGTAGAGGGCGAGAGTGCTCCCGACGGGCCAGGACGGCGCCGTCCCGTAGGCGGCCTCGGCCGAGCCAGCCGCGCTGTACGGCACCCAGTCCCGGAAGTACTCGACCCCGGGTCCGGTGTTGACGTCTTGATGCTTCAGGTACTTGGCGAACCAGTCCTGGATGAGCAGGGTCTCATACCCCTGGGCGGTCGATTCGTAGCTCACCTCGCCCGGAGCAGGGGTGCTGTCGGAGTGACCCCAACTCTGGATGACCAGCTTCACGGGATACCCCTGGGCCCGCAGCTCGTCGTAGTTGGCCACGGCCTCGTTGATGTTGAAGAGGGTGTCGCCCTCGCCCTGCATCAGCATCACCGGCAGGTGCAGGTGCTGGTGGTAGTCGACCATCGAGGTGTGGCGGAGGAAGGCGCTGGTGGTGGGGTCGGTGTACCCGGTCGCGGCGGCGTTGGCGAAGGCCTCGCAGACGGCGGGGTCGAAGCCGGGGCACGTGGGGCTCGGGACGCCATTGGTCTGCAGGTTGGCGGGGACGCCCGCCATGCCGTCAGCGAAGAACAAGCTGGCCCAGTCGACCTTCTCGGCGCCCGGCTCGACGTCGGAGTGCACGAAGTTGGGCGCGTTGTTGTTGGGAGCGAGCGAGTAGGCCAGGTCGTTCCAGGTGATGATCGGCACCAGCGTGTCGACGCGCGGGTCGATGGCTGCCGTCGAGAACTGCACGTCGCCCCCGTAGGACCCCCCGATCATCCCGACGCGAGGGTCGTCGGGACCGTCTTTCAGGATTTCGGGTTGGTCCCCGAGGAAGGAGATGAGCTGGGAGGCGGCGGCGCCGTCCCAGTCGGGGTCGTCGAGCTCGATGCTGCAGCCGCTCCCGCCGAAGCCGAGGCCCGAATAGGTCAAGACGACGTATCCCCGAGGAGCGAAGTACCGCGCCATCGTGACCTGATCGGCGTAGGACCCACCGAAGCCGTTGGTGGTCAGGATGGCAGGCACAGGATTTCCGGCCGACGCCGCTGTCGGAGTGAACAGCTCGCCGATGATCGCGCAGTCCGTGTCACGCGACGGCCCCACGCTCACCTCGAAGTGCATCAGCCGGGCTGAGAAGCCCGGTCCACCGCCGGCGGCGGTCGATGCGGTCACACGAGCGGGCGGAGGCGGCGTGAAGGACGCGGTCGTGGCGGCACGGGCGGCGGGAACCAGGGCGGCGGCGAGGAGCGCGGCGGAGGCACCCGCCACGACCCAGCGGGGTGACATGCAGGAGTGATTCGCCGGACATATGTCCAGATCCTGCCGCCGGGGGTATCAGAGCGGGCGGATCAGCGTCACCACGTATCGATGCATGGGCGTTTCTTGCCCGTCCGCGGCGCCGGCGGAGGCGACGACCGGATCGCCGTTGTGATCCACCGGCGGGAGTCGGCCGGGTCGATGACGTCGTCGAACTCGAAGTAGGTGGCGGCATTGGCGGCCTTGCCCTGTTCGTACATGCGGCCAACCAGCTCGGCGAACAAGGCGTCGGGATCCGAGGCGGCTTCGAGCTCCTTGCGGTACCCCAGGCGGACGGCGCCTTCGAGCCCCATGCCACCGAACTCCCCGGTCGGCCAGGCGACGGTGAACAGCGGCGCCTTGAAGCTCCCTCCCGCCATGGCTTGGGCGCCAAGGCCGTAGCCCTTCCGCAGCACGATGGTGAAGAACGGCACGGTGAGGCTGGCGCCGGTGACGAACAGCCGGCTCACGTGGCGGACCAGGGCCGATTTCTCGACCTCGGGGCCGACCATGATCCCCGGGGTGTCGCACAGGAACAGCAACGGCAGGTCGAAGGCGTCACACAGCTGCATGAAGCGGGCCGCCTTGTCGGCTCCGTCGGCGTCGATGGCGCCGGCCAGGTGGGTGGGATTGTTGGCGATGATGCCGAGAGCAAGCCCATCGATGCGGGCCAGTACCGTCACCATGCCCAGCCCGAAGTCTCGGCGGATCTCGAGGACGGAGCCGGTGTCGGCCAGGGTCTCGATCACGCTGCGGACGTCGTAGATGCGCAACCGGTTCTCGGGGATGAGGTGGCGGAGCAGGTTCTGGTCCGGCGCATCGACGGCGCCGGCGGCGCCACCGGCGCCCGCGCCGCCCGCGCCGCCCGCGCCGCCGGCGCCGCGGAAGTACGACAGGTAGCGCTTCGCCGTGGCGACCGCCTCTGCCTCGTCGGCGACGGCGATGTCGACGACCCCGTTGGGCACCTGGACTTCCATCGGGCCGACGTCCTCCGGCGCCACGATGCCCAGCCCGCCGCCTTCGATCATGGCCGGGCCCCCCATCCCGATGTTCGAGCCGGCGGTCGCGATGATCACGTCACAGCAGCCGAGGAGGGCGGCGTTGCCGGCGAAGCACCGGCCCGATGTGATCCCGACCAGCGGGACGAGCGCCGACAACGACGCGAAAAGGTTGAACGCCAGGCAGTCCAAGCCGGAGATCCCGCTGCCGTCGGTGTCCCCGGGGCGGCCGCCCCCGCCCTCGGTGAAGAACACGATCGGGAGTCGTTGGCGCTCGGCCAGCTCGAACAGCCGATCCTTCTTGCGGTGGTTCTGCAGCCCCTGCGTACCGGCGAGGACCGTGTAGTCATAGGACATCACGATCGTCGGGTGGCCATCGACCGTGGCCACCCCGGCGACGAGGCCGTCGGCGGGCGTCCGTCGCATGAGGTCATCGACCGTCCGCCGCCGGCGTTGGGCGGCGATGGCCAGCGGGCCGTACTCGACGAGCGATCCGGGATCGCAGAGGTCCTCGACGTTCTCGCGGGCCGTCCGCTGCGCCGTCCGGCGCCGGCGCTCCACCGACTCGGGGCGAGAGGCGTCGTACCCCAGAGCGTGGCGGGACAGAACCTCGGCCAGGTCCGGGCGCATACCGGTCGGCTCGGATGAAGCCGGCTCGTCGGCTACCAGCCGAGTAGTCGGGACGGCGGCTTCGTCCACCACGGCGAGGCGATCGCCGGGCATCACCGTCCCGCCTGCTACCGCGTAGAGCTCGGTGACCACGCCGGCCGAGTCGGCGGAGACCAGGTGCTCCATCTTCATCGACTCGACGATGACCAGCGTCTGGCCGGCCCGCACCTGATCGCCCGTCGCGACCTCGACGCTGACGATGGTGCCTTGCAGGGGCGAGTCGACGAGCACGCAAAGATGTCTAGCGCGGCCGTCGGAGCGTGGGGTCGACGGACGATGATGAGGTATGGCCGAGGAGGCGAGACACAGCGAGACCCTGCTCGACCTGTACGACCGGGCCATGCCGCAGGTGTACGGCTACCTGGTGTCCCGTTGCGGGAGCGCTCCAGTCGCCGAGGACCTGACGGCGGAGACCTTCCTCGCCGCCGTGTCCGCCGTGAAGGACGGGGGCGTGCCCAACCTGACGGCGGCCTGGCTGGTCGGCGTGGCTCGCCACAAGCTCGTGGACTACTGGCGTCGCGTGGCCAGGGAGGATCGCAAGTTGGCGCTCCTCGACCATGCCGGCGACGAGATCGAGGATCCTTGGGATGCCCACATCGACGCCACCCGGGCGCGCGACGTCCTGGCCGGCCTCGGCCCCCACCACCGCGCCGCCTTGACCCTCCGCTACCTCGACGGCCTGCCCGTCCCCGAGGTCGCCGGGCATCTCGATCGCACAGTGCACGCCACCGAGGCCTTGTTGGTCCGGGCCCGGAGCGCGTTCCGCGTCGCGTACGGGGAGGAGCGTGATGGCTGATCCCTTCGATGCCCTGCGCCAGCCGGTCGTCCCGCTCAGCCCGCGCCCCGAGTTCGCGGCCGCGCTGCGGGCCCGCCTCGGTGCGCTCCTCGAGCCTCCAGCCCCGCCCCAGGTGCGCAGCCTGAGGCCCTACCTCTCCGTCGCTGACGGCGCAGCGGCGATCGAGTGGTACAAGGGCGTTTTCGGCGCCGAGGAACTCGAGCGCATCACCGGGCCCGACGGCCGGGTGGCGCACTGCGAGCTCCGCATCGGCGCGGCGACGTTCATGCTCGCCGAGGAGTACCTCGTGGAGGATGTGATCAGCCCGACCACGGCCGGCGGCACGACCGCTCAGATGCTGCTCGACGTCACCGATTGCGAAACCGTCTTCGGCCGGGCCGTTGCCGCCGGCGCCCGGGTATGGCGTCCGATCGGCGACACCCATCGCGGCGCACGCGGCGGCAAGATCCGCGACCCGTGGGGCCACAACTGGTTCATCGAGACGGCGCCCGCGCCGGACCGCACCGGCGACCTGTTCTACTTCACGTGGCGGATGGGCGACGTGGCCGCCGACTCCGCTTTCTTCACCGCTCTCCTCGGGTGGGAGTACAGCCCGGCCCACGTCGACGGCGTGACCGTGACCAACATCAACCAGCCGATCGGCTTGCGGGCGGGCGGGAGCGAGCGCATCCGACTGTGGTTCTGCGTGACCGACATCGACGGCGCGGTCGGCAAGGTCCGCGAGCTGGGTGGCCAGGCCGCAGAGCCGGTGCGGAACGGCGCCGGCTGGATGGCAGACTGCGTCACGCCCGACGGGGTGGAGTTCAGCCTGTCCGTCCCTGCGGCCGGCTACTGACCGGCCGGCTACTGACCGGCCGGCTACTGACCGGGGCGGGAGCCGTCGCGAAGTGTGACAATGGCGTCATGGATCTCGACCTGATCGTGAAGGGGGGCACGGTGCTCGACGGCACCGGCGCGCCGGGACGCACCGCTGACGTGGGCATCAAGGACGGGCGGATCGTCGAGGTCGGCGCCATCGGCGCGTCGGCGACGACGACCATCGACGCCGACGGGGCCCTCGTCACGCCGGGCTTCGTCGACATTCACACCCACTACGACGGCCAGGCCAGCTGGGACAGCCAGCTCGCCCCGAGCGCCCTCCACGGCGTCACCACCGTGGTGATGAGCAACTGCGGCGTCGGCTTCGCACCCGTCCATCCCGGGGACCACGACCGCCTGATCGAGCTGATGGAAGGCGTGGAGGACATCCCCGGCGCCGCCCTCCACGAGGGGCTGGCCTGGGACTGGGAAAGCTTCCCCGACTACCTCGACGCCATCGAGCGCCGCCCGCACGACATCGACGTCGCCGCCCAGGTCCCCCACGGCCCTGTCCGGCTCTACGTCATGGGCGAGCGGGGTGCCAATCGCGAACCGGCCACCCCCGAGGAGATCGCCGAGATGGGCCGGATCGCGGCCGAAGCTGTGCGGGCCGGGGCCCTCGGGTTCACCACCAGCCGGACGCTCAACCACCGCACCAGCAAGGGCGAGCCCACCCCGACCCTCACCGCGGCGCGCGAGGAGTTGGTCGGCATCGCCACAGCCGTCGGCGCCACCGGCCAAGGGGTGTTGCAGCTCATCACCGACTTCCCCGATTTCAAGACCGAGTTCGAGACCCTGCGCCAGATGGCGCGGGCATCGGGCCGCCCGCTGTCGGTGTCGCTGACCCAGGTCCACGGCAACACCGAGCACTGGCGCACGATCCTCGACGCCATCACCGCGGCCAACGAGGAGGGCCTCACCATGCGGGCCCAGGTGGCCGCCCGCGGGATCGGGATCCTGCTCGGCCTGCAAGCTTCGATCAACCCCTTGATGCGGGCGCCGAGCTACCGGCCCTTCGCCACCCTGGCGGTGGCCGAACAGGCCCACCTCCTCGCCGACCCTGAGCTGAAGCGCACGATCCTCGCCGAGTACGGCGGCAGCGGCCCGGTCAAGCGCCGGCCCATGCTCGACGCGCTGGACAAGCTGTTCGTGCTCGGCGACCCGCCGGACTACGAGCCCGACCCGGCGGACAGTGTCGAGGCCATGGCCGCCCGCGCCGGGCGAGACGCGGCCGACCTGCTGTACGACCTCCTCCTCGCCGACGAGGGCCGGGCCCTGCTCTACATGCCGGTGTTCAACTACGCCGACGGCAATCTCGACGCCGTGGGCGAGATGCTGGAGCACCCCTACACCATCCCGGGGCTGGGCGACGGGGGAGCGCACGTCGGCACCATCTGCGACGGCAGCTTCCCCACGACCATGATCGCCCACTGGGGCCGCGACCGGCGCCGGGGGCCGACGTTCGAGATGCCCTGGCTGGTCAAGCGCCAGGCCCGCGACACCGCGCACGCCGTCGGGCTCGACGATCGGGGGCTCCTCCAGCCCGGCTACAAGGCCGACCTCAACGTCATCGACCCGGACCGGCTCGGGATGCGCGCCCCCCGCATGGCCTTTGACCTCCCGGCCGGCGGCAAGCGGCTGGTCCAGCCCGGGACCGGCTACGTCCACACGATCGTGTCGGGCCAGCCCGTCTACGCCGACGGCGTGCCCACCGGCGCCCTGCCCGGCCGCCTCGTCCGTGGGGCACAAACCGACGGGGCACAAGGCCAAAACCAGTGACCGTCCTCTCGGCCGACTCGCACATCACCGAGCCGCCCGGCACCTACATCGATCACATCGACCCGGCGTTCGCCGACCGGGCGCCCCGCCTCACCGACCTGGGCGAGATCGGCGACGGCTTCGTCGTCGACGGGATGGCCAGGCCGGTCGTGCTCGGCACCGTCGCGGCCGCAGGCAAGCCGCCCGAGGAGATCAAGCTGCTCGGGTCCCGCTTCGCGGATCTGCACCGCGGCGGGTGGGATCCCGAGGCCCGGATGGCCGACCAGGTGCGCGACGGCGTCGACGCCGAGGTCATCTACCCGAGCGTGGGCATGGTCCTGTGCAACCATCCCGACCTCGACTACAAGAAGGCCTGCTTCGACGCGTACAACATCTGGCTGGCCGGGTTCTGCGGCGCCCACCCGACCCGGTTGCTCGGCCTGGGCCAGACGGCGATGCGGACACCCGACGAGGGCATCGCCGATCTCGAGCGGATCAAGGCGCTGGGACTGCGCGGCGTCACCATGCCGGGCGAGCCGGGCGTGGAGGACTACGACTCTCCGGTCTACGACGAGTTCTGGGACGCGGCGGTCGAGCTCGGCCTGCCCCCGAGCTTCCACATCCTCACCATGAAGGCCGGCCCCACCCGCGGGCCGAAGATGAACAGCTTCCTCTCGATCGTCCGCGGATGCCAGGACATCATGGGGATGCTCGTGCTCGGTGGGGTCTTCGAACGCCACCCCGACCTGAAGGTGGTGTGCGCCGAGGCTGACGCCGGGTGGGTGCCGCACTTCATGTACCGCATGGACCACGCCTACAACCGGCACCGCAACTGGCTGCCCCCGGGCCAGGAACTGTCACGGCCACCGTCGGAGTACTTCGCCGACAACGTCTACGTCACGTTCCAGGACGATTGGACCGCCTTCCGCTTCGCCGGGGACATGAACTGGCGTCATCTCCTCTGGGCCAACGACTTCCCGCACTCCGACTCGACATGGCCGTGGAGCCAGGAGATGCTCGAGAAGCACACCGGGGACCTCGACCCCGCCCAGAAGCAGGCGATCCTGTGTGACAACACGGCCGCCCTCTACGGCATCGACGTCGAGGCGGTGGAAGCGGTCTGAGCGCACCGGTCATCGTCGTCGGCTCCGGCGCTGCCGGTCTGGCGGCTGCCCTCGCGGCGCGCCACCACGGCGCTGACGTCGTCGTGCTCGAGCGCGACGCCCTGCTCGGCGGCACGACGGCGATCTCCGGCGGGGTGGTCTGGGCGCCCGCCAACCGATGCCAGCTCGAGGCAGGAATCCGCGACACGCCCGAGGCCGCCCTCCACTACCTGCAGGAGCTGGCCACCGGCGACGTCGACGTCGGCCTGATGGCGACCTTCGTCGCCGACGCGCCCCGCGTCATGGACGCGCTCGAAGCGTGGGCGCCGCTCGAGTGGGCGCTGCTCACCTGGCCCGACTACCACAGCGAGATGCCGTCGGGGATGGACGGGGGCCGTTCGATCTGGCCGAAGCCCCTGACCCTGCCGCCCGCTGTCGCGTCCCGGGTGCGGCGTCCGGTCGAGCTCGGCGATGCGCCGCTGGATCCGGCGAGCGACGGCGTGGTCTTCCGGGGCCCGGTGCGCGGCCACGCCTTGGCCGGCGCCCTGGTCGCGGCATTGGTCGACGCCGGGGTCGAGCTGCGCACCTCGGTCCGCGCCACCGGCCTCCTGATCGACGACGGCGAGGACGGCGAGGACGGCGAGGTCGTCGGGGTCGAGGCGGCGGGCGGAGCGCTCCGCGGGCGGGTGGTGTTGGCCACCGGGGGGTTCCAGCACGACGCCCGGCTGGCGGCCACGTTCCTGCCCGTGCCCGGCATCGCCCCGCTGGGAACGCCCGGCTGCGCAGGCGACGGGCTCCGCATGGCCATGGCGGCAGGAGCAGAGCTGGCGAACATGGCCGAGGGGTGGTGGATGCCCGCGCTGCACGTCCCGGGCGAGGTGCTCGACGGCGCCGCCTACTACAGACCCCTCCACAGCGAACGGGCCCAGCCCGGTTCGGTCATGGTCGACCGTGCCGGCAGGCGGTTCGTCGACGAAGCCCAGAACTACGGCGACGTCGGCCGCTCCCTCTTCCGCTTCGACGCGGCCACCCACACCTTTCCGGCCGCGCCGTGCTGGTTGGTGTTCGACGCCGGGTACCGCGCCACCTATCCGGTCGGGCCGGTCGGGCCGGCCGATCCCGATCCCCCGTGGTTGGTGTGCGCCGGGTCGATCGAGGACCTGGCCACGACCGTGGGGCCGGGCCTCCCGGCGACCATCGCCACGTTCAACAAGGCGGCAGTTGCCGGAGAGGATGCCGAGTTCGGGCGCGGATCGCTGCCCTATGACCGCTGGATCGGTGACGCGGGCCGGACCCTCGGGCCCGTGGAGCAGCCGCCCTTCTACGCGGCCGCTGTCGTCCCCGGCTGCCTCGGCACCAAGGGCGGGCCCCGGACCGACGACCGGGGCCGGGTGCTGCGGCCCGGCGGGGCGGTGATCGGCGGCTTGTACGCGGTGGGCAACGCCGCCGCCAGCCCGTTCGGCACGGCGACCGCTGCCGGCGGGGCGACCCTCGGGCCCGCGCTCGTGTTCGGCGTGCGGGCGGGCGAGGCGGCCGGGAGCCACGATGGCTGAGGAGCTGCCCGGGCCGGCCCGCTTCGTGCAGGGGCTGATCGACGGCGAGGACCGGCCGGTGCCGCCGAGCCTGCGGGCGACGTCGACGGTGGCGCACGGCGACGAGGACATCCCCCGGTCGCGCTACACGTCGCGGGCGTGGCACGAGCTCGAGATGGAGCGCGTCTGGAAGCGGGTGTGGCAGATGGCATGCCGCGAGGAGGACATCCCTGGCATCGGCGACCACGTCATCTACGAGGTGGGCGACATCTCTCTCATCGTGA